>Ga0194131_10004278_pt1 | contig 21658 bp, 18 predicted proteins | sample TA2KigO120mmetaG_FD_148631 | JGI IMG/M metagenome (GOLD analysis project Ga0194131, IMG submission 148631) | Freshwater microbial communities from Lake Tanganyika, Tanzania - TA2015053 Kigoma Offshore 120m | ecosystem: Environmental > Aquatic > Freshwater > Lake | place: Tanzania: Lake... | reverse complement strand
CCGTACGGATCGCTTGCCGCAGTCGAGGCACTCCAGTACTCCCTTTGCGTCTTGCCGCCCGACCATCGCGCCTGCTGCGCGGGCGGCATCAGCGACAGCAGCTGCTTCATCGAGGTCGGGTCGGGGCCGAGACGGAACTGATAGACGTACCGCTCGAGCGATGCCGGCGCATCCGCGGGGATTGCTGCCCCATGCGCGCCCCTCGAATTGAGGAACGCGAAGAGCGTGTTGGCGCGGAAGGGCACCGACTTGACGAGCTCGCAGCGTTGCGGCGCGAAGCGCAGCGGCTTGTCATCGCTCGCCTCCACGTCGTCGCGGACCCGGTACAAATCCGTGCCATACGCTTCGCGATCGCCGGGGCGGGCAAGGTAGACGAGCCCCGTGATGAATCCCCACCGTGGGTCCCGGTGCGGCTCGATGAGGTAGCCGGCCCGGCGCAGCATGATCCGCCCGTCCGAGGGGTGCAGCGGCCGGCGCGGCTCGTCGAACCAGCGCGGACAGAACTCGCTGACATACTCGCGGACGGCACCCTCGAACTTCCGGCTGAGCGCCTCGTTGAGGGCCCCGACGATCTCCTCCGCCATGAAGTGCCACACGTGCCGCGCGTACGCCGGGGCGAAGCTGAAGGGGACGAGGAGCCGCTGCCGGCGCACCTCGCGGTCCGCAAAGAACACCGACGGCGGCAGCCCGTCGATGACGATGTCGTACACGTCCCGCGGCAGCCACTCGTTGACGACAACGTGCGGGAACGGGTCGTCACAGAGCGTCGTCGCCGCCACCGCGGCATGAATGTGCGCGGAAATCCGGTCGCGATCCAGGCGCTGTGGCAGCCGGGCCAGGTCCTCCTGCTGCTCCCGGTTCAATTGCTCGATCGCGGCCAGCTGCTCGGTGCGCACGCGCAGCGCCTCGATCGCGGCGGTGAGCTCACGCGTGGTGTCGACGAGTTGATCGACGCGCGCCAGCGTCCGGAAGAACGTCTGCGGCCGCAGCAGGTCGGCGGCGCTCGACAGTCGCGTCAACATGCGTCGCAGCATGGCTGAGGAATGGGGGGACTGGCGCGTCCCCCCGCGTTCCGCTTACAGCGTGGGGACCGGACCCTGGCCGCCGTCCCAGTCCTTGACGACGCCGTCGGGACCCTTGAGGAACCCGAGCAGGCAGCCCGGCGACTTGTCACGGAGCTGGTGGCAGCGCACCTTCACCTTGTCGCCCGCCTTGAGGTAGTCGCGCGTGACGCCGATGCGCTCGAGACCCTGGCGGCTCGTCGCCTCGAGCACCCACGTCTCGGTGCTGCCGCCGCTGGTCACGTTGATATAGACGTAGGAATGCGGCACCACGAGGTGCACTTCGCTGACCGTGCCCTCGATGTCGATGACATGACACGCATGGTGTCTCACCCCTTCCTGTCTGGATTGGACAAAGGAAAGCGCTCAAATATAACATCCGCGCCGTGAAAAAACTGACTGGCCATTCCAGTCTTCGCCCTGCTGATGCTGAGCGGTTCCGCGCCCGCGCCGGCGCAGACGCCCGCGCAGGGCATGCCGCGCATGACGTTCTTCGTGACCAGCACCGGCAGCGGCAAGGGCGCGAATTACGGCGGGATTCGCGGCGCCGACGCGCACTGCCAGACCCTCGCCACCGCGGCTGGCGCCGGCGACCGCAGCTGGCGCGCGTACTTGAGCGCCACGGACCTGAACGGCAAGGGCGCCATCAACGCGCGCGACCGCATCGGCACCGGCCCCTGGTACAACGCGAAGGGCGTGCGCATCGCGCGCAACGTGGACGACCTGCACTCGGACAGCAACAACATCAACCCGCGGACGGCATTGACGGAGAAGGGGACAGAGATTCCGCCGAAGCCGAACGTGCACGACATCCTCACCGGCTCGACGCTCGACGGCCGCGCGTGGGACTACAACCTCCTCGACACGCTGAACCTGGAAAACGGCGCGATGACGTGCAACAACTACACGAGCGACGCCGAGACGGGCGCGGCCATGGTGGGGCACTTCGATCGCAGCGGCACCGCGCCGGTGTCGCCGTGGAACGCGGCGCATCCGAGCAACGGCTGCAGCCAGGCCAAGCTGACCGAGACCGGCGGCGCCGGCCTGCTCTACTGCTTCGCGATCGACTGATCACGGGCCACAGAGACACAGGGCACATTAATCTCTGTGTCTCTGTGGCGTGTCTCAGTTCTTCCGGAACAACACCAGGAACAGGTTCGCCGGCTCGCTCTTCGGCGACCAGGCCGGAACCGTCCTGACATGCGTCAGGGCGGCGCCCACCTCTTTCTCCACGATCTCGGGCGGCACGCCGTGGCCGCCGCGGTTGGCGCGGACGCCCGCCGGCACGTCCGTATTCGGCCGCGGCGGGAAATCCACGACGGCCAGCCGGCCGCCCGGCTTCAGCGCCGCCGCGAAGCTCCTGATGATCGGGTCGGGGTCGGTGAGGTGATGGTACGCGTCGCGGATGAGGATGGCATCGCAGCAGCCGGCCGGCAGGTTGGTTGAGGCCACTGCGCCTTCGATCACGGTGACGTTGGTCAGCTTCTCCTTTTCCACGCTCTGGCGAAGCTGCGCGAGCTGCGGCGCGCCGATGTCGCTGGCGTAGACGCGGCCCGAGGGGCCGATCCAGCGCGACAGCCGCGTCGTCCAGGCGCCGAAGCCGGCGCCGACGTCCGCCACGGTCATGCCCGGCTTGAGCGCGAGCGCCTCCACGAGCTGCGGGAGCTCGACCTCCGCGGACTTGATCTGGGCTTCGGTGAGCGCGGTCTGCTGCGCGGCCGCGTACGGCGCGAAGAGGACGGCGAGGACGAGCGTGAGAAGTGGGCGCTTCATAGGCGCCAATGCTATCCCATTTGTGATTTGTGATTTGTGATCTTTGATTTGTGATTTCAAATCACAAATCGCAAATCGCAAATCGCAAATGTTACGCCGTCGCCTGTGTCAGCTCGCGCGCCCACGAGAGCGCGCCCGTGTACGCCTCGGCGACGAGGTTGCCGGCGAGCCCCGCGGCCTTGAGCTCGTCGGCCGAGAGCTCCCACGCGCCGCGCTCGTAGGCGATCACCGCGTTCAGCACCGACCGCGCGGGGCTGCGGCGCATGCCGAGCACGGCGTCACGCGCCCCCGGCGAGAGCGGCAGATCCGCGATCGCGTCCTCGAGCGGCTTGCCGAGCATCGCGTCGAGCAGCGAGCAGAGCCCGATCAGGAAGAGCTCCGGCGCCTCCTCCGCCTCGAGCTGCTCGCCCAGGATCTCGCAGCACCGCGCCCGGACGAGCGCGACGGTCACGAGCTCGGAGGTGCCGCCGGTGTTGAGTCCCGCCATGCACCACACCGACGCCCAGCTCTTGATCGGCGCAAGCCCCATGAGGAGCAGCGCCTCGCGGATGGAATGGATCTCGCGGCGGACGCCGAACGCCGCCGAGTTGATGCAGCGCAGGACGCGGTAGCTGAGCGACACGTCGTGCTTGATCAGGTCCTCGACCTCGCTCAGCCCGAGCCCCGGACGATTCAGCGCCGCCAGCAGCTGCATGTAGGCGACGTGGCGCGAGCGCACGGCCGCGGCGCTGCACATCTTCGGCAGGCAGAAATAGTGCCCCTGGAAGAAGGAGTAGCCGGCGGCCTTGCTGGCCTCGAAGATCTCGGCGGTCTCGACGCTCTCCGCCACGAGCTTCACGCGGCTCGGCGCCAGGTACTTCAGCAGCTCGCGCTGCATCGGCGCCGGCGTGGTCAGCACGTCCACCTTCACGAACGTCGCATAGGGGAGCAGCGCCTCCGCGTCGCAGCCCGGCACGAAGTCGCACAGCGCCAGGGCGTACCCGTCCTCGGACAGGCGGCGGCAGGTTTCGACGACGAGCGCATCCACCGTCACGAGATCGTGCAGCTCGAAGACGACCGCCGCCGACGGCAGCAGCCGCGCGACCTCGCCGAGCAGCAGCGAGCGCGAGAGGTTGATGAACGCCGGGCGGCCGCCCGTGAGCGTGTCGAGGCCGACGTTCAGGACGGCGTCGCTCAGCACGCGCGCCGCGGCGAGATCCTTCGAGGGCACGCCCTCGAGCTCGTCGGCGTCCGCGCGGTACAGCAGCTCGTACCCGAACACCTGGCCGTCGGGCTCGAGAATGGGTTGTCTGGCGACATACAGCGTGTCGCGTGTATCGACATTGACCTTTGGCATCTCAGCCGCGGAATCGGCAGGCCGTCAGAAAACTTGAGCGGTTTCTAGACAACGAGGGGTTCCCGACGATACTTCTCTGAGGTCTACACCGAGTATTTCGTCAGGGGTACCGAGCCGCACGAGTACGGCGACTGGCACGACGGTTATCACTCGTTCTCACCGCCGGCCGCCGCCGATCCGCCGGCGGTGACGCCCGTGCCGCCCGCAGGCGAGGGTGGGTTCTGGCGGCGTTTCTTCGGGAGGGGCCGTGGCGCCGGACCGGCGCCCGCCGGCGCGACGCCCCCGCAATCCGGACCGGCGCCCGCCAACCACCCGCACGGTAAACTTGCGGGCACGTAGATGCCCTTTCATTCGATCGCCGGGCATCGCCGCCTGCGCTCGCTGCTCGCCCGCGCGATCGCGCGCGGCACGCTTCCGCCGGCGCTGCTGCTGGCCGGCCCGCGAGGCGTCGGCAAGCGTCGCACCGCGGCCGCGATTGCCGAAGCGCTGAACTGCCTGGACGCCCGCCGCTCGCCAGAGCTCGAGATCGACGCGTGCGGCGTGTGCGCCGCGTGCAAGCGCATCGCGCGCGGCGTTCACCCCGACGTCCTCGTCGTCGAGCCGGGCGACACCGGCTCCATCAAGATCGAGCAGGTTCGCGACGTCGTCGATCGCGCGGGATTCCGTCCGTTCGAGGGACGGCGGCGCGCGGTGCTCATTGACGAGGCGGATGCGATGGCGCCGGCGGCGCAGAGCGCCCTGCTCAAGACGCTCGAGGAGCCGCCGTCGGCGACCGTGTTCATGCTCGTCTCCGCCATGCCGGACGCGCTGCTGCCGACCGTCCGGTCGCGATGCCCGCGCCTGCGCTTCGCCCCGCTGTCGCCCGACGAGGTGGCGACGACGTTGATGCGCGAGCATGGGTATTCGGAAGCGGATGCGCGCGCGGCGGCCGCGGAGGCGGGCGGCAGCCTGGCCCTGGCGCTGGCGGCCCAGTCCGTCGATCTCGCGGACGCGCGCGCGGCGGCGCAGCGCCTGCTGGAGACGGCGGCGCGCGTCGCCGATCCGGCGCGCCGGGTCGAGCTGGCCAAGGAGCTGACCGGCAAGGGGGCGGCGGGTGCGGCCGAGCGCGAGCAGCTCGCCGTCTGCCTGCGCTCGCTGTCGTCGCTCCTGCGCGACATCGGGATCCTCGCCAGCCGCGGCGACACGCAGCTGCTCGCCAACGCGGATCTCGAGCCGGTGCTCGCGCGGCTCGGCTCGACGTTCACCGGTGCGCGCAGTGCGAGCGCGTTTGCCGCGGTCGACGCCGCGCTCGCGGCGCTCGAACGCAACGCCAGCCCGAAAGTGGTCGCCGACTGGCTGGTCCTGCAGCTGTGAAGCCGCGCGTCGCGATCACGGTCGGCGATCCGGCGGGGATCGGACCGGAAATCGCCCGCAAGGCCGCCGACGATCCCCGCGTCCGCGACGTGTGCGAGCCGGTGCTCTACGGGCCGCCCGCGGAGGCGCGCTTCACGCCCGGCGTGTTGTCCGCCGAGGCGGGCCGCGCCGCCTACGACGCCATCTGCGCGGCGACGCGTGACGCGCGGGCCGGACGCGTCGCCGCCATCGCGACCGCGCCGGTCAACAAGCTCGCGTTCGCCCACGCGGGGCTGCCGTGGAAGGGGCATACCGATCTGCTCGCGCACCTCACCGGAGCGCCGGCGGCCGCCATGATGTTCTGGTCGGAGCCGTTGAAGGTCGTGCTCGCCTCGGTCCACATCCCGCTGGCGGAGGTGCCGCGCTATCTCACGCGTGAGCGGCTCGACGGCATCATCGACATCGCCGCCCGCGAGCTGCCGGCGGTCGCCGGATCCGGGGGGGCGGTGCGGCTCGCGCTGGCCGCATTGAACCCGCACGCCGGCGAGGACGGTCTGCTCGGCGACGAGGAAGCGCGCGTGCTGGCGCCGGCCGTGGCCGCGGCGCGGGGCCGCGGCATCGCGCTCGAGGGTCCGTTCCCCGGCGACACGGTGTTCGTGCGCGCCACGCGCGGCGAGTTCGACGCGGTGATCGCCTGCTACCACGACCAGGGGCTGATTCCGGTGAAGCTGCTCGCGTTTGGCCGGGCGGTCAACGTCACGCTCGGCCTGCCGATCGTCCGCACCTCGGTCGATCACGGCACGGCCTTCGACATTGCGGGGCGCGGCGTGGCCGATGCGTCCAGCATGGTCGAGGCGACGCTGCTCGCCGCGAGGCTCGGATCGATCAGGCGCTGAGTGTCGCCGCGGATTCAGCGGTCTGGTTGTAAAGAGCACGTTGGTGGGCTGCCGCCGGCGTCGATGTGTTCGAGCAGCGCACGTGCGCGTCCCATCCCTGGACATCCAGTCCCGATCTGCGTCGATTCGCGCAGGCGCCCCTCGCCGTCCCAGCTGGCGATGGCAATCCGATCCGGCAGCAGCCGCCCCTGCAGTCCGTTGCGGACGACGGTGGCGACGATGCATTCGTAGTTCGACGGATGCGGTTCGGCGGCGCAGACACGTCAGCGGGAGGGATCTGCCGGAGCGTGCGTGCGCGTGTGAGAACCTGGCGCAACCAGCCGGGGAGCGCGGATGCAGCGGACACTGATGTCGAGCCTGTCGCCGTTGCGGTGATTGGCAGCTCGACGGCGGGCGCGGAACGGTCGGGTCAGGATTCGCGAAAGGCGTTCGTCAGCGGATAGCGGCGGTCGCGGCCGAAGCTCCGGCGCGTGATTTTCACGCCCGGCGGCGCCTGCCGCCGCTTGTACTCGGCGGCGTAGAGCAGCTTCTGCACGTGGGCCACCGTGTCGCGCGAAAATCCGCGCGACACGATCTTGTCCACGCTGAGTTCTTCTTCCACGAGGCCGTGGAGGATGGCATCGAGCACGTTGTACGGCGGCAGCGAGTCCTGATCGGTCTGGTTCGGCCGCAGCTCCGCGGTCGGGGCCTTCGTGATCGACGATTCAGGAATGACGCGGCCGCCCGGCCCGAGGGCGCCCTCGGGGAGATTGCGGTTGCGCCACCCGGCCAGCTCGTAGACCTCGCCCTTGTAGATGTCCTTCAGGACCGAGTAGCCGCCGCACATGTCGCCGTAGAGCGTGGCGTAGCCGACCGACATCTCCGACTTGTTGCCGGTGGTGACGAGCAGCTCGCCGTACTGGTTCGACAGCGCCATCAGCACGACGCCACGCGCGCGCGACTGGAGATTCTGCGCCGTGATGTCCCCGGGCGCGCCCGCGAACACGGGTTCGAGCGCCGCCTGCAGCGTCGCCACCGTCGCCTCGATGCCGACGGTCTCGACCCGCGTGCCCAGCGCCGCCGCCAGCGCCTCCGCGTCGTCCATGCTCGCCTGGCTCGTGTACTTCGACGGCAGCCTCACGCCGCGGACGCGATCGGGTCCGACGGCATCGACCGCCACGGCCGCGGTCAGCGCCGAATCGATGCCGCCCGACAGCCCGAGGACGATGCCGGGAAAGCGGTTCTTGCGCACATAGTCGCGCAGCCCGAGGACCATCGCGTGGTAGATCGACGACAGGCGGTGCTCGAGCGGCCAGCCGGCCCTGCTGTCGCAGTGCAGGACGCCGTCCCGGCACGACCAGCGCGTGAGCGTCTGGGCTTCACGCCAGAAGGGCAGCAGCTGCGCGAGCGAGCCGTCGCCGCTGATCACGAAGGAGCCGCCATCGAAGACCAGCTCGTCCTGGCCGCCGACCTGGTTCACGTAGACGATGGGGCGCTCGGTCTCGGCGAAGCGGCGGCGCATCAGCTCGAACCGCTGGTCGAACTTGTCCGCCTCGAACGGCGACCCGTTCGACACGAGCAGCATCTCCGCGCCGGCCCGCACCAGGTGGAGGGGCACGTCCGGGTACCAGACGTCCTCGCAGATCGGCAGCCCGAGCTTGGTGCCGCGGAAGGTCACCGGCTCCGGCATCGGGCCAGGCGTGAACACGCGCTTCTCGTCGAAGACGCCGTAGTTCGGCAGCTCGCGCTTGAAGCGCATCTCGGTGCGGCCGTCGGCGATGACGGCGACCGCGTTGTAGACGCGGTCGTGCTGACGCCACGGCAGCGTGGCCGCGAGCCCGGGTCCTCCGCCGGCGCTTTCGGCCTCGAGCTCGTCGAGCACGCGCGACGCGGCGTCGAGAAACGCGGGGCGCAGGACGAGATCCTCCGGCGGGTAACCCGAGAGCACGAGTTCGGGAAAGACCACGAGGTCGGCGCCGGCGCGGGCGGCCTCGTCGCGCGCGCGGCGGACGAGCGCGGCGTTGCCGGCGATGTCGCCGACGGTCGGATTGACCTGCGCGAGCGCGATCGAGAGCGCCACACCGAAAGAATACACCGCGAAAGTAGTACGATCCGCGCGTGCCGGAGAAGGACGCACGGGAGGCCGCGCGGCGCGTGATCGCGGAGAACCGCAAGGCGCGCCACGACTACCACGTGCTCGACACGTGGGAGGCGGGGCTCGTGCTGCTCGGCACCGAGGTGAAGGCGATCCGCGAGGGGAGCGTGAACCTGCGTGACAGCTACGCGCGCGTCGAGAACGGGGAAGTGTGGATGATGAACGTCCACATCAGCCCGTACAGCCACCGCGGGTACGCGGCGCACGCCGAGAAGCGGCAGCGCAAGCTGCTCCTCCACCAGCACGAGATCCGGAAGCTCGTGGGGCGCACGGCGGAAAAGGGTCTCACCCTCGTGCCCCTCGAGCTCTACTTCAAGCAGGGCCGCGTCAAGGTGCTCCTGGCGCTGGCCAAGGGCAAGCAGGCCCACGACAAGCGCGAGACGATCCGGCGGCGCGAGGTGGATCGCGAAACCCGCGCTGCTGTAAAGTCGAGGCAGCGGTGAACGCTCCAGTCCCAAGCGAGCGCAAGTTTGGCCTGAGTGTGGGCGGCGTCTGCCTCGTCATCGCCGCGGTGCTGGCGTGGCGTGGGTACTCTTCCGCGCCGGTGGCGCTGGGCGCGGTGGGCGCGCTGCTCGTCGTCTTCGGTGCGGTGTATCCCCCGGCGCTGCGCCTGCCGAACCGCATCTGGTGGCGCTTCGCGCAGGCGCTCGGGTGGTTCAATGCGCGCGTCATCCTCACCGTGTTCTTTGCGATCGTGCTGACGCCGGTCGGCCTCCTCATGCGGCTCGCGGGGCGCAATCCGCTGCGACCCTCGACCTCGGGCACGAACTGGACGCCGTATCCCGCGCGGCGCGCGGACACGCGGCACTACGAACATCTGTTTTGAGGGCATGTAGGAAGCCATGGCGAAGTCACAGGTGCTGCGCGAATTCTGGATGTTCCTGAAACAGGAAAAGAAATACTGGCTCGCGCCCATCGTGTTCGTGCTGGCGCTGTTCGGCCTGTTGCTCGTGTTCGCGCAGAGCAGCGCGGTGGCGCCGTTCATATACACACTGTTCTAGCCCGAGGTGATGGCGTCCACCGTCCTCGGGCTCTCGGCGTACTACCACGATGCCGCGGCGTGCCTGCTGCGCGACGGCCGCATCGTGGCCGCCGCGCAGGAAGAGCGCTTCACGCGCGTCAAGCACGACGAGCGGTTTCCGTCCCACGCGGTCGCCTACTGCCTGAAGGAAGCCGGCATTACGATCGGCGAGGTCGACGCCATCGGTTTCTACGAGAAGCCGCTCGTCAAGTTCGAACGGCTCCTCGAGACCTATCTCACTACGGCACCGCGCGGCCTTCGTCCGTATCTGATGGCCATGCCCATGTGGCTCGGCCGCAAGCTGTGGATGGCCGACGAGATTCAGCACGAGCTCGGCACCGACAAGCAGATCCTGTTCGGCGACCATCACGAGTCGCACGCCGCCTCGGCGTTCTACCCGTCGCCGTTCGAGGAAGCGGCCGTCGTCACCATTGATGGCGTCGGCGAGTGGACGACCTCGTCGATCGGCCACGGCCGCGGCGCCGGGCTGACGATGCTGCGCGAGATGCGGTTCCCGCACTCGGTCGGCTTGCTGTATTCGGCCTTCACTTACTTCACCGGCTTCAAGGTGAACGAAGGCGAGTACAAGGTGATGGGCCTCGCACCGTACGGCGAGCCGCGCTACGAGCAGGCCATCCGCGACCACGTCGTCGAGGTCCACGATGACGGCAGCATCCGGTTGAACCTCGACAACTTCGAGTTCGTGCACGGCCTGCGCATGACCGGCGAAGGCTTCGAGCGCCTCTTCGGCGGCCCCGCGCGCCGGCCGGACGCGCCGGTGACGCAGCGCGAGATGGATCTGGCGCGATCGGTCCAGGCGATCGTCGAGGACGTGATGCTGCGGATGGCGCGCACCGCCCAGCGGGAGACCGGTTCCCGGCGCTTGTGCCTGGCGGGCGGCGTGGCGTTGAACTGCGTGGGCAACGGCCGCCTGCTGCGCGAGGGTCCGTTCGAGGACATCTGGATCCAGCCGGCGGCTGGTGATGCGGGAGGCGCCCTCGGCGTCGCCTACGCGCTCTCGCATCGCTACCTCGGCCAGCCGCGGCGCAGCGCCGAAGCGCGGGGCGCGTGGGTGCCGCGGACGCAGACCTACGCGGACGAGATGCAGGGCGCCCTGCTCGGGCCGAAATACTCGGACGACGAGATCGGCGCGTGGCTGACGAGCCGGAACCTCGCGGCCGAGCGGCTGCGACCCGCGGAGCTTCCCGGCGTCGTGGCGCAGTTGCTGGCGGAGGGGAAGGTCGTCGGCCTCTTCCAGGGACGCATGGAGTTCGGACCGCGCGCGCTCGGGTGCCGCTCGATCATCGGCGATGCGCGCTCGCCGTCGATGCAGTCGGTGCTCAACCTGAAGATCAAGTTCCGCGAGTCGTTCCGCCCCTTCGCGCCGGCGGTATTGCGCGAGCGCGTGGCCGACTGGTTCGCGCTGGACTACGAGAGCCCGTACATGCTGCTGGTCGCCGACGTCGCGGCGTCCCGCCGCCTGCCGGTGCCGGCCGGGACCGAGGCGCTCTTCGGGATCGAGAAGCTGAAAGTCCCGCGATCGACGATTCCCGCGGTGACCCACGTCGACGACTCGGCGCGCATTCAGACGGTCCGCCGCGAGGACAACCCGCTCTACTACGACATCATCAAGGCGTTCGACGCGTTGACCGGCTGCCCCGTGATCGTGAACACGTCGTTCAACGTGAAGGACGAGCCGATCGTGTGCACACCCGAGGACGCGTATCGCTGCTTCATGAAGACGGAGATGGACGTCCTGGTCCTCGAGTCGTACGTGATGGTGAAGGGCGGTGTGCTCGCGTCGCCCGCTCTCGAGGCCGCGCTGACGGACGCTCGATGCTGACGCGACTGAAGGACGCGATCGACGTGCTGCGCCCGCGGACGGCGGCGCGCACGCGCGCGGCGGTTGACGCGGCGGGTGCGACCCTGAGCCAGGTGCAGGAGCGCCTCGGGCAAGTGCAGGAGCGTCTCGGGCAGCTGCAGACGACCCAGGGCGAGGTGCTGTCCCGGATCGACGCCTTGACGCGGACGGTTGACGAGATGCGCCTGGGGCTGGGCGAGCTGCGGGCGGTGGCGCGGCGCGATGCGGAGCTCGACGACAGCCTCGACGGCCTGGCGGCGCTCTGCGACGAGGCGCGCCTGACCGCGCACGTCCGATCGGCGATCGCGGCGGCGCCGCTGGTGCTGGAGCCGTTTCCGCACGCCGTGATCCGCGACTTCCTGCCGAAAGACTTCTACGCCGCGCTCATCCGCGGCCTCCCGCCGGTCGAGCTGTTCGGCAGCGCCGCCGACGCCAAGCCGCAGCTCACCGTGCCGTTCTCCGTGGGTCCGATCTTCTCCCGCCGCATCTGGAAATACTTCGTCACCGACGTCGTCCCGCGCATGATGCAGGAGGAGCTGGTCGCGAAGTTCCGCGCGCCGCTGGAAGAGTGGATTGCGGCGAACTGGCCCGCGCTCGCCGCGAACCCGCTCGGCCCCCCGGTCGAGCTGCAGACGGCGGAAGGACGCATCCTGCTGCGGCGGCGCGGCTATGTCATCCGTCCGCACCGCGATCCGAAGTGGGGGTTCCTCACCGTCATCATGTACCTGGCGCGCAAGGGCGACAACGCGGAATGGGGCACGCAGCTGTATTCGGTGGACGAGGACAGAACGGCTCGCGGCGCGGCGCCGCACTGGATCGATCCGGCGCAGTGCCACAGGATGGTGGACGTCCCGTTCCACCGGAACACCGCGCTCGCGCTTCTGAATTCGTGGGGCGCCCATGGTGCGAGCATTCCCCCGGACGCCGAGCCGCCGGACCTCGAGCGCTACATCTACCAGTTCCGCATCGGGCCGTCGGCGGAGTCGGTTCGCGCGCTGTGCGACATGCTCTCGGGTGAAGAACTGGCCGCGTGGGCCGGAAAACTGGGGACGTACTGACGCCGCCGATGAAGATTCTCTTCGTCGTCAAGCAGAAGAAGAACGTCGACACCTTCGCCGGCACCATCCGCACCCTGCTCGAACGCGGTCATCGCGTGACGCTCACCGTGCAGGAGGGGCAGGAGTGGCGCGACGACGGGATCGGGCGTGACGCCGCGTGTCCCGGTTTCGCCGCCGTGCGCGGCCCGGCGGCGCGGACCGATGCGTGGGCGCAGGCGGCGCTGCTGCTCCGCAGCCTGCGCGACTGCGCCCATTACCTGCAGCCGGAGCTGCGTGGGGCCGTCAAGCTGCAGACGCGCAGCGTGAAGAAGCTCAGCGAGGACCTGCAGTTGCCGGGCGACGATGCCGCGGTGGCGGAAGCGCTGCGCGCGATCCCGCCGGCGCAGGCACGGCGCCTGCGGGAGATTCTCGACCTGACGGAACGGGCGCTGCCGCCGGATCCGCTGTGGGTGTCGTTCATCGCCGAACAGGCGCCCGACCTCGTCCTCGTGTCGCCGCTGGTGCACTTCGGTTCCGCGCAGGCCGACGTGGTGGCCGCCGCGCGGGCGGCACAGGTGCCCGTGGGCATGCTGCTGTTCAGCTGGGACAACCTGAGCACGAAAGGGCACATCCACCGCGACCCGGACTGGATGTTCGTGTGGAACCAACGCCAGCGGCAAGAAGCCACCGCGCTGCACGGCTTTCCCTCCGATCGCGTCGTCGTGACGGGCGCGCCGCGCTTCGATGCGTTCTTCGAGAAGCAGCCGCAGCTGACGCGCGAGGCGTTCCACGAGCCGCTCGGGCTGGATCCGTCGACGCCGACGTTCCTCTACGTGTGCTCGTCGCCGTTCGTCTCAGGCGCGGAGCTCGGCTTCGTCCGCAAGTGGATCGACGCGGTGCGCCACGCCGCCTGCGAGTCGCTGCGGGGCGCGAACCTTATCGTCCGGCCCCATCCCGACATCGATCTGCTGCCGCGCGATGAGCCGATGACGGAGCTGCGCTGGCCCGGGCTGCCCGGCTTGCGCGGGTTGGTGTGGAGACCGTTCGGCGATGCGCGCGCCATCGTGCTGCGCACCTCCGACCATGCGATGCAGGGGCTGTACGAGTGCCTCGTGCACAGTGCGGCCGTCGTCGGGTTGAACACGAGCGCGGAGCTGGAGTCGGCGATCGCGGGCGTGCCGGTCTTCACCGTGCTCGCCGACGCCAGCGACGCGGACGGCCAGAGCGGAACGGTGCATTTCCACTATCTCGTCGAGGCGAACGGCGGGTTCGTCAAGACGGCGCGAACGCTGGCCGAGCATGTGGACATGCTGGAAACCGAGTTGAAGACGCCGACGGATCGCCGCGTGCTCCGTTCGTTCGTCAGCGACTTTCTCCGTCCCCTCGGAATCGATCGGCCGGTGGCGCCGTTGCTGGCGGACGCGATCGAGCGCGCGTTTCCGTCCGGGTCCGAGGCCGTGCGGAGCGGGCAGCCGCATGCCGCGCCCGCCGGGACCACGCTCGAACCGGAGCCTGACGGCGACATTCCGCTTCCGCTCGGGGGCAAGCTGGCGGGTCTCAGACTCCGCGTGCCCCGCGTCGAGCACGAACCGGCGCGCGACCGCTTCAAGCCGGATCCGACGACCGTTGAATGGCTTCGAGAGCACGTCGGCATCGGCGAGGTCGTCTACGACGTCGGCGCCGGCATCGGCGCCTACACCGTGATCGCGGCGACGCAGCGCGGCTCGATCGTCGTCGCGTTCGAGCCCGGGTATGCGGCGTTCAGGCTGTTGTGCGACAACCTGCGCCTCAACGGGTGCGCGGGGTCGGTGATTCCGATGCCGCTGGCGGTGACCGGCGAGGACGGGATGGCGGAGTTGAAGTATGCGCCCGGCCGTCCGGGAGAGGAGCGGCACGTCGTGCATGCGGGGTCCTGGCGCACCAGGCGTGCCGGCGCCGACGAACGTGCGTTCGTGCAGCCGGTCTGCGCCATCACGCTCGACGCGGCGCTCGCGCGGTACGCGCTGCCCGTTCCGGGCCATCTTCGCATCGGCGAGCACACGTCAGTGCCCGCAGTGCTTGCGGGCGCCGCGGCGCTCCTGCGCAGCGGCGCTCTGAAGACGATATTCGTGACGGTTCCGGAGGACGGCGAGGCCGCGCTGACCACGACGCTTGCCGCGACCGACTGGACCGTGAGTCTGCACAAGCCCATCTCCCGCGGGCGCGTACACATGGTGGGAGTGCGGTGATGGCGGTCCTGCGGCGTCTGTCCGCGCTCGCCCGCATGCCCCTGCAGCTCGCCAGGTTCCTCTCGGCGGCGCCGGCGCTGGTGGAGGACGCCCGGCGATCGGCGAAGGTGGCGGGACGCCTGGAACGGCGCGTCGAGAAGCTGCAGCAGGAGCTTCGCGCCGCGCGCGACGAGGGGCGCGCGCTCCGCAAGGAGCTGCGCGATCGGTTGTTGCAGTACAACCTGCTGCTCGGTCGCCTGTCGCGCGCGCGGCCGGAGGATGCGGGGCCTGACCGGGCGCTGTCGTGGCGTGAGCTGCCGCTTCACCTGGACGAGCGCCGGGAGATGGAATGGGAAGGCGTCGGCGGCGGCGAGGCGCCGCCGGATCCCGAGGGGCGCGAATGGCTCTCGCTCGACCGGTGCCCCATGTGCGGCCACGAGGCGCGCACGATCGTCAACCCCTTCAACAAGTTCGTGCTGATGGACAAGGCGCCCGACAACACGTCGGCGCGCTACGACTTTGCCGTCTGCCATGCCTGCGGCATCTCCTACGCGTCGCGGCGGCCCGTCGGTTCGCGCTACCGGTTCATGCTGCGCCACTTCGGCGAGGTGACCGGGAAGGCCGGCGGCGACGCGGAGATCAAGAACCCGCTGCTGAACCCGTATGCGCTGTCAGACGCCGATCGCGACCGGCTGAAGCAGCTCGCGTCGCGAGGCGTGTGGGTGTCCGAGCACCTCGGACTCCGCAAGACGGAGTATCTCGAAGGGCTGTTGAAGGACCGCTTCGACAACAGCGTCCACCTCGATCTGCTGTCGTCGCTCGTGGCGCCGCAGTGGCGGACGAAAGCGCGGGTGCTCGAAATCCGGCCGCGCGCCGGCACGATCAGCGAAGGGTTGCGGCGGCTGTTCGGCGCCGACGTCCACGCGATGGCGATCTGGGAGAGTCAGCAGCTGCTGCTGCAAGAGGTCTACGGGATCGAGAGCCGCGGCCTGATCGACTTCGATCAGTTCGACATCCCGTACGAGGGCACCTTCGACCTCATCGTCGCGCAGCACATGGTCATGCACAGCGTGCGGCCCGATCGCTTCTTCGCCGCCGTGCTGCAGCACCTGGCGCCGGACGGCCATCTCTACCTGTACAACGAGCCGGACGATGCCGAGTTCCTGCAGGGCGGGCAGTCGATGCTGGCGCACCTGAATCCGCTGCACCTGCAGACGTTCGATCAGCGATCGCTCGCGCGCGCGCTCGGCGCCCGTGGCCTCGACGTGGTGTTCATCAAGAGGCGGAACTTCAATCACATGTGCCTGGCCCGCCGCGGCAGCGGCGGGTGGACGCCGATGACCGCCGAGGAGCGTGACGCGCGGATCCGGGCGTACGAGACCGCGCGCGATCGGGCGGTGCTGGCGCTGCCGCCGGAATTCCGCGGCCGGTTCGCGGCGCAATGGCCGGAGGTCGTGGCGCGCGGCGTGGCCGAGGGCGTCGCCGACTTCGATGCCGACGGCCGGCTGAAGCTGGTCCGCCAGCGGTGAGGATGCTCTTCGCCGCGCTGCACAACGGCGACTACCGGAATCTCGATTCGGTCGTGGACGCGCTGGCGCGGCGCGGCCATGACCTCTACCTCGGCGCGGAGCGCCCCGACACCGGCTTCGGCGGGCAGCCGATCGTCGCGTCGCTGACGGCCACCCATCCGAACGTCACCTGCGGCCCGGTCCCGCCGCGGGAGCCCGAATCGCTGTTCCTCGCGTCGAAGGTCCGGCTTGGCGGCGATTACCTGCGCTACCTCCATCCGCGCTACCCGCGCACCTCGGGGCTGCTGCCGATGGCGCGCGAGCGGACGCCGGCCGGGATCGTCCGTGTCTGCGGCCTGCGCGCGTGTGACAACGAGCCGGTGCGGCGGGTGATGCGGGGCGCGCTCGACGCGATCGACCGCGCGGTGCCCCCGAGTCCCGCCATCGAGGCCTTTCTCGACGAGCGCCGGCCCGATCTCGTGGTCGTGACGCCGCTCATCGGCCTCGCGGCCACGTCGCAGCCCGACCTGCTGCGTGCGGCGCTCGCCCGCCGCATCCCGACGGCGGTCGTCGTCTGGAGCTGGGACAACCTGTCGAGCAAGGCGATCATCCGCGACGTCCCGGATGCGCTGCTCGTCTGGAACGAGACGCAGCGGTGGGAAGCGACCGTGTTGCACGCCGTTCCCGCCGGGCGCGTCGTCGTCACGGGCGCGCAGAACCTCGACCGCTGGTTCAACCGCGCCCCCTCGCGAACACGGGCCGAGTTCGTCCGTGACGCCGGCCTGTCCGACGAGCGCCCCTACGTGATGTGGGTCTGTTCGGCGCTGCTGCCGAGCAGCCCGCCGGAACCGAAGGTCGTCCTTCGTTGGGTGGAGGCGCTTCGGCAGTCGCCCGATCCCGCCCTGCGGAACGTGCCGATCCTGATCCGGCCGCATCCGGCGCGCACGCACGAATGGGACGGCGTGGACTGGCGTCGCGCCGGCAACATCACGATGTTCGGTACCGTGCCGGTCGACGAGCCGTCGCGGAGCGATTTCTTCGATTCGATGTACTACGCCGGCGCCGTCGTCGGCATCACGACCACGGCGTTTCTCGACGCCGCCGTCGTCGGACGCCCCGTCATGGCGTTCCACGACCCGGACCTCGGCTTCGAGCACGAGGACTCGCTCCACTTCCAGTACCTGCTGAAGGCGGACGGCGGCCTGCTGACGATGGCCGGCTCGCTCGAGGAACACGCGCGACAACTCGCGGCGATGCTGGCCGGGCCGCCGCCCGGCGTCATGGAGCGTCAGGCGCACTTCGTCCGGAAGTTCGTGCGGCCGCGCGGGATGGACGTGCCGGCGACGGCTGCGGTCGTCGAGGCGCTGGAAGGGCTCGAGAGCGCGGGGTCGGTGCAGCGCGGCGCGTCGGCGTCGGGCCGTTTCGGGCTGCGCCTGCTCGCCGCGATGGAGAGGCATCCGCGGTGGCGGAGGCTCGTGCTCGACGAGCGTGAGGCCGAGACGGCGACACGCGTGCAGGAGAAGGCCGACCGCCGCGCCGAGGCGCTCGCCCGGAAGGCGCGTCAGCGCGAGGAGAAGGCGCGGCGCCGCGAGGAGAAGCTCGCGAAACGCCGTTAAGGCGTTTTGCCAGACAGGGAGCGGAGATCCAGGAAAGCGGGCAAGTCGAGCAGGCTTCCGATCTGATTGCGGCCCGGATCGACGGTCCATCCGTTGAACCCGTTCGCGATGCCGACGAAGCGGCAGCCGGCACGCGCTGCCGCCCGCCGATCGGTCTTGCCGTCGCCCACCAGCACGACCTCCCGCACGGACACGCGGGCGGGCGCCGCCCGCCGCACCACGTCGGCCTTCGCGTGAGGCCAGCCGTACGCGCCGCGCAGCAGCGGGCGCACCCCGAGGCGTGTCAGCAGCGCGAGCAGCTCACGATGCGGCGTGGTCGACGCGACGTAGAGCGGCCAGCGGCGTGACAACCCGACGAGCAGCGGACGCGCCCCGTCGATCAGGCCGCGGCGGGCGATCGCCGTGGAGACGATGACGGAATAGCGGCGGGCGTGGCGGGCGACCGCGCGCTGCAGCGCCCGGCCGCGCAGGCCGTGCGCGGACAGGATACGGGACAGGAGCGCGCGGCGCGGCAGCTCGCGCCCGCGTGCCAGCGCCCGGCGAAGCGCCGGGTGATGCTCCGGCTCGAGCGCCTCGAAGAACGCGTCAACCTTGATGCGGTTGGAATCCACCAGCACGCCGTCGAAGTCCAGGACGATCGCCTGGACCCGCCAGCGCCTCACGCCTGGTCCGGCGATGCGGCGCCCTCGTCCCAGTCGTCGAACTGATGGCGGCCCCAGTTGTCGAGGCGCGTCTTGCGGCTCTCCAGGGGCATCGCGGCGATGACGGGGTCGTTGTAGAACGAGTCTTCGCGCTCGGCATGGGTGGAGATTTCCTCGAAGATGGCGCCGGTCGCCGTCTCGAACCCGTGCACGATGCCGCGGGGCACCCACAGCGAATCGCCCGGGTGGAGCGTCCGCCGTGTGCCCTCGATTTCCACGTCGAGCACGCCGTGCAGGACGTGGAACGTCTCGTCCTTGCGCTTGTGGTAGTGCAGCGGGTTGCGCTGACCCGGCAACTGCACGATCACCTTCTTCGCGTACTCGCGGTTGAAGCATTCGATGATGGTGCAGCCGATGCGTCCGAACTCGCCGAGCCCGTGATGGTGCGACAGCTCGATCGACGCCACGTCGTAGCCGACGGGAATGCGCGCCTGGTTGAGCAGCCCCTTCACGGCGTGGATCGTGTTGTAGATGATCTCCCGCTGCGTCGGCGCGACGGGGCGAATGGCCGCGCGGAGCGGGGCGCCGCTGTCGTAATCCGCGTCGGCCACGAGCCCGGCGCGCCACAGGCTCGTGTCCAGCTGCCCCTCGCTCGCGGGCATGGCGAAGAACACGTCTTCGCGCGTGAGCGTCGCGCCACGCCGCAGGGGGCGCTTGGCGAAGACGCCGCGCTCGAGCGCGCGCAGCTCTGACTCTTCCTGTTCGGTCACGACCCGCGCGCCCCCGCCACACAGCGCGACCGCGTCGCGATAGGCGTGCAGCCAGCAGCGCAGCTGTTCCGGGGTTGCCGAGTAGCTGTTGAGCGGCGCGCTGTCGGTCGGGATGCCCACGTGCTTCTCGAACAGGCACGCACCCTTCGCGTAGGCGACGCGGATCGTCGTGTAGTCGTCCGGGCGCTCGTGCGTCGAGAAGCCCACCGGGATTCCCGGGTACCGCTCGCGGAGGACTTCGATGTGATCGAGGCACTGCCGGTCGGGAGGCGTGGGGTAGAGCGAGACGCAGTGCATCAGGGCCAGGTGAACGCCGCGATGCTGCAGAAAGCTCACGGTCTTGTCCGTGTCGGCGACCGACAGCCCGCCGGTCGAGCAGACGACCGGCTTGCCCGTGGCCGCCACCGCCTCGAGCAGCGGCCAGTCGTGCGCCGAGCAGCTGGCGATCTTCAGGACGTCGATCCCGAGGGCAATCGCGGTCTCGACCGAGGGCTCGTCGAACGGGGTCGCGATCGCGGTCAGGCCGCGCTGCTTGACGGCGCCGACGATCTCGGCGAACGCGCCCGTCGGCAGGCGCGTCTCCAGGAAGCGGCGAATGTGCTTGTTGCTGCTCGCCGACCGGTGCGCCGGGTGAATGAAGGAGTCGAGCTCGCGAAACTGCAGCTTGACAGCGGCGCGGACGCCGGCCTCTCGCGCCACGTCGGCAACGGCGTCGACGATGCGGATTCCGTGCGCGGCGGACCCCTGGTGGTTGTTCGCCATCTCACAGACGAAGAGGCCGCCGAACTCGAACCGATCGGACCCTGAGGTCATTGCCGCTCCCGCAACACCAGCTCCGCCAGGCGCACGTCGCGCGCGCTGTCGATGTCGATGAGCTCTTCGCCTGTCATGTCGTACGGCACGATGCGGCTGCCACTCATGGAGCCGGCGTCCATGATCGTGCGGTACCGGATGATATCGATACAGGCATTCTGCCAGTACACCGGCGGCAGCGCCTGCCGCGGGCTGCTCCACGGCTCGCGGGGCGTCTCGAGCGGCAGGAGCGGCGACAGCAGGCCGCCCTCGATCCGCCACATTTTGAAGGGGTTTTCCGACGGTTCGGCGACGGAGCGGACCGAGTCGGCCTCGGGGTGGCGGCACAGGATCGAGACCGCCTCGTCGATGTGCCGCGCCGTGCGCAGCGGCGACGTCGGGCGCAGGTGCGCGATCAGCCCGGGCCGGTAGCGCTCGTGCTCGTCGAGCCACGTCAACGCGTGCACGAACACCGGCAGGTCGGGCGTGAGATCCCCGGCCAGGTCGGCAGGCCGCATGAACGGCACCTCGGCGCCGAACTCGCGCGCCACGGCCGCAATCTCCTCGTCGTCGGTGGTGACGATCAAGCGCTCGATCGAGCGGGCCTGCTTCGCGTGCAGGATCGTATGCGCGATGAGCGGCAGGCCGTTCAGCGGCGTCAGGTTCTTTCTCGGAATGCCCTTCGATCCGCCGCGCGCGAGAATCAGTCCGAGCGCCGTGCCGCCCGCCATGCCCCGACAGTGTAGATCGGCTGCCAGGATGCGATACCGGCCCTGCGCGGCAGCCGGTGGCGCGTTGGTGATCGTCGTCGGCACCCGCCTGTTGGCTCGGGCGGGAAGACCGGATCGACCAAAACGGGTAAACTGGCCGCACCCGATATCAGCACATGATCCGCGGTGTCGTTCGCAACCTGCTCGGCCGTGTCGGCCTCAGCCTGACTCGTTCGCTCGCCGAGCAGCTTGCGGCGCACCGCAGGCTGCTCGTGACGCGCACAAGGGAAATGGAGCAGCGACTGCAGCGGACCTGCCGAGACGCGATCGCGAGCGCGGAGCGGCAGGCGGCGAAACAGCGGCAGACGACGGAGGAGCTCGCGCGTCAGGTCACGCGTCTTCGAGCCGAGCTCCGCCTGCTCGCGGCACGGAGCCGCCCTGTGTCGGATGCTCCTCCGACCGGCGGGCCCCGCATCCCGATCACCGCGGAACCCCCCGGCGAGGACCGCGATCGCACCACCGGTGCGTCCGAGATTCCACGCGACACCACGCTCACGTCCGACGAGTGTCCGGTGTGCGGCAGCCCCGCGTCGACGATGGTGTGCGAGTACAACAAGCTGCTGCTGTTGCGTGCGGGCGTCGATGAAGAATCACGGGTCTACCTGTACGCCTTGTGCCACGACTGCGGCGTCGTCTCTGCGCGGAAGCGGCCGAGCGGCGCGCGATACGCATACCTGTTGCAGCGCTTCGAGGTCACGCTCGGCCGAGCGGAAGACGGTGGGTCTCGCTCGGGTAACATCGCGCTCCGGTCTGGCGGATTGTCCGAGCGCGAGCGCGCGATGCTGCGCGACCGACTCGCGCGAGGCGTTTTCGTGTCCGAGCACCTCGGTGTCCCCAGGCGGCAGTACGTGCCGGCGCTGCTGCAGGATGTGATGGCTGCGAGCGTCCACGTCGAACTGCTCG
>Ga0194131_10004277_pt1 | contig 21663 bp, 12 predicted proteins | sample TA2KigO120mmetaG_FD_148631 | JGI IMG/M metagenome (GOLD analysis project Ga0194131, IMG submission 148631) | Freshwater microbial communities from Lake Tanganyika, Tanzania - TA2015053 Kigoma Offshore 120m | ecosystem: Environmental > Aquatic > Freshwater > Lake | place: Tanzania: Lake... | reverse complement strand
TCGACCTGTGCCTCGTCGAGCGGCTGCGCGAAGTGATCGCGAAGTCGACGGCGGCCTACGAGGCCTACGAATGGGCGTCGGGCCTCGAGGCGGTCGAGACGTTCTTCTGGGCCGAGTTCTGCGACGACTACCTCGAGCTGGTCAAGATGCGCGCGTACGCGGCGACGCTCGACGAGAAGCGCAGCGCGCTGGCGACACTGCGCACCGCGCTGTCGATCCTGTTGCGGCTCTTCGCGCCGACGGTGCCGTTCATCACCGAAGAGCTGTGGAGCAACGAGTTCGCGAGCGGCACGGGCCGCGAGCGCTCGATCCACGCCAGCCGCTGGCCGAGCGCCGCGGAGCTGGCGGCGGTGCCGGCGCCCTCCGATCCATCCGCCTACGCGACCGTGCGCGCGGTGCTGGCCGAGGTGCGCCGCGTCAAGGGCGCCGAGCACCGCTGGATGAAGTGGCCGGTCGAGCGCCTCGAGATCAGCCTGCCCGGGCCCGGCACGAGCGGCCTCGAAGCCGCGCTGCAGGACCTGTGCGCGGCTTGCGTGGTGCAGCAACTCTCGATGCAGCAGGGACCCGAGTTCGCCGTGCGCGTCGTGCTCGCGCCCGAGGGCGCGCCGAGTGCCGGGACTTCGCCCTGAGGCGCTTGGATCCGTAAGCTCCGGGCACTCAGGGAGGAGTCCGCATGTCGAATCCGCCGTCTGACAACCCGTACGCGAGTCCCCGCAAGTTCGACGAGCTTCCAGCGCCAGGCAGCGGCGCGAACCCGATCGGCGCGGCGCTGCCATGGCGCGTGACCGAGGCGCTGCGCTTCGGCTGGGATGCCGTGGTGCGCCAGCCGCTGGCCGTGCTCGTCGTGTTCGTCGCGAGCCTGGTGGGAAGCATGTTCTCGTTCTTCGGCTCGATGGCGCAAGTCATCTTGGACCAGCAAGGCAAGGTGGAACTTGCGCTGATCGCGTACGCGACGGGCGTGTTGCTCGGTCTGCCGCTCTCGCTCTGGATGAACATGGGCCTGACGCGCTACATGCTGAAGCTCGCGCGCGGGCAGCAGGCAAACTTCGGCGAGATCTTCGCGGGCGGCCCGTTCATCGCGTGCTTGCTTGCGAGCCTCCTGCTCGGACTGGGCGTCGGTCTCGGCCTGCTGCTGCTGATCGTGCCCGGCATCGTGCTCGCGATCGGCTGGAGCTACTGGATGTACCTGGTGGTCGATCGCGGAAGGGGGCCGGTCGATGCGCTGGGCACGAGCTGGAAGATCACGCGCGGCTTCAAGTGGCCGCTCTTCGGCCTGATGCTGCTGTTCATCCCGATCACCATCCTGGGCCTGCTGGCCTGCGGCGTCGGCGTCCTGGTCGCCATGCCGGTGTGCCAGCTCGCGATGGCATACGTGTACCTGAAGCTGACCGGCGAGGAGCCGGTGCTGCCGCCGAAGTACTCGTGAGCGCGGGGTGCCTAGCCCGGCGAGTGGTAGGCCCTGTTGGACTCGAACCAACGACCAAGAGATTATGAGTCTCCTGCTCTAACCAACTGAGCTAAGGGCCCGCGCGAGCCACGAGGATAGCGCGTACAGGCGCCGCGGCGCGCCCCCTCGGCGTTCAGGCGACGGCACGCTCGACGTCGATCGAATCCGCCCCCCGTGTCCTCCCGCTTGGCGCGGAATCCGCGCCGAGCATGAGCGGATCGCGCTGGGCCGCCTCGAAGGCCTCCCGTGCTGCGCGGACGAGGGCCAGCCGTTGCACTTCCTGCAGGCCCAGCGCATCCATCTCGAGCCCGCGCAAGAGCGCGCCCGACTCGCGCTCGCCCGGCAGCGCCAGCAGCGAGTCCAGCCTGTGCACGAGGCGCGCGAAGGCGGCCAGCCGCGGCTCGTCCGCGCAGGCGCGGAAATCGTGGTGCGCGGCGATCACGGACGCCAGATCCGTCGAAAGGCGCCACTCGTCCGCGACACGCGCTCCGGCGAGTTCGTGCCAATCATCGAGCACGCGCTCGATCAGCGCGGGATCGGTGGGCTTGTCGTCGGGAAGCTCGTCGCGCAGCAGTCGCAGCAGGGGCAACTTCCCGACGTCCTGCAGCAGGCCGATGTCGAATGCACGCTCGGGATCGATGCCGCAGGCGGGACCGATCGCGCGCGCGATGCAGGCCCGCGAGTACGACTGGCGCCAGACTTCCCCTGCGTACTCCGCGAGAACCCTCGACTCGAACAGCAGCGAGCGCAGCGAGACCGCGACGGTGTCCACCGCAGGGGCACCGGCGAGGCCCGTCAGTTGCAGGTGTGCTGCAGGCAGCCGCACGATCGGAAAGTGGCCGTGAACGACGCGCTGTTCGATCCGCAGCAGCAGTTCGGCCTGCCAGTCGTCGGGCGCAAGGTCCGGCGCAGCAGGTGCCGGGGGCTGGGCCGCAGCCGCCGCTCCCCGGCGCGTGCCGCCGTCGATCCAGGCTCGCAGGCTGTCGAACAGGCCCATCGGCCCTCCTATCGGACCGCGGTCGGATTGCCTGAAACCCCGGCGGCGCGGCAGGCTCAGTAGCCGCTCGGGGCCGGCATCTGCGACCAGGCCACCAGCAGGGCCGCGCCGAGCGGCACCAGCAGCGCGGCCGTGCGCGCAGCAATCCGCTTCGGCGCCGCCATCGAATCGGGGACGAACACCAGCGCGAGCAACAGGAAGGCCGGCGCCGCGGCGATCAGGATCGCGCTGGCGAGCGGCAGCGCGTTGTAGCGCCAACCGTCGTGCAGCAGCGCGACCTGCAACAGCGCGAGCACGCCTGCCAGGCTCGGGGCGAAATCGCGGTCCGGCCGCCACAGGGCGGCGACGAAGCAGGCGCAGAGCGCCGCGACCAGCGCGCCCTGCAACTGTGCGTTGCTGGCCGTGCTGCCCAAGAGCTGTGCGACCGCCGCAGCTAGTGCGACCGCGGTCGCGCTCGCAGTGCTCGCGCGCACGCGCAGGAATCCGCCCAGGCGCTCCCATACTCGCCACGAGACCAAGGCGACGAGCGCAAGCAGCGCGATCTCGATCCACAGCCACGTGTGCTCCGAACTCCAGCCCGCGCCCTCGTCGAAGCCCGAATCGAGATTGCGCAGCAGCGGCCGCAGGCACAGCCAACCGGTGAAGAGCGCGAGCGCGGCGCGCACGAACCAGCGCTTGCGATCACTCAGCGGCAGCGACGCCTCCAACGCACACCACAGACCGATCAGCGGGAACAGCCACGCGATCTGGCGCATGGCCCAGGGAAACCAACCGCTCCACGGCAGCACCTGCAGCATTCCGACCGCATAACCGAGCGCGACCGCGAAACCGCCGGCCGCGGTCCAGACCTGGCGCGGTCGCGATTTGCCGAGCGCCAGAAAGCCGAAGAGCAGGGCGCCGCACACGAGGCCGGGGAGCAGCGTGCCGAGCAGGAGGGTGCGCGCGTCCATCGAGAGGCGAACTCTACGCGAGTCGCGGGCCGGCGACCACCGCGCGGATCAGAGGCCCTCCAGGGTCGCTATCGGCCCGCACGCGCACCTCCTGAACTCCCGGCTCGCCGGTTACTTCGAATGCGATCGGCTGCCGCGGCTGCGCGGTCGTGGTGGTCAGCGACTGCTGCTCGCGCTTCTCGAGCCGCCAGCCCACGTTCGGATTTGGCAATGAGGTATCCCGACGCCGCGGCAGGCCGCTAGGCTACGCCCCGCCATGCTCGAAACTGCGTCCATCCGAACCGGTCTGATCGCGCTGCTCGCGCTCGTCCCCGCCCTCGCCGCATGCCGCACGCCGCAGCGAGCGAAGTCCGCCACGCCGATCGAGGATCCGCCTCCGCAGGCGCTCGCGACCGGCGCATTGAGCTTCGACCAGTGCTTCGAGATGGGCGGCAAGTTCCGCCTCGCCTCCGGCCACTTCCTCGGCTGGTTCTCCGGCTCCGAATACCTGGTGCACGCGCCGAGCGACGAACCGGGAGCGGAGGGCAAGCGCATCTGCGCGGTCGATCTCTCGACCGGCAGGAAGCGCGCGCTGTTCGATCCGCGCGAGCTCGAGCGCGCGCTCGTCGCGGCCGGCGTCGGCGCCGGCGAGGCGAAGGGACGCGCGGACGCCTCGCGGCAGGATTGGAGCGAGGATCGCACGCGGCTCCTGTTCAACGCGCAGAGCGACCTGTGGACCTGGTCCCCCGGCGCGCCGAAGGCGGCGCGCTTGACGCAGGACGACAAGGAAGAGGTCGGCGAGGCCTTCTCGCCCGATGGCAAGTGGGTCAGCTTCGTCCGTGACTGGAACCTGTGGCTCGCCCCCGCCGCGGGCGGCGACGCGCGCGCGCTGACGACGGCCGGCCACGAGAACCTGCTGCACGGCCGGCTCGACTGGGTCTACCAGGAGGAGATCTACGGCCGCGGCAACTTCGGCGCGTACTGGTGGTCGCCCGACTCGCGGCGCATCGCCTTCCTCGTGCTCGACGAGAGCGCGGTGCCGACCTACACGATCACCGACGACCGCTCCACGCAGCCGAAGTTCGAGAACTGGCGCTACCCGAAGGCGGGCGCTCCCAACCCGCGCGTCGAGTTGCACATCGTCGACATCGAGAGCGGCGCCACCCGCAAGGCCGACCTGTCGGCCACGCGCTCGGCCCTCGCGACCGATGATCTGTTGATCTCGCGCGTGTCTTGGACGCCCGACGGCGACGAAGTCGTGCTGCAACTGCAGGACCGCATTCAGTCGAGGATCGAGCTGGCGGCGGCCAATGCGGCGAGCGGCGCGCTGCGCACGATCCTCGTCGACACGAGCAAGACCTTCCTCGAGCCGGTCGACGGCCTGACTTGGATCGACGGCGGCGCGCGCTTCGTGTGGCCGAGCGAGCGCGACGGTTGGCGGCATGCGTACGTGCACGAGCGCGACGGGCGCCTCGTGCGCCGGCTGACCGAGGGCGAGTGGGAGGTCGACGCGGTGCTCGGCGTCGACGCCGCGCGCGGCCAGCTCTGGTTCGTCAGCGACCGCGACGACGTCAAGGGCGCGCAGTTGTATCGCGTGCCGCTCGCGGGCGGACCGCTCACGCGCGTCAGCGAAGACGCCGGCACGCACGCGCCGCAGCTCTCGCCCGATTACGCGCATTGGTACGACGCGTGGAGCTCGCTCGCCGACCCCGGCCGCGCGGAGTTGCGCCGCGCCGACGGCACGCTGCTGCGCGAGCTCGCGCGCGCCGAGCGCGCGAGCGCCGATGCGGTCGGCTTCCGCGACTGGAGGTTCGTGCGCGTGAAGACGCGCGACGGCTTCGAGATGGAGGGCATGCTGCTCGAGCCCGCCCAGCGCGTGCCCGGCGAGCGCTATCCGGTGGTGTGCCATGCATACTCGGGCCCGCATGCGCAGACCGTGCTCGATCGCTGGCAGGGCTTCAACGGCTGGTGGCACCAGTACCTGTCGCAACAGGGCTACGGCGTGTGGATCTGCGACAACCGCTCGGCCTCGGGCCGCGGTCTGGTCTCCATGGACGGCGCGCACCGCAAGCTCGGCGTGCAGGAGCTCGCCGACCTCGAGGACGGCCTCGACTGGCTGGTGAAGCTCGACTGGGTCGATGCCGAGCGCATCGGCCTGTGGGGCTGGAGCTACGGCGGCTACATGACTGCGTTCGCGCTGACGCACTCGAAGCGCTGGAAGTGCGGCATCGTCGGCGCGCCGGTCACCGATTGGCGCAACTACGACTCGATCTACACCGAGCGCTACATGGGCCTGCCGCAGGAGAACGCGGCGGGCTACGACGCGAGCTCGGTCCTCACCGCCGCGGCGGACGCGCACGGACGCATGCTGATCGTGTACGGCACGATCGACGAGAACGTGCACCCGCAGAACAGCCTGCAATTGGCGCACGCGCTGCAGCAGGCCGGCAAGGAATTCGAGATCATGCCCTATCCCGGCAATCGCCACGGAGTCGTCGATTCCAAGCAGCGCCGTCACCTGTACGCGTTGATGACCGACTTCCTGCGCCGCAACCTCTAGCCGGTCCCCACCATGAGCGAAATCGGCGCCGATCGCGACAAGGGCTTCTTCGGGCACCCGAAGGGGCTGCGCACGCTGTTCTTCACCGAGATGTGGGAGCGCTTCTCGTTCTACGGGATGCGCGCGCTGCTCAAGCCGTTCTTGTACACGTCGATCGCCGCCGGCGGGATGGGCATGGCGTCCGAGGACGCGACGAGCATCTACCACATCTACCTGGCGCTCGTGTACGTCGTTTCGCTGCCGGGCGGGTGGATCGCCGACCGCTTCCTCGGCCAGCGTCGCGCGGTGCTCGTCGGCGCGATCGTGATCATGCTCGGGCACATCGCGCTCGCCGTCCACGGCCTCTCGTGGTTCCTGTCGGGCCTCGCGCTCGTCGTCATCGGCACCGGCTTCCTGAAGCCGAACATCAGCACGATCGTCGGCCAGCTCTACTCGCGCGAGGACGCGCGCCGCGACGCGGGCTTCTCGATCTTCTACATGGGCATCAACCTCGGCGCCTTCATCGCGCCGCTGGTGACTGGCTTCCTCGCCCAGAAGCCGTGGTTCCAGCAGCAACTCGCCGAGTGGGGCATTCCCGCGCGCTATTGCTGGCAGTTCGGCTTCGGCGCGGCCGCGGTCGGCATGTTCATCGGGATCCTGCAGTACATCGCCGGCGGCAAGAACATGGGCAGCGCGGGCCTGGAGCCGGTCCCCGCGACCGATCCGGCGCAGCGCGCGCGCGACCTGAAGGTCCTGTGGGGCGGCCTGATCGGCTTCGCCGCGCTGATCGGCGGCGGCGCGCTGCTGCACGTGAGCGGAACCTATGTGCTTTCGATCCAGCGCATCGACGAGGCCTTCGGCTGGATCCTCACCGGGATCGCCGTCGCGTTCTTCGCGTGGATGTTCACGGCCGGTCGCTACAGTCCCGACGAGCGGCGCCGGCTGTACGTGATCTTCCTGTTGTTCCTCGCCTCGTGCGTGTTCTGGTCCGCGTTCGAGCAGGCCGGCTCCACGCTGAACGACTTCGCGCTGCTCCGCACGCGCAACGAGATCCTGGGCGTCGAATTCCCGTCGACCTGGTTCCAGTCGGTGAACTCGGTGCTGATCATCCTGTGCGCGCCGTTGATGGCCTGGCTCTGGATCCGGCTCGGCCGGCGCGATCCGTCCAGTCCGATCAAGTTCTCGCTGGGCCTGTTCTTCGCGGGCCTGGGTTTCCTGATCCTCGCCTTTGGCGCGGGCCTGCTCGTCGAGGGCAACGATGCGGTCAAGGTCGGGCCGCTGTGGCTCGCGCTGACGTACCTGTGCCATTCGATCGGCGAGCTGTGCCTGAGCCCGGTGGGCCTCTCGACCTTCAGCCGGCTCGCGCCGGAGCGCATCGCGGGCCTGATGCTCGGGGTATTCTTCCTGTCGATCTCGGTGGGCTCGTACTGGGGCGGTCGCATCGCGAACTACTACGACCGCGCGGACCTGCCCAATCAGCAGCTGTTCTTCGCGATCGCCGGCTACGCGATCGGCGCCGCGCTGCTGCTCGCGCTGTTCGCACGTCCGATCCAGCGCATGCTGCGGCCCGCGTCACCGGGCGGCTCCGGGCACTGAGAGCGCCCCGGGACACGCGGCCGCAGGAATCGCGGCCCGATCCGCGGCACGAACCGGGGCCGGGGCTTGCCCCGGTCCCCCGCCGCCGCCAAGATCCCCGACCATGCCGAAATCCTCGCGACCGCGGGCCACTCGCACGGCCAAGCCCGCCCCCAAGGCCGCGCCGAAGCGCGCTCCGTCGAAATCGGCCGCCGCCCGGCCGCCGAGCGCGGAGCCGACGCCGGCAGCGCTCGACCGCCTCTTCGGTGCGCACTTCACCGATCGCATTCGCAAGGTCGAGGCCGCGCTCGCCGCCAGCGGCTTCGACGCGCTGCTCGTGACCAGCGGCACGCCGTACACCTACTTCGCCGACGACCAGGACGCCACGCACAAGGTCACGCCGCACTTCGCGCACTGGGCCCCGCTCGCCGGACCGCATCACCTGCTCCGCTTGCAATCCGGCCGCAAGCCGTTGCTCGTGCGCGTGGCCCCCGAGGACTACTGGTACGAGCGCGTCACGCTGGGCAAGCCTTTCTGGTCGCACCGCTTCGACCTGCGCGAAGTCGGCGACATCGAGAAGGCCTTTTCGCTGTGCCGCTGTGACGGCCGCGTCGCGTTCATCACCGACAATCTGGCGGACGCGCGCCTGCGCGGTTTCGCCGGCGATGCGGTGAACCCTCCGGCCCTGCTCGCGCGCCTGGACTGGGATCGCAGCACGAAGAGCGACTACGAGGTCGCCTGCCTGACCGAGGCGACCCGGCGCGCGGCCAAGGGACACCTGGCGGCGAAGGCCAGCTTCGAGGAGGGCGGCAGCGAACTCGACATCCATCACGCGTACCTCACAGCAGTCGGATGCACCGAGGCCGAGCTGCCCTATCCGACGATCATCGCGCACGACGAGAAGGCCGCGATCCTGCACTACACGGGCAAGCGCACGACGCGCCGAGGCAAGGTGCTGCTGATCGATGCCGGCGCGAGCTATCTCGGCTACGGCGCGGACATCACGCGCACCTATGTCGGCCGCGGCGCGCACAGCGTGTTCCGCAACCTGCTCGCGGGCATGGAAAAGCTGCAGCGCGAGCTGTGCGAACGGGTGGTGCCCGGTCTGGCCTACGTCGATTTGCACCGGCAAGCGCACCTGTTGATCGGTCAACTGCTGCACGAAAGCGGCGTGCTCGCGGTCAGCGGCGAGGAGGCCTTGGCCGAGGGCCTCACACGTGCGTTCTTCCCGCACGGGCTCGGGCATTTCCTGGGGCTGCAGGTGCACGATGTCGCAGGCCGCCAACAAGCGCCTGCGGGCGGGAGCGTGATGCCACCGCCCGAATTCCCGCACCTGCGCACGACCCGGATCATCGAGCCGGGCCAGGTCTTCACGATCGAGCCGGGGCTCTACTTCATCGCGATGCTGCTGCGCGACCTGCAGAGCGGACCGAAGCGGAAGCTCGTCGATTGGAAGCTCGTCGCGGAGCTCTCCGCCTGCGGCGGGATCCGCATCGAGGACAACGTGCTCGTGACGGCCACCGGCCACCGCAATCTGACTCGGCCGTACCTCCCCTAGCGTTTCCGAACTAGCGGCCGAGAACGAGTTCGACGCGGGTCGAGCGGGCAGCCTTCGCTCGCAGGCAATAGATCGCGCAGGAACCTTGCGATCAGGCCCGACCGAAGCCTGAATGGCCGCATGCACACGCGCTCGATCCTCCTCGCTCTCCTCGTCTGCACCAGCGCCTGCTCGGCGCCTGCGCATGCCCCACGGCCCGCCGCGATGACTCACTCGCTGCTGGGTGAGCCGCTCCAGGCACCGGCGGTCGATCCCGCGCAACGCGACGTGCTCGAGATGCGGCTGGCCGAAGCGCTGGCCGCGCGCGAGCGCGCTCCTTCGGACGAACTCGCCTGCGTGTGGGTCGGCCGGCGCCTGTCGGCTCTCAATCGCTTCGACGAGGCCGTGGACGAGTTCTCGCGCGGCCTCGAGCAGCATCCGGACTCGTACCGCTTGCTGCGCTTCCGCGGGCATCGCTACATCACGCTGCGGCGCTTCGATCTGGCCGAGGCGGATCTGACGGAAGCGGCGGCACTCGTGCGCCGGCTGGAGTACGCGGAGCTCGAACCGCCCACCGACCCGGATCCGACCAAGTCGTACCCGAGCACGATCCAACACCAGATCTACTACCACCTCGCGCTGGCGCGCTACCTGCGCGGCGACTTCGCCCGCGCGGCTACGGCCTGGAACGACTGCCTGCGCAGTGCCGGCGATTCGCCCGACGCGATCTGCGGCGCCGTGAACTGGTATTGCGCGACCCTGCTGCGCCTGGGGCGTCGACAAGACGCGCAGCGCCTGCTGGACGAGTGGATCCGCGCTGACATGCCTGTGCGCGAGGCTGCCGGCTACCTGCGACTGTGCTTGCTGTACAAGGGCGAGCTCGCGCCCGAGGAGCTGATCCCCGCCGACGAGACGAACCAGGTGCAGCGGGCGACGCTGAGCTACGGCCTGGGCAACTTCTGGCTCGTGCGCGGCGACGCGGCCCGCGCGCGCGCCGCATTCGAGCAGGCGCTCGCGTCCCCGACCTGGATGGCCTTCGGCCGCATCGCCGCCGAAGCGGAACTCGCGCGGAGATGAAGGCGCCGGTCGATGCGCGGGCCGCGGCGGACGAGCCGGCCGAGGGCGGCTACCTGCGCGTGCTCTCGCTGCTCGACGCAACGCTGCTCGTCGTCGGCTGCATCATCGGTGGCGGGATCTTCTTCAACCCGCAGAAGGTCGCCCAGCTCACCGGCGATGCGAGCGCATCGCTGCTGGCCTGGGGAGCGGGCGGCGCGCTGGCGCTGGCGGGTGCGCTCGTCTATGCCGAGCTCGGGGGAGCCTATCCACGCGCCGGCGGCGTGTACGTCTACCTGCGCGAGGCCTTCGGGCGGCTGCCGGCCTTCCTGTTCGCCTGGTCGGTGCTGCTGATCATCGCGCCCGGCGCGCTCGCGCTGATCGCGATCTTCTTCGCGCAGAATCTGCGCACCTTCGTACCCACGCTCGGCGCGGGCGCGGAGCGCTGGATCGCCAGCGGCGTGATCGTGCTGCTCGCGCTGGTCAATGCCCGCGGCGTCGTCCTCGGCAGTCGAGTCCAGGGCCTGTTCACGCTCGGCAAGCTCGCGGCCTTCGTGATGATCGCCGTGGCTGGGCTGTGCTGGAGCGGTTCGCCGCTGGAGCGCTTCGACGACTCGGCAGCGCAGCCGCCCGTGATCCCGGACGCGGGCCTCGCCGGCGTGTGGCTCGCGCTCGTGCCGATCCTGTTCACGTACGGCGGCTGGCAGAACGCGACCTTCGTGGCCGCCGAGATCCGCGAGCCGCGCCGCAACGTGCCGCGCGCGATGCTGATCGGCACCGGAATCGTCGTCCTGGTGTACCTGTCGGTCAATGCCGCATTCCTGCGCATCGCGACGCCCGACGCGATCGCCGCCGAGCCGCGCTTCGCAACGCTGGCGACCGAAGCCGCCCTCGGCCCGATCGGCGCGCGCATCGTCTCGATCGGCATCCTGTTGTCGACCTTCGGCATCTGCGCGGCGATCCTGCTGGCGAACCCGAGGCTCGTGCAGGCGATCGCCGCGGACGGCTGCTTCTTCCGTGCGCTCGCACCGTTGCACGCCACGCGCCGCACTCCGGCGCGCGCGATCCTGGCCCTGGGCGCGTGGTCGATCGCGCTCGTGTGGGTCCCGCAGACGGGCGGGCTGACCGACGCGGTCGTGTTCGCCGACTGGGTCTTCTTCGGCCTGTGCGGCCTCGCGGTGATCGTGCTGCGCCGCAAGCAGCCGGGGGTCAGCCGGCCCTACCTGTGCCCGCTCTATCCGTGGTTGCCGCTGGGGTTCTCGCTCGCGGCGCTGGCGGTGGTCGTCGCCGCCCTGCGCAACGCGGCCGAGGGGGGTCTGCTGCTCCTGTGCGTCGGCGCCGGCCTGCTCGCGCTCGGGGTGCCGGTCTGGGCGCTGTTCGAATCGAGGCGCCGGCGCACCTGATTTTTTTTCCGTGGGCCAGCTCCAGACCCGACGGAACCGAAACCTGGACAGGGGTTCCTTCAATCGGGACGACGCACCGGTCGATCTACTGGGAGATCCCACTTCCAGCACGCCACCACCCCCATGGCGCCCACGCTCACCCCGAAGACCCTGCCGGACGCGCTCGCGCGTCTCGACAGCCTGCCGACCCTGCCCGCCGTAGCGGTCGAGGTGTTGCGCCTTGCTGAGGACGAGAATGCTTCCGCCGTCGACCTGGCCCGCCCGATCGAGCGCGACCCGGCCCTCGCGTCGAAGCTCGTCAAGCTCGCCAACTCGAGCATGTTCGGCTGCGGCACCGAGACGACCAACGTGCGAGACGCCGTCGTCCGGCTGGGGGTGAAGACGGTCAAGCTGATGGCGCTCTCCTTCTCGCTCGCCAAGCCGCCCACGAGCGCCGATCGACACGCCGAGCTGCTGAGCGCTTATTGGCGCCGCAGCCTGACGCTGGCGACCGCCGGCCGTTCGCTGGCGCGCGCGGCGCGCCTGGGGTGTGAAGACGAGGCCTTCCTGTGCGGCCTGCTCGCGAACATCGGCCAGCTCGTGCTGCTCGAGTTGCTCCCGGTCGAGTACCCACAACTGCTGGCCGGAACGGAGCGCCGCAACCCCACATTGGCGGAAGAGGAGGCCGCGCTCGGCCTGAACCGCGGTCATGTCGCGGATGCGCTCCTGAACACGTGGGGCCTGCCTGAACGGCTGCGCATGGGCGCTCAGTGGGCGCTCGTGGGAGTGACGGAGTTGGAGTCGCGCCGACAGGCCGACGCACGACTGCGTGCGGCACTGAAACTCGGGTGCCTCGCGGAGCAGCTCCTCTCGTCGGACGGAGGGGCCGACGCGCTGCAAGCGCTGCTCGCCGCCGGCGCCGAACAAGGCCTCACGGAGGCGAGTGTCAACGACGCACTGATGCTCCTGGAGAGCGAGTTGCGCGAGATAGCCTCGCTGTTCCAGTTGGAGCTGCCGCCGGGTCGCAGCCACGCCTCGATCCTCGAGGAAGCGCGCATGCAGATCGTCAACGCCAGCCTCGGCGCGGTCGCCGATCTGCAGCGCGAGCGCCATCGCGCGCAGGCGCTGGAATCCGTCAATCGCGAGCTCTCGGTCGCCGCCTCGAGCGACGGGCTGACGGGCCTCGCCAATCGCGCGACCTTCGACCGCTTCCTGTCCGAGCAGCTCGCCCGCCGCTCACAGGGCGGCATGCAGAAATCACTGGGACTCGTGATGGTCGACGTCGACCACTTCAAGCGCGTCAACGACACGTTCGGGCATGCCGGCGGGGATACGGTGTTGCGCGGAGTGGCCCAACTGCTCAAGCGCGGGATGCGCGGGAACGACCTCGCGGCGCGCTACGGTGGAGAGGAGTTCGCGCTGGTCTTCCCCGAAATCGCGCCCGCCGAACTGGCGGCCGCCTCAGCGCGGCTGCGCGCCGCGCTGCAGTCGCAGGAATTCGTGCTCGATGGTCGCCACACCAAGGTGACCGCCAGCTTCGGGTGCGCGCACGTGACCGTGGTCGACGGGACACTCGACGGTTCGGCCCTGTGCGAGGCGGCCGACCGAGCGCTCTATCGGGCCAAGCAACAGGGACGCAACCGCGTCGTGTCCGCGGGAGCGCTAGAGGAGCAGCTCACTCCCAACGCGGATGCCGGAACGGCCCCGCAGGAAGACCGTCCGAGTTGAACAGCGTGCCCGGGCAGGCATCGCACCAGGCATAGCGCACGGCGACCGGCTCCGGCACTTGGGCGCACTCGACGAGCAGCGTCTCACCGTCGACGCGGGCCTGCGCGCGGTGAAACACGCGATCGGCGCCGGCGAGCTCGAACGGACCGTCCGCGGCGCTGGCGCGCAGGCCGCGTGCGTGCTCGAAATGCACGCGTAACCCGGCGCCCTCGCGCTCGGCGCGCGCGAAGCGCGGCCCGCTCTCCTCGACGGCGCCGCCGTGGAGCTGCGCGAGCGCGATTCGCGCCAGGCGCTCCCCCACGGGCTGCTTGCGCTTGGGATGGATGTCCTCGGGGTCGCCGACGTCCAGCGTGATCGCGACGCCGGTGAGCGGGAGGTCCGCCGCATCGGTCTGCGCCTCGCGCACGCGCGCAGCCTCTCCGATCAGGTCGTCGTAGAGGAACGGCGCGATCTGCACCCAGTAGAAGGCGAGTTCGGGCAACGCGAAGCGCGCGCGCCAATCGCGCACGAGCCCGCGCATCAGATCCGCGTACTGGGCGGCGTTCGATCGATTCGACTCGCCCTGGTACCACAGCACCCCGCGGAACGTCGTCCCCGTCAGGGGCGCGATCATCGCGTTGTACAGCGCCGTCGGATGCCACTCTCCGAAGTCCTGGACCGACGGAAAGCGCTCCAAGCGCTGCAGCTCGATGCCGCGCGCCGCGCGCCATGAGCCGGCCAGCGAAACCCGCGGCCCGCCGATCCCGTCGCGCGCCCGGATGCACAGCGCGTCGGGCTCGCCCTTCACGCCGACGGCGCCGCCTGTGTCGAGCACGCGCACGAGCAGCCGATGCTCTCCGGCTCCGGCCAGTCGTGCCGGAATCTGGTAGCGGCGGGGCTCGTTCCAATAGCCGGCGCGCTCGGTGCCCGCGATGCGCTCGCCATCGAACCAGACGGTGTCCATGTCGTCGATCGCGCCGAGCTCGAGCGCGAGGTCCGAGCCGGAGAGCCCCGCGGGCAGCACCAGATCGCGTTGCAGCCAAATCACTCCGTCGAATCCGTCGAAGGGGCCGCTGAACAGCGCCGGCAGCTCGAGCTCCAGCCAGCTCGCGTCGGCGATCCGGCCCGCGGGTGGGTCGAGCCGCTCGAGCTCGCTCCACCAGCGCTCGAGCCGCGCATTCGCCTTTTGCGCGTTCAGCTCCGGACGCTCGCGCTCGTCGCGCACGAAGGCGAGGTTGCCGCGCTCGGCCTCGACTCCCGCCAGTCCCGCCTCACTGGTCCAGGCCTCGATGCGCGTGCCGCCCCAGTTGCTGCCGACGAGTCCGATCGGGAGGCGGGTCGCCTGCTGCACCGCGACGCCGAAGAAGTAGCCGACGGCGCTGAACGCGGCCACCGACTGCGCATCGCACACGCGCCAGGCGCCCTCGCAGTCCGACAACTCGTGCGGCGAGACCGCATTCGTGACGTCGAACAGCCGCAGCGCAGGTCGCGCCGCGGTGGCAAGCACGGCAGCTTCGTCCTCGACGCCGTAGTAGCCCGGCGCTTCGTCGCGGATCGACATCTCCATGTTGGACTGGCCCGAGCACAACCACACGTCGCCGATCAGGACGTCGTCGATCTCGATGCGCTCGTCGCCGCAGCGCACCTGGATGCGGTGTGGTCCGCCCGGCTCGCGCGCGTCGAGCTCGAGCCTCCAGGTCCCGCGCTCGTCCGCCTGACAGGTCCAAGCGCGCGTCGACCAGGTCGTCGTGACTTCGACACGGCTACCCGGCGTCGACCAGCCGTGCAGGCGCGCGCGCTCGGAGCGCTGCAATACCATGTGATCGCCGGACAGCGCCGGCAGGCGCAGGCCCTGGGGCGTCTCGGACAAGTGCAACGACGGCGCCTCGCGCGGTTCGCTGCGACAAGCGGCCGCCAGGAAGAGTGAAGCGATCGGCCAGGGCATGCGCGTCATGCGCGCATTGTGTTGGCCTCAGGCCCAGATGACCAGCTCGTGCAGCGGCGCGTCCTCGTGCCGCTCGGCGCGTGCCCGCAGACGCACGCCGTAGGAGTAGCTGCCCGAGCGCTGCAAGCGCTGGACTCCCACGAAGCTCCACACGCGACCGCCGCGCGCGACCGGTCCGAGCGGGAGCACGGCCAGGTTGTGCAGCGCGTTCGCGCCGCCGCGGGCATGGCCGTAAACCAGTTCGGCCGTCAGGTCCTCGGGACCCAGGCTGCCCAGATCGACGTCCACTTGCACTTCCAGGCCGTCGCCGACCTTGGCGTCGTCCAGTCCGGTGATCTTGGAACCGATCACCCGCAGCTCGCCGAAGCCCTTGCGGATCCGCGCGTGCCGCGCCGCCAGTTCCCGCGCTCCCAATTCGTCGTCGTGGGTCAGCGCGAACCACGATCCCGACAACGGACGATACGCGCGCTCGTGGTACTCGCCGACCATGCGATCGGTGTTGAACATCGGAGGGATCGTCGCGAGCGAGCGCTTGACGCGCGCGAGCCAGCGCTGCGGGATGCCGTGTTCGTCACGCTCGTAGAACAACGGCGTCAGCTCTTCCTCCAACAGTCGGTAGAGCACCGAGCTGTCGTGTTCGTCCTGCAGCTCCTGCGGCCCGAAGATGCGGCCCTCGGCCAGCGTCCAACCGTTGACGCCGTCCGCGGCCTCGCCCCACCAGCCGTCGGCGATCGAGAGGTTCAGGCCGCCGTTGGCGGCGACCTTCATCCCGGATGTCCCGCTGGCTTCCAGCAGGCGGATCGGGTTGTTCAACCACACGTCTGCGCCCTGGATGAGCGCGCGCGCCAGGTCGACGTCGTAGTCCTCCAGGAAGAAGACCTTGCCCGCGAAGGCCTCGGAGCGCGAGTGCTCGACCACGCCGCGAAGCAGTTCCTGCCCGAGCTTGTCGGCCGGGTGGGCCTTGCCCGCAAAGAGGAAGCGCACCGGGCGCCCGGCCTGGGAGAGGACGCGCGCCAGCCGGAAGGGATCCTTGAACAGGAGCTGCGCGCGCTTGTACGGAGCGAAGCGCCGCGCGAACGCGATCACGAGCGGGTCCCCGTCGAGCCCGGACAACATGCGGGCGAGCACGCTCGGACTGTCGTTGCGCTCGACGAAGGACGCGCGCAGGCGTTCGCGCACGTTGGACAGCAGTCGGCTGCGCGCGCGGCAACGCAGATCCCACAGCTCGCGCGGCGCGAGTGACTCGGTCCGCTCGCGGAAATCGTGAGCCCGCACGGCGCGTCGACGCGCCCCGAGCGCGATGGCGAACTCGGGCGCCGTCCACGTCGGCAGGTGAATCCCGTTGGTGATCCCCTCGACGGGCAGCTCGAGCTCCAGCAACTTCGGCCAGAACGGCTGCAGCAGGCGCCGCGAGACGTCGCGGTGCAACTGACTCACGCCATTGACGAAGCTCGCGAAGTTGAGCGCGAGGTAGGTCATGTTGAACGCGCCCTTGTCGTCCTCCGACTGGCCCAGCGCGAGGAAACGGTCCCAGGGCAGGCCGAGCGAGACCGGCGCATCGCTGAAGTAGCGCCGCAGCAGGTCTTCCGAGAAGCGGTCGTGGCCGGCCGGCACGGGCGTGTGCGTGGTGAACACCGTGGTCGCGCGCACGAGCGTTCGCGCTTCCTCGAAGGTCAGGCCCAACCGGTGCGCGACGCGTGCCGCGCGTTCGAGCGGCGCGAAGGCGGCGTGGCCCTCGTTCATGTGCAGCACGGCCGGCTCGATGCCCAGGCGCTCCAGCAGCCGCGTGCCGCCGCGCCCCAGGACGATCTCCTGGCGCAGGCGGCCCTCGTGGTCGCCGCCGTAGAGCTGCGCGGTGATCGAGCGGTCTTCCGGCCGATTGGCCGCGACGTCGGAATCGAGCAGGTACAACGGCACGCGGCCGACCTGGGCCTTCCAGGCGCGCAGCACGAGTTCACTGGCCGGCAACTGCAGCCGAATCTCGAGCGGATCGCCGGAGTCGTCCCGCACGAGCTCGAGCGGCTGCTGGGTGGGATCGTTGTCCGCCGTGTGCGCGAGCTGCTCGCCGCCGGGTCCGAGGCGCTGTCGGAAGTAGCCGTTGCGGTAGAACAGGCCGACGCCCACGAGCGGCAGGTTGAGATCGCTGGCGCTCTTGAGGTGATCACCGGCCAGCACGCCCAGGCCGCCCGAATAGATCGGCAGCGATTCGTGGATCGCGAACTCCGCGCAGAAGTACGCGATCGGGTGCTTCCACGACAGTTCGGCCTGGCCCGCGACCGCCTGGTGCTGGTTGCGCTCGCGCACGTACTCGTCGAAGCGCCGGACGACCTCCGCGACCTCCTCGGCGTAGGCGGCATCGTTGGCGCGCTCCTCGAGGTCCTCGCCGAAGGCCTGGCGCAGCAGCTTGATCGGGTTGTGGCCGATGGCGGTCCAACGACGCGGCGAGAGTCGCTCGAATAGCGCGACCGCGTCGGGGTTCCATGACCACCAGTAGTTGTTGGCGAGGCGCTCGAGCGCCTTGAGCGTCGGCGGAAGGGTGGCGGCCACGTCGAGGCGCGCCATGCGCGGCCGTTCGCTGATGGCGAGCGGGCTGGAGGGTTCGATCAAGCGCGGCCGGAAGGCCGGCGCGCCGGCCTTGGAATTGCGCTCGCGCGCGCCACCGAGCGCGCCGCGGAAGGCCCGGTCGTAGCAGGCGATCAAGTCGGTCCACGCGGTACGCTGGGCCGTGGCGCGGCAGATTTCCGCCGTGCGCGCGCGGTCGCGCGGTCGCGCCAGATGCTCTTCGAGGACGTGGGCGAGCTTCTGCACGGCCTCATTGAACGGCACGCCGATACGCGGCAATACGTAGACACCGTCCTTGGAACCGATGCCGTTCTCGCTGGCCCAGCGACCGAAGCCCGCGCAATCGGTGGTCAAGGTCGGCACGCCGACGGCGAGACTCTCCTCCGGCGTGTAGCCCCACGGTTCGTAGAACGACGGGAAGCACGACAGGTCCATCGCGCGCAACGCCGCCTCGTACGGGATGTTGAGCAATCCGTCGGCGCTGTTGAGGTACACCGGGACCTGCACGAGCTTGATGCGCGAGCCGGGTCGGTTGTCCAGTCCGAGCCGCGCGCAGGCCTGCTGCACCGGATCCGACTCCGGATCGAACAGGTTGTGCGTCGAGATCCCGACCGGCCCCTCGATCAGGTCGATGGGCATGCGCATGCGCTCGGAGACTTCGCGGCGCAGGCCGCTGTTGCCGGCCGGCACGAGCACGAAACAGACCGCTCCCGGACCGGGCTTCTGGTTGAGCCGGCCGAGCGACTCGAGCAGCAGGTCGATGCCCTTGTTGTGGAACTCGTAGCGTCCCGAGATGCACAGCAACGCGGCGCGCGAGCAATCCTCGCCGGTCACGCGCGTCGCGATGTCGCGCAGTCGCTCCTCGGCCGCCCCGCGCGAGACGCCGCCGCACAGCTCGTCCACGACGTCCAGGTCGATGCCGTTGGGCAGCAGCGGCTCGGGTTTGCGCTCGTGGAACACCTCGGCCTCGTCGGCCGTGATCTGACTGACCGTGGTGAACACGTCGGCGGTCCGCGCGCAGACGCCTTCCATCGAGTGCTTGGACACGATGTCGATCTGCTTCGCCGCTTCGGCGGGCGTGCGCCCGGCCAGGCCGTCGACCGGCTGCAGCCCGCGCGAGGCGATCGAGCGGCCGAGCATCGTCGCGTGGGTCGTGAAGACCGTTCCCAGCGCGGGCACGTGCTCGGACAGGTAGAGCATGCCGGATCCGGTCATCCACTCGTGGAACTGCGCGACACCTTCGCCGCGCTTGGGAGCCAGTCGCTCCTCCCACCACTTGCGGATCACGATTCCGGCCGCGTGGCCGAAGAGCACGGGCTCGACGTAGTCCCAACCGCCGAAGAGCGAGTCGACGTGAAAGCGCTCCCAGAGCCCCGAGAGGATGCCGTCCTTCTGCGCGAACAACTCCGAAAACTCGACCAGGATCGCGCGCGGACGTCCGGGAATCAGCCAGCGCCCGACGCGCACGGGCACGCCCATCGCCCGGCACTGTTCGCAGAAGTCGTCGAAGCACGCCTCCTCTTCGAAGACCTTGGGCCCCGACTGCGCCGACATCAGCCACGGGCCGATGACGATGTAGTCGTCGCCGAGGCGCTCCACGAGCGTCTTGGCCTTGGTCGAGAGCACGGTGTGGATGCCGCCGACCTTGTTGCAGACCTCCCAGGAGACCTCGAAGAGAGTGAACGAATCGGCCGTGCTTGCTCGGGAGGACATGGGCGGGGTGAGCGAAACGGACTAGCGCGCCTGCTCGGCACGGTCGATGCGCCGCGCGAGATCGTCGATCACGTTCATGAACGTGATGAAGGCGTCGTGGGGCGTCGTGTAGGGGCTGAAGTACTTGTGCACGTCACCGTCGCTGAACCACTTCGTGCACATGTAGTAGAGGTGGTCGGACGTGGACAGGCGGCGCCAACGGGCGAGGAGCTCGGGGTGGCCCGCCGGTCCGATCTTTCGGACCCTCGGCGCCAGGGAATAAAGCGCATCCATCGCCGCCCGCTGCATGTGGTTGCCCAGCCAGGCCGTCAGGTCGCGCTCGGCATCGGCCCAGGAGACGGGATGCGGAACGTCCAGGCGCGCCACCGGGTCGAGGCGCGCGCAGGCCTGCGCGGGCGTCTGGAACGCGAAGCGCGGCGATTCGAGCAGCGCGCGCGGCAGATGGCGCATGAAATCGAAGATGCCCGTCTCGCGCCACTGGTGCTCGCCGAAGGTCTCGTAGTCCATGAACAACCCGACGACCTCGTCCTCCTCCGGCAGCTCGTGCATCCACTGCGAAAATTTTTCGGTGGTCAGCGGCCACTCGCCCCAACCGCGGTTGCTGAAACGGAAGGCGATGTCGTCGGACAGCCGGTAGGAACGCAAGAGCAGCTTGATCCGCTCGCTGCCCTCGGGTCGGTACAGCCGATGCGGACTGCGCCAGCCGAGCAGGTGATCGGCCCCCTCGCACAGGATCGTCGCGAAGCCCTCCTCTTCCGCCAGACGAGCGATGCGATTCGAGCACACGAGCTCGGTGTTGCGAAACGTCGTGGGCACGGCTCCGAACAGCTTCTCGACGCGCCGCTTCTGGTCGCGCACCTGGGCGCGGAACTCCTCTTCGTCGCCGAGAAAGGAAAGCGAGTGATGGCTGGTCTCGCCCAGGAATTCGACGCAGCCGGTGCGGGCGAGCTTGCGAAAGCTCTCCAGGGTCTCGGGGCTCCACAACTCGAACTGATCGAGCGCCGTGCCGGAGACCGAGAACGCGAAGCGAAACCTGCCCTGATGCCGCTCGGCGAGTTCGAGCAGCAGCGCGTTCATCGGCAGGTAGCACTTCTCGGCGACGCGGCGCACGATGCGCGCGTTCTCCGTGTCGTCGAAGTATTCCTCGCTCTTGTTGACGTCGAAGAACGTGTAGCGACGCAGCCGGAACGGCTGGTGCACCTGGAAATAGAAGACGATCGACGTCATGCGACGAGCTCCTGGTACACCTGCTTCATCAAGGCACCCTGCGTGTCCCAGCGCAGCCGCCGGATCTCCTCGCGCCCGTCCTCCACGAGCTGCTGCGACAGCGCCGGATAGCGCAGGAGCGCGAGGATCTTGTTGGCCATGCCGTCGACGTCCCAGAAGTCGACCTTCAACGCGTTCGCGAGCACCTCCGACACGCCGCTCTGGCGCGAGACGACGACCGGCGTGTCCAGCGCCATCGCCTCGAGCGGCGAGATGCCGAACGGCTCGGAAACGGAGGGCATGACGTAGATGTCGGCCATCGCATACATGCGCTCGACGTCGCGACCGCGCAGGAAGCCGGTGAAGTGCATGTGCCGCGCCAGCCCCTTGCGGGCGGCGCGCTCGACCATGCGCGGCAGCATGTCGCCGCTTCCGCTCATCACGAACTTGACGCGCGGCTCGACCTCGATCACGCGTGCCGCCGCGTCGATGAAGTAGTCGGGTCCCTTCTGGAAGGTGACGCGGCCGAGGAACAGCACGATCGGCTCGGGGATCGCCTTCTCCTCGTGCAGCAGGCGCGTCGCCTCGTTGTGCGTGACCGCATTGTGCACCACGCGCAACTTGGTCTTGTCGACGCGGTAGAAGCGGCGCAGCGTGTTGGCCGTGTAGTGGCTGACGCACGCGATGCGGTCGGCGCCGTCGAAACCGGCCTGCTCGAGGTCGCGAATGCGCGCATCCACCGCCTCGCCGCTGCGGTCGTACTCGCATGCGTGCATGTGGAGCACGAGCGGCTTGCCGGTGATCGCCTTGGCCACGAGCCCGGCCGGGTAGGTCATCCAGTCATGCGCATGGATCACGTCGATGCGCTCGCGGCGCGCGATTTCGCCGACCACCAGCGCGTAGCGCGCGACCTCGCCGAACAGGTCCGGCCCGTAGGCGCCGCGAAACGTGAAGCGCTGCTCGATGGTCGCATCGCGCACCAGCTCGGCCACGCCGGGGAAGCGCTCCAAGCGCAGCTCCGGCGCGGCGTCCGCGGCCTCCGCGCCGGCACCGCCGGCGGCGCGCGCCGCG
>Ga0194131_10004271_pt1 | contig 21687 bp, 38 predicted proteins | sample TA2KigO120mmetaG_FD_148631 | JGI IMG/M metagenome (GOLD analysis project Ga0194131, IMG submission 148631) | Freshwater microbial communities from Lake Tanganyika, Tanzania - TA2015053 Kigoma Offshore 120m | ecosystem: Environmental > Aquatic > Freshwater > Lake | place: Tanzania: Lake... | reverse complement strand
ATCGCGCTCCAAAAGAAAAACTTTCGCGGCGAGATAGAGGAGTTCATCAATTAGTAATGGAAACCTTTTCCCCTATTGATAAAAATCCACCCGCATCAGTTTCTATGAAAGAGTGGGAAAAAACTCCTGAAAGCGTAAAACAAATAGTAAGAGAGTGCATTATTATAAATCACAAAGACCATAATCCAGCAAATAACAGATTGGATAATTTAGAATATGTTACTCCAAGGCAAAACTCAAGAAAAGCGGTTGAGCATTATAGAAAGCTTGGGACGGGCAAAAAATTTAACTGGACTAAAGTTACCCAAGCATCCGGAAAAATTTAAATATTTTGTTAAATACTGGGTGTTGGGTCGGTGATTAAGTCTGCTCTTAATGTCGCGGCGGTTTCTCCACTATTATAGACAAATAATTGCGTGAAAGATTGAATTGCTGCGCCAGTGGAATCTAACACCGCACCGTCACCAGCAAAAGAGTCGATAATAAAGCTTGTTCCGCCTGAGATTCTAAATGTATTTGTAGGCGATCCAGTAGAGTTTGTTCTTATTTCTAGCGGGCCATCAACAGCGGCGAAAGCCAAGAATTTGCCGCTTGTGGTATTAAATGCAAAATTAACCAAAGCGCCAGTGCTAGTTCCCGTTGGCACTTCTTGATTGATGGAATTTTTAGCTGCGCCACTAACTGTAGCTTCTTTAGAATAGGAAAAATCTAAGCCAGCAACGCTTTTGGTAACGGTTGTAGTAAACATATGTAATACTATACACCAAAAATTCAATATGTACATTTTTTTTAAAAATTCATTTTTTTATAAAATAAGTGTATTCTAAGATATGGAAATCGACTTTTCAGAAAAAATCATTCAGCATAACGCTGCCGTTAATCTTCAAAATTCTACTGGCAGAAGCGGCCCTAAAAGCGCAGCGCAAACGCCAGCTCGACGAAGAAGTGCTGAGGATTACTTTGAGCCATTCCAAAATTTAGCGATAATAAGCGTAATAAACGAAGATATTATACTGGTGAATCCAATCAGATAATATTTAAAGTTCTCCAAAGAAATAACTCTTTCTCTCAATTTTGAGCTGTCTAGTTTAATTTCTTTAACGTCATTTTGAATGGCGTCTAATTTTTGCTCCATTCTTGCGAAAACGGCGTTGTAGCTTTCTGGATTATATTCTGGCATATTTTTAATTATCTTAAATACACAAAATTATATTTTAATACCAAAAATTTTCAATAATGACCGACAGATACCTTTCAGTACAAAATCAATTTTCCACCATTGCCGTTTGTAAATAACAATAAACAAACAGCGAGTGAATAACCAAACATGACGCAGGTTTTCCACATATTCAAATACACTAATCAGATAATCAAAGTGAATTTTTTTTATTCTAATGAATCTATTCTGCTCTATGAAAAATAAAGTTATTGCTATCCTAACAATCGTATTCACATTTGTAAACCTCGCTTTTGCTGGCGAATTTACTGTCACTCCAAAGGTTGACCTAGACGCTGGTTATGCGACTAGGGCAAATCATCTTGGATTGCAAATCCAGAAAAATAGTGCTTTTGCTGCCGCTTCCGTAGCGTTGCAAAACAGTTTTGCCACGCCTAGAGTTTCTGCCACGCATTATTTTGCGGGAGAAACGCAAAGCCAGACTGTGCTTGACGCGAGTTTAACGAAAGCGTTTTTTGGTCAAAATATCACCGCTGGAGTTCAAAAGCGACTGATAGATGGAGGCGTTCAAGATAATTTTACTGCATACGTTGGAATGCGTTTGGAGAATCTGCCTCTAGTTTCCAAGGTTGCAACGCCTTACGTTTCAGTAAATAGAGATTTTACTCTTGACCTTATTGGAACTACTGTTGGTATCGACAGAACTTTTACTTTTAAAAACCTAGCTTTGACTCCCAGAGCAGAAGCTTACCTGTACGATAAGCACACTAGCTACTCTGCGGGAGGAACGCTTTCTTATATCGGCTTCAAATATGTTAAGCCTTATCTCGACGTTAGCTACGTAACTTCAGACACTTCTCTTGCCAACCGAAGGTTTGAAGGCAACCTAGCATTGGTTACTGGCATTAGAATGTCATTCTAATATCATTAAATTATAAACGGTAAAAGTATCCGCTCTTCACTGGGCGGATATTTTTTTGTGTATAAATAAGTATGATATATTCTTTAGTTGGAGAATTGCCAAAACATCAGTATGTGTTTGTTGATTCAAAATATACTCATAAAGAAGATATTGGTTTTTTACCAGCGGTTTGGTTTGGCTTGGTAAGTTATCCGGCGAGAATGTGGGGATGCACCGTAATGTTTGAAAATGGTGCGATTTACAGAAATATACCTCTTCATGCGTTATCTTTTCTTAAAAATAATAATCAAGAATGGACAAATAAAGACGCCCAAACATGGGACTGCTACGGGTTAGAATTTTGCACCCTAGAGTACAAATATCTTCAAGGATTATCATGCAGGGCATACTGTAATAAAAAACAATATGATGGTGAGTATTTATTCACAGTTGCACCCATCAACGACCCATTCTCCGCTTATCCAGAACAAGCAAAAGAATTTAAGTTCATAAGGCTAAATAATGGAAGAATAACCTCTCAGCCCACCAACCATATAGTCTTTTCCGAAAAAAGCTTCACAACAGAGGTCGATTTTCCAAAAAATCTTCAAAGACAGCAGAATATTTATCGAAGCGAATAAGTCTAAAAATAAATTTGACATTAGTTAAAAAAAAGGCATACTAGCCTCGTAGCTTAAAATAAGTAGATGATGAACGGCAAAGGCGACTCACCACGAAATTGCTTCAGCAAATCCTTCAAAGATAATTACAGCACAATAAACTGGAAAAAAATAAACATGAAAAATCAAAAGAGAGATAAGTTCGGCAGATTCAGCGCGTCTTCAAAATCTTCTCAGCGCAAGCCGATTGTTAAGAAGAAAAATATATCTATCAGAAACGGCTCAATCTATTCTTGGCGCGGTTATTCCGTGCGCGTCAGGAAAGATTTAAATAACGGCCTTAAACTTGTTTCAATTCATAATAATCTTTTTGGTTTTGCCAAACCAGAGGAATTGGAGCTGATTGACCGCGCTCAAGTCGAAGAATATCTACAATGAATGTGATAGGCTTGTGTGGGGTTGCGACTTGCGGAAAAGATTTTTTTTTCGCAAATTTAAAATCAGCAACCAAAAGAAAAGTATTCCGTTTTGCCATTGCGGATGCTTTAAAAGAAGAGATGTATGATTTTATAAAAAATACATATAACATAGATGTTTTTAATTGCTCTCCAGAAGAGAAAACTACAATTCGTCCAATTTTAGTAAATCACGCTGAAATAAGAAGAAAAGAAACTAATGGTCGTTATTGGATAAATAAACTAACTGAAAAAGTTAAAAAAGTATCCGAAGATAAAAAAAATTTGGCAGTTATTACTGATATAAGATTTGATGAGTATGAAAAGGATGAAGTTTTTTGGCTTAAAAATGAATTAAATGGATTTTTAGTTCATATTTCCAAATACTTTTTAAATGACAAAAACGAAATGCAATTTGTGCCTCCTGCAAACTTACAAGAGTCAAAAAACAATCCAAAATTGATAAATAATGCAGATTATATTGTTGAATGGCAGAACGGTTTGACTCCAGAAAAAGCGCGTGAATACTGTTCTGATGCGCTCGTCACAATGAGACTAACGCAGATAAAAAATAGCTTGACTTCCGAAAAATAACCTGCATATTGTAAAATTATGACACAAAACACAAACAATGCAACAAACGTCAGTTTCAACAACGCGCAAAGCGTAGTTGTCAACGAAATAATCAAACGCAAGCGTGGTCGCCCTCGCAAGCATCCAGTTCAAGATGAAGCCAGTATCGTTAAGCGTAAGCGTGGTCGTCCATCGAAGAACGCCGCGCAGACTGCGACACTTGAATCTGTTCAACCAGTTAATGTATAAATAATAAAAATAAATAAAATATGGAAACCAACAAAACAAAAACCGTAGTCGCAAGCACAACCGCCAAGCCCCTGCCCACAGTAAAAACATCCAATGCTCCGCAAAATGAATGGAGCAAGCGTGAGATTGGAGCTTTGTGGAAGAGAGAAGGCAAAACTCAAAAATATCTCGCTGGACATATTACGTTTAGCGATGAGTTTGGTGCAGAAAAACGTCTGGATGTTCAAATCTTTGCAAATAAAAACAAAGAGAAGGATAATCAACCCGATTTTAGAGTTTATTTCAATGATAGAGCGGGTAATAAATCTTCCGCTCAGACACAGGAGAATCGTCAAACCGCTCGCTCCACCCCTCTCGCTTCTACGGAAGAAGAGGTTGTCTAAATACTAATCACACTATTCTTTGAAATAGGAAAAATCGAAAGCCAGAAAATATAGGCTTGACTGCTCGGAGAGACGAGCTTTTTGTTTTTTTATGGACGAAAAACTCGAAAATAAAATTTTCAACAAATTCAAAAAACTCTTCTCAAATTCTTCACTATCGGAAATACAATGCGAGGATGGATGGTATGAGTTGATTTTTAATCTTTGCAAAAAACTCCAGCATTATGTTGATGAAAATAAGTGTCCGCAAATGCAATTTGTTGAAATAAAAGAAAAACTTGCGTTGCTTAGATTCCATATTGTTTTTAAGGAAGGTAATCTCTCCGAAGAGGCGAACCGTGAAATTTTAAATATGATTAAAAAAGTCACAGACAATAGTTTTAAAGTTTGTGAGCTTACGGGAGGATATGGAGTTCTTTGCGAAAAAAATGGAAATCTAAAAACGCTCAGTAAAGAAAGCGCGGTTTTACTCGGTTACGAACCAATAAACCATTGACTTGTTTAAAAATTTTGGTAGGATTGACTTATGAAACATATTGAAGCACAGAATCATCTCACCAAAAAACAAGAATCTGAAATTATTAAAATTTATCAAGATGTTAATTCTTCTGAGCAAGAAAAAACAGACGCTTTTGAAAAACTCTTTTTCTTAAATAAAGGAATCATTACGAATGAACTAGATAAGAATATGAGACGCTATAATCTTCCCCATGAAGTATTTGAAGATTTAATGCAAGATTGCTGTGTGGAAATGCTGCGTCTTTTAAAAAGTTTTAAATTAGAAAAAAATGTTAGGTTTATGACTTACGCATCTCATTCTATACGCAGAGTTGTTGTGCGATATAAAGAAAATTATGCGAGAGCATACTCTCTTCCTAAAAATTTTTTCTCAGAAGTCATGTCAATTAAATTTCGTAACCCATCCAAATCCGCATCTTTAAGAAATATTACCGAATCGCGTAAGCGAGATATGCTTGATATTTATAACGCAAAAGAAATATCAATGGAGCAACCAATACACACAACTCGCACTACTGACACTGTGAAGGATATTATTCCCCAAGAAAAAACTAAAGTAATTGATACTGAGCTTCTGAACGAGCTTCTGCACAAACTACCCAAACGAGAAAAAGAGATTATTGTAAGATTTTATGGGATTGCTAGAGAAAGCAATTTTTCAAAGACGGCTAAAGTTTTTGGATTGAGTCGAGAAAGAATCAGACAGTTGCACAATCACGCTTGCAACAAACTCAAACAAATGCTAGAAAAAAGAGGCATAGCATCTTGTGAGGATATGTTTGATTTTGTTTAAAAAATCAACAAAACTTATTAAAATATGAAAGCCAACCCCACCCCACCCCAAGAAATCCTAAAAGAATATTTCGACTATCATAAGGATGGAAAGTTGGTTTGGAAAAAGCGGCACGGATTCGGGCTGAACGGCTCTGGAGGAGTTGAAATTGGCAACGAAGCTGGCTATCTTAACGACAATGGATACATACAAATTAGATTCCAAAAAAAATTATACGGAGCGCATCGGTTGATTTGGGTTTGGCATCATGGCGATATTCCAATGGACTTGCAGATAGACCACATGGACAGAAACCGCAGCAATAATAAAATTGAAAATTTACAGCTCGCTACCAACGCTCAAAACGCAACAAATCACAGCTTATACAAAACTAACAAGAGTGGATTCAATGGAGTATCTTTCGATAAACAAACGGGAAAATACAAGGCGCAAATAATGCACCTTGGGAAACACAAATATTTAGGTCGTTATGATACTAAAAAAGAAGCTGCCTCTCGTAGAGTAGAAGAGGAAAAAAAATTAGGATGGTTGAATCATCTTTCTTGAAATATTCTATGGCGCGACTTATGAGAAATAATCTTGAAAAGCGAGAAATAGAATACTTAAATTCAATTCGCGCTCAAATCGCAAACTCACAGAATGAACAGGCTAAACTTTATACAACTGCAATAAAAACTCTTGGATTGGAAGACTGTAAGAGTTTGCGAGATTATATGTGGGCAATCATTACTACGCACCCGATAGTCTTTGAATCTAATTTAGTCAACGTAAAACCTCACGAAAAATCAATCGAACCTTACATAGACTATGGTGGGGCAGATTAAATAATAAAAATGAACATCTCTCCAAAATTTATTTCTGAGTTACAAAATAATGAAATTTTTGTTTATGGAGCCAATGAAATTTTTCTTCACGGTGCGGGCGCAGCAAGACTAGCTCAAGAAAAATTCGGAGCAAAAAATGGAATCGGCCCATTTTGCGGTCAGTCTTATGGAATTTGCACAAAAGATAAAGAAATACAGACTCTTCCAATTTCAGCGATTAAAACTCATGTGGATAATTTCATAGCTTATGCTGCAAATAAGCTCCAATATAATTTTCTAGTGACGCCGATTGGAACAGGATTGGCTGGTTATGAGGCGAGCGATATTGCTCCGCTTTTTGCTAAAGCACGCTATAATAAAAATATTTTTCTACCAAAAGAGTTTGTTGATTTAATATGATTATTACCCTAAAAAAGAATCAAAATATAAACGGAGAGCAGTTTTTAAAAAATGATGAGTTTAATTTGATTGGAATAAACTGGTCAGAAAATTCTTCTCAGCAATACTATCTGCAAAAAGCAGACAAAAGATATGTTGCAGACTCTTCTTTGTTTGATTTTAAATTGATTAAACAAACTTTACCTTCGTGACCACTCACGTAGAATAAAATAATGAAAACTTATAAAATATATTTAACGGGAGTGGAAGTTGGTTATGTGGAAGGTAAAAATAAAAAAGAAGCACTAAAAAATGCTCTTTACGAATGGTCAAAAATAGTTACGCTTGAGCCAGAAACGCTCACCGTGAAGCGTGTTGATAAAAATAAAAAAGAAAAAGCCAAATCTCTTATTCAGTTTCATTAGTTGCGGGTGTAGCTCAATGGTAGAGTTCCAGTCTTCCAAACTGGCTACGAGGGTTCGATTCCCTTCACCCGCTCCATGCGTTCGTAGCTCAACTGGTAGAGCATTGCCCTTTTAAGGCAGTGGTTCCGTGTTCAAATCACGGCGGACGCACCAGACTTGACAAATAAAAAAACTCAGATACGGTTAAATTGTGAGACTTAACAGTTCAAATAAAAGAATCTTAGTCATTTCCGACATTCATCAAGAATCCGGCAAAGCGAGCGAAATAATCAAAAAGGAAGATGCTGATGAAGTTGTGATTTTGGGAGATTTTTTTGATACTCATACTAAAACAAGTAAAATTGATTTATTTAATACTTGTAAATTTTTCTTAAAATGTTTTGAAAAAGAAAATTATCATATTTTGTGGGGAAATCACGACCTTCACTATTTTCACCCTAATCGGTACACAATTTGCTCTGGATACTCTAGCGATAGTCAAATAATAATCAACGAACTACTAGAGCCTCTTAAAAAACATTTGTCAAAAAAAATAAAATGGTATATTCAAATAGATGATTTTATTTGCACTCACGCAGGACTTAGTTCATTTCATATTTGTCCTAATCTTAATCTGGAAAAAATTTCTGAATGGCTAGATGAGGAAGCGGAAACTGCAAAAATTAAATTGCAAATAAACGATTCGCATTGGTTTTATGGAGCAGGTAAAGCTCGTCGCGGCAAACTCGAAAAGGGCGGAATTGTTTGGCTTGATTTTAATTATGAGTTTGAACCGATAAACGGATTGAAACAAATAATGGGCCACACTTTTGAAAAAATAATTCGACCAGATTATTCGGAAAAGTCAAGCAATCCTAATGACTGGCGAAATATCTGCATTGATTGTAATTTAAATCAGTATCTTATTATTGATAACAAAAAAATAAAAGTGGTTGACTTTGTTTAAAACATTGTTAAAATCTCATAACTGGCTCTTAGCTTAATTGGTTAAAGCAGCGAACTCATAATTCGTTGAGTGTCGGTTCAAGTCCGACAGAGCCAACTTTTTAAGACAATTTTTAATTATAATAATATAATAAACTATGAGTCAAGAAATAAACATTAGCCATTATCGCTACAAGGCGAGCGAAGTCGCCTCTCTCTATAAACTTGCCAAAGATTATCAAATTGACCCTGATAAATTGATTGTGCAAAGACATGGGGTTAAGACTCATCTGGTGCAAAATATCGAACCAAATGATATTTTTCCTCGCGGCGGAACCACGCTTTTATGCGATGAAAAGGGAAATATGTTTGACGCAATTTGCAGTTTTAAAGATAATTATGACCGCCGAAGGGGAGTAGATATTTGCATGGGGCGTCTTGAAAAATTTCTCACTCTACCATTTTAAAGGCTTGACGTTTGTAAAAAACCTGCTAGACTTAGCTTTGTAGTAAAAAAACAGATAAAAAATAAAAGAAACCTATGAATACCCCTCCGTTTATCCTTACAGATAACAGTGTAACCGTCGTTCTCAACGGTAAGCCGTTGAGCATGAATAGTGACAATCCAAATTATCGCAACGTAGTTGAAGCTCTTAGCGATGAACGCTACGATGAGCTTGAGGCTATGTTTGATACAGGCAAAGCAATCGCTTCCTTCTCCGAAGGCAATTTTGACATTAGCGATAGCGAGATTCGCTATAAAGGCGAGTTGATTCACAATCACGTTGTTGACCGTATTCTCGCTTTTATGCGTGATGGACTGCCTTACAAGCCATTGCTTAACTTCTTGGATAAGCTGATGAGCAATCCTTCTCGCCGCGCCGTTAATGAGCTTTATTCTTTTCTCGAACACAAGAATATGCCGCTGACGCCGGATGGCAACTTCCTCGCATACAAGAGTGTTCGTAGCGATTGGACAGACCATCACACGGGCAAGTTTAGCAATAAAATTGGCTCTGTTTTAGAAATGGTTCGCAACAAGGTTTGCGATGATGCGAACATTGGTTGCAGCTACGGCTTTCATGCTGGAAGTCTTGAATACGCCAAGAGTTTTGGTGGCACTTCTAGCTCACGCTTGCTCATTGTAGAAATTGACCCTGCGGACGTTTGTTCTGTGCCGCATGATTGTAATTGTCAAAAGCTCCGCACTTCAAAATATAAAGTTGTAGGAGAATTTATTCGCCCATTAGATGAGGCTCTTAATGACTCTTATGGCGATTATGATGATGAGAGCGACTATGATGATGAGAGCGACTACGAGGATGGTTCACTTGATTTGAGCGGCTCGCATGGCTCTTCCAAGCCCGTCATCAGCGCAGCGACTAGACAAAAGCTCCGCGAGGCGGCTCTGCGACAGAAGCGAGGGCCAAACGGTAAGTTCGCTTAAAAAGCAAACGTGGTAATCAGAGGGAAGTTGGGCTGCACAGCTTAACTTTCCCTTTACAAATCCATCGTATTTATTACGAGGGGAGTAGGGGCGCGACTACTATAAAACGCGCATTTATCTTTTTATATCAAAACAATTCAATTTGAAAAACAAAATCTTAAATAGATTAGTGGAAATAACCTCCGCACTAAAAACTAAGAAACAAACCGGAAGGTCATTTCACGCTACTTTTATTTTACAAAAGAATAGAATCATTTCTATTGGTACTAATAATTTTAATAAATCTCATCCTAAAAATAATCAATTTGATTACGCCAAAGAAAATTCTAATGATTATCTTCCTTCTCTTCATTCGGAAATGGACGCATGGCTAAAATTGGGCGAGAAAGATTGCTCCGACTTTGCCTTTGTTAATATAAGAATCAATAACAATGGAGAATTGGATAATAGTCTCCCCTGCAAAGGGTGTCAGAGTCTTATGAAACAGATTGGCTTTAAAAAGTTTTTTTATTCCACAAAAAGTGGTAATTTTACAAGTTTCAATTTATCAGGTTGACAATCTTCAAAACCCTGATAGACTGAGTGAAGTTAGTAAGAAAAACCTAAAAACCTAAAAACCTAAAACAAAACCTATGCAACTTGTCGAACAAAAGAATAACGTCCAAGAGTCCGAAAATTTCAAGAGTTACAAATTTGGTATTGCAGAAGATGGCATGGCACACATCTTTGGGATTCTTCGCAATAGCCTCTACTCTGATAAGATTGGCTCGCTCATGCGTGAAACTTCGGCTAACGCTTACGATGCTCACGTTATGAAGGGCATTGCTAATCAGCCGTTTCATGTGACGCTACCCAATCGTCTTAATCTTAATTTTAAAGTTCGTGACTTTGGCGATGGTCTTTCGGAAGAGGATATGGAGCGTCTTTACGCTCAGTATGGACGCTCCACGAAGCGTGATTCAAACCAAGCCATCGGCTGCTTCGGCATCGGCAAGTTTGCTCCGCTCGGCTATGGTGACAGCTTTGTTGTAAATTCTTATCATAAGAATTGCCACAAGTCTTATCTGGTTTTTATTGATGAGACTAAAATCGGCAAGATTTCTAAAATGTCTGAACAAGCTACGACTGAACCCGATGGTTTGGAGGTTGTCGTTCCGGTCAAAAAAGAAGATGTTCAAATGTTTGTTGATAAAGCCATAAACTTTTTTAAGTATTTTAAGATTAAACCTGTTTTCAAAGGCGCAGAGATAAACATTACAAAAGATAAGCCCGCAATCTCTGGTTCTTTTTGGGAAATTTATGAATCTCAGCGATACACTAGCTTTTCCGCTATGGTAGTTATGGGTAACGTGGGTTATCCCATTTCTGCAAATTCTTTGAAGTGCAATGACTCGCGCATCATTCAACTTCTTCATACCAAGATTGTTGTCGAATTTGAGCTTGGCGAATTGTCAGTGTCCGCTTCACGCGAAAACCTGCAATACGACGAGAGAACTAATAAAAACCTTATAGCCAAGCTGAATAAAGTTCTTAAAGAGCTTGAGGAAATTGTTAAAGATAAAATGAAGAATTGCGAGACACTTTTCCAAGCGAAAAAAGTTTATAATTCTATTTTTGATTATAATTCTGCGCTTTATCAAGTTTCTAGTGTGATTAAGTCTGTTTTTTGGAAGAATAATAGTATTACTGATGGAAGATTCTCCTTTGATTATAAGGATGTGAATAGTGCAACAAACGCCCTCTGCTCCGTTAAGACTTATCATAAAAGTTATCGCGGTAGCAATATCAGGTCGAGCGAATCTTCTTCTTTTGATGCGGAAAACAAGACGGTTCTTATTCTTAATGATAAAGATTTAAAGAGTGGAATTACTAACAGAGTATATGGATTGATTAACGCTGGTCTATCTCCCATTGTATTCAATATCAAAGATAAAAGTTTTTTGAAAAAGTATAATTTAGAAGAAAAAGATTTCACTCTTCTCTCTTCGCTCCCCGTTCATACCTTTGCGAAAAGTGGTAGTGGTGGTTCAGCATATAAATCAACTAAGCACTCCGCAAAGGCATTTGTTTGGGACACGTCTAAAACAGGCTACCAGTCCACTCGCTCAAACTACTGGACTCAAGAAGATGTTGACTTGAAGAATGGTTCTGGCGTTTATGTTGAACTTAATTGTTTTGATTGGAAAAGTAAAGAGGACGGCGACAGCTCATACCAGCATCCATCTTGTTTGTATAGTTTTTTGAAAGATTTCAAAACTCTTGGAATAAATTTTCCCAAAGTTTATGGATTCAAAGCGGGCGTTTTAAATGCGGTTAAAAAGAATAGTAACTTTATCTCTTTTAAACAATATGTTGAAAACACGCTTGAGAGCTTCGTGAAGAATAATAATTTGAGTCAGGAAATTTCCGACGCGCAAGAGTTTAAAAATAACAAAACCGAATGGTGGTATAGCTTGAAGTCTGCGAGTCAGAAGGTTAGCTTTCCTGATAAAAGTCCGCTCCATTTGGCTCTGAATAAAATCTTATTTTGTGAACGAGGGATTTCTAAAGTTCAAAAATATCTTGATGCGTTTGATTCTTGCTCGTTCAAGGTTAAAACAGTTAAGCCAACGCATGACTTGGCTAGTATTAACAAGGAAATTTTGAGCCGTTATTCTATGTTCAACTTGGTGCAATGGCACGGTGTCCATAGTAAAACCGATGCTGATATTTTACTCGCCTATGTCCTAGCAGTAGATTCGACTTCGGCCTGACAGTTATAGGTCTGTTGGGCCACCGAAAGGGGCGGAAAGTTGTAGGTCTTTCCGCTCCTTTCCCCCCTCTTGACTCTAAGAAAAATTCTGTTAAAGTTAGTGAACGATAGCAAAACCTTAATAACAAAAAATCCTATATGCAACTTGACTTCATTGGAATCGTTAAACAAAAACAAAACCCTGTTCAGTTTGACCTCTGGACAGACGGCAAGCCCACAAAGGTTCGCGCTGAAATTGATTATTGTGGAGTAGAAGAGTTTTTTAATTCGATTGATTCGGATAAGATTGTATCTTATAAAACCTATTGGGAAAGCGTAAAGCCACAAGATTGCGGAGAGCGATTCAAGCGATGGCTATTCGCTTTTATGAGCGTGCATACCAGTTGGGAATCTAACTTGAACGGTTACAATGCTATCAAAGATTGGACAGAATGGTTTAACAAGCCGGAAGTTCTCAAAGAAAAATTGATTCAAAGCAAAGTTGGTCTGCATAACAATAGAACAAAGTTTGTGGACGATTTCTCTAAAATTTACTGGCAGTCTCCAAACTTATTTGTCAAAAAGCATGACGAGTCTTGGCGAATCTTTCGTAATCGTTTAGTGGAGCATATTCTCGGCTTGGGATTTGCTAAAGTGAGCTTTGGGCTGGAAATGTGCTATCCGAATGAAGCGGAAGTTACTTGCATGGATACGCACCTGTTTCAGTTCTACGGCCTCGACCAGTCTAGGGATAGTCGTTACTATCACGAAATTGAACGACACTGGATTGAAATGTGCAAAATGTGGAATGTTCCAAGTTATGTTGCCCGTTGCATTTATTGGGATAAAAAACAAAACAAACAAGATTCACGTTATTGGAGTTATGTGTTAGAAAACTAATCTATAAAAAATATGAAAATCTATTTTAAGAGCAGCGGATTTGCGAAACGACTTAACACCGATTCGGTTGGCCTCTCTATTCCTTCCAGAACAAGAACAAGCGAATTTCCTATGAAAGACGGGGAAGATTCAGCGGTTGTTTTATTTATGGAGCGGACGCATCTTCCAACATTTACAATTCATTTTAATTTTTCTATGCCTGATGGTGGTCGAAGCCGCCTTCGTGCAGACCAAGTTTATAGAAGATACGAAGATGAGGGTATGTATAAAACTTATTTTGGTCAAGGTTCAACTATTCCTATGGATAAAATTCCAGAAATGTATTCTACTATTAAGAAAATTGAAATGTTAATTATGAATTATTTTGGCGTTCACTCTACGGGGTTAAGCTGGTGAATCGCTTCTTGACACACATTAAAAATTCGCTATACTTTATTTATGACAAGTGAAATGGCTAAATTAAAAATTCAACAGATTATGCGCGATATAGATTCTATTGCTGCCGTTACTCGTTCATTCGCAACGGAAGATGCTAAAGAAGAACTTCTGGACGAGATTGAGGCTGCGATAGTTGCTTTGGATTCAGTTGAGGAACTTATTGATGGAGACGCTGCACTTAAAAACGCATTTAACAAATACTAATTATGAAATTACCAATGCTATTCAAATTGACTGAGGTAGGAAACATTCAACAATGGGAGATTATTGTTAAAGATAATTCTTATTTTTCTAAAGAGGGCATTGTGGGCGGTCAGATTACAGAGAATAAGCCCACTTTTTGCGAGGGTAAGAACGCTGGTAGGGCAAATGCCACGACTGGCGAGCAACAAGCTCTAAAAGAAGCTCAGGCGAAGCATAAGAAGAAGCTCGAAAAGGGCTATTGCTTGAGTGTGGAAGAGGCGAAAAAGGGCAAGTCCGCATTTTACGAGCCTATGCTCGCGCACAATTATAAAGATTATGCGTCAGAGACAAATTTCCCGCTATACTCTCAGCCTAAACTAGATGGGATTCGTTGTGTGGTGACTAAAGACGGTATGTTTTCGAGAAATGGCAAGGCTATAATTTCCGCACCGCATATCTTTGAGCAATTAAAATCTTTCTTCAAGAAGAACTCTAACGCGATTCTTGATGGAGAATTGTATGCGGATAAGCTAAACAATGATTTTAATAAAATTTGCTCGCTAGTGAAGAGAACCAAGCCTACGCAGGATGAGTTGAAAGAAAGCGCAGATTTAATTGAGTATTGGGTTTATGATGCGCCAGTGGTGGGCATATACGGCGAAGAAGATTCTTTTCAGCAAAGGTTTGATTTGGTATCTTCTCTTTTAAAAGGATATAAAAGCATTAAACTCGTAGAGACTAAAATGGTCAAATCTGTTGATGTTTTAAATCAATGCTATGAGCAATATCTTGAAGCGGGCTTTGAGGGCCAAATGGTGCGCGTGGACACTTCTTACGAAAACAAGCGTTCCAAGAATCTTTTGAAAAGAAAAGAATTTATTGACGAAGAGTATAAAATCTTTAATATCGTAGAAGGCGTTGGTAATCGTGCAGGAACGGCGGGATATATGGAGTTTCATTCTAGGAATGGAAAACTTTTTAAGTCAAACATTAAAGGCGATTTTACATATCTTGCTCAATTATTGAAAGAAAAGAATAATTTGATTGGTAAGATGGCTACGGTTAAGTATTTTAACCTTACGCCAGACCAAGTTCCCCGCTTTCCTTATGTTATCGGAATAAGGGATTTTGAGTAACACTCATAGTCCGATAGCTCAATGGTGAGAGCAAACTCTTTATAAGGGTTAGGTTGCAGGTTCAAATCCTTCTCGGACTACCAATTTTGCTGCCGTGAGGCGAATTGGATAAGCCAGCAGATTTCTAATCTGCCGCTGAAAAGCATTACAGGTTCAAGTCCTGTCGGCAGCACCAATTAAATTTGACAACGAACAAAACAATGACCAATATCTAGTATGAAAACCAGCATCTATAACGAAAAAATTGAAGAAATTATTGACCAAATTGACAAACTAAAGAACTTGCATAACTTTCACGACGATAACAATGAGGAAGAATTTTTGAATGAAATTGAATCAGCAGTAATCAGCTTACAGGAGACTTTGGATATTATTGACCGAGATAAGGCATATAAAGAAGTCGCTGAGAGTTGAATATAATATGTTGGTTAAATTTAAAATTCCTAAAAATTGTGATGATTGCGATATTCTAGTGCTGCCAGAATGTAAAGACAATTCTCTTTACAAGACTAAAGATGGAGCAATAGTTTGTGAAAAATGTTTCTTAGAACAAGAACAAGAACAGGATGAATAATTATGGAAAAAATTCTTATTAAATATGGTGAGATTCTGTTGGACAATATAGAAAAAGACCAACAAATGATTACTAATCCTTGGATGATATTCACAGTAATTCCACTTTTATTGTATATTATCTTTGCGTTAATCAAATGGTATTTCCTATTGGCTCCGATTACGGTTCCCTTTGGCTTTTTTAGCTGGGGAATGACGGTTCAGAAGCTCATATCAAAGTTCCAGAAAAAGAACGAATGAATCCTTCATGCGCTCTCACGTCATAGTTGATGCTGCCATAAACAGACGCTAAGGCGTGAGGGGAACACCAACCTCTCTTGGGGAGGGGGTCGAACAACAAGCTCGACTCCTTCCCCACCTAAAAATGAAAAGTTTCTCTATAAAAATTGATTTTAAACAAAAAGTAAAGGCCGCTGATGAAGAAGAGGCGATTAGCCTAGCCATTGAAGAGATGATTTCTCTTTTTGAGGCGGGTCACGCCGAAGAGTTCGTCTCGGTTGAGTTGGAAGAGCAGGATTAACAAACCCTATAAACCCTGTTTCTTTATATTTAAGGACTCCCTATAACCCAAAAGGAAGATGATATATGGTCAGAATATCATTCCCTACCTTCTTTTTATATGATAAAGACTAAAAAAATTGATATTTATAATCATTATTCTGTTATTCTATGCGTTTTTCTTTAAGGGCAAAGCTGATGCGGCTTTTAGAAGAAAAATACATGGTTTTGATGTGGATTTTGGAAGCCTCCCACAGCAGCCTTGCATGATGAAAAATAAGGCCAAAACTGGTCATCGCGTTACGGCCAAAAATAGCACGATTATCGTGCAAATACCATGATTTTACTCTTTTTTCATCTTATAAAATATCTCTCCCACTAAGACTCTCATTAAGAGCAATATAATATAGAGATAAGATAGCTGAGAATAAGAATAGAATAGAGTATTAGTATAATAGGTTTTTGGTGCTGCCCGATATATTTCTCTAAAATACATATTTATAGAATAAATTTTTATGGCTCAAAACTCAAGAGAGAATAATGGATGGTAAATTCAATTCAAAAATGCCAGAGAATAGCCGAAATATAAAATTAAAGTTTCCAATAATCTACAATATGAAAATTCATTTTATTAGTTGTTATTAAATTTAATAATTTTGCATCGGTTACTGACTCAGTGTAGGGGTCTTTGCTATTAAAAATTATATGATGAAGTTCGTGGCAGAGAGCCATTCCTAATTTAAAATAATCCCAAGAATTAAATTCACCAGATATTTTTAAAGATATATCCAACAGAATAGCTTTTTTATTATCGCGCATATTAACCGACAGTCCATGATAGGCGGGAGAATCTATCCAATAAATATAATCAACTTTAAAAAGCTCATCACATTGAGAGGAATCTATTAACTTAATTAACCTCAGAGAATCGTAACATTGTTGTATTTCTTCTTCATTCAAGGGTCTGATTATGGAAACCCACTCAGAATAATTATCGTCCTGCACAAATATTTTTAATTTGGGAGGATAAGGATAAAGTTGTCTTATCAAAGACGCAGCACAAAATAACACAAACAAAAACAATAAAAGTTTATGTTTTTTAATAGTTTTTACTAAATTTCCAAGATTCTCTATTATTTTATAAAATATTGTCATTGAATAAAAGTACACTATTTAATAATTAAATAAAAATACAATTTAATTTATAATGGTTGCATGATGAAATGGCAGACATAGCGGACTTAAAATCCGCTGGCTTAACCGCCGTGCGGGTTCGAGTCCCGCTGCGACCACCAGATTATAGTATTGACAATAACTAAAATTCTATTATAGTTGGAGCATGAGTTTAAATCTTTGTTGCATTAGTTTGCTCTTGAAAGAGCAGGGATTCAGCTTTCAAACGCTCACTTGGAAAAGATTCAATGAGCTTGGCCGAGATGAGGGTCTTAAAATTTTGAGTGATAGAATCTTAAATAATGCAAAAGTAACTCAAAGAACAATAGAGTATTGTGCAGATAATAATTGGGGATACAGATTATCTTCCACTTTATTTCCTCTAATTTCTTTTGATGAGGCCGATATAGAACTAGAACAACTTAAAGATTATAATGAAATAATTCAAATTTTGTCAAAATCTGGAGAGATTGCCCGAAATAATGCGGTGCGCTTGAGTAGTCACCCCAGCGAATACACGACTCTTGACAGCGATAATCCAGTTGCCATATCGCGCAGCGTGCGCGATTTGGAGCTTCACGGCTTTTTGCACGATGCTCTGGGCCTCTCAAAAGATTATTCTAATCCCATAAATATACATCTCAAGAATGAACACATTTCTTTTATTGACCATAAGAATAGAATAAAAGATTCAATCTGTCGTCTTTCTGATAGCGTAAAAAATAGATTAGTATTAGAAAATAACGATAAAGGCCGCTGGAATTGCAATACTCTAGCTGACAAATATGCAGATTCGTTTCCTCTAACATACGATAATTTGCATGATAAAGTTAACCACAGTAGCGATTCTAATAGTAACATCAGAATTTTTGCACAGTCTTGGGGCAAATATAAGCCGCTTTTTCACTATTCCGAGGGTCGTGAGGATAATAAACGCGCTCACCGAGACTATCCGCAAGATAGTGTGAGCTTCTTCTCTAGTGAGCGAACAAGCATCGCAGACTATGATGTGGAGCTAAAGATGAAAGATTTTGCTCTAAATATGATGACACCGCACTGGTACGCTTTGATGCGCTGGGCTGCGCGCAAAAGCGCGTGAGCGTCTCAGTGGACGCTAATTGAAGATATTATTGCTTCTATATTCTGCCAATCAATATAATTTATTTTTAAAATATGCCCTGATTGCTTGTCTTTTTCCGAAATAATGTCATCAATATAGTCAAATAATCCGTGTTGTTTATAATAATGATAATAAATATCTCTCATATAATCTTCTGCTAATAATAGATTATTATAATTATACTTTTTTTTGCTTACAGATGTTAAATAACGCAGCATCAAAGACTCGGTGGGAGGCTCAACTATACTTGCTGGAATGATTAGATTCATTTTTTTCTTCTGTATCCTAAACGCCATATAACATCGCCCATTTTTTTCTCTAAATTTATAATTTTTCTTTCACTAAAATCAGGAAATAATATATGAAACACTTCGTGAATTGCAGTAAGAAGAAATTCTTTTTCAGTTTGCCGAGGGTCAATCTCAATAAAGTTTTCTCCCATCCAAGCCAAACCAACAGCTTTTTCTTTGCCAAGTTTTCTGATTCTTATTTTTATTTTTTTTGGCATAAATAAATAAGCTATTATCATTTACACTGTGTATAAAGATTATGAATAACTTTTTCTTTCGCTATTCTAAAAAAGGAGAGTATAATGAAAAAAAGTAAATATTCAAAAGAAGAAGCTAAAATTCTTGAGATTGCTCTGAAATATAAGTTGGCTTATGATGAGATTTATGAGCATCTTCCCAAATGGAAGCAAGAAATAATATCTGCAAATACTGGACAGTTTAATAACGATAGAGTGGTGAAAGAGTTTGCTCACGAAGTTTGTCGTGTGGCGGAAGAAATAAAAGAAACAGAATAAAAATGAATACTGAACATCCCGATTATTGGGAATCTCATAAGAGAATCTTAAAAGAGGAAATGGAAAAATTAGATACTGAAAGTTATTATGAGATTTGTAATAATTTAAATTCTCCCCTCCTGATTGAATTGGATAAAAAAGTAAAAGAAAGATTAAAAAGCATAACTGCTTGACACAAACCAAATCTCTGATAAGATTATTCTTGTTATGAGAACAAAAGGTTCAGTTGGTTCAATTCCAGTACGTCTTGAGTCTCTCAACAAGATTCTCAAGCCCAACGCAGAAGTGCTTGTGAGCAAGCGTTTCTATGATGCCATTGCATTGCTAATGGACAAAGACGATTCCTCTCCTTCATCCCTCGCTTCACAAGCGGAGAACGAAGGCGAGCAAGATGAGCAGGCTATTCCTGTTCAAACTCTTTGAGCTTGACTATTCTTAAAAAAACATTATATTAGCTATCTTATGTTTGATTCTAACACTGTTGGTCAAAGCGCGGTAAAGTCCAAGTTGAGTTTTTTCGCTGATTGCTATGAGCGCGGCGGAGTTTCTCCACACTTGCTGTTTGTTGCTCCCAAGGGAGTTGGTAAGACTCACTTTGCTGTCTTGTATGGTAAAGGTTTGGAAAAGGTCAATTCGGAAAAGAAAGTGCGACTGGTAAATTGTTCCAGCGTCAAAGGCGTGAAGGGATTCTTTAATGACATTATCATCCCGCACGTTGCAGACAAAGATGTGACTTTCATCTTTGATGAGGCGAGCGAGTTGCCCAAAGATGTGACGATGGCTCTGCTCACCATCTTGAATCCGAATCCAAACAACGCCACCACCTTCTCCTATGGCGAGGCTACGGTTGACTTTGATTTTCGGCGGCAGACTTTCATCTTTGCCACAAGCGAGCCGCACAAGGTTTTCCATGCGCTGATTGACCGTTTAACGCGAGTGGATTTGCAGGATTACAAGGTGCAGGAACTCGCGGAAATTTTGCAACGCAACACGCCAGATGTATCTTACGACAATGGGCTGCTGCAAATTATTGCTGATACGCTGCGTGGAAATGCACGACAGGCGACAAAGATGGCGGCGAATATAAAAAACTTTGTGGGCAAGAGCAAAAAGTTCACCACGAAAGATTGGCGCGAACTGTGCGCGAGTTTGAACATCATGCCGCTTGGAATTAACGAGAACGAGTTGCAGTTGCTTCGGGTTTTGCGTGAGCGCGTTCAATGCACGCTCACAGCCATTGCTGCCAGCACGGGCATGACTCGCACTTGCATTCAGCGTGACGTGGAGACTTATCTACTCAAACGTAATCTTATCACGATTGAAACGGGCGGGCGACGTTTGACAACGCACGGCGGCGAGCTTCTAAAGAAGTTGGATGCTGTTAAAAATCCTTGACACATTCCAAAAGACGAGTATCATACCAAAACATGAAGAACACGGAAATTATCTTCGAGGTGACGGAAGCGGAGGAAGGCGGGTATTGCGCCGCCGCGCTGGGCTATGGCATCCACACGCAAAGTGAGACTTTGGATGAGCTTCGCGCGATGGTGCGCGAGGCGGTGGATTGCTATTTCGCACAACGCCACTATGACCGCACTACGGCCACGCTGTTGCCGACTAACGAGCAGCCACCCAAAATCATCCGCCTCCACTTCGTCCCATCTTACCCGCACTGGCGAAGCTCGCATGAAGTGCTGGCGCGATGAAACATCCCGCTTGACACATTCCAAAAAACGAGTATCATCATATTAACAATAAAACCTACTATGCCAAACTGGTGCAATAATCAAATTGAAATTACCGCAACCTCTCCACAAGAGTTTAAGAAATTCCATGAATATATGGGAGATTATTTTTCTTTTGAACGAATCGTTCCCACGCCGCTTGCTGCGGATGGTAAAGTTATAGAGAACTGGTACACTTGGCGGCTCGAACATTGGGGAACCAAGTGGGACTTGGAGAAGGAAGAATTTCTTGCTGGTAATCAAGATGCTTGGAAATTTTCTGATACGGATGATTCTGTGACTTTGAATTTCGATACCGCTTGGGGGCCACCAATCGAAGCCTTAAAAAATTTGGTGGAGAAGTTTCCTGCGCTCACGATAAACCTTAAGTATTTTGAACCGGGAATGGCTTTCGGCGGCGAGGCGAATTTTTCTGCGCGAGATGGTTTTACTGAACGCTGTTACAAAAGCCATGAGCCAGAATATGCAGAGCTTGACGAGAATTTTTCATTATACACGCCGACTAAAGCTCGACTCTGCCAGCTCAGATGCGAGGCCGTGAACGGGCGCGGGACATTCGGGGCACAGTCGGCGGATTAGAGCTTGACACTCTCAAAAAAAAGAGTATGATTTGAACATATGAAAAACTCTGAAATTACTTTTAAGATTACAGTGGAACAAATTGCAGCAATTCGTGCGGCACTCATAAAGTCCAATAGCTTATTGAAATTTGCGGCG
>Ga0194131_10004270_pt1 | contig 21694 bp, 20 predicted proteins | sample TA2KigO120mmetaG_FD_148631 | JGI IMG/M metagenome (GOLD analysis project Ga0194131, IMG submission 148631) | Freshwater microbial communities from Lake Tanganyika, Tanzania - TA2015053 Kigoma Offshore 120m | ecosystem: Environmental > Aquatic > Freshwater > Lake | place: Tanzania: Lake... | reverse complement strand
CCGGGACGTAGAGGCGCCGGTCGGCGGCGGGCGCCGGCAGCGCGCGGGCGAGCGAATCCATATAGACGGTGAAGCCGGTCGCCGGTTCGCCGCTTTCGAGCGCGTAGCGGCCGCCACGGCCCAGTTCGCCGCGCACGCCCTTGGCGAAAAAGGTGAAGGCGAGACCGGTGTGGTACTCGAAGCCGCGGTACTCGCAGGCATCGACGGTCAGGCTCACGCCCGGCACCGCGGCGCCGACGCTCGTCACCACGCGTTCGAGCGCGGCGATCGCCGGCGCGGCCGCCGCGACGCCAAGCGCGCGCAGCTGGCGCAAGCCGGCCTCGACCGGCCCGGTTGCAGCCATCAAGGCCGCGAACAGCGGCCGCTCGGGTCCGGCCGCCGCCGCGACCGCGGCCGCATCCTTGCGGTCGAGCGCGGCGCGCAGCGCATCGCCCCGCGCGGCCGCGAGCCCGAGTGCGGCGATCATCGTCGGCACCAGCCCCGGTAGCACAAGATCGACCGAGAGCTCGCGCACGCCGACGCCGAGCAGCGCTTCGGCCGCGACCGTCACGACTTCGGCGTCGGCCTCGGGCGTCGCCGCGCCGACCAACTCGGCGCCGACCTGCCCGATCTCGCGCTCAGGCCGGAGCTGAGTGCCTTTGACGCGGAGCACCTGGCCGGCATAGGAGAGCCGTGCCGGCCGCGCGATGTGCTTGAGCCGGGTCGCGGCGATGCGCGCGATCTGGAGCGTCATGTCGGGCCGCACGCCCATCATCCGCTGCGAGACCGGATCCATCAGCCGGAACGTTTGCCCGGCGAGCGCAGCGCCGGGGCCGATCAAGAGCGTCTCTTCGAACTCGACCAGCGGCGGCTTGACGCGCGCATAGCCGTTGGCATCGAGCGTGCGCATGAGCGCTTCGGTGACCGCGGCCTCGAATCCGGCCTGCGGCGGCAATTCGTCGCGCAGCCCTTCGGGCAGCAGTCCGTTATCCTTGTAGGCGTTCATGACGGCCGCGGAGTGTAGCCGAGAACCCCCTCCCTGCCCTCCCGCTGCGGGCAGGCTATCGTGTGCACCCATCTCGCAGCTTGGGGTCTCCCTCCCTGCGCGAGCGGGCGGGGGCGCTTCAGAAACAACACAGTGCCGTCGCTTCCTTGACGTGGGGCAGGTCGCGGACGCGGTCGAGCACGGCCGGCGCGATCGCGTCGTCGACCTCGACCAGCGCGATCGCTTCGCCGCCGCGGGTGCGCCGGCCCAAATGGAAGGTCGCGATGTTGACGCCGGCGTCGCCCAAGACGGTGCCGAGCCGGCCGATGAAGCCCGGCTTGTCGTGGTTGGTGACGAACAACATGTTGGCGGCGAGCTCGGCTTCGATCTCGATGCCGTTGACCTCGACCAGGCGCGGATGCTCGTCGGCGAACAACGTGCCCGACACCGAGAGCCGCCCGCGTCCGGTTTCGGCGGCGACCCGGATCAAGCTCGCGTAGTTGGCGGCGCGCTCGTACTTGGTCTCGCCGACCTCGATGCCGCGCTCCTTGGCGATCACCGGCGCGTTCACCATGTTGACCGTCTCCATCGACGGCGCGAGCACGCCTTCGAGCGCGATCGCGGTCAAGGGCCGGGTGTTGAGCTGGGCGACCGCGCCTTCGTACTCGATCGCGATCCGCTTCAAGGGCGCGGCGGCGGCGAGCTGGCCGACGAAATTGCCGAGCTGACGGGCGAGCCGCATGTAGGGGCGGAGCTTGGGCGCGTCCTCGGCGCTCACCGCCGGCATGTTGACGGCGTTGACGACCGCGCCGACCTCGAGATAGTCGGCCATCTGCTCGGCGATCTGGACCGCGACCTTTTCCTGGGCCTCGGTGGTCGAAGCGCCCAAGTGCGGCGTCGCCACCACCTGCTCCATGCCGAACAGCAGATTCGATTTGGCCGGCTCCTCGGCGAAAACGTCGAACGCGGCGCCGGCGACGTGGCCCGACTCGAGCGCCGCCTTCAAGTCGGCCTCGACCACCAACCCGCCGCGGGCGCAATTGACGATGAACACGCCTTTTTTCATCTTGGCGATCGAGCCGCGGTTGACGATGGCGCGGGTCGCATCGGTCAAGGGCGTGTGGAGGGTGATGAAGTCGGCGCGGGCGTAGAGCTCGTCGAGCTCGACCTTTTCGACGCCGAGCGCCTTGGCCCGCTCGGGCGAGAGGTAGGGATCGTAAGCCGCGACTTTCATGTGCAGGCCGATCGCGCGGTCGGCGACGATCGCGCCGATATTGCCGCAGCCGATGATGCCGAGGCACTTGCCGTAGAGCTCGACCCCCATGAAGCGCGCCTTCTCCCACTTGCCGGCGTGGGTCGAGGCGTTGGCGGCGCCGATCTGGCGCGCGACCGCGAACAGGAGCGCGATCGCGTGCTCGGCGGTGGTGATGGCGTTGCCGAACGGGGCGTTCATGACCACGACGCCCTGCTTGGTCGCGGCGGCGACGTCGATGTTGTCGACGCCGATGCCGGCGCGGCCGATGACGCGAAGCCGGCCCGGACGGCCGAGGACCTCGGCCGTCACCTTGGTCGCCGAGCGCACCGCGAGGCCGTCATAATCAGCGATCGCCTGGGCGAGATCGGCCTTGGCGAGACCGATCCGCTCGTCGACCTCGATGCCGCGGGCGCGGAAGATTTCGGTCGCGCGCGCGCTCAGGGCGTCCGTGATCAGGACTTTCGACATGGCAATTTCTCCCGAAGCAGTTAAGCGGCGCGGGCGTGGGCGGCGCGAACTTCGGCGAACGCCCAGTCGAGCCACGGCAACAGCGCCTCGACGTCGCGCTTCTCGACGGTGGCCCCGGTCCAGATGCGCAGGCCGGCCGGAGCTTCGCGGTGGCCGTTGATGTCGAGCGCGGCGTTCTCGCGTTCGAGCAGCGCCGCCATGTCCTGGATCGCTTTCCAGCGCCGCTCGTTGTCGAGCGCGAGGAACCACGGCTCGACGATCTTCAGGCATACCGAGGTCCACGACCGCGACCGCGGATCGGCGGCGAGGAAATCGACCCACGGCGTCGTTTCGACCCAACGCTCCAGCACCGCGAAATTATCGCGCGAGCGCCGGATCAGGGCGGCGACCCCGCCGACGCTCTCGGCCCATTTGAGGCCGTCGATCGCATCCTCGACGCACAGCATCGAGGGCGTATTGATGGTGTCGGCCTGGGCGAAGATCGCCGCGTTGAACTTGCCGTTCGCGGTCAGGCGGAACACCTTGGGGAGCGGCCACGGCGGCGTATGGGACTCGAGCCTCGCGATCGCACGCGGCGAGAGCACGATCATGCCGTGCGCGGCCTCCCCGCCCAGCACCTTCTGCCACGAGTAGGTGACGACATCGAGCTTGTCCCAGGCGAGCGGCATCGCGAAGATCGCCGAGGTCGCATCGCAGATGGTGAGCCCCTGGCGATCGGCCTCGATCCAGTCGCCGTTCGGCACGCACACGCCCGAGGTGGTGCCGTTCCAGGTAAAGACGATGTCGCGGTCGCTGTCGACCTTGGCGAGATCGGGCAATTCGCCATAGGGCGCGACGAACTCGCGCACGTCGTCGAGCTTCAGATGTTTGACGACGTCGGCGAGCCACACCAGGCTGAAATTTTCCCACGCCAGCACGTCGACCCCACGCGCGCCCAGGAGCGACCACAGCGCCATTTCGAAGGCCCCGGTGTCGGAACCGGGGACGATGCCGATGACATAGCCCTCGGGCAGGCCCAGGAGCTTGCGCGAGCGGTTCAAGACGTCGTGGAGCTTGGCCTTGCCGGCTTTCGAGCGGTGCGAGCGGGCGAGGCAGGCTTCTGCGAGGGCGTCGAGCGACCAGCCGGGTCGCTTCGGGCACGGCCCGGAAGAAAAATGCGGATTCTTCGGGCGCAGGTTCGGCTTCATGGCAGTCTCTCCCTTACAGAAGAGGCGCGGCCCGTTGGGGGGCCGTGTCCCGCGGCGGAATTTAGGGAGGATCGCGCCAGAGTCAACGAAAAGAAGTGCGAAGCTTTCACAACCGCTAAGGCAACTGTCCGAGCGTCCACCCCTCGACCCGCCGGATCAGCGGGTCGTCGGGCTCGCCGGGCGCGCGATTGCCGAGAACAACATTGAGAATCCCGAGCGTTCCGACCACGGCATCGAAACGATCCTCGCCGTCGGCCCGGTTCCCGAATCCGTGCCCGAGCGCACGCCGGAGCGCCGGGGCGAGCGCGACGCCGTTCGCACGGGCCCACCTGACGATCGCCGGCTTCTGCCGACGGCGGGCGGCAGGATCCCGTTTCGAGCCGGCCCGAACCAGCGGCAGATCGAGGTGGCGGTAGTACTCGGCCGGATAGGCCTCGACCAACGTGATGGCGCCCGCCCGCAGGCAACGACCGAACGATCCGTCGAACGGCCACAGCGCGATCGCGGCGTCGGCGCGGAGCGCCGGTGCGATCAGGTCGCGCCAGCCGGCAATGGTTGCCTTGCCGACTTGCTTGGGCCCCAGCGTCCAAAACGTCGCGGCGGCGTCGGGGCGATAGCCGCGGCCAAAGTCGACCGCGCGATAGAGACCGGCTTTGTCGCTGAGCCCGAGCCCGGCGATCAGATGCCGCTGCCCGAACTCGCCTTTCTTACCGGCCCGGGCCGGGAAGAACGGACGCTCGAGCGCGATGTCGCTTGGGCTTCCGGCGACGTCGTAGAACGCGCGGAAGCGGCCGCGGCCGGCTTGGCCGAGAAACGCGCGGAAGCTGCGAATCCCGGCGGCGCGGGCATAAGTGCGCGGGAGGCCCAGGGGAAAATCGAAGCCGACCAGCAGGCGCGCGCGCCGGTCGGCGCGGGCACGGAGCCGGGCGAAGAAATCGCCAAGCGGCCCGACCGGCCCCGGCGCCTCGACCCGATAGGCGCCGTGCCGGTCGCGCACGGCGATGCAGCACCAGCGCTTTTCGGGGTTCGCGCTCCAATCGGCGTGGGCGACGAGGGCGGGCGGTCTCACGCAATCGCGGCGACGATCGCGGCGCCGACGTCCGCGGTCGTCGCGCGGCCGCCCAAGTCGGGCGTGAGCACTTTGCCCTCGGCCACCACCCGCTCGATCGCCGCCACCACGGCAGCGGCCGCTTCGGCGTGGCCCAAATGCTCGAGCATCATCGCCCCCGACCACACGGTCGCGATCGGGTTGGCGATGCCGCGCCCGGCGATGTCGGGGGCGGAACCATGCACCGGCTCGAACATCGAGGGCGCGCTGCGCTCGGGATTCAAGTTGGCCGACGGCGCGATTCCCATGCCGCCGGCGATCGCGGGCCCCAGGTCGGACAGGATATCGCCGAACAGGTTCGAGCCGACCACGACGTCGAACCACTGCGGATTGCGGACGAAGTGGGCGGTCAGGATGTCGATGTGGAACTGGTCGGTCCGGACGTCGGTGAAGTCCTTCGCGTTCGCCGCGAACCGCTCATCCCAAAACGGCATGGTGTGAATGATGCCGTTCGACTTGGTGGCCGAGGTCACATGTTTGCGGCGCCGACGCGCGAGGTCGAAGGCGAAGCGTTGGACGCGATCGACGCCGACCCGGGTGAAAACCGCCTCCTGAATGACGACCTCGCGCTCGGTTCCGGCGTTCAAGCGGCCGCCGATCTCGGAATACTCGCCCTCGGTATTCTCGCGCACGATCATGAAATCGATATCGGCCGGGCCGCGGCCGGCGAGCGGCGACTTGAGCCCGGGCAGAAGCCGCACCGGGCGCAGGTTGACGTACTGGTCGAACGCGCGCCGCACCGGGATCAAGAGACCCCAGAGCGAGACGTGGTCGGGGACGCCCGGAAACCCGACCGCGCCCAGGAAGATCGCGTCGAACCCGCGCAAGATGGCGATCCCGTCCGCCGGCATCATGCGCCCGGTCTTCAGGTAGGTCTCGCAGCTCCAGTCGAAGCTCTGCCACGCGAACTCGACGCCGAAACGGCGCCCGGCATGGTCGAGGGCGCGCATGCCCTCCGGGATGACCTCTTTGCCGATGCCATCGCCCGGGATGACGGCGATCGTGTGTTTCATGCAGGGTGACCGACGACCGAGGGCACCAGCGCCCGTTCGAGATAGCGGGCACCGGGTATGGGGTTGTCGTCATAGGGCGCGCAACTCACGAAGCCGAGCGCTTCATAGAGCGCGTGGGCAGCCTGCATCGAGGCGAGCGTATCGAGCTTCATCCGGCGGTAACCGAGGCGGCTGCCGCGCGCGACGATCGCTTGCGCGAGCGCACGGCCGAGCCCGAGGCCGCGGAAGCTTGGACGAACGTAGAGCCGCTTCATTTCGCAGGTGCGATCGCCAGCGTCCCCGAGCGGACGCAGGCCGACCGCGCCGGCCGCTTCGCCATCGACCCGCGCCAGCACGAGCGCGCCGGCGGGCGGCGCGTACATCGCTGGAAACGTCGCAAGCTCGCGATCGAACCCCTGAAAACAGAGGCTGAAGCCCAAGGACTGCGCGTACTCGAGGCTGAGCGCCTTGGCCGCAGCGATGTCGGCGGCGGTGACCGCATCGGCGATGACGATGATGGGTGCCATGCGCCACTATAGAACGAGGCAAGGCAACGCCGGAATGGCCCCCGGCCGGCGTCAGACCGCGATCTCGCCCTCGAGGTAAAGGGGGCACATCCCTGAATGCTCCCTCCCCCGCGGAGCCGGAGCGGGGGAGGGAGCATGTAGGACTGCTCCGCTCGGCGCGGGGAGGGAGACCCAAGCTGCGAGATGTGTGCACACGATAGCGCTCCGCGGGGGAGGGAGCTTCGAGGGTGTGCCCCCTTTCGATCAATGCGATAGAGGGGGCGATCTGGAACGGGACTTATGTCAGTCCGTTAGTGCAAACAGGGGGAGGGGCTTGCGCACAGGCGTGGCGCATCAGAACGGCCGCACCGTATGGGCGTGGTTCAACGGGCCGTGACCGCGGCCGTAGCCGGGGGCGGTACGGAGCGCTTCGTGAACGTAGGCGCGAGCGCGGCGGACGGCATCGAGTTTATCCAAGCCTTGAGCGAGGCCGACGGCGATGGCCGACGCCAGCGTGCAGCCGGTGCCGTGGGTGCTGCGCGTCTCGATCCGGGGCGATTCGAGAATCTCGAGACGGGCATCGTCGACGAAAACGTCGGCAACGGTCGCGCCCGGCAGGTGGCCGCCCTTGGCGAGCACGGCGCGGGCGCCCATGGCGCGGAGTTGTTTAGCGGCCGCGATCAGGTCCGCGCGCGTTGCAATCGCGAGCCCGGTCAGCGCCGCGGCCTCGGGCGCGTTCGGGGTGAGCACATCCGCGCGCGGCAGCAAACGCGCGATCAGCGACTGAGTCGCATCGGCCGCCAGCAGGCGGGCGCCGCCTTTCGCGACCATGACCGGATCGACCACGAGCGGGATCGCGCGGGCATACGTGGCGAGGGCATCGGCGACGGTCGCGATCACCGCCGCGGTAGGGAGCATCCCGGTCTTGATTGCGTCGGCGCCGAGATCGGCGAGGACGACCGCGATCTGCTGGGCGATGAAGGCGGGCGGCACGTCGTGGATGGCGTGGACGCCCAGGGTGTCCTGCGCCGTCAACGCCGTGATCGCGGTCGCCGCGAATCCGTCGAGCGCGGTCACCGCCTTGATATCGGCCTGAATGCCGGCGCCGCCGCCCGAATCCGATCCGGCGACAATGAGGACGCGGCCGCGCACGGCCCTTATTCGGCCGCCGCGGCGGGACCGGCCGCCTGCTCGACGGCAGCGACGATGTCGGCGACGACGGCGTCCATGAGGCGCCGGTCCTCGCACTCGGCCATGACGCGGATCAAGGGCTCGGTGCCGGAGGCGCGCAGGAGAATCCGGCCGCTGGCGCCGAGCCTGGCTTCGCCGGCGGTGAGCGCGCCGCGCACCGCGGCCGCATCGAGCACGCTGCCGCGCGCGCCGGCGGCAATGCGGACGTTCTTCAGGACTTGCGGCAGCGGCGGGAACACGCGGCCGACGATACTGAGCGGCTCGCGCCGCTCGACCAGCACCGCGAGCACCTGCAGCGCGGCGATCAGCCCGTCGCCGGTGGTGGCGAAATCGGTGAGCACCATGTGCCCGGACTGTTCGCCGCCGATGTTGAATCCGTGCTTGCGCATGTGCTCGACGACGTAGCGATCGCCGACCGGCGTGCGCGCGAGCGCGAGGCCGAGGCCGTTCAAGTACCGTTCGAGGCCGAGGTTCGACATCACCGTCGCGACGATGCCGCCACCGACCAGCTTGCCGGTCCGCTGCCAAAACGCCGCGATCAGGGCCATCAGCTGGTCGCCGTCGAGCAGTGCGCCGCGCTCATCGACCATCGCCAGCCGATCGGCGTCGCCGTCGAGCGCAATGCCGAGATCGGCGCGGTGCTCGATCACCGCCGCCTCGAGCGCGTCCGGCGCGGTCGAGCCGCACCCGGCATTGATGTTGAAGCCGTCGGGCGCGGTGCCGATCGCGAACACGGTCGCGCCGAGCTCGCGGAAAATCATCGGCGCGACACGGTAGGCGGCACCGTGGGCGCAGTCGACGACGACGGTCAAACCCTCGAGCGTGAGCCCGCGCGGGAACGTGTTCTTGACGAACTCGATGTAGCGGCCGGGCGCATCGTCGAGGCGGCGGGCTTGGCCGAGGCGATCGGACGGCGCGGTCGTGATCGGCACCGCGCCCGTCATCAGCGCCTCGATGTCGTTCTCGACCTCGTCCGAGAGCTTGAAGCCGTCGGGGCTGAACAGCTTGATGCCGTTGTCGTAATAGGGGTTGTGCGAGGCCGAGATCATCACGCCCAAATCGGCGCGGAGGCTGCGCGTCAGCATGGCGACGCCCGGCGTCGGCATCGGACCGACCAGAACCACGTCCATGCCGACGCTGATGAAGCCGGCGGTGAGCGCTGGTTCGAGCAGATAGCCGGAGAGGCGGGTGTCCTTGCCGATGACGACGCGGTGACGGTAATCGCCGTTCAGAAAACGGCTGCCGGCGGCCATGCCGACTTTGAGCGCGGTTTCCGCCGTCATCGGCTCGACGTTGGCGCGCCCGCGGATGCCGTCGGTTCCGAAATATCGTCCCATTCGCCCTCGGTCGTCAGGAGTGCTGCCGGCACGATAACCGAAATCGCGCCGGCTTTCACGTTTGTTCGAGCCGATTCAACGACTTCCGGCGGATTCTTGGGCGCGGGCCAGGGCCAGCGCGCGCCACACCTGGACCGCTTGGCGGGTTTCGGCGACGTCGTGGACCCGGATCGCCTGCGCGCCCGCGCCGAGCGCCCAGAGCGCGGCCGCGAGCGATCCGGGCACGCGGCGGTCGGCGGGCTCGCCCGCCGAAAGCGCGGCGATGAAGCTCTTGTGCGAAACGCCGACCATCACGCCGCAGCCGAGGCCGTGATAGGTGGCAAGCCCGCGCAGCAGCGCGACATTGTGCGCGACGGTCTTGCCGAAGCCGATCCCGGGGTCGACCAGCACCCGATCGCGGGCGATCCCGGCGGCGAGGCAGGCCGCGATCCGGGCCTCGAGATAATCGTAGATGTCGTAGACGCAGTCGACATAGGCGGGATCGCGCTGCATTGTTTTCGGTTCGCCCAAACTGTGCATCAGGACGACCGGCGCCTGGGCCGCAGCCACCGTTGCGAGCGCCTCCGGGTCGTGGCTGAGCGCGGAGACGTCGTTCACGATCCGCGCGCCGGCGGCCAGCGCCTCGCGCATCACGCGCGCGCGGCGGGTATCGATCGAAAGCGGGACCGGAACGCCCGCGAGGCCCTCGATCACCGGAACAACGCGCCGCAGCTCCTCGTCCACCGCAACCGGATCGGAGCCGGGTCGGGTCGATTCGCCGCCGATGTCGATGACATCGGCCCCGGCCTCGTGCTGGCGGCGGCCCGCGTCGATCGCGGCCTGGCGGTCTAAGAAGCGGCCGCCGTCGGAGAAACTGTCGGGGGTGACATTGACGACGCCCATGACGAGCGGCCGGTCGAGGGCGAGGCCGGCCCACGGCGCGCGGCGGGCCGAGAGCCGGGCGAACGTCTCCTCGGCGCGCGCCCCCAACGCATCGCCGTCACGGGCGCGCGCCCAGGCCTCGAAGTCGTCGAGGCCGAGTACGGCGTGGCGCGCGACATCGCCGGGGCGGCGCCACGAGAGCCGCAGGCGGGAAAAGGCGAGCGGTCCGCCGGCGAGCGTCCCGCGGCGATCGCCGGGCCCCGCCGTAGCGGCGCGGCCGGCGTCGATCAGCTCATGGGGAGCAAGATAGAGAACGGTGTCCGGAGCGATGCCGGCGTTCGCGCCGATCATGGTGGCCGTCCGGCGTGATTCGCCGCCGTCAGGCGCCGGGCTGCGGTTCCGGATTGTTGAGATCGGGCTTCTTCTTGCCGAGACCTTTGTCGGTGGTCGGCACCGCCGAAGCGCCCGGGGTGTCGCCGGCCGCCGGCGGCGGTTCGGGCCGGTGGATGGTCTCGCCGCGCAGCAACGCCCGAATCTCGTCGGCGGAGAGCGTCTCGTACTCCAACAAGGCCGTCGCGACGGTGTCGAGATCGGCGCGGCGCTCGACGATGACGCCGCGGGCGAACGCTTCGGCTTCGTCGACGACGCGGCGGATCTCGTCATCGATCAGCTTGGCGGTCGCATCCGACATGTTCTTGCGCTGCGTCACCGAGTGGCCGAGGAACACTTCTTCCTCGTTCTCGTTGTAGCGGAGGCGGCCGAGCTTTTCGCTCATGCCCCACTCGGTCACCATGCGCCGCGCCAGCGCGGTCGCCTGCTTGATATCGTCGGCGGCGCCGGTGGTGACATTCTCGAGGCCGAACACGGTCTCCTCGGCGACGCGGCCGCCGAACATCATGCCGAGGCGCGCCTTGAGCTCGCGGATCGAGTAGCCGTAGCGGTCCTTCTCGGGCAGCGACATGGTGACGCCGAGCGCGCGCCCGCGCGGGATGATCGTCACCTTGTGCAGCGGATCGTGCGCGGGCGAGTTCAAGGCGACCAGCGCGTGCCCGGCTTCGTGATAGGCGGTCAGGCGCTTCTCCTCCTCGCTCATCACCATCGAGCGCCGCTCGGTCCCCATCATGACCTTGTCCTTGGCGCTCTCGAATTCGCCCATGCCGACCACGCGCTTGCCGCGACGGGCCGCCAACAGCGCGGCCTCGTTGACGAGGTTGGCCAAATCGGCGCCCGAGAAGCCGGGCGTGCCGCGGGCGATGACGCGCGCATCGACATCGGGCGCCATCGGAATCTTGCGCATGTGGACTTTCAGGATCTTCTCGCGGCCGACGATGTCGGGGTTGGAGACGACGACCTGGCGGTCGAAGCGACCCGGGCGCAGCAGGGCGGGGTCGAGCACGTCGGGCCGGTTGGTAGCGGCGATCAGGATCACGCCCTCGTTGGTCTCGAACCCGTCCATCTCGACCAGGAGCTGGTTCAGGGTCTGCTCGCGCTCGTCGTTGCCGCCGCCCAGGCCGGCGCCGCGATGGCGGCCGACCGCGTCTATCTCGTCGATGAAGACGATGCAGGGCGCGTTCTTCTTGGCCTGCTCGAACATGTCGCGCACGCGGCTGGCGCCGACGCCGACGAACATCTCGACGAAGTCCGAGCCCGAGATCGAGAAGAACGGCACGTTGGCTTCGCCTGCAATGGCGCGAGCCAGCAGCGTTTTGCCGGTGCCGGGCGGGCCGACCAGGAGCGCGCCCTTCGGAATCTTGCCGCCGAGGCGCTGGAATTTCTGCGGGTCCTTCAGGAACTCGACGATCTCCTCGAGCTCTTCCTTGGCTTCGTCGATGCCGGCGACGTCTTCGAAGGTGACGCGGCCCTGGCGCTCGGTGAGGAGACGGGCGCGCGACTTGCCGAAGCCCATCGCCTTGCCGCCGCCCGACTGCATCTGGCGCATGAAGAAGATCCAGACGCCGATCAGGAGCAGCATCGGGAACCACGAGACCAGGACGCCGAACAGCGACGGCACGCCGTCATCGACCGGCGCGGCGCTGATGCGGACGCCTTTGGCGTGGAGGCGCGAAATCAAGTTGGGGTCGTTCGGCGCATAGGTCGCGAACGAGCGGCCGTCGGCGAAGTGGCCGGAGATCGAATTGCCCTTGATGGTGACGTCGGCGATCTGACCGCCCTCGGCTTCGGCCAGGAACTCGGAGAAGGCCAAGTTGGCGACCGGGCCGCGGATCGACGGGCTTTGGAACAGGTTGAAGAGCGCGATCAGCAGGAGCGCGATGATCGCCCACAACGCCAAGTTCTTGCCGAAATTCGTCACGGGCTGGGGTATTCCTGTTCCGCCTTGAAGCGCTAAAGCCCCGCACCACGCGACCGGGCGGAACCACGCCCAATTAAATAATACGCTTGGGGCCAGTTACAACTGCAAAGGTTGCCGACGCGAGCGGCGCCGGGGGCGTCCACCTTACCGCTAAGCCCCTGAGCAAGGTTGCGAAATCGGGGTCGATGTAGCCGAGATGGGGCACCGCGGCCAGGCGGTCGCCGCGCCGGAGCGCCGGCCATGCGGCGCGAACCGCGGGCGGCACTGCCGCGGCCGCGGCGGGGAGGCGCGCCGCCGGCGCGTCGCCGAGAGCCTCGATCGTCAGGCGCAAGCGCCGGCGATGCTCTCCGGCAAGGGCCAGCGTGAAGCGCCGGTCCCAGAGGGTTGGGAGTCCGTCGAAACGCGCTACGTCGACCAAACGTCCGGCTTCGCGGCAAACGAGGACGGTCGGGCCCGCGGCGATAAAACGGCACCCGCCGACGGTGCGCCCGGCGCCGAGCGTGCCGTCGCGGATCGCCCGCCATACCGGCTCGAGGGCGCGCCGCCGGACGTGGTCGGCCGCTCCGATCGTACGGACGAGCCGGGCCAGCGCGGTCGTCCCGATCGAATCGCTCGTCGCACCGAAACGGCGTTGATCGATCCGGGCGAAGCCACGTCGATCGAGCGCGACCGTGCGCGCGAGGTGCGCGGCAAGCGCGGCGTCGCGGCCGGCGCGGACGCGTCCTAAGTCGGCGGCGGCGTCGGCCAACGCGCCCGCCGTGAGCCCGCGCGGCGCCGCCGCCAACCAGCGGCGGAGGCGGACGCGCTCGAAACGCGGATCCTCGTTGGACGGGTCCTCGATCCACCGCTGCCCGGCGGCAGCGAGCGTCGCACGCGTCGCGGCCCGCGCGGTCCCGAGCAGCGGCCGCACCAGTCGAACGCCCCGCCGCTCGGCGAGCGCGCTCATGCCGGCGAGCCCGTCGGGGCCGGTGCCGTGGCTCAAGCGAAGCAGGACGGTCTCGGCTTGATCGTCGGCGGTGTGGGCGACCAAGAGATCGAGGACCGCGCGCGCGCGACACCATTCTTCGAGGAGCGCGTAGCGCGCCGTGCGCGCCGCCGCTTGGATTCCGGTGCCCGGCTTGGGACCGCGCCAGCGGAGGATGCGGCATGGGATCGCACGCGCGGCCAGCCAGCGCGCCACCGTTCCGGCTTCGGCCGCGGCGTCGGGCCGCAGACCGTGATCGACGATCAGGGCATCGGCGCGCCCGCCGCGGCGGGTCGCCCAGCGTGCCGCCAGGAAGGCGAGGGCCAGACTGTCGGCCCCGCCCGAGGTCGCGACCGCGACGCGCGGTCGATCGGGCCATGGCCCGACCCCGGCCATCATCGCTGCGAACGCGGCTTCGCCGATCGGACCGGCTTCGTTCGCGCGCCGCGCGCTCAGGTGCAGCCGGCCTTTTTCTGCTCGGCCGAGGCGAGGTCGCGGACGTCCTTGGCGGACGCCCCGAACCGCGACTGCAGCTCGCGGAACGTCGTGCAGGCCTCGGCCTTTTGGCCGAGCTGGGTGAGCGAAATTCCGAGTTTCAGGAGATTGTCCGCCGCCTTACGGCCGTCGCGGTTGCGCTTGTATCCGTCGAGAAAGGTCTCGGCGGCGGCCTGATAGTTCTTCCGCGCGAAATAGGTTTCGCCGAGCCAGTAGCGGCTGTTTTCGGCGAGTTCGTGGCTGGGATTGCGTTCGAGGAACGCCTTGAGCGCGCGTTCGGCGCGGTCGAAATCGAGCTGGCGGAGCAGCCCGTAGGCGAAGTCGTACTGCTCCTTGGGCGTGCCATCGGGCAGCGCCGGCTGCGGCCGTGCCGCGGTCTGCTGCGGCGCCGGAGCCGGCTGCGCGGTCGGCGGGCCGCTCGACTCGCGGCCGGCGGCGGTGCCTTTTTCGAGATCGGCCAGGCGCACATCGACGTCCTTGACCATCTTGTCGATGCGCTTGGTGAGCCGATCGACCTCGAACGCGATCTTCTCGACCGCACCGGTCAATTCGCGGATCTGCGCGTCGACCTCGGCCCGCATCGCCTCCTGGCGCTCGAACAGCTTTTCGTAAGACTCGCTCGGTGCCGTCGTTATCGGCGCCGCCGTGACAGCGGCGCGGGCCGGCTCGGGGATGCCGGCCTGGCGGCGGACCTGGCTCAGATTGTCCTCGAGCGCTTCCATGCGCTTGAGCAATTGGAGGAACTCGTTGCGCGACTGCGCCGCGGCCGAAGAAAGATCGAGCGCGGCGATGCCGCCGATGAGAAGGACGACGGTGGCGAGGGACGATCGGCTGATCACGATGCTGCTTTTCCCTGTTCGATCGGGATCATCGTTCGAGAACGATAACGCCCGAATGCGGCCGGAATGTGATCGCACCGCGGCCGCTCGGAATCAAGAGCCCGCCCCGACCGCCAGCCGAGGCCGGCGGTCGGGACGGGCCCGAAGTCAGTCGCGGAATACGGCGTCAGTTCACGACAATGCGGGCGTTACGATTCTGCGCCCACCCCGCCTCGTTCGAGCCGGTCGCAATCGGACGCTCCTTGCCGTACGAGATCGTCGTGATCCGATTGGCGGGAATGCCGAGACCGATCAGGTAGTCGCGGACCGAGTTCGCACGCCGCTCGCCGAGCGCCAAGTTGTACTCGCGCGTGCCGCGCTCATCGCAGTTGCCCTCGAGCAGGATCGTCGCCTGGGCGTTTTCGCGCAGGAGCTTGACCCAGTCGTTGATCTTGTTGCGGGCCTCGGGCTTCAGGTTGAATTTATCGTAGTCGAAGAACACGCGATCGCCCAATTGAGCGAACTGCTCCGACAACGGACGGCGGGTGGTCGCCGCACCGGTCGCACCGGCCGCACCGGTCGACCCGGTTCCGGCGCTCGCCGCCGGTGCGGTGGTCGCTCCGCCGGTCCCACGACCGGCACCGGCCTGCTCGGACGGCGTTTCGCATGCGGCGAGTAGGACCAAGGCCGCAAGAAGGCTGAAGAACTTAAGGCGCATTAAAGCCCCTCCTTAGATTGGACATTTGTATTGCGTCTTACCGCGGGTATTACCCTTAAAGAAATACAACCCATTTTTTGATCCGGGGCGCGTTAATTCGCCGTATCCCGCCGTTTCCGCGAGTTCGCGGGCAGAATATACGCATCAAACCCTACTGAATCAAGGACAACGGCGACCAAGCCGGGTCCGAGGCATCGGCCGGAGTCAACACAGGGCGTTCATTATAACCAGTCAGGTCGACCGACCACAAGCGGGTGTCGGACGCGCCGCGGCCGCCGCCTTCCTTTTCGCGGAAGAACATGAGGACGCGGCCGTTCGGGGCCCAGGTCGGGCCTTCGTCGAGAAAGGCTTGGCCGTTGGTGAGAAGGCGCTCGCCGCCGCCATCGGGCCGCAGCACGCCGATGTAGAACTTGCCTTGATGGATCTTGGTGAAGGCGATCAGGTCGCCGCGCGGCGACCACACCGGGGTGGCGTAGCGCCCTTCGCCGAACGAGATGCGCTTTTGGTCGCCGCCGTTGGCGCGCATGACATAGAGCTGCTGCGTGCCGCTGCGATCGGAGTTGAACGCGATCTGGCCGCCATCGGGCGCGAACGAGGGCGAGGTGTCGATCGCGGGGTTGTCGGTCAGCCGCTCGGTGACGCGCGTGCGAAGGTCCATCACGTAGACGTCGGAGTTGCCGCGCTCGGCCATGCTCATCACCACCCGATCGCCGTCGGGCGAGAAGCGCGGCGCGAAGGTCATGCCGGGGAAATCGCCGAGCACTTCCTGACGTCCGGAATCGATGTCGTAGATATAGACCCGCGGTTTGTTGCGAAAATACGACATGTAGATGATTTCCTGACGCTTGGGCGAGAAGCGCGGCGTCAGTACGAGGTAGGAACCGTCGGTGAGGAAGCGGTGGTTGTGGCCGTCCTGGTCCATGATCGCGAGCCGTTTCTGACGGCGATCGCGCGGCCCGCTCTCCGACACGTAGACGACGCGGGTGTCGAAATAGCCGTCCTCGCCGGTGATGCGCTTGTAGATCGCGTCGGCGACGATATGGGCGATGCGGCGCCAATTGGCCGGGGTCGAGGTGTAGACGAAACCGGCCATCTGGGTCTCGCCGAACACGTCCCACAGCCGGAACTGAATGTGGAGCTTGCCGTCCGACTTCGCTTCGGCGCTGCCGGTCACCAACGCTTGCGCCTCGATCGCGCGCCAATCGGCGAAGCGCGGCCGCACCTGCATTTGCTCGGGCTTCTGGATGAAGGCCTGTTCCTTGATCGGCGCGAACAGCCCGGAGCGCTCGAGATCGGCGGCGATCACCTGCGCGATGTCGGCGCCGACCTTGTTGGTGTCCGGGCTCGCGCCCAGAAACCGCGCGATCGCGATCGGCAGCGGCTTGACGTTACCCTTGGTGATGTCGATCTCGACCTTGGCCGCGGCCGGTGCGGCCGCGAGCGCGACGATCAGGCCGATGAGGGCCGCAACCTTGGTCATGGATGGTCCTTCGCAGAGCGTCATGGACAGGCTTACCCCAACATATCCTTGGGATCGAACGTAAACTCAAGATCGCGCCACCGCCCGGGATCGCCCGGCGGCAGCTTGAGCGGGTTGCAGATTCGGACCGCGCGCAGCGCGCTCTCCTCGAACGTACGATAGAACTGCTCGTTGCCGAAACCGGCGCCGACGCGCTTGACGATCTCGGGCGGACCGATCTGAGCGCCGTCGCTTCCGACTTGAATGCGAATCGTCACGCGCATCGACTGAATATCGCGCACGCCGCCCGGCACCGACCAGCACTCGAGAAACTGGCGGCGGATGAAATCGAGTTCGCTGATGGTCGGCTGCGCGCTGGTCGCCAGCGTCGAGGACGGCGTCGGCCGCTTGATCTGGATGTTCTCGACCGCCGGCGCCCGCTTTTCCTCGGGCTGCGCCGGCGGCGTCGGCTGTTGTTTTTTTTTGTCGAGCAGCGCCGCCAGTCGGTTGGGGTCGAATTCCGGCTGTTTCGGCTTCGGTTTTGGCTTGGGCGCGTCGATGACCGGCGGCGGCGCGGGCTTCGCCTCCTCGACCGGCTTGGGCTGGGGCTTCGGCGCCGGCTTGACCTCCGGGATCGGGATCGGCTCGGGCGCGGGCTTGGCTGCGGGTTTGGGATCGGGCTTGGGCGGTTCGGGCGGGAGCGCCGCGACTTGCGGTGGCGGCGGCGGTGGCGGGGTCGGCGCCGCCTGCTTGGGCGGCTCGGGCTTGGGCGGCTCCGGTTTGGGCGGTTCGGGCTTGGCCTCGGGCTTGGGCGGCTCGGGCTTGGGTTCTTCTTTTTTGGGCGGCGCTTTCGACACCTCGCCGATCGTCATCACCTCGATCGGGATCGGCGCGTTCATCATCGGCTGGCGCGAGGCGAACAGATCGGGCAGCCCGAAATAGGCATAAGCGATGACCGCCGCGTGGAAGACCGACGAGATGATGACGCTGCGCTGCACGGGCGGTCGCGGCTAGCGGTTGGTCCCGGAACGCGCCCGGCCGCGCTCGCGCTGCTGCTGCACCACCGCGGCCTGCGCATCGGCGATCAGCGCGACCCGGGTGAAGCCGGCCGACGTGATGGTGCCCATCACTTCGAGCACGCGCCCATAGGCGATCGACTGGTCGCCGCGGATGAAGATGCGTTGGTCCGGCTTGCGCGCGGTAATGGCGCGGAGCCTGGGCACGAGCTCGTCGATCGCGACCGCGGTTTCCTGGAGGAAAATCTCGCCCTTGGCGTTGACCGAGATCGAGAGCGGCTCGTCCTGGCCTTGGACCGCGGGCGCCGCCGTCTTGGGCAGGTCGACCGAGACCCCGACCGTCAGGAGCGGCGCCGTCACCATGAACACCACCAGCAGCACCAGCATCACGTCGACGAACGGAGTCACGTTGATCTCGCCCATCGGGCGGTAGCGCTGGCGGACCGAGCCGCGCGCGTGCCGGCTTTGAACGGCGACCGCCATCAGCGCACCCGTTCGTCGAGCTGGCGCGAGAGGATTGCCTGAAACTCGCCGGCGAAGCCTTCGAGCCGGGTGGCGTAGCGGCCCAAATCGTTCGAGAACTTGTTGTAGGCGATCACCGCCGGAATCGCCGCCAACAGGCCGAGCGCGGTCGCGAACAGCGCCTCGGCGATACCGGGCGCCACCACCGCGAGCGAGGTGTTCTTGGTGGCGGCGATCGACTGAAAGCTGTTCATGATGCCCCACACCGTACCGAACAGGCCGATGAAGGGCGCGGTCGAGCCGACGGTGGCGAGGAAGCCCATGTAACGTTCGAGCCCGGCGACCTCGCGCGCCAGCGCGAGTTGCATCGCCTGGCTGATGCGTTCGTGCAAGCCGGCGCGGAGCGTGTCGTCGGCGTGTAGGCCCTTGGCGGTCGAGCGGCGCCACTCGCGCATCGCCGCGGCGAACAGCGTCGCCATCGGATGGCGCGGCGCCGCGGCTTGCTTGTCGTAAAGCTCCTCGAGCGAGCCGCCCGACCAGAACTCGGTCTCGAACTGATCGGCCTGGCCCGCGAGCCGCCGGAAGCGGATGATCTTGTCGAAGATGATCGCCCAGCTCCAGATCGAGGCCAGCAGCAGCAGCGCCATCACGATCTTGACGATGATGTCGGCCCGCAGCATCAGCGCCCAGATCGAAAGGTCGCTCGAGACGGACCCGGCGAGGGCGGCGGCGGCAACGGCGGCTTGGTTTTCCATTCGCTATCCTTGTGACGGTACGAAGCGTTCGAGGGCGGCGCGGACCGGGCGCGGTAAACGGGCCGGACGGCCGTGGCGGTTGACGCAGGCGATGCGGATCTGGCTCCGCACCAGTTCGGCGCCGTCGCGGCGCACGATCTGTTCGGCATCGAGCGTGGCGCCGCCGAGGCCGGTCAGACGGGAGTGCACTTCGACCTGATCGTCGAGCCGGGCCGGCGCCAGATATTCGAGCCAGCACGAACGCACCGCGAAGGCGAGACCGTCCTCGTCCCACAGGCGCGAGTGGCTGACCCCGGCGAGGCGGAGGAAATCGGTCCGCGCCCGTTCGATGAAGCGCAAGTAGTTGGCGTAGTAGACGATGCCGCTGGCGTCGGTGTCCTCGTAGTAGACGCGGATCGGCAGCACGTGGACCGCCCCGGTGATGGCGCCGACGGTGGCGTCAACCATCGCTCGCGGCGTCGTCGGGGCCGACGCCCTCCAAGAGCTCGAGTTGACCGGCCGGCCGCGCCGGCGCCGGCAGGCCGAGGTGCTGGTACGCCGCCGCCAGCAGCATCCGCCCGCGCGGCGTGCGCTGCACCAGCCCCTGTTGGATCAGGAACGGCTCGATGATGTCCTCGATCGCATCGCGCGGTTCCGACAGCGCCGCGACCAGGGTTTCGACCCCGACCGGGCCGCCGCCGTAGGTCTCGGCGATACGCGACAGGTAGCGGCGATCCATGGCATCGAGCCCGAGCCGGTCGACCTCGAGCCGCGCCAGCGCCGCGTCGGCGGCGGCGACGTCGATGTCGCGGACGCCGGCGACGGTGGCGAAATCGCGCACCCGCTTCAGGAGCCGGACCGCGATCCGGGGCGAGCCGCGCGACCGGCGCGCGATCTCGCGGCCGCCGTCGGGCGCGAGCGGGACATCGAGCACCCGGGCGCCGCGCATGACGATCGAGGTCAGGTCGTCGAGGCCGTAGAAATTGAGGCGCGCCGGAATGCCGAAGCGCTCGCGCAGCGGCGTCGTCAGCAGCCCCGAGCGCGTGGTCGCGCCGACCAGCGTGAACGGCGGCAGATCGATCCGGACCGAGCGCGCCGCCGGCCCCTCGCCGATGATGAGATCGAGTTGAAAGTCCTCCATCGCCGGGTAGAGCACCTCTTCGACCGCGGGATTGAGGCGGTGGATTTCGTCGATGAACAGGACGTCGCGTGCCTGCAGGTTGGTGAGCAGCGCCGCCAGATCGCCGGCGCGCGCGATCACCGGGCCCGAGGTCGCGCGGAAGCTGACGCCGAGCTCGCGGGCGACGATGTGGGCGAGCGTGGTCTTGCCGAGCCCGGGCGGACCGGCCAGGAGCACGTGGTCGAGCGCCTCGCGCCGCGCCCGCGCGGCCTGGATGAAGACTTTGAGGTTGCGGACAATGTCGGGCTGACCGACGAAATCGTCGAGCGCGAGAGGCCGCAGGCTCGCATCGGCCTCATCGCCGCCGCCCTGGGTCGGCTCGACCAGCCGCGGCTCGCTCATCGCGACAGCTCCTTGAGGCTCGCGCGAATCAACGCTTCGACCGGCGGCGTCCCGCCGAGGTTACGGCGCGCACTCGCGACCGCGGTGAAGGCCTCGACCCGGCGGTAGCCCAGATTGACCAGCGCCGAGACCGCATCCGCGGCCGGATCGCGGCCCGCGCTCGGCGCGGCGGCCGGGGCGGCAGCGGCCGGCGCGGTCGCATCCGCGGCGACGCGGTCTTTGAGTTCGAGGACGATGCGCTTGGCGAGCTTGGCGCCGACCCCGCTCGCCTTGGTGAGCGGCACGTGGTCCTGGGCGGCGATCGCGTCGACGAGTTCGGTCGGCTCGATCGCGTTCAGGATGGCGATCGCGACCTTGGCGCCGATCCCTTGCACCGTCTGCAGCAGCCGGAACCAGGCGCGTCCGTCCGCGGTCGCGAAGCCGAACAGGTGGATGTGATCCTCGCGGACATGGGTCTCGATCAGGAGGCTGACCGGATCGCCGCGCCGGCCCAACGCGCGCAGCGTCGGCGCCGGACAAAAGACGTGGTAGCCGACGCCAGCGACGTCGACGACCGCGCTGTCCTCGCCGATCGAGTCGAGCAGCCCGGTGAGCTTGGCGATCACGGGCGCCCCCCGGCCGCAGCCGCGCGCGGTTCGGCCCAGCGCCGCAAGCTCGTGCGATGGTGGGCGTGGCATATGGCGACCGCCAGCGCGTCCGCCGCGTCCGCCGCGGCTGCGCCGACGCCCGGCAGCAGCATGGCGACCATGGCCTGGACCTGGACCTTGTCGGCGTGGCCCGACCCGACCAGCGACTTCTTGACCAGGTTGGCGGCGTATTCGAACACCGGGACCTCGGCCAAGGCCGGCGCCAGCATGACCGCGCCGCGCGCCTGGCCGAGCTTCAAGGTCGAGCCCGGATTCTTGTTGACGAAGGTCTCTTCGATCGCCGCTTCGTCGGGGCGGTGCAACGCCAGGACCGCGACCAGGGCGCGATGGAGATCGCGCAACCGCTCGGCCAGCGGGTCGCTGGCGTCGCTGCCGACGGTGCCGTGGGCGAGGTGGCGGAGGCGGTTGCCGTCCGCTTCGATCACGCCCCAGCCGGTCGTGCGCAGACCGGGATCGAGTCCGAGGATCTTCATTCCGTCGCGATCGCGCGCTCCGTTTATGCCACGGCGCTCAGTTTTTCGATCACCGCATCCGCCACGTCGAAATTGGCGACCACGTTCTGGACGTCGTCGTTATCGTCGAGGGCTTCGATCAGCTTGAACAGCGTCGCCGCCTTTTCTTCGTCGAGCGGGACCGTGGTGAGCGGCTTCCAGGTGAGGGCCGCGCTTTCGGCCTCGCC
>Ga0194131_10004266_pt1 | contig 21727 bp, 27 predicted proteins | sample TA2KigO120mmetaG_FD_148631 | JGI IMG/M metagenome (GOLD analysis project Ga0194131, IMG submission 148631) | Freshwater microbial communities from Lake Tanganyika, Tanzania - TA2015053 Kigoma Offshore 120m | ecosystem: Environmental > Aquatic > Freshwater > Lake | place: Tanzania: Lake... | reverse complement strand
CGCCGCGCGCCGAATTGCCGGAGCTGACGCCCAACGACGGCCGCCCGCTGGCTCTCGTGCCGCCGACCGTCGCGGCGACGGCCGCGCACGCTCCGGCGGCCGCCGCGCCCCAACAGCAGGCTGCGGTCGTGCCTCCGGCCCAGGTGGGCGCGCTCTATCGCGTGCAACTCGGTTCCTATGGCGATGCCAAGGCCGCCATGGACAACTGGACCCTGCTGCAGCGCCGCCTTGGGCCAACGCTGGCGGGAATGACGCCCACGGTCGTCGCGGCCACCGTCTACGGCCGCACTTTCCATCGGCTGCAGGCCGGCCCGTTGTCGACCCCGGCGGCGGCGAACGAGCTCTGCACCCGGATCAAAGCGGCCGGCACGGACTGCTTGGTGGTGCGGCCGTAGGCACCCATCTAATCACCGACCCTCCCGCGTTTCGCGGCGGGAGGGCCCGGAGTCACCCTAGATGAACTTCTCCCAAGCGCTCTCGGTATGGGTGCTCCCCGTGCTGTTCGCCATAACACTGCATGAGGCAGCGCACGGCTACGCAGCGTTGCGCTTCGGCGACGATACGGCGCTGCGGGCCGGGCGCATATCGCTCAACCCGCTGCGCCACATCGATCCGTTCGGCACGGTGCTATTGCCCGGACTCCTGCTATTCCTGTCCAACGGCGCCATCATGTTTGGCTTCGCCAAGCCGGTGCCGGTGGACTTCGGTCGCCTCTACAACCCCAAGCGCGACATGGTGTGGGTGGCGCTGGCGGGCCCCGGAGCCAACGTATTCATGGCGTTGGTCGCGGGGCTGGCGCTTCACGTCTCCGGGCTTCTGGAGGGCGACGCTTCGGCATGGCTCGCGCAGAACCTGCGCAACGCCGGGTTCATCAATGCGCTGCTGGCGGTGTTCAACATGCTGCCCATTCCGCCGTTGGACGGCGGGCGGGTGGCGGTGGGGTTGCTGCCGCGCGGTCCGGCCATCGCGCTCTCGCGGCTGGAGCCGGTCGGCATCTTCATCGTGCTCATCGGCCTGTTCCTGCTGCCGCAGGTCGGAGTCGATCCTTTAGGCGCGATCATTTTGCCGGGGGCCGAATCCCTGATAAGGTTCGTCGCACTCGTAACCGGCCATTCGTTCGGCGACATCGTCTGAAAAACGGCCGCTAAGCCTTTGAGGCGCTGTAACTTTCTGTGACCGCTGAGACACCCGAGTCGGCTGTGACCGCTGCAGGCGTACCCTCCGGTTATCCGGTGCCTCTGGTTGTTGACCTCAAGGGCTACGAAGGTCCGCTCGACGTCCTTCTCGCGCTCGCGCACACGCAGAAGGTCGATCTCGCCAAGATCTCCATCCTCAAGCTGGCCGACCAGTACCTCACCTTCATCACCGAGGCGCGCAAGCTGTCGCTGGAGATCGCCGCCGACTACCTGGTGATGGCGGCGTGGCTCGCGTACTTGAAGTCACGCCTGCTGCTGCCCGAGCCGGAGGAGGACGACGAGCTGTCCGGCCCCGAGCTCGCCGCCAACCTCGCCTGGCGCCTACAGCGGCTCGAGGCGATGCGCGAGGCCGCCGGCAAGCTGTTCCAGCGCGACCGCTTGGGGCGCGACGTGTTCCGCCGCGGCATGCCCGAAGGCGTGCGCTCCATCCGGCATCCCAAGTGGGAATGCACCATGTTCGAGCTCTTGGAGGCGTACGCCGCCGTGTCGCGGCCGGCGGCGCCGCATCCGCTCGTGGTGGGCCGCTTCGATCCCTACACCATCCGCGACGCCATGGAGCGAATCGGCCGGCTGCTTGGCGTGTCTGGCGATTGGACGCGCATCGAGTCGTTCCTGCCGGCCGGCATGAACATCGGCCTCAGCCAGAAGTCGGCGATGGCGTCCACCTTCGCGGCGAGCCTCGAGCTCACCAAGCAAGGCCGTCTCCGCCTGCGCCAGGACCAACCCTTCGGCCCCATCTTCGTTCGAGCCCAGAGACCGGAATCCACGGAAACATGACAGCCATTCCCGTGACTGCTCCCGCCGACTCGACTCCCGATCCCGCCGCTGTTTCCGAGTTTGTGCGCATGGCCGAGGCGCTGCTCTTTGCTGCCTCCGAGCCGCTGGACGAGGAGAGCATCTCCGCGCGCCTGCCTGACGGCGCCGACGTTCCGGCGATCCTCGCGCAGCTGGTCGCCGAGTATCAGAGCCGCGGCGTCAACCTGGTGCAGGTCGCCGGCAAGTGGCAGTTCCGCACCGCCGCCGACCTGAAGCATCTGTTGGAGCGTCACATCACCCAGACGCGGCGCATGTCGCGCGCCGCGGTCGAGACGCTGGCGATCATCGCCTACCACCAGCCGGTGACGCGCGCCGACGTCGAGGACATCCGCGGCGTTTCGCTCAGCGCCGGCTCGCTCGAGGTGTTGCTCGAGGCCGGCTGGGTCGTGCCCAAGGGTCGCCGCAAGACGCCGGGCCGCCCGGTCGTCTATGGAACCAGCGAGACGTTCCTCGAGCACTTCGGCCTGGAGTCTATGGCCGACCTGCCGGGCATCGACGAGCTCAAGGCCACCGGCCTCCTGCAGCGGGAGCCGCCGGGGCCGCCCGTGCGCGAAACCGCCGGGGCCGGGCAGGGCGGAAGCTCTTCCGAAGCGGAGGAGGCGGAGGAGTCGGACGACGACTCTGGCGAAAACAATCCCGGGCGCAGCGACTCCGTGGTGCCACTCAAGCCGCGCTGAGCGGCTCAGCCCCCGTGTCTTGAAGGGCACTTCGCTCTCCCGCGCGAGCCGAGGGAGCGTGAGCCGATCCCGGCTACCGGCAAACCGCCGGCGTCAATTCAGCCAGAAGATGTAGACGGCGACGGCCATCTGCAGGAGCAGGACGGCCGTGTAGATGGCGAGTACCACGCGGTCGTCGCCCACCACAGCGCGCGGTGCCAGGCGACTGCTGGCGGAGCGTTGTATCATGTTCCGCTTGTCTCCCCGATCATCGCGCGTCCAGGCGACGGGCGTTACGGATGCAACGAACATGGTCGGACCGCAATGCAGACAATCCCCCGCTCGGCGCTGAAAGTGACGCGGTTGCGTATCATTTGCAAGTAGGCTTGGAGCTGTACCGGGGCGACCGCGAGGGCGAGAAACTGCGACCCGCCGTCGCAGATGCGTTGCATTCGCAAAACTCTTGCAACTCATTCGCAACTTGCGCTACAAGACCCGCGAATTATTCGCAACAAGAGGTTTCCGCATGTTTGGGTTGCTTTCGAGGGGTGCACTGGCTGCGGCCGCGGTGTTGGCGGCGGCGTCCATCTCCCCTCCCGCCCTCGCGCAGGGCGAGGTCAACGTGTATTCGGCGCGCCAGGAGGTCTTGATCCGGCCGCAGCTCGACGCTTTCACCCAGGCGACGGGCATCAAGGTCAACCTCATCACCGCCTCCGAGGACGCCATCATCGAGCGGATGCGGACCGAAGGGCGCAACAGCCCGGCCGACGTCCTGCTCACCATCGATGTCGCCCGTCTCATCCGCGCCACCGATGCCGGCCTGCTGCGCCCGATCAAGTCGGCGGTGCTGGAGCAGGCGATCCCGTCGCAATACCGCGACAAGGACGGGCGCTGGTACGGTCTCGGACTGCGCGCTCGCGTGTTCTACTACAACCCGGCGCGGGTGAATCCCGCCGAGCTGTCTACCTACGAGGCGCTCGCCGATCCCAAGTGGAAGGGTCGCGTCTGCATCCGCTCTTCCAGCAACACGTACAACCAGTCGCTGCTCGCCTCGATCATCGCCCACAAAGGCGCCGCAGTGGCCGAGCAGTGGGCGCGCGGCATCGTCGCCAACATGTCGCGCCCGCCCGCCGGCGGCGATCGCGACCAGATCAGCGGAGTCGCGTCCGGCGAGTGCGACATCGGCGTCGGCAACACCTACTACTACGTGCTTATGCAGAACGGCACCGAGGCCGAGAGGGCGGCGGCGGCGAAGGTGAAGGTGTTCTTTCCGCAGCAGCCGGGTGGCGGCACGCACGTCAACATCTCCGGCGGCGGCGTGGCAGCGAACGCGCCGAACCCCGCCAACGCGCAACGTCTCCTGGAGTTCCTCACCAGTGCCGAGGCCCAGAAGATCTACGCGGAAGTCGTGTTCGAGTACCCGGTGCGGGCGGGCGTCGCGGTGGCGCCGCAGCTCCAGGCGATCGGCACCCTCAAGCCCGACACCTTGGAGCTGTCCCAGCTCGCCGCGCACCAGGTCGAGACCGTGCGCATCTTCGACCGCGCCGGATGGAAATGAACCTCAGTGATTGAGTGTGGCGGCAGTCGGTCCTAAAACCCCCTCCCTCAGGACCGCCGGGGCTGGCTCGCCATGGCCAGCCCCGACCGCATTTGAACCATGCCCTCAAGCTGTGCTTGTCGAAGCATGGGGCCGATCTAGACCTCGCCGTTCGACAAGCTCAGGGCGAGGAGAGTGATGCATGACCACGCTCGCTGAGACAGGACTTCCCATCACGCGCCGGCGGCCGCGCATTGACGGCTGGACCGTTGCGGCGTTGGGCATTGCCGCGGCGACGACGCTGCCGGTGCTCGTCGTTGCGGCTTCGGTGTTGTTCCCGGCCGGCGATGCGTGGGCGCATCTCGCCAGCACCGTCCTCGGCGACTACGTGCTCAACACCGTGTGGCTCGTGTTGGGCGTCGCGGCGCTGACGTTCACGATCGGCGTCGCGACCGCGTGGCTCGTCACCATGTGCACGTTCCCGGGCCGCCGCGTGCTTGAGTGGGCGCTGATCCTGCCGCTCGCCATGCCGGCTTACGCGGTCGCCTACACCTACGCCGAGGTGCTCGACTACGCCGGCTCGGTGCAGTCCTGGCTGCGCGCCAGCTTCGGCTGGGGACGCGCGGACTACTGGTTCCCCGAGGTCCGCTCGGTGGGAGGCGCCGTGCTGATGCTGGGGCTGGTGCTGTACCCCTACGTGTACATGCTCGCTCGCGCCGCGTTCCTCTCCCAGTCGGTGTGCCTGTTGGAGATCAGCCGCACGCTCGGCTCCGGACCATGGCGCACCTTTCTGCGCGTCGGACTGCCGATGGCGCGGCCGGCGATCGTCACCGGCATCGTGTTGGCGCTCATGGAGACGGTCGGCGACTACGGCGTGGTGCAGCACTTCTCCGTCAGCACGTTTTCCACCGGCATCTTCCGTACCTGGTACGGGCTCGGAAACCTCACCGCCGCCACGCAGCTCGCCGCCGCGCTGCTCGCGGTCGTGTTCCTGCTCTCGGCGCTGGAGAGGTTCGCCCGGGGAGGGGCGGCGTACCACCACACCTCGACCCGCTACCGGCCGCTCCCGGCCTTCGCGCTGCGCGGGCCCAAGAGGTTCGCCGCCATTACCGCCTGCGGCCTGCCGCTGTTGCTCGGGTTTCTCGTTCCGGCCGGATTGCTGACGTTGTGGGCGGTGCAAACCGCGCCGCGCGTCCTGAACGAGCGCTTCTGGGGGTACGTCCTCAACAGCGTGGTCGTCGCCGGACTTGCCGCGTTCCTGGCGGTAGCGGTGGCATTGGTGCTGGCGTTTGCGGCACGCTTGCGGCCGGGCGCGGTCACGACGTGGGCCAGCCGCGTCTCCACCCTCGGCTACGCGGTGCCCGGCGCGGTGGTGGCCGTCGGCGTGATGATCCCGTTCGGCTGGTTCGACAATACTCTCGACTCGTGGATGCGCGACCATGTCGGCATCTCGACCGGCCTGTTGCTGTCGGGCACTCTGGCGGCGATGCTGTTCGCCTACGTGGTGCGCTTCCTGGCCATCTCCTTCAATGCCGTCGAGTCGGGCATGACCAAGATCACCCCCAACATGGACCGCGCCGCCCGCTCCCTCGGGGCCGGGCCCTGGTCGGCGCTGCGCCGCATCCACACCCCGCTGCTGCGTGGCAGCCTGCTGACAGCGGCGGTGCTGGTGTTCGTCGATACCATGAAGGAGCTGCCGGCCACGCTCATCCTGCGCCCGTTCAATTTCGACACGCTGGCAATCCGCACCTTCGAGATCGCCTCCGACGAGCGGCTCGCCGAGGCGGCCAGCTACGCGCTGTCCATCGTCATCGCCGGTCTGCTGCCGGTCATCCTGCTGTCTGCCGCAATTGCACGCTCCCGCCCCGGTCAGAGTTGAGGTGAGCGGCCTCGATCTCGAGCGCGTCAGCCGCAGCTTCGGCGGCACCCGCGCTGTCGACCAGGTAGACCTCACGGTTCGCGCCGGCGAGGTCGTCTGCCTGCTGGGCCCGTCCGGCTGCGGCAAGACGACGACGTTGCGTCTCGCCGCCGGCCTCGAAGCGGCGGACAGCGGCGAGGTCCGCATCGGCGGCTCGGTCGTCGATGGCGGCGGCGCTTTCGTCCCACCCGAGGCGCGGCGGGTGGGCCTAGTGTTCCAGGACTACGCGCTGTTTCCGCACCTCACCGTGCTGGAAAACGTCGCCTTCGGCCTGCCGAACGGGCGCGACAAGGCCGAGCAGGCGATGGAGCTGCTGCGCCGGGTGAACCTCTCCGAGCGCGCCTCCGACCACCCGCACCGCCTGTCGGGCGGCGAGCAGCAACGCGTCGCCCTGTCCAGGGCGTTGGCGCCGCGGCCGGTGCTGATGCTCCTGGACGAGCCGTTCTCGGGCCTCAACTTCCGTCTGCGCGACCGCATCGGCGAGGAGTCGCTCTCCCTCCTGCGCGCCACGGGGACGGCCACGCTCATGGTTACCCACGACTCCGACGAGGCGATGCGCCTTGCCGACCGCATTGCGGTCATGCGCGCGGGACGTATCGTCCAGATCGGTGCGCCGCTCGATCTCTACGACCGGCCGGTCGATCTCTTCGTCGCGGAATTCTTTTCGGAGATCAACAAGTTACCGTCCGTTGTTGAGAATGGACTTGTGCCCACAGCGGCGGGCGCGGTGGCAGCCCCCGGAGTGCCCGACGGCAGTCCGGTTGTGGTTGCCGTCCGTCCCGAGGCGGTGCGGTGGAGCGCGGCGGGGACCGCCGGCTCCATGGGTGCCCAAGCGCTGTCCGTGCACCCGATGGGGGCCTACGTGCTTGTGAAGTTGAAAGACACCGTCCGCGACATCAGATACCTCATGCGGGTAGAGCATGGGTCCGCTCCAGCGGTGGGTGCTCAGGTGCAGGTCACCCTTGATCCGCGTGGGTCGTTCGTTTTCCCCGCGGATGAGGGAGCGGTGGAAGGCCGCTAAGCACGCGGCGGCCTCAGCGGCATGCCGGGAAGTCCGCATTGCGTTGTTCCCGGGCATTCTGCGATGATGCGTGGAATTTCCACAGGTTTCTTGGGGTCCAAGCCGGTCCCCGCGAGCCCGTAGGTAGAGAGGGGCCATCCACGAGGGTGGGGTATTAATGTTCGGACCAGGAACCTTCAGCATTTGGCATTGGCTCATCGTCCTCGCCGTTGTCGTGCTGCTTTTCGGTGGCGGCGGCAAGATCTCCCGCATCATGGGTGACTTCGGCAGCGGCCTGAAGGCGTTCAAGAAGAGCGTCAAGGACGAGGAGGCGGCGGAGGCCGAGAAGCGCAAGCTCGAGGGCGACCGTTTGGCTTCCGAGACTCCCAAGGAAGAGACCGTCAAGAGCTAGCGGCTCGGTCCGGGCGCGGTCGGCGAGCGACTCGCCCGGCGGAGAGCAAACTACATGCTGGGAGTCGGCTGGCCGGAGCTGATGGTGGTGGCCGTGGTCACCGTTCTGGTGGTCGGGCCGAAGGAGTTGCCGCGCGTCCTGCGCACGTTCACGATGTTCGTGCGCAAGGCGCAAGGGCTGGCGCGCGAGTTCACCTCCAGCATGGAGGATTTGGCGCGCCAGGCCGACCTCGACGATCTCAAGAAAGAGACCGCGCAGTTCGAGAACATCTCGAACAAGCAGTTCGAGACGTTCGACCAGTCGCTCGATCCCGAGAACACCGTCGCCGGCATGTTCACCGGCACCGCCATCGGCGGCCCACCGCCCGGCACCCAGCCGATCGGCACGCCCACGGCCGGCTCGAACCCCACCTTCAGCGCCGCCAACGCGCCAGCTGTGGCCGCGCCGGTGACGAGCAACGTCAAGCCGCTCGAGAAGCCGGCCGCGCCGGCGCCAGCGGCTGCGGCGAAGGAACCGGCCAAGGAGCCGGAGCCGCGCATCGCCGGAGTCCAACCTTCCGCGGAGCCGATCCCGCTCGAAAAGCGCCGCGCCGGCGGCTAAGGTCTAAGCGATGGCCACCGTTTCGCGCGCCCCGGAAGACGTCCACGTCGACCAGGCCAAGATGCCCCTGTTGGAGCATCTGGCGGAGCTGCGGCGCCGCCTCCTCTACTCGATGGTCGCCTTCCTGGTGGCCTTCTTCATCTGCTTCTACTTCGCCAGCCCCATCTTCGACTTCCTGGTCGCGCCGCTCGAGCGTGTGCTGCAAGCGCGCAACGAGGCGGGCCAGCCGGGCGAGTACCGCCTCATCTACACGGCGCTGACCGAGAAGTTCTTCGTCAACGTCAAGGTGGCGTTCTTCGCCGCCTTCATGATGGCGTTCCCGGTGATCGCCGCGCAGCTGTGGATGTTCGTGGCGCCGGGCCTGTATCGGAGCGAACGGAAGGCATTCCTTCCGTTCCTCTACGTCACGCCCGTGCTGTTCCTGATGGGCGCGGCGCTGGTCTACTACCTGCTCATGCCGGTGGCGTGGGAGTTCTTCGTCAGCTTCCAGCAAAGCGGTGCCGACGGTGGCGCGCCGGTCGAGCTGCTGCCGCGCGTCTCCGAGTACCTGAACCTGTCGATGCGGCTGATCTTTGCCTTCGGCATCGCTTTCGAGCTGCCGGTGGCGTTGACACTGATGGTGCGCGCCGGGCTCACGTCCGCCGAGAGCCTCGCCGGCAAGCGCCGCTATGCCATCGTCATCGCCTTCATCGCCGCGGCGGTGCTGACGCCACCCGATCCGCTGAGCCAGATCAGCCTCGCCATCCCGATCATCCTCCTCTACGAGGTCTCGATCTGGGTGGCGCGCTTCATCGAGCGCCAGCGCACCCGCGAAACAGCCGCCCTGACCGGCGCCGCCGAATAGTTCGGCTTCCCGGCCGATGGCCCCTGACCTGCTGAACGACGACGGCACGGCCTCGATGGCCACTGCCTTCATGATGTCCCACCACGCGTTCCGGCGCGACCTCGGGCGCTACCTGCGTGCCCTCGAGAAGGGATCGCCCGACCCGGCGACCATGCGCGAGGAATGGCAGTGGTACCGCAACGCCCTGCACGGCCATCACACCCAGGAAGACACCGCCATCTTCCCCGACATGCGGCAGAAGCATCCGGCGACCGCGGCGACCATCGACAAGCTCGCGGCCGAGCACAAGCGCATCGACCCGCTGCTCGAGCACGGCGACGCAGCCTTCGCGGGGCTGCCCGCGACGAGGACCGACGCGGTTGCCGTGTTGCGCGAGCTGTCCGCGTTGCTCGATCCTCATCTCGCCCGGGAGGCGGCGGAGATCGTTCCGCACCTGCGCGACGCCAAGGAGTTCCCGGCGCCGCCCGACGAGCAGACCGCCGCCATGTACGCACAGGGCTTCGCCTGGGCCTCCAACGGCATCGCGGCGGACGTCCTCGCCCGCGTCGATGAGATGCTGCCGGCGCTGCTGCGCGAGAAGCTGCCGGCCGCCCGCGCCGCCTACGACGCCAAGGCCGCCAGGCAGTGGCCCGGCGAGAAGCCGCTCGCCTCGCGCACGCCCGCCAGCCTGTTGACACCCGGGCACTAGCCAAGGGCCGGCAACTCCGGCTACCACACGCCGCATGCTGGACCTGAAGTGGATTCGCGAGCAGCCGGACGCGCTCAACCGCGCCCTGCTCAAGCGCCAACACGCGCCGCGCGGCGAAGTCGTACAAGCCATCGACAAAGCTCGCCGCGACCTGCAGACACGCCTGCAAGAGCTGCAGAGCGAGCGCAATCGCCTGTCCAAGGAGATCGGCGCCGCCAAGGCGAAGAAGCTCGACGCCGCCGACCTGATGAACAAGGTCGCCGCGCTAAAGGAAGACACTGCGCGCCTCGAGGAGCAGGAGCGCGCCAAGGCCGCCGAGTTGGAAGCGCTGCTCGCCGTCCTGCCCAACGTGCCCGACGATTCGGTGCCGGAAGGCAAGGATGAGACCGCCAACGTCGAGGTGCGCCGCGACGGCACCCCCCGAAAGTTCGCCTTCCAGCCCAAGGAGCACGCCGAGATCGGCGCCGCCCTCGGCCTGATGGACTTCGACGCCGCGGCGCGCATGTCGGGCGCGCGCTTCGTCGTGCTCAAGGGCGCACTGGCGCGGCTCGAGCGCGCGCTCGGCGCCTTCATGCTCGACCTGCAGACCGGTGAGCACGGCTACTCCGAGACCAACGTCCCGCACCTGGTGCGCGACGAGGCGATGGTTGGCACCGGCCAGCTGCCCAAGTTCGCGGAGGACCTGTTCAAGACCACGATTGGCAACTGGCTCATCCCGACCGCCGAGGTGTCGCTCACCAACCTGGTGCGCGAGCAGATCCTCGACGAGGCGGTGCTGCCCGTGCGGCTCACCGCCTGCACGCCATGCTACCGCTCCGAGGCCGGTGCGGCAGGCAAGGACACCACCGGCATGATCCGCCAGCACCAGTTCACCAAGGTCGAGCTGGTGTCGATCACCCGGGCCGAGGATTCCGACGCCGAGCACGAGCGCATGACTCAATGCGCCGAGGAGGTGCTGAAGCGCCTCGAGCTGCCGTACCGTACCATGCTCTTGTGCACCGGCGACATGGGCTTCTCCTCACGCAAGACCTACGACATCGAGGTCTGGCTGCCTGGGCAGGATCGCTACCGCGAAATTTCCTCCTGCTCCAACTGCGGCGACTTCCAGGCGCGGCGCATGAATGCCAGATATCGGCCCAAAGGCGATGAGAAGGGGACGCGCTTCGTGCACACGCTCAACGGCTCCGGCCTCGCGGTGGGGCGCACCCTGATCGCCGTGCTGGAGAACTACCAGAACGCCGACGGCTCGGTGACGATCCCAGCCGTGCTGCGCCCCTACATGGGCGGCCAAAGCCTCCTGACGGCGCAGGCGATCCGCCGTGCCTAACGTCGCGGCGGGCACCATCGGCCCGCGCATCCTGCTAGCCAACGACGACGGCCTCTCCTCGCCCGGCCTCGCCGTGCTCGAGGAGATCGCCCGGGCGATGAGCGACGACGTGTGGCTCGTCGCGCCCGAGGACGAGCAATCGGGCGCGGCGCACTCGCTCACCATCAACGAGCCGCTGCGCCTGCGCACCGTCGGCGAACGGCGCTACGCCGTGCGCGGCACGCCCACCGACTGCGTCATGCTCGCAGTGCACCACATCCTGCGCGGCCAGAAGCGGCCTGACCTGCTCATGTCCGGCATCAATATGGGCGCCAACCTCGGCGAGGACGTCACCTATTCGGGCACCGTCGCCGCCGCCATCGAGGGATGCCTGCTCGGCATCCGCTCCATCGCCTTCAGTCAGCTCATGCGCCTGTCGGCGCCGGTGCACTGGGGGACTCCGCGCAAGTTCGCGCCGGGCATCATCCAGCGGCTGATGTCGGTCGACTGGCCCCCCGGCGTGTTGATGAACGTCAACTTCCCCGACCTGCCGCCCGAGGCGGTCAGCGGCGTGCAGGCGGTCTACCAGGGCGTGCGCGACCCCGCCGACCTCATCATCGACGAGCGCACCGACGTGCGGGGCGTTCCCTATTTTTGGATTGGTTTCCGAAGAAACCCGTTCAAGCCGTTGGAAAACACCGATTTTGCGGTCATCGACCAGGCCAGGGTCTCGGTCACGCCGCTGCGCATCAACCTGTCCGATGACGAAACGCTTGCGCGCATCAAGCTGCTGTTGGCCGATCTAAAGTGAACCCCAAAGCGTCCGGCGCCGATGCCGGCGGCGCTATCCGGCTGGTGATGGAGCTGCGCCGGGCCGGCATCGACGACACCGCCGTTTTGTCCGCCATCGAGCGTCTGCCGCGCGCGGCCTTCGTGCCCGAGGCGGACCAGGCGCGCGCTTGGGACGACGTGGCGCTGTCGGGCAGCGCGCGGCCGCTGCATGCGGCCACCTATCTGCGCGCGCTGGCGCTCGGCGGCCGCGAGCGGGTGCTGGTGGTGCCGATTGGCTCGGGCTATCTCGCCGCTTTGCTTGCCGGCTCGTGCCGCATGGCCTATACGCTCGCCGCCGATCGCTTGCAGCGCCAGGCCGCCGACGCACGCCTGCGCGCGCTCAAGATCGGCAACGTCGTCTCCAAGGTGGGCGAGCCTTTCGCGGGCTGGCCGGAGCAGGCGCCGTTCGACCGCATCATCGTGGACGGCGTGGTGCCAACCATTCCAACGTCTTTGCTGTCGCAGTTGCGCGACGGTGGCAGCATGCTGGTCGCGCTCGGAGAGGAGCCGTTCAGCACCATCACGCGCATCGTGCGCACCGGCGAGGAGTTCGAATCGGAATCGATCCTGCGCACCTCGGCGCGGAACTGAGTCGGTCGCACCGCAACGTTTGTGACAGTCGCGATTTGACAGCGCGACTCTTCCTGACTCATTGTGGATAACCATGAGAGCAGGGGGACTACGCGCCTTTGGGGCGCTGTTCGTGCTGACGGCATGCGTCGCGCCGCCGGGTGCACCCGCGCTGGTGATTGATAGCACCAACACGCCGCCGTCACGCGCGACCCTCGCGGCGGCGCCGACGCCGGCAGCTCCGGCACGTGCCGCCTCGCGCGGCACCTACGTGGTGCGCGGCGGCGACACCCTGTCCGAGATCGCCGTGCGGGAGCGCGTCGACATGGGCCAGCTGGCCCGCCTCAACGGCCTGTCGCCGCCCTACACCATCCGTGCCGGCCAGACCTTGGTCCTGCCCGGCGCCCTGACCGCCAGCATCGCGCCGACCGGCCAGCTCCCGCTGGCGCCGGTGAACACTGCCACCATCCAGGGCCAGGTCGAGATTCTGCATCGCGCTCCGCAAGGCTATTTCGCCAATCAGGTGGTAGGGGCGCAGACTCCCCGTGCTGCACCGGCGCTGCGCCAGGCGGTGGCGCTGCCGCCGCCGCCGACCCGCGCGGGTGCGGGCTTCGCTTGGCCGATGCGCGGCGAGGTGGTCAGCACGTTCGGCGCGAAGGGAAGCGGCGTGGCCAACGACGGCATCGATATCCGTGCCGCGCTCGGCACCCCGGTGGTTGCCGTCGACAACGGCGTTGTCGCTTACGCCAGCGACGAGCTGAAGGCGCTCGGCAACCTCGTGCTCATCCAGCACGAGGGCGGCTGGGTGAGCGCCTACGCCAACGCCGGTTCCCTATCGGTGAAGCGCGGCGACGTCGTCACGCGCGGCCAGCAGGTCGCCACCGCCGGCCAGACTGGCAATGCCAAACATCCCGGCATCCACTTCGAGCTGCGCAAGGGCACCCAGGCGGTCGACCCGATGCACTACCTGAGCGCCGTCACGGTCGCGGCGCGCTAGTCCAGCTTCGTTCCCAGCCTGCTGGCGACGTCCTGGATGAACTGCCAGGCGACGCGGCCCGAGCGGGCGCCGCGCGTGCACGACCATTCCACCGCCGCGGCGTGCAGGTCGTCCTTGGCGATGCGCAGTTCATAGCGCCGGGCGTAGCCATCGACCATGGCGAGGAACTCGTCCTCGGTCGCCGGGTGGAAGCCGAGCCACAGGCCGAAGCGGTGGGACAGCGACACCTTCTCGTCCACCGCCTCGCCGGGGCGGATTGCCGTCGCAGCCTCGTTCTCGATCATGTCGCGCGGGATCATGTGACGGCGATTGGAGGTCGCGTAGAACAGGACGTTGTCCGGCCGGCCTTCGATGCCGCCTTCCAGGATCGCTTTGAGCGAGCGGTAGGATTCTCCTCCATCGAAAGATAGGTCGTCGCAGAACACCAGCCAGCGCCGCTTGGAGGCCGCGATGGTGGCGAGCAGGGCGGGCAGGGTGGCGACGTCGTCGCGGTGCAGCTCGACCAGGGCGACGGGTGCGCGCTCGTCGCGCTGGGAGCGCGCCCTAGTCGCGACGCGCGACGCGTTCACCACCGCGTGCACCGCCTTGACCAGCGAGCTCTTGCCCATGCCCTTCGCCCCCCACAGCAGGGCGTTGTTGGCGGGTAGTCCTTCGGCAAAGCGGCGGGTGTTGGCCAGCAAGGTGTCGCGCTGGGTGTCGATGCCCTTGAGGAGGGCGAGATCGATGCGCGACAGGCGCGACGCCGCGCGCAGGTGCGAACCTTCCCAGACGAACGCCTCGCCGTCGTCCAGGTCGGGCGCGCGCGGCGCCGCCGGCGCGAGCCGCTCCAGCGCTGCGGCGATGCGCCGCAACAGCTCCTCCTGTGTCTCGCCGATGGCGGTGGATGCGCGGCCGCCGGGGGCTTGAAGTCCGAAATGCGCGCCATTGGTGCCGTCCTGTTGCGGCAGGTCCCCCGAAAGGGTCGCCCTGCATCCTCCAACCGCCTTGAATCCGGCCCGTAATCGGCCCCGGCGCACGCGGAAAGCAGGTGGCCAAGGTTCTCGTCCGCGTTATAGTCCGCCCCTCGTTTCCGTTCCATCCAGAGCGCGCGCATGTTCATTTCGCCCGCCTATGCCCAGGTGCCGGGCGCGACCGGAACTGAGACCTTCCTGGTCCAGATCCTGCCGATCATCCTGATCTTCTTCGTCCTCTACTTCCTGCTGTTCCGCCCGCAGCAGAAGAAGGCGAAGGAGCACGCCGCCATGGTGGATGCCGTCAAGCGGGGCGACCAGGTCGTGACCGCGGGCGGCATCCTCGGCAAGGTCACCAAGGTGGGTGAGGAGGGGCGCATCACCGTCGAGATAGCCCCCAACGTGAAGGTCGAGGTGCTCAAGTCGACGCTCGCGGACGTCCTCTCCAAGCCGGTGCCGGCGGATTCCGACCGCGCCGGAGGCGCGCAGTCGCCCGACGGTAAGCGCAAGGACAAGAGCACCGGAGCGACCGCCGCCAAGCCCGAGGGGGACGCGAACGCGGCGCCGGACACACAGAAAGCCAACCCCTAAGCCTCCATGCTGTACTTCCCGCGCTGGAAGATTATCGCCGTCATTGCCATCATCCTTGCGGGGCTCGCCTACGTCGCCCCCAACGTGCTTCCGGATTCGGTGCGCAACGCCATTCCGGCTCCGTTCCCCAGCAAAGGCATGTACCTCGGCCTCGACCTGCGCGGCGGCTCGCAGCTGCTCCTCGAGGTGGACACCCGCGCCGTCTTGCGCGAGCGCCTCAACGCCATTGTCGACGACGCCCGCACGGCACTGCGCGGCGCCGAGCCCCCCGTCCGCTACACCAGCCCTCCCGCCGTCGGCGCCGACAACGTCGTGCGCGTGACGCTTGGGGATGCCGCCGACCTGTCCCGGGCGATCAAGCTGATCGAAGGCCTTGCCAACCCCGTGCAGACCGGCGCGTTCGGCATGAACCAGCCCGACATCGCGGTCACCAACGCAGGCACCGAGGTGCAGGTCCGCCTCAGCGACGCCGCCGCGATGCAGCGCGCCACCGCCGCCGTGCAGCAGTCCATCGAGGTCGTGCGCCGGCGCATCGACGAGACAGGTACCGCCGAGCCGACCATCCAGCGCCAGGGAACCGGCCGCATCCTGGTGCAGCTGCCTGGCGTCGACGATCCCGACCGCATCAAGCGTCTGCTCGGCCGCACGGCCAAGCTCACTTTCCAGATGGTGGACAACAACACGTCCCTCGCCGACGCGCTCGCCGGACGCCTGCCGCCGGGCTCCGTGATCGTCCCGTCGGAGAACGAGTTCAACGTTGACGGTTCGCTGGTGCGCTACGTCCTGCGCAGCCGCGCCATCATCACCGGCGAGATGCTGGTGGATGCGCATCCCACCACCGACGGCCGCACCGGCCAGCCGGTTGTTTCGATGCGCTTCGATCCCACCGGCTCGCGCCGCTTCGGCGAGACAACAGCCGAGAACGTCGGCAAGCGGTTTGCCATCGTCCTCGACGGCAAGGTGATCAGCGCCCCGGTCATCCAGGAGCCCATCCTTGGCGGCGTCGGCCAGATCTCCGGCAACTTCACCATCGCCACCGCCAACGAGCTTGCCGTCCTGCTGCGCGCCGGCGCGCTGCCTGCCCCGTTGGACATCATCGAGGAGCGGACGGTCGGACCGGGACTCGGCGCCGATTCGGTGCGCGCCGGCGCCATCGCGGCGATCGTCGCGTTTGCGCTCTGCCTCGCTTACGTGTTCGCCGCCTACGGACCGCTGTTCGGCGGCATCGCCAATCTCGCGCTGCTGCTCAACATCACGCTTCTGCTCGGCGCTCTCTCAGCGCTGCAAGCGGCGCTCACGCTGCCCGGCATCGCCGGCGTCGCCCTCACCATGGGTATGGCCGTGGACGCCAACGTGCTGATCAACGAACGCATTCGCGAGGAAACCGCAGCCGGCAAGACGCCGTTCGCCTCCATCGATGCGGGTTACAAGCGTGCCATGGCGACGATTATCGATTCCAACCTGACCACCCTCATCTCGGGCGTCATCCTCTACATCCTCGGCACCGGTCCGGTGCGCGGCTTCGCCGTGACCCTCTCGATCGGCATCCTGACGTCGATGTTCACCGCGGTGACGTTCTCGCGCCTCCTGGTGTCGCTCTACGTCACCCGCGTCCGGCCAAAGCTGTTGCCGGTCTGAGCATGTTGCGCCTCAGGCTTGTTCCGACCCGGCCGAACATTCCCTTCGTCGGATTGCGCACGATTGGTTATGCCGTCGCCGCCGCTTTGTCGGTGCTGTCGCTTGTCCTGCTTCTCACCGTCGGGCTCAATGCCGGCGTCGATTTCCGCGGTGGCATTCTCATCGAGATGCGCACCGAAGCGCCCGCCGACCTCGCCGCAATGCGCGACGTCGCCGGAAAGCAGGGCCTGGGCGACGTGGGTCTGCAGGGCTTTGGCGAGCCGCGCGACGTGCTCATCCGCGTCGCTCATCAGGCAGGAGGCGAGGCAGCCCAATCGGCGGCGGTCGAGAAGCTGCGCGCGGTGTTCACCGAAGCGCTCGGGGCGCCGGTGGCGATCCGCCGCGTCGAGGTAGTCGGCCCGCAGGTCTCGCAGGAGCTGGTGGTGGACGGGGCGCTCGCCCTCGGCATCGCCCTGGTGGCGATGCTGATCTACATCTGGGTGCGGTTCGAGTGGCAGTTTGGCGCCGGCGCGCTGTTGGCGCTGACCTTCGACACGCTCACCACGTTCGGCCTGATCTCCGCGCTCGGCATCGAGTTCAATCTCACTCTGGTCGCGGCGATCCTGACCGTCGTCGGCTACTCGATCAACGACAAGGTCGTGGTCTACGACCGCATCCGTGAGAACCTGCGCAAGTTCCGCCAGATGCCGCTGGCGCAGCTCATCACTCTGTCGCTGAACGAGACCCTGTCGCGCACCATCAACACCGGCATCACCACGTTGCTGGCTCTGTTCGCGTTGTTGATCTTCGGCGGCGAGGTCATTCGCGGCTTCAACTTGTCGATGATCTGGGGCATCAGCATCGGCACCCTCTCGTCCATGTTCATCGCCGCGCCCGTGCTGTTGTATCTCGACTTGAATCGCGGCGCCGCCCAGCAACACGCGGACGCGGCGACTGCAAGTTCGGCCGTTACCACGGCGTCGCCCTAGGCAGACGGCGGCGCCGCGCCTTGCGCGGGGAGTCTCATGGAGGTCACGCCTCTCGTCCCGCAGGGTCGCCAGATCATCCAAAGCTACGGAGGCGGAGCCTTCACCGTCGCCGGCCAGCGCTACGCCGGCGCGGTGCTGGTGTTCCCGCAGCGCACGCTCGCCTGGCCGATTGCGGCAGGCAGCGAGGTCTCGCTCGACTCGTTGGCCGCCGTCACCGCCGCCACCGACGAAGTCGACCTTCTACTCATGGGGCTCGGCTTGCAGGGCGCCATCGCGCCGGCGGCGCTGCGCGTGGCCCTGAGACAGTCGGGCATTGCCGTAGAGGCGATGTCCCCGGCGGCGGCTTGCCGGACGTTCAATGTGCTCCTGGCAGAAGATCGCCGCGTCGCGGCGGCGCTGCTGGCGATAGAGTAGGTCTACAGGGGAGGGGCATCATGGGATCGTCCAAGCTGATCGCGGTGTGGGTGGTGATCGGACTGTTGGTCGCGGCGGGCGCCGTGGCTGTCGTCTACTGGCCGCAGCCACCCATCGAGGAGCCCGCGCGCGATCCGCACGCGCCGTGACCACGATGAATCGATCCAGGTGGGCGGTCGTCGTCGTCCTCGTGGCGGCGTTGGCGCTTGTCGCGCTCACGGTCGGCGTCACCTCCTACCTCGCCAGCACCGTCGTCCTGCCCGGGCAGCAGTAGCGCCGGGAATGCCGGCCTCTCGTGCAGCTACGGTGGTCGGCGGAGACGTCTGCGCATCTTGACGGATACATTTCGTGTCCTACATAATGTGATTGGAGCCGGCGGGCGGGAAGGGGTTGCCGCGAATCGCCCGCAATTGCGGTGGATACGGTTAATGCGCGCCGCCACCCGCAATCGAACTGCTCCGGGCTACCTGATCAACCCGCGCCGAGTCTCCGCGCGGCGGTTGTGGAATACTACAGTTTGCCGCCTGGGTGGTGCCGCGGGCACTGGGAGATCCAGGCACGTCAGCCGCGCGCCCTTGGCACGCACAGGGAGTGATCGATGCACAGCCGGCGCGCATGGCGGCGCGGACTGCAGGGGGTCTGCGCGGTGGCCGTGGCTTGCGTCGCGCAGTCTTTTGCGATCACTCCACACGCGGGCGCTCGCGACATGACGGCGACACGCCTTCTGAACGCCGACGCCGAGCCCGACAACTGGTTGCATCACCACCAGAACTACGCCGGGCATCGCTTCGGCAACCTGACGCAGATCACCGCCGCCAACGTCCGCACCCTCAAGCTCTCGGCGATGATCCTGCTCGCCGGCCAGACGCCGGCCGAAGGCGGCCGCCAGCGCACCACACGCCTCGAAGGCACACCCATCGCCGAGGACGGCTTCGTCTACGTCACGGATGGCTGGGGCGCGCTCTACAAGATCGACCTGCGCTCGGGCCGCCGCGCCGACTTCGTCTGGAAGATGGATCCGCGCATCGACAAGGTGTGGGCCGGTGACGTCGCCTGCTGCGGCGTCAACAACCGCGGCGCCGCGCTGTGGAAGGATCAGGTCGTCTCCATCGCGCTCGACGGCCGCATGTTCGCCGTCAACAAGGAGTCGGGGCAGGTCACCTGGGAGCGCACGGTCGCCGATCCGTCGATCGCCGAGACTCTCACGGCGGCGCCGCTTGTCGTCGGCGACCTTGCCATCGTCGGCCCGGCCGGCGCCGAATTCGGCATCCGCGGCTGGCTCGAGGCGACCGACCTCAACACCGGCAATGCCGCGTGGCGCACCTACACCATCCCCGCCAAGGGCGAGCCGGGCAACGAGACATGGGCCGACCCCTACAACGCCTGGGAAACCGGCGGCGCCTCGATCTGGGTGACCGGCACCTACGACCCGGTGGCCAAGCTCATGTACTGGGGCACCGGCAACCCGGCGCCGCAGATCGACGCCGAATACCGTCCTGGCGACAACCTGTTCACCGACAGCCTGCTGGCGCTCGATCCCGCCACCGGCAAGATCAAGTGGTACTTCCAGTACACGCCCAACGATCCGTTCGACTACGACGAGGTCGCCGAGCACACGCTTATCGACATCGATGTCGGCGGCCAAATGCGTGGGCTGGTGACGCACGTCGCGCGCAACGGGTTCTTCTATGGTTTTGACCGCGTCTCCGGCGAGTTCGTCTACGCCAAGCAGTACCCGAACCTCGTGACCTGGACCGACGGCATCGATCCCAAGTCGGGCAAGCCATTGGCATACAACCCGCGCACCGCGCTGCAGCAGTACAACCCCGGCTCGGTGCCCCGCCGCGGCGTGGTCGGCGTGTTCTGCCCGGCGCTACCGGGCGGCAAGAACTGGGAGCCGTCGACCTACAGCCGCACCCTGCGCACCGTCTTCACGCCCTCGACCGAGGGCTGCTCGGCGTTCGTCGCCCAGAACGAGGGCCACTTCGAAGGCAAGCTCGGCGGCACGTTCAAGAAGCGCACCATGTGGGACGGCCGCGCCGCCGCGCCGGCCACGACCCAGCGGCCGCTCGCCCAGACCGGCTACTCGATCAATGCGCTCGATCCGCGCTCCGGCCAGCTCAAGACCAAGGTCATGCAGGAGACCAAGACGTGGGGCCTGGTGGCGACCGCCGGCGGCGTGGTGTTCGGCGGCAACCAGCTGGGCGACTTCTCGGCTTTCGACGCCCGCACGCTCTCGACGCTGTGGACCTTCAACGTCGGCACGCCGATCCAGGCGCCGCCGATGACGTTCGCCGTCAACGGGCACCAGTACGTGGCGATCATGGCGGGAGGCACCGCCGGTCCGGCGCAGCGCATGATACGATCCTCGACGCAGTTCTTCACGCCGTCGAACTACGTGTTCTTCTTTTCGCTCTAGGGAACGCTGGATGCCCCGTCTGCGCGCCGTTTCGCTTGCCGTGCTGTTGCTGCTGCCGGCTGCGCCCGCCGGCGCCTATCACGACGCCAACTTGGGGGGGCGCGTGCGGTATTGCTCGACGCTCGCCTATGCGCTGGTGGAGTAGCTGATCACCTATCGCGAGAGCATCGCCACGGCGACCGACAATGTGGCGGGCACGCTTCCCACGGCAGCCGACCAGCGGCTGGCGAACACCGTGCACGCCGTCGCCAGCGCCGGCGTGTCGCGCGTGATGGGGGCTTTGAGTGGGTGCGTCGAGAGCGTTGCCCCGGACCTTGCTCCCGACGCCCAGGCCAATCTCGCCGTCCAGGCGATGGAGATCGAAGTGGACTTCGCCATCGACGAGATCGAGCAGATGTTCGAGGCTATCGACGCGGGCGAAAAGGCGCTGCGCGCCAAGTGGGGCGCTGGCGGCAACGCCCAGGCGGCGAACTTCCTGCAGCCGTTTTGTTCGTTCGCCTTCGATCTGGAAGCGGATCTCCAGGACGCGCGCGAGATCGTGGCTGCCCTTTTGGACGCAACCGCACCTCCGGCTGCGCCGATGCCTGCGCCCGGGGTCACGCCAGGAGTCCCGCCAGCGCTCGCGCCGGCTCCGCCGGCCGCGACGCCCCTCGCGCGGTAGAGGCGCCACGCCACCACGGACGCCTGCGCCGATGACGCGGAAGGACCTGTATCGCGTCGGGCTGCTGGCTGGGGCCTGGCTCGCGGCGACGCCGGCCCATGCCTATCACGAGGGCACCCTGGGCGAGCGCGTGGGCTATTGCGCCATGCAAGCGTTTGCGCTGGTCGAGGTTCTGCAAACCCAGCGCGAGAGCCTTTCCGCGACCCACGTTGGACTCGCCGGCGTGGCCCCGGCCGAAGCGGCGCGCGCCTTCGATCTGGTGCAGCGCTCCACGGCCGACGGCGTGACGCGGCTCAGCACCGACCTCAAGGGTTGCTTCGACGCGGTGGAACGGGACGCACGCGTGGACGGGGACGCCAATGTCGGCGCCACCATGCTGGAGACCGAGGTCAAGCTTGCCGAAACCGAGGTCGGCAAGCTGCGCGACCAGATCTACGACATGGAGGTCACGCTGCGCGGCCAGTGGGGCCCCAATGCCGCCGCGCAGGCGGCGGCAGCGCTGCAAGCGCTACCGCTCGACCGCGGCGGTGGCGCGCGCCGACGTCGCCGCGTTCCTGCGGCGCGCGCAGGCGCTGGCGGCGCGCACGAAAGGGCCCTAGCTGTGGAGCCTCAATAGGTTGTTCCGGGTCAGGCCGAGTCTGCTGATGGGTGGCATCGAACCGATACTGGCATGAGGTCGGTGCCAGTTGTAGCGGTGGAGCCAAGGCGTCAGATC
>Ga0194131_10004265_pt1:0-20000 | contig 21734 bp, 20 predicted proteins | sample TA2KigO120mmetaG_FD_148631 | JGI IMG/M metagenome (GOLD analysis project Ga0194131, IMG submission 148631) | Freshwater microbial communities from Lake Tanganyika, Tanzania - TA2015053 Kigoma Offshore 120m | ecosystem: Environmental > Aquatic > Freshwater > Lake | place: Tanzania: Lake... | reverse complement strand
CAATGAACTTGTAAAAATTCCCTCCCGGGAACTTGCTTCAATCAATAACCAAAAAAAAGGGTAGCTGAATGAGGTCGCAAAGATAGAGAAAAAAAACAAACAGTCAACTGTGATTTAAAAAATATCTGGATCAAAATTGCCCAGTGTTCAAGAGCACCAAGGTGCACGCCTCCTCAACACAAATTCCTGCAACCAAAAGCCTTTGCGTATGACCCGAATGCTCCGTTCCGGGATTTAAAATAACGCGCTGTGGCCTTAAAGAGCAAATGGCATCGAGTTGACTTTCAAGACGATCGGGACTCAAATAAACAGTGATGGTATGGATCATCACCTCTTTACCTGGCCATTCAGTGGTGACGGGCCGGCCCTCGATCATGCCCGGCCGATTACCTAACAGCCAAACGGGGTAGCCAGCCTCCATGAGCCGACGAGCGGCCTGATTCGAATAACGGTGCGGCTGTTCACTTGCCCCCAAAACGAGGATATTAGATTGGATGGGCGTTATCATAACGGTAATATAAGCACATTCTTTCCTAAAAGCGGTTGAAAAGGGCTACGTCTGGTATACAGTTATACAACCTAAAACGCTATTGAACGTCATAAATCCCTTTGTGACACCTACAAGGCCTGTGAAACCCATAAAAGACCTGATAACTCCCTTAAAGCACTGAAAACCCCTAAATCGATTGAGATAAGTAACGTGCAATGGCCTGCATACTGTTGCGCCCATCGATGGAGGCGCTCATTATCCCGCCTGCATAACCAGCCCCTTCCCCCACGGGAAATAGATTATCCACCTGGGGGTGCGCACGCGTTTCCGGATTACGGGGAATGCGGACGGGCGACGATGTGCGCGACTCAGGTGCCACCAAAATAGCCTCTTCCGTCAAAAAGGAGGGCATAGACCTCCCCAACTGGTTTAAACCGTCGGCCAACCGCATCGACACCCACTTGGGGAGCACCTCATACAGGTTGGAAGGCGTTACACCTGGGTGGTAGGAGCATACGGGGAGGCTCGCAGAAACTCGCTGCTCCAAAAAATCAGTCAAACGCTGCGCAGGTGCTTTTTGTAGTCCACCCCCCGCCAACCAGGCCGCCCGCTCCACAGCCGCTTGTGCTTTCATTAAAGCAAGTGGATTTTGGGCCGAATCGGGATAGTCGGACACTCTGATTTCAGTCACCCAGCCCGAATTGGCATACGGATTATTGCGGCGACTAGGTGACCAGCCGTTAGTCACAATTTCTTCGTTCCCCGTAGCACAGGGCGCTATGATGCCGCCAGGGCACATGCAAAAGGAGAAAACACCCCGGCCGTCGCTTTGCTCTATGAGCTTGTAGCCCGCGGGCGGCAGCAGACCATGATTATCGGTTCGCCGGTATTGTGTCCGGTTAATAAGTTCCTGGGGGTGCTCCATGCGAACGCCCAAGGCAAATGGCTTGGCCAGGAGTGCCACACCAGATCGATGAAGTAACTCAAATACATCGCGCGCGCTGTGTCCGGTGGCCAATAGGAGTGTATCGACTGGGATTCGCTGCCCATCATTCGTTTTCAGCATTCTAATCTTGCGGGTGTCGCGCTCGATTCCGGTCACCCATGTATTGAAATGGTATTCGCCCCCGCACGACTCAATGAACAAACGCATGCGTGACAGCACATCGGGCAATTTGTTGGTACCGATATGTGGGTGGGCATCGATCAGGATGTCACGCGGTGCGCCGAAATACACCAGGGCATCGAGAATCGGCCGTAATTCGCCCCGCTTAATGGAGCGGGTGTAGAGTTTCCCGTCGGAAAATGTGCCGGCACCTCCTTCACCGAAACAATAATTCGAATGCGGGGGCACGATGCCCTCGCGGGTAATCTGCACGAGGTCGCGCCGACGCTCGCGGACGACTTTGCCCCGCTCAAGGATGACAGGTCTGTAGCCCAACGCAATGCACTCGATTGCTGCAAACAAGCCCGATGGTCCTGCACCTAAAATGTGCACGGGTTGCGCCTGATGCACAGGTTTGTGGATCGGCTCACCAAAGGAATCAGCAGGCAAGGTACCGTCCTCCAACGTATAATTCCAACTTGCCCGTCCGTGGCGCGCATCCAAACTTCTTTTGGTGATGCGCACGGGAACGCCCGCCCCAAATGGACTAAGAGCGATGAGGTGGGCCGACAAGTGTTGCGGATCGGCGGCCGTGGCAGCATCCACCTTCACTACAGACAATGAGTTGGGAACAGAACGCATCTTCCTTTTGGAAGCCCCTGTTTTTCGGGAATATTTCGGCTTCATCGCTCTCGGGGTGCTAAGTTATCCACCTTTTATCCACCAATTTCTCGAGGAAAGGTAAAAATGGGTATAACTGGTGCAAATTTATTTATAGCGTAAGGCATCGCTCGGGTAAACAAGCCTTGCTATTATTGCAGGGATGGAACTGAATCAATACAAGAACCGCAGGGGACGCGCGACAACTACGCCGGCTTCTTTGATGCGGGAAGTGAGCCAGATGGCTGCAAGCAAAGTACCGCCTCAATCAGTTGAATTGGAAGAGGCCGTTTTGGGTGCGCTCATGTTGGAAAAGGAAGCCCTATCGGCCGTGATCGATGTATTGAAGCCAGAGGTATTTTATGTCCCCAAAAACCAGCGGGTCTATGAAGCCATCCAGCGACTGTTTGAGCAGTCGAAGCCTGTCGACTTGCTTACGGTTACCCAGGAACTTCGTCAACTAGGCAAATTGGACGAAGTGGGTGGGGCGTTTCACGTGGCTGAGCTAACCAATCGTGTGGGGTCGGCTGCGCACGTGGAATACCACGCACGTGTTTTACTCGAAAAGCACATATTGCGCGAGTTGATTCGGCTTTCGGGCGAGGTGACGCGACTGGCTTTCGATGAAACCACCGATGTTTTTGAACTCCTCGATAAATCGGAGTCGGATTTATTTGCCGTGGCCGATCAGCACATCCGCCGCAACAGTGAACGCATGAGCACTTTGGTGGCCCGTGCCATCCGGCAAATCGAAGAAGTGGGAAAAACGGAGGACGGGATGTCGGGCATTCCCTCGGGCTTCGCGGGTCTCGACAGGCTGACCAACGGCTGGCAGCGGGCCACACTCAACATCATCGCTGCCCGTCCGGCCATGGGTAAAACGGCATTTGTATTGGGTTTGGCACGCAACGCGACGGTTGATTTCAAAAAACCGATTGCGTTCTTTTCCCTTGAGATGAGCAACGTTGAGCTTGTGAATCGTTTGATCTCATCGGAGACAGAAATCGAGGCCGGGAAAATCAAAAAAGGCAAGTTGGAGCCTCACGAGTGGGCGCAGTTGAACACCCGAATCACCCAACTTTCGGCGGCACCCTTTTTTATTGATGACACACCGCAAATCACCCTTTTTGAGTTGCGTGCCAAATGCAGGCGGCTCAAGGCCCAGCATGACATACAAATGGTGCTGATCGACTACCTTCAGCTAATGAGTGGGGGTTCGGAGTCACAGGGCAATAACCGCGAGCAGGTGATCGCCAGTATTTCCAGAGGTTTGAAAGCCCTTTCCAAGGAACTCGACATACCTGTTATTGCTTTATCGCAGCTGAGTCGCGCCGTTGAAACCCGTGGTGGAACCAAAAAGCCGATGCTGTCGGACCTGCGCGAATCGGGCTCCATCGAACAGGACGCTGATATTGTGATGTTTATTTTCAGGCCGGATTACTACGGTATGGAGGATGATACGACACCTCCAGGTTCCACCCAAATCATCTTGGCCAAGCACCGAAACGGACAAACCGGCGAGGTTTCCCTGAAATTCCTGAACAGGTTTGCCAAGTTCGTGGACTGGTCGGATGAATTCGGGTCTTCTCCGTTTCCGGTCCGTTCGGATGGCGGGGACAAAGGGGGCAGAGGCACGGGTGGAATTTCCATGCGCACCATGCCATCGCGCATGAACCATATGAGTGACCCGGATGACGAGCCTTCGCCCTTCTGAGCAAGATACCCTTACCATCCTGCCCCCGGATCGCATCAGACTTTCCCCGTCCTGGCGGGCGTTGATCGGTGATTGCTTTGCGGAACCCTATTTTCTCAATCTAAAGAGGAATTTATTATTCGAGATCCGTTCGGGAGTTCGAATTTATCCGCCAGCGCAACGCTGGTTTGCGGCCTTCGACCATACCGAGCCCTCGGATGTGCGTGTGGTGGTAATTGGACAGGACCCCTACCATGGCCTGGATCAGGCACACGGCCTTGCCTTCTCCGTACTACCGGGCACTCCCCTCCCCCCCTCACTTCGCAACATCATCGAGGAAACGGAGCGCGACCTGGGGGTCAAATGGCCATCGAACCGCGGAGGAGATTTGTCGCATTGGGCGGCACAGGGTGTTCTGCTGCTAAACAGCATTCTGACCGTCCGCGATGGGGGTCCGGGTTCTCACCGAAATATCGGTTGGGAGCGGTTTACGGACACGGTGATCGCACGAATCAGCCAAAACCACCAACCGACCGTTTTTATGCTCTGGGGTAGTTTTGCCCAATCGAAGCGGCCCCTGATTGATTCGGGAAAACACCTGATTCTGGAAGCGCCTCATCCATCCCCCCTATCGGCACACAGAGGCTGGTTTGGGAGTGGTCATTTTAGTCGAGCCAACGCTTTTTTGGAAAATCAAGGTCGGGGTTCGGTGGCGTGGTGCTGAGAATGGGCCTGAATAAACCCAATTCTTTAACCAAATTCATATACCCTTAATCGGTTCGGCGTGACGTACCGGATCCAATGAGCAAGTTGATCCCGGATTGGGCATGTACAAGAGTAGAGCGTTCGGGCAGAAAAAGCAGCGACCAATTGTCCGATATCAAATAACACTGCAGTGGGCCCATTTTGATGCACAAACCACCTCCGAGGTGAGCGGTGGCACCCTCAGAAAAGGTGTAGGATGTGCGGATCTTCAAAAAGCGACCGGGATTCCACTGAAGATAGGATGAAAATGCGGAACGAAGACCAGAAGCAGCCCGCATCGTTGAAAATACGCCACCACACTGCAGACGGGGGGAAGGCTGGTAGGATGCGGCCAGGTGAAAACCGGTACGCAGTGCGGTGCGAAAGGTCTCCGGTGCTACTTTTTTAATCTTTAGTGTGTTTAAAAAGGAATCGGCTGAGGCCTGAATCTGCTCGTCAAAGTTATTGAGGCTATCTAAGGCTACATAATAATTGAGGCCCGAAAAGGTGTAGGTATTCGGCCCACCCCCATAGGCCTGCAGATCATTTTTCCAATTTATGCTGCCCACATCTGTGAGTGAAAAGGAAAAGTTCAGCCTGTCGCCGGGCGCAAAGGATGCACCCAGGTCGAATCCTGCTCCGGAGCCCCTGGAGGGCTGAACAAGATCGGATGGGACAAGGCTCAAATTCGAATCGAGTCCACCCGAATCGCTCAACAAAATGGGCAGACCAGCGGTCTGAATCCGGACATCCGATTCGAGTCGGATGCTGTCCGATGAGGCATTCAATATAAAACGACTGTCGCGGCTATTGAAAGCAACCATCCCCTGCAAGTATTTCAGTCTGCCTCCTAAGCGCCAGTTTTTGTTGAACATGTGGCTATAGGCCAGATGATGTTGGCGATAAGCCATGGCGCTGAGACCCATTCCGCTCATATTGAGGCTGTTCTGCTCAAAGTAATTATCCGCATTGCCTTTCTGTGCCATGCGAAGCAGGTCGATCGGCAACTGTATGTTGCCCTGCAGCACGATTCCACTGCCTATACCTATGTAGCAATTTCCGGGAATTGCGAATCCGATCTGCATCCAATCAGCCTGAGCGGAGAAGGAAAAATCCATTGGGCGACCCGACTTTTTTTCAAAAACCGATGTGAAATCGGGACGTGACTGGTTGTTGTTTACTGGCAGAAGGACATCGGACAGGGTAAACGTGGGTGCATGGAAACTGGCGGTGCCTCCGGGTAAGGCCACAAAAAGGCGTGCATCGGGTCGCAGAGCGGGATTCAATTGCCACGATTGCGGCAGTGCGGCGAATTCATAGAGCCCGTGGCCAAACTGAGCACACACGGGTGTAGCCAGCAGCCCGCTCAAAAGTGTAAGCAATAAACGTGATGCATTACTATTTAAAATACCCTGCGTCATCGCTTAAAATTGTGTACGAAGCTCCACACCGGTTTTCAACCGCAGAAAATAATCGCTGTAGAGCCGAACCGGGACCGTGCCTTGTCCGCTGGTATTCAGCCGTACGCCCAGCACCCAATGGGTTGCCGAACGCACTCTATCTATCTCCGTTCTGTCAATTGCGAGCACAGAGCGGCCGGTGGTGGGACTAACCACCCGTCCCTGGGCATCCACGGATGCGGGTGGAATCAGGGTTATGTCCTCTTCATGCAGGGGCGAACCGAGGGAATCGAGAAATATCATCTTCAAATCAAGCTGAAAGGGAAAGGTGCTCATGGCCTGAAAGTTGAACCGGGCATCCAAAACATCTTTAAACAGATCCTTTGGAGCCTCCAGGGTATCGGTAAACCCCAGATTGGTTAGACTCAATTCAAAGGGCAGATCGAATGTCAGTCCCACTTCCAGTCTGCTATCTGATCTAATAAAGTTCGTTTGCGGACCCGGGTTGGGGTTGATGTTAACATGTCCCGACAAAGAAAGGGTATCGGGGGGAAGGCTGATTAGGTATGGTAGTCGAGAATTGTTGCGGTTGTAGGAAAGCACTGTGACCGCGGTTTGTCCGGGCACCGAGGGGTGCTGTATGGGTTGTCGTGCCGGGCTGGCCGCCAGGCTGTCAACCCGTCCATCAGTACTTTTCGCCTGCATATCGAGAAACAACTCAGAGGAAACACCGACAGAATTGCGCGATTCGATCGAGAATGAGGGATTGGCCAGGAAAAAACTCCCATCGACCCGGTCGAAAAAGCTCAAATCGAGTCCCACTCGGGTCTTGGGCAGATCTATGGTTCTTTGTCCGAGCGCACCCACTACCTCCTCGAATTCGGGTTGCTGGAAGTCGCAAAATATCTGGATTGACTGCGATGAGTCGATGCTGATTAAGCCCTGACTGCTGTCGATTTGTCCGGTCACCCTATAACGGAATCGATTCCATGGTCTTACGATATCCCGATCCAAATATAGCCAGGCACCAGCCAATGGCTGGGTGGCCGACGAAGGGAAGCATGTCGTGATGGGGATGAACATCGTTGTAGGTTGACCGCCAGGGCCTATCAAATCGGGTAATTCCACGGCTATATTTCCATTCAGGGACAGGTTGTGGATGGCTTGTATGTTCAATTGGCCGGATTGCAACCGAATTTGGTGCAACTGTAGGCTGGTGTCTTGCAGTGTGAATTCAAATATTGCTGTATCTGTGTCGAATGTCTGCCGGGGTAATTTTCCCACTCCCCGCACAACTTGCAGGGAATCGGCTACGAATTCGAAGTTCAGTGATGCTGACGGCGGAATGATGGCTGAAATGCCCTGGGGGTTTGACTGAATCTTACTTAGATTGATTTTGATGCTCGAGTAGACCGTGGAGCCGGCGAGTGAGAATCCGGATACTGACTGGGCACCTGAGGCTATTCCCCCGAGCCGAAATATCCCCAGGGTGACGGCAGGTCCTCCCGCCGGATTCACGGTCTGCACTTCCATTACGAGCGAATCGAGCGCCATTGGGAGTCCGTTGTGCACCGCCAGTCTAAGGGTTCCCTCACTGAATTCAAGTGATTGCAGTGATGGATTGGTGTCGGTTGAAAAATTGCCGGCTGATTGCGGGGGAATAGCGGGCAGAGGTACTGATTGTCCGCTCTGTATGGCCTGCTGAATTAATCCAGACGTCTGCGCATCCAGTCGATCTGCCAGCTCCCCAATTGGAATACTCCTGCGGAAATGAAGCGAATCGATCTGGAGGATCCCCAGATTCAACCCGACACTTTGAATGGGCTGGGCCGGAATTCTGAGATACTCTTCGGCGGATAACCGCAACAGGGTGTCATTGCGGTATGTCATCCGTAAAAATCCATCAACCGAATCGGATTCAACCTCGGGATAATCGAGTACCACATCCCGCATATTCAGATAAAAAGTGCCCACCGGCAGACCCAACTCAGGCTCCCAATCGGGCTTAACCCACTGATCGGGATGGTATCGTTCTTTAAGACACGACGACAAAAGAAATACCAAAAGAATGCTGCCGAGAAAATTTTTACTCATAAAATATAGTTCCCGCACTATGACTGGATTCAACCAGAACACTTATGTTGGTACAATCTGGAAGATCTGAATCAATCGTAACATACAAATATGCACAAATTTCTGCTGATTTGTTTTTTGGCTATTTTTGGGGCTTAACGTATGACGAAACTCTCCCAAAAAATTCTTGAACTGCGTGATTCGGAAACCCTTGCAATGGCCGCGCGCAGTCGGAATTTGGCCGCACAAGGCTTTTCCGTGATTAATTTGAGTCTCGGTGAGCCCGATTTTCCGACACCCCTACATATACAGGAGGCGGCCCATGAGGCCATCCGAAATAACTTCACCTTCTATACCCCGGTTGCGGGTTATGCGGATACACGACAGGCGATTGTCGACAAATTGCGGCGCGACAACCACCTTGAATATAAACAGGAACAAATTGTATGCAGTACGGGCGCCAAACAATCGATCATCAATTTATTGTTATGCATATTGAATCCGGGTGATGAGGTGCTGCTCCCGGCGCCGTATTGGGTGAGCTACCTGAGTATGATCAAATGGGCCTCGGGCACTCCTGTTGTGCTGCCCAGCGGGGTAGATCAGTCATATAAGGTGCCCCCGGAGCAGATTGAGGCAGGCATCACACCTAAAACGCGTGCATTTTTATTTTCATCGCCCTGCAACCCTACCGGCAGTGTTTATACGGCCTCTGAGCTCGAGGCCATGGCACGTGTTTTCAGAAAATACCCTGATATCGTGGTCATTTCCGACGAAATCTATGAATACATCAATTTCCTTCCGCAACACGACAGCATTTTGCAGTGCTCAGGCATGCAAGAGCGCTCCGTATTGATTAATGGGCTGTCGAAAGGATTTTCCATGACCGGTTGGCGCTTCGGTTATCTAGCTGCCAGCCAGGAAATCGCTACATCCTGCACCAAACTGCAGGGACAATTCACCAGCGCCACCTGCAGCATCACCCAAAGGGCAGCCATCGCCGCGCTCACCGGAAGCCTGTCACCCACCCATGCCATGCGCGATGCATTTCGCAAGCGCCGCGATTTGGCCTTGGACAGCCTGCTTTCCATAGAAGGAATTCGTTGCAATCGTCCGGACGGCGCTTTTTATTTGTTTCCAGACATCTCGCACTATCTGGGTCGTACTTTCAACGGGCAACCCATACGGAACTCCAGTGCTCTTTGCGATTATCTTTTGAACGAGGCACATGTGGCTCTGGTGGCGGGTGATGCATTTGGAGCGCCTGGATGTCTCAGGATTTCGTATGCCGCCAGTGAGGTTCGCATTCGTGAGGCCATCGAGCGAATGGCCCGTGCCCTTTCTGCCCTTGAAACATGAGCGCTATCGAACTGGACAAATTTTTTGATCGTTTACCGCGGATCAGACCGCTGGTTTTGGGCGACGTTATGGTTGACCGCTACTCCTACGTCCGGCATGAACGGATGTCGCCCGAGGCACCTGTTCCGGTATGGGATTTAGTGCACCGCGAGTCGCGCCTCGGGGGAGCCGGGCACGTTGCCCTGAATCTGAAAACGCTGGGTTGCCAGGTACGGCTGGTGGGCCTGGCAGGTCGTGATGCCGACGCAGTGGTGCTACGTTCGCTCATGAATGAACAGGGATTGGATGATCGTTTTGTAACAACGTCTACCACACGCCGAACCACCCTAAAGCACCGCGTCATCGAAAACCAAAGCCACCTGGCGCGTCTCGATGAGGAGGATGCACAAGATGTTGATCCGGATGAGGAAGAATTGTTGAAAAGGGCATTGTTGGAGGCCTGCGTGGGAATTGATGTGCTCATTTTGCAGGACTACAACAAGGGTGTGCTGAGCAAATCTATCATTCGCTTTGCCCTCGATCTTGCCCGTGAGCGCTCCATTCCTGTGGCTGTAGACCCAAAAAAACAGAATTTTTTCTCCTTCAAAAATGTGGCGCTGTTCAAGCCCAACCACAGGGAATTGTGCGAAGCCATGAATCGGGTAGTGCCGAAGACAGATCTAGTGGTCTTACAAGGCTTGATGCGGGAATGTCTTGAACGGATCAATGCTGAATCGATGCTGCTGACCTTGTCGGAGGAAGGCATTTTATTCGATCAAGGCACCCTTAAAGGGCACATACCCGCGCAAATAGTGGAGATCGCAGATGTTTCAGGTGCCGGAGACACGGTGATTGCGGTTGCGGCCAGTGCCATTGCCGCGCAATTACCCATTGAAACAGTGGCCGCCTTGTCGAACCTGGCCGGCGGCTTGGCCTGCACCCAACCCGGAGTTTGTCCGGTTACCCTCCAGTCTCTTCGTTCCGCTGCCAAAACGATAGCTACACCCGTCATCACATGATTATCTGCATCCCCTTCGATTATATGCGCTCTCTTCCCCCAACCTTATGAACCAGCAAGGGACTCGGCAACTTATTCGCCTTAGGATTTTCCGCTATTCAGAGCCAATCCTTCGGAGTTTGACCGGACTCCGGGTATTGGCCAGCCTTATTTCGTTGTTTCTCGTTGTATTCTATTACGGATTTCCACATTCACCGACGGGGGCAGCCACCTTGATTTTTCTGACCCAGTCGATGTTTGGATTTTTCGTTTTCAGTTATCTAATCAGGGCGTTTTTTTCTATGCACGCCTGGCGCTATATCAAAGAAACGATGTTTGAAGCCATCGTAATCGGAATGTTGTTGCTCGACGTGGCGGGACTTGTGGCCGGGTATCCGTTTATTCAGAATTTGCTCATGGCTTTGGAGCTCGAAAACCTGTTGCCGGCCTATACTTTTTTTGTACAAATGTATCTGATGGTGATTGTTCTGATGGAGTCGACCCGACTGGGGTCGGATGTACTCACCTTCAAACTGAAACCGGCAACGACATTCCTTGCCTCATTTGCTATTCTCATCTTGGGCGGCACACTTTTGCTTATGATGCCCGAAATGGGGGCTGGGGGCAAGCCCGCTACTTTTATGCAAGCCCTATTTACTTCTGTGAGTGCATCGTGCATTACGGGCTTATCGACAGTCGATATTGGAATCCATTTCAGTGTGCGCGGTCAAGTAGTAATCCTGATGCTGATTCAGATTGGGGGACTGGGAATCCTGACGTTTGCTACCTTTTTCGCGCTGTTTCTCAAAAAAGGCATTGGGATAAATCAGCAGGCCATGATCCGCGACTTTATGTCGGAGGACAACCTTTTCGATGCCAAAAGTATGCTCGGGCGCATCATTTTCTTCACCTTTTTTATTGAAGCGGCTGCTGCCATTGGTCTGTATATTTTATGGGATGCTAGGGCCCCATTTTATCATGAACCGGTGGAAAAAGCGTTTCAGTCACTATTTCACAGCATATCCGCCTTTTGTAATGCCGGCTTCTCCACGATACCTCAAGGCTTGTACCAAAACTGGTTGAGAGATCGCCTGTCGATTCATATGCTTTTGGCCGCAACCATTTTTTTGGGCAGTCTCGGCTTTCCAGCGCTAAAAGACATCTTTGGATTGCGCAATATGCGTCAGAGAATACAAACCCCTTGGAAGCCATGGAAGTTGTCGACCCGAATCGCTTTCTTTTCATCGGTTGCCCTGATTATTTTTGGTGCATTGGTATTCTTCCTATTGGAGCGAAGCGGGGTGTTGACAGGCCTCAATGGCCCCAATAAATGGGCTCATGCCATTTTTCAATCGGTTACACCCCGCACAGCTGGCTTCAACACGGTCGACACGGGGGCCCTCGCCGCTCCTACAGTCATTCTAGTCATTTTTCTTATGTTTATCGGAGGGTCCTCTGGATCCACTGCAGGAGGTATCAAGACGTCCACTTTTATGGTGATTCTATTGGCCATTAGTGCCACAGTACGGGGCAAAAACAGTCTTGAACTCAGCGGGCGAAGCATTTCGTTCGATCTACTGAACAAAGCCTATACGATTTTCGTATTTTCCTCCTCCTTTATTCTCATATCGGTGTTCTTTCTGGTATGGTTCGAACCAGCCATACCCGTTTTGGATCTGGTTTTTGAGGAGGTCTCTGCATTTTGTACGGTGGGACTCACGAGGGGGATTACCCCCGGCCTTGGCGTACCAGCTCAGATCGTGCTGATGCTCTCCATGTTTATTGGCCGGGTCGGTACCCTAACGCTGGCCTTTTCACTGGCTTCACGCTCAGCCTCTACCGCATATCGCTACCCGCGCTCGCATATTTTGGTGGGGTAATTCATTACCCCATACGGATGGCCTCGACCGGATCGAGACGGGCGGCCCGAAGCGCAGGTAGCAGTCCAGCCGCTATCCCAATTATAGTTGAAACAACCAGGGCAAGCACCACGTTGTCGAATGTGAGGCTGAGTTCTTCTTCCATCAACATGGCGGCCAGGCGTGCCATTATTTCAACCAAAATTACACCCAGAAATCCGCCCAATAGGCTCAAAATCATCGATTCAACCAGGAACTGCCACATGATAAAACCGTTGCGGGCACCCATTGCTTTTTGAATTCCGATCTGTCCGATTCGCTCGAATACGGAAACGAACATAATGTTGGCGATGCCAAAACCGCCTACCAGCATCGAAAATCCGCCGATCAGCCATCCAATCAAGCGCATGCTGGCGAAAAGCATATCGAGTTGATTGGCCAAAAAAGAAACCTGGTTGATGGCAAAGTTGTCTTCCTGTGTCGGTTTTAGGCGGCGGAATGCCCTGAGATGGCTCCGCAATTCAGCCTTTAACTCGGCCACGGGTATACCTTCAACCGGACCGGCCAAAATCAGTGGGTTCACTTCATCAAGGCTGCCCCCATTCACCCGCCGAACTAGGTTGAGCGGTACCAGAAACTCCTCATCGAGACTAGTGCCCAAAGCGTTATTGCCTTCCGCTGACAGCACCCCAACCACCTTGAGTTGCTGACCCATCACCTTCACCTGTTTTCCTACCGCATCACCATCGGGAAACAACTCACCCGCCGCCCGCGCACCCAGAACAAGCGACCTACTACCCCTATCCAGCTCACTGCTGTGAAAGTATCGTCCGACTTCCAATTCAAATGCCCGAAGAAGGTGGTATTCCGATGCAACTGCCCGCACCGAGGCAGCATTCATGCCTAATTCACCAACCGTTGCCGTTCCCCCATCCAAATTATAGGTCATGGTGACAGCCCGAGCCGATCGGGTACGCTCCCGCAGCCACTCCATCTCCCGAAATTGTGCAGAAGGACGATTCATGTACTTCCACCAAGGGTAATCACCACCAAACTCCCATGGCCATTTCTCGATATAAACCACATCATCCCCCAAATTGGCGAGACTGGAGCGGATTTTTCGGTTCCAGGAGTCTACAAAAGTGAAAACCGATATAACGGCAAAAATGCCAATGGTTATGCCCAAAAGCGATAAAAATGTGCGCAATCTGTTGCTCCAGAGGGCATGTAAGGCAAATCGAATACCCTCTCTGGTCAGGTGCAGAATCAATGTAAAAGAACCCAAAAATGTTTTAGCCAAGATTGCGATTTTAATGAATACAAACCTAATCAAAATGAGCCGGATGATGAATGATTGATTTTACTCTATATTCGCACCCCGTAATACGTGACTTTCCATTTTTTTTTGTTCTTTTTACTTTTTGTATGAAATTATCTGAGTTTCGGTTCGATTTACCACCCAGTTTAATTGCCTCTCGCCCCTTACCCATCCGGGATGAGTCAAGGCTGATGGTCATAAACCGTGGCACAGGAACGATTGAACACAAAATATTCAAAGATATTCTGCATATTTTTTCCGAGGGAGATGTGCTCGTTCTCAACAACACTCAGGTTTTTCCTGCCCGAATGTATGGCAATAAGGAACGTACGGGCGCTGTGATTGAGGTTTTCTTACTCAGGGAACTGAATGCGGAACTTAGACTTTGGGATGTTTTGGTAGATCCGGCGCGCAAAATCCGGGTTGGGAATAAACTGTACTTCGGGGAGGACGAGTCGCTCGTGGCTGAGGTCATCGACAACACGACATCCCGGGGCCGCACGATTCGTTTTTTGTTTGACGGCACCCACGAGGAGCTGACCCAAACGCTAAATACTATGGGTGAAACGCCTATTCCGCATTTACTGGGTCGGCAAGCGGATGATGACGATCGGGTGCGCTTTCAAACGGTATTTGCCTCACGCATCGGTGCGGTGGCTGCACCATCGGCCGGACTTCATTTTAGTCGCGAACTGATGAAGCGTTTGGTATTAAAAGGAGTTGACCTTGCAGAAATTACTCTGCATGTTGGATTGAGTTCCTTCCGTCAAGTGGAAGTAGAGGACCTAACCAAACACAAATCGGAAAGTGAATATTTTGAAATCTCAGATGAAGCATGCGATCTGGTGAATGGGGCTATAGGTCGACAAAAAATGGTTTGCGCTGTGGGTACCACCTCTATGCGGACACTGGAGTCGGCTGTATCGGCCCAACAGACCTTAAAACCTCTGAGTGGGTGGACGGATCGATTTATTTTCCCTCCCTACCACTTCAACATTGCCCGTTCTATGATTACTAATTTCCATCTTCCGGAGTCGATCATGCTGATGATGGCGAGTGCTTTTGCAGGTACTGAGTTCCTTCGTGAAGCCTATGCAGTGGCGATAAAGGAAAAATACAGATTCTACACCTACGGAGATGCCATGCTGATTTTATAAGAATTAAATCGCTCCCAAAAACTCCTGTTCGAACGGAAAAATGAATTTTTCTGCGGAATCTTTTCTCCAGGCGGATGACCAAGAAGAGTTATCCAAATGTCCTTTAATCTAATATTCGTCTTCGTTAAAGAAGAAATCATCCTTTGTAGGATAATCGGGCCAGATTTCCTCAATAGTTTCATAGGGCTCGCCGTCGTCCTCCAATTCCTGCAGATTCTCTATTACTTCCAGCGGGGCACCGGAACGAATTGCATAATCAATTAGCTCCTCTTTGGTGGCAGGCCATGGGGCATCCTCGAGATGCGAGGCCAATTCTAGTGTCCAATACATGGCTTCAATTTTTCTGCAAAGGTAAAATCTATTTTTAAACAACAAATAGGAATTAGGCTCCTATTTGGATGGACGCCAGGCTTGCTCTTTGGCTCCTGCCGAGTGCATAAGAAAACGCGCTAGCGTGAACAGGTAGTCCGACAAGCGATTCAGATATCGGAGCAACCCGGGTGAAACCGCTTCATCCACTGAAAGGGCAACCAGCAAACGTTCAGCACGGCGACAAACGCAACGACATAGATGGGCGGTTGCGGAAGACGGGGTGCCCCCAGGCAAGATAAAATTCATGAGAGGAGGAAGCACAGCATCCATTAGGTCGATTTCCTTCTCTATTTTCAGTTCCGCCTGTTCGGACCAAACAGGCAGATTATGCCTGACCTCCTCGGTTGCTGCCAGGTGTGATCCCATCAAAAACAAATCCTGCTGGATGGCATTCAAAAAATGGGCGCAATTGTCTGGTATTCCCTCAGCGGTCAATTTACCTAGCCAGCTATTGAGTTCATCTACTGTTCCATATACTTCAATGCGCAGGTGCGATTTGGGAAGTCGGCGACCTCCATATAAGGAGGTTTGTCCACCATCCCCCCCTTTTGTGTATATCTTCATAGCTCTTTTACCTAATTCAACCCGGCATATACCCAATTATGCTTGGGCTCCGGCATCAATTTGGGTCGATTGATACCCGAATGGCATAGTTTCCACCTGATCCGACTCAATATTTCCGTCCCTAAGTCGCACAATTCTGTGCGCGTAACGGGCAATTTCTTCCTCATGTGTAACCAGAACAATCGTATTTCCCTGGGCGTGAATGTCGGAAAACAACCCCATGATATCGATTGACGTTTTGGTGTCGAGGTTACCTGTGGGCTCATCGGCGAGCAGAATGGATGGACGGTTGACCAGAGCCCTGGCTAACGCAACCCTTTGACGCTGACCGCCCGACAACTCATTCGGTTTGTGCCTCATCCGGGAGGCGAGTCCGACCCGATCCAGTACTTCTGCCGCCCTTTCGAGTCGTTCTGTGCGGGATACACCAGCGTAAACCAAAGGCATGGCCACATTTTCGAGGGCCGAGAGTCGGGGCAGTAGGTTAAATGTCTGAAACACGAAGCCGATTTCCCGGTTGCGCACTTCAGCCAACTGCCGGTCGTTCATACGGCTTACTTCTTGTCCACTCAAAAAATACGCGCCCCTGGTGGGGGAATCCAAACAACCGATGAGGTTCATGAGGGTCGACTTGCCCGATCCGGAGGGCCCCATGAGCGCTACATATTCGCCACGGGCAATGTTAAGTGTGATAGAACTCAAGGCGTGAATGTGTTCCTGGCCCATGACGTATGATCTTCCAATTCCACGAAGGTCGATGACAGTTTTCATTCACGCTGATCGATTACTTTGGCCACACGGAAATAATCGCTATCGCAGCGAGGGGCATTCTTCAAGGCCTCCTCATGGCTGATTTCCTGTCTCACCTGATCGTCACGCAGACGGCCCGGATCCTCGTTCATATAGACCAAAGGCTCAATACCGGTAATGTCTAGCTCGTCGAGCATGGCAGCATATTCGAGGAAACGATTCATATCATGGAGCATTTCCGCTTCCGCTTGGGGATCAAAATCAAGTCGCGCCAAGTGGGCTACTCGTCGGATGGTTTCGCTGTCGATGTTCATCATGCTGCTTAATGGATTGAATTATGATGTTTCGGGTGACTTCAGCAAGTTTTTTTTCATTGAAATCGTAGTCGGCCGGGTAGAGTGCGGGGTGACAAACCACGCGACACCGACCCCAACGATAGCGGGGCCAAGCCTCGTCGCTCATTACCCACCAGGAATTGTGCAAAGATACCGGAATTATAGGTACGTTGGCGTTGATGGCTGCACGGAATGCCCCCATCCGAAAAGCCTTGGGTAGAGGCGGATTGGGTAAAATACCGCCCTCCGGAAACACCACCAGGCTGTCGCCCTTTTTAAGCCACTGACAGGCCTTCACGAAGGCCTCGTGCGATCCTAATTTTCTTTCGCGTGGTACAGGTATGTCGATCGTTTTGAAAAAAAGACGAAAGACTGGAATAAAGAGCAACTCAACCTTGGCCATAAAATGATAATGGTCATTGGCCGCGAGTGCCATCAGCGGAATATCGATGTAGGAATGGTGGTTGGCGCAGAACACGCAGGGGCCGCTCACCTGGCTACCCGGCAAGCGTTCGAGCGTCCACCCGACACCGGTAAACCCAAACAATAGTCGCGCCCAGGTACGACGCAAGCGGTTAACAGATGGGTAGCCCTTGGATGAACGAAGCAGAATCCAATAAGCGGGATATTGAATGAAAAAAATAAGGCAGAAAATCAGAAGAAACCAAAAAGCCCCCAGTCTACCTACCCAATAGCTGATCCCGCCCGTTTCTTTCATAGTCTGCAAAACTAACACAAGCTCATTGAATTTCGTATTTTGCGAGCCAGTCATGGATATCGTTGTTTCGGGCATTCGCTCCACGGGTCGCCTTCATTTGGGGAATTATTTTGGTGCTGTACGGCAATTTTTGGGTATGCAACGCACCCACCAATGTTATTTTTTTATTGCCGATTACCATTCACTCACCACTCATCCGGATCCGGCGGCCCTTAGAGCGTCTACCCGTCAGGTGCTGATCGAGTACATGGCATGCGGAATCGATCCTGGTAAAGCAGTCATCTACCGCCAAAGCGATATTCCGGAAATTCCGGAGCTGTATATGCTGTTGAATATGCATGCCTATGTGGGCGAACTGGAGCGTGTGGCGTCGTTCAAGGAAAAAGTAAGGAAGCAACCCGGCAATGTGAATGCAGGCCTGCTGACCTACCCGGTACTGATGACGGCCGATATTATTATCCATCGTGCCCGCTGGGTGCCAGTGGGCAAGGATCAGGAACAACACCTGGAAATGGCCCGGAATTTTGTTCAACGGTTCAACCGCCTATATGGTACCGACTTTTTCCCCGAACCATATCCTTTTCGGCAGAGCGACGGACAAATGGTGAAGGTACCCGGCCTCGATGGATCGGGCAAAATGGGTAAATCGGATGGGGAAGCACAGGCCATTTTCCTATCCGACGATCCAACTCTTGTTCGCAAAAAGGTGATGCGCGCCGTCACGGACAGCGGCCCAACCACAGAAAATGCACCCATAGCCGACACTATATCTCACCTTTTTCAGCTCTTGGAATTGGTCAGCCCTCCGGATGTGGTACAACACTATCTGGACACCTACGCCCAATGCAGCATCCGGTATGGTGACTTAAAAAAGCAACTGGCAGAAGATATCATCGCTTTTTTAACTCCCATTCAGGAGCAAATCAAGGTGCTGGAGGCCGACGAAGCTCAACTCAAGCGAGTGCTGAACGAAGGCGCCGAAAAAGCCCGTCAGAGTGCTGGGTATACCCTGCGGACTGTTCGTGAGCTGATGGGTTTTAATACATAAATTATGGGAAGACACATAGCCATAGCCGGTAATATTGGTTCCGGCAAGACCACGCTCACCGGCTTACTGGGGAAACATTATCAATGGCAAACCCATTTTGAGGATGTGGACGGAAATCCGTACCTCAATGATTTTTATGAAGACATGCAGCGGTGGTCGTTCAACCTGCAGATCTACTTCCTGAACACCCGGTTTCGTCAACTGATTGAAATCCGCAAGGGAACTGAGGCTGTGGTACAGGACCGAACCATCTACGAAGACGCCCATATTTTCGCACCCAACCTGCACACCATGGGCCTTATGTCGGGACGCGACTACGAAAACTACCGGAGCCTGTTTGACTCCATCGGCAACCTTATTCGTCCGCCCGATTTACTAGTGTATTTGCGGGCATCGGTACCGACCTTGGTCCGCCAGATTCAGCGCCGCGGCAGGGATTACGAAGATGGCATTCGTCTCGACTATCTTCGCAAGCTCAATGAGCGCTATGAGGCGTGGATCGACTCCTACACCCTCGGCAACCTATTGGTGGTGGATGTAGACCAGTTAAATTTTGCCGATAAACCCGAGGATTTAGGGCAGATCATATCGCGTATAGACGCCCAGTTGCACGGGCTGTTTCCCAGCGAACAATAAATAAAAAAGACGCGCCGGAGCGCGTCTTAAAGAACTAGAGATGCTTTATCTGTCAGGAATAGATCCCGAAGCTGTCTGTAAGGAAATAGATTAATGCAACAGGGGCGCGATAACTAGGGCCACTACCGATATCAATTTCAACAAGATATTCAGCGAAGGTCCGGAGGTGTCTTTAAATGGATCCCCTACCGTGTCACCAACCACAGCAGCTTTATGCGGGTCCGACTTCTTATAGTAGGTCTGTCCGTTAATCACCACACCTTCTTCAAACATCTTTTTGGCGTTATCCCACGCGCCGCCGGCGTTGGATTGGAAAATCGCCATAAGTACGCCCGACACTGTCACTCCAGCTAGCATACCACCCAATGCTTCAGCCTTAAAAACAAACCCCACCACTACAGGAACCAAGACAGCCATAAGACCCGGTAGTACCATTTCGCGTATAGCTGCTTTAGTGGAAATTTCGACACATTTGCCGTACTCTGCTACACCATCAGCCTTTTGAAAGATGACTTGATCTTCAGCGGACCAATCCTTTAGCTCTTTATCACCGTTACGACGCATGGCGTCTAAAGCTGCTTTGAGCGCTGGGATTGAGTTGAACTGCCGACGAACCTCTTCAATCATAGACATAGCAGCACGTCCAACAGCACCCATGGCCATTGCCGAGAATACGAAGGGTAGCATGGCTCCGATAAATAAGCAGGCCATTACATTGGCCTGGGAAATATCAATACTTCTAA
>Ga0194131_10004264_pt1 | contig 21735 bp, 20 predicted proteins | sample TA2KigO120mmetaG_FD_148631 | JGI IMG/M metagenome (GOLD analysis project Ga0194131, IMG submission 148631) | Freshwater microbial communities from Lake Tanganyika, Tanzania - TA2015053 Kigoma Offshore 120m | ecosystem: Environmental > Aquatic > Freshwater > Lake | place: Tanzania: Lake... | reverse complement strand
AGAAGACCGAAGGCGAGATGCTCAAGACGAAGAACTTCGGTCGGAAGAGCCTAAACGAGATCAAGGAAATCCTGTCGACCATGGGCCTCAGCCTCGGCATGCGGGTCGACGGCGGCAGCGAATAGGCCAGGGTGGGGGTGGGCCAGGCAGGCCCGTAGGGAGCCATGAGACACCGAGTTGCACACCGGAAACTGGGGCGCGTCACCGAGCATCGCATCGCGATGCTGAGGAACCAGGCGACCTCTCTCCTGCGTCACGAGCATCTAACAACCACGGTACCTCGCGCGAAGGAGCTGCGGCCCTTCGTGGAGCGTCTGATCACGATTGCCAAGCGCGGGTTGGCGGAGGGGTCCAACGCCGGACCGATCCGAACGCTCAACGCGCGCCGACTCGTGATGCAAGACCTGCAGGATCGTGCGGTCGTCACGAAACTCTTCAGCGAGCTCGCGCCGCGCTTTGCCGGCCGTCCCGGGGGCTACACGCGCCTTCTCCGAGTCGGGTTTCGCAAGGGCGACGGCGCCGAGGTCGCCCAGGTCGAGCTCATCGGCAGTGAGTACAACCCACGTGCCAAGGAAGAAGCTGAAGCGGCCAAGGCCGCCGAGGCGCCCGGGCCGACCGGCGTGGGCGGCCGGCTGCGCGCCGCTGCGAACCGCCTGCGCGGGAAAAAGGACACACCCGTCCAGGACGGCGAGGGTGAGCCCGAGAAGAAGTCCGCCGGCAGCAGGAAGAAGAAATCCGATCAGGAAGGTGGCGCGTAGCCCATCCGCACGACGCGCGTCGTTCCCCGGTCGACCCACGAAAGGCCCGCTGAGTGCGCCGCTCACCGGGCCTTTCTGCTTGCGCCGTTCTCGAGCGCCTGCTACGCCTCTTCCACCTCGACACCGCGTTCGGCCTTGGCCGCCGCGATGATCTTGCTTTGCAGGTGAGACGGCACTTCGTCGTAGTGCGAGTACTCCATGTGATACGACCCGCGTCCACCCGTCGCAGACGTCAGGTGTTGCTCGTAAGAGAGCATCTCGGACATGGGAACCTGCGCCTTGATGATCGTGGTGCCGCCGCGTGTGTCCATGCCGCCAATGCGGCCGCGCCGGCCGTTGAGGTCGCCCATCAGGTCGCCGGCGTAGTCGGACGGCGCGTAGACCTCGACGTTCATGATCGGTTCGAGGATCGTCGGCCGCGCCCGCGTCATCGCGTCCTTGAACGCGAGTGATCCGGCCATCTTGAACGACAACTCGTTCGAGTCCACGTCGTGGTACGACCCGTCGAACACGGTCACCCTGAAATCGACGACCGGGTAACCGGCGAGGTATCCGCGCTGCCGGGAGTCCTGGATGCCCTTCTCGACGGCCGGCACGAATTGCCGCGGAATGGAGCCGCCGAAGATATCGTCGACGAACTCGAAGTCGCCGCCACGGGGCAACGGCTCCATGCGGATCTTGCAGTCGCCGAACTGGCCGTGTCCGCCTGTTTGCTTCTTGTGGCGGCCGTGCGCCTCGGTCGCCGACTTGATCGTTTCCCGATACGGAATTCTTGGCGGTTTGAGGTTGACGTCCACGCCAAAGCGCCGTTTCAGCTTCGCGACCGTGACCTCGATGTGAATCTGTCCCTGTCCCGAGAGCAGGAGCTCCTTGGTCTGCGGATCGCGGCTGTAGCGGATCGTCGGGTCTTCTTCCTCCAGGCGGTGCATCGCCGTGCTGATCTTGTCTTCGTCGCCGCGGCTCTTCGGCTCGATGGCGTAGCTCAAGACAGGCTCCGGGAACTTCACGGGCGGGAACGACAGCGCCTCACTCTTGTCGCCGAGAGTGTCGTTGGTCAGCGTGTCCTTGAGTTTCGCGACCGCTCCCATGTCGCCTGCCTTGATCTCGGGCACTGGTGTCTGTGTCTTGCCCTGCAGTAGCTCGAGATGGCCCAGCCGTTCGGAGACGTCCTTGGCCCGGTTGTGCACGGTCGAATCGGATTTCATCGATCCTGACATTACGCGGAACATCGTGATGCGGCCGGCAAACGGATCGGCGATGGTCTTCCAGACAAACGCCGCGCTCGCGGCTTTGTCATCAGCCTGCACGGTCGTGGAGGCTCCGGACTTGTCGATCGCGGGAAACGGACGATCGGCAGGGGAGGGCAGATATGCGAGGATGCTGTCGAGCAACGGTTGAATGCCCATGTTGAGGAGCGCGGACGTGCACAAGAGCGGGAAGATCTTCGCCCCGGCCGTTGCACTGCGCAGCCCGCTCACGAGCTCGTCGTCGGTGAGGGTGCCTGCCTCGAAGAACTTCTCCATGAGGCGCTCATCGGCCTCGGCCACCATTTCGATGAGTTGCTCGCGGGCGCTGTCGACGGCTGCGGCCATGTCGGCAGGGATGGGGGTTTCCTTGCACTTGCCACTCTCGCCGCCCTCGAACACGAAAGCCTTTCGGGTGACGAGATCGACCACGCCACGGAACGCTTTGTCCTCCCCGATCGGCAGCTGGACTGGGATGACCGTGCGGTTGCAGGTATCGCGCAGCGACTGGAGCGAGCGCTCGAGGCTCGCGCGCTCCCGGTCCATCCGGTTGAGCACCACGAGTCGGGGCACCGTCAGCTCGTCGGCTGCCGCCCACGCCTTCTCGGTCTGCACCATCACGCCAGCGACGGCGTCGATCACCACGAGCGCGCCGTCCGCGACGTAGAGTGCGCTGCGGACGTCCGAGAAGAAGTTACCAATGCCCGGGGTATCGATGAGGTTGATCTTGTGCCTGTTCCATTCAGCGAACGCGAGGCTCGCCGAGAGCGTGTGCTTGCGCGCGATCTCCTCCTCATCAAAATCCGTGACGGTTGTCCCGTCATCAACTTTCCCAAAGCGGTTGATCATGCCGGCGTCGGCGAGAATGGCGGAGGCGAGTTGCGTCTTGCCCGAACCGGTATGCCCGACAATCGCGACATTCCGGATGCTGGCGGCGTCGTAGACCTTCATACGCGGGTCCCCCTGTGGGTCTCAGTGATTCGGGACAGCTCTTTACGCCGCATGATAGTGCTCGGGCACGAAGGCCGCAAGGTATTGACGATTGACGATCGCCGATTCATCGAGCGGTGCCGAGCCGCCTGGCTCGCGTCGCGCTGCACCGAGGCGCCCTCACTCTTCGCGGTTCGGTGGCGAGCCGGCGGTGACGCTCGAACGCGCCCGAGACGCGACTTGCGACCTGGCGACTTGTGACTTCCGCCTGTGAGTTGGCGACCTGCGACTGATGTCTACTCGTGTCGCAACGCCTCGATCGGATCGAGGCGCGAGGCGCGCACGGCCGGCCACATACCGAAGAAGATGCCGACCGAGGCAGAGAAGCCGAGGCCGATGGCGAACGACCACCAGGGGAGAGAGAGCGGGAATCCCGTCACGAGGTGGACCAGCCAGCCGATCCCGGCGCCGAAGAGGATGCCGATGACACCGCCGAGCGACGTCAGGAACGCCGCCTCCGTCAGGAACTGAAAGAGGATTTCGGCTCGACGCGCGCCGAGTGCCTTGCGCACGCCGATCTCCCGCGTCCGTTCCGTGACGGAGATCGACATGATCGCCATCACTCCGATGCCGCCGACCATCAACGCGATCGACGAGATGACGATCAGCGCCAGAAACGTCGCCTGGCTAATCTGATCCCAGAGCCCGAGAATCGCGTCCTGCGTCGCGATGTCGAAATCATTGGGCTCATCGAGCTTGAGTTGATGTCGGATTCGCATCACACGCTCGACGTCGGCCATGGCTTCCGCCTGCGGAACGCCCTCGCGCGGCACCGCCGCAATTTGGATGGCCTGAAAGACGCCGCCCCCGGGTCCACGACCGCGCCCGAAGCCGACCGCCCGTGTCCCGAATTGGCGCTGGTACACCGGGTACGGAATCGCCACGAAGTCATCTTGGGTCGGACCGAACCCGATGCCGGGTCGCTTCTCGAACACGCCGATGACGGTGAATCGCTCCGCGCCAACGCGCACTGTCTTGCCAATCGGGTCCGTGCCCGTGGGCGCAAAGAGCGCCTGCTGGGCGGTCTGGCCGAGCACGACCACATTCGACCGATACTGCACCTCGGTCCCGGTGAAGAACCGCCCCGCGGCCAGGCCGAGACGCGTACCTTCGGCGAAGTTCTCCGTCGTGCCGAACACGATGAGAAGCTTCGTGCGGAGGTCTCGATAGAAGACCCGCTCCTGCATCGGCGGACCGCCGCCAACACCGAGCTGGATGTCCACCAGTTGAATCGTCGAGGCCTGTTGTTCGATGGCGCGCGCGTCGGAGATCGTCAGGTTCGGCCGTTTGGTGAGCGCGTTGAACTCGATCCCGTTCGTGAAGCTGAGCGGACCGAACCGTTGAATCATGATGATGTTCGGCCCGATCGATCGAATCATGTCGCGGAGCGACTCGTCGAGGCCACGGATCATCGACGTCATGCCCACGATGGACGTGATGCCGATGACCACGCCCAGGACCGTCAGAGCGGATCGGAGCTTGTTGCCGATGACGGTGTCGAACGCCATCGCGACGACCTCGCGGAGCAGTCCGAGGCGAATGGACATGGGGCCCCTACTCCTTCCGCAACGCCTCGATGGGGTCGAGGCTCGCCGCCAGTGAGGCCGGATAGAGACCGAAGAACAGGCCCACGAGGGCGGTAATGCCGATGCCGACCATCACCGACCACGGTTCGATCGAGGCTGGCACCGGCGTGAGCGCGGACACGGCGGCCGCCAAGGCCGTGCCGAAGAGCGTACCAATCACGCCGCCGAAGACCGACAGGACGACCGATTCGGTGAGCATTTGCGCCATGATGTCCGATCGTCGTGCTCCAAGTGCCTTCCGCAGGCCGATCTCGCGCGTGCGCTCGCTGACGACCATGAGCATGATGTTCATGATCACAATCCCACCCACAACCAGCGACAGCGCGACGACACCCACGAGCACCGCGAAGATGCCGCTGGTCGCGGCGTAGTACAGCGTCAGGAACGTATCCGAGGTGAACATGCCGAAGTTGTTGGGGTCCTTGGGGCGCAGGCGGCGCGCGGAGCGAAGGGCGACCGTCGCTTCGTCCATCGCCGTGCTAATCCGCTCGAGGCTTCGAGGCTTCACGGTGATCGACAGCTGCCGTCGGCTTCCGTAGAGGACCTCGAACCGCGAGAGCGGGATGACCGCGAAGTCGTCCTGGGACTGACCCAGGAACGAGCCGCGTTTCTTGCTGATCCCCACGATCCGGAAACGTAAGCCTTCGATCTGCAGATGCTTCTCCAGCGGATCGACCGATCCGAACAGCCGGTCCGCCACTTCCCACCCAAGGAGGACGACCGGCCGCGAGCGCTCCACTTCGACCGAGCTCATCAAACGCCCGCGCTCGGCATCGAACGTCGAGAATTCCGTGAACGCGGCACTCACGCCATGAATCGTGACGGCGTCGAGCTGTTTGTCGCGATAGCTCACCGCGCCGACGTTCTGGGACTGGAGCATGACGGCCGCGACTTCGTCTCCGTAGCGTTGGATAGCGCGAGCGTCGGCGGATGTGATGCGTGGGTTGTACCGCGCCTTGTCGAATTCCTCGTCGCTCGTGGTGATCGGAAACTGTTGGACGCTGAACGAATCGGCGCCAGCCTGATTGAGGATGGCGTCTTTCACCGAAGCGTTCAGCCCCTGGATGAGGGCCACCACCGAGATGATCGACGTCACGGCGACGATGTTGCCGAGCACGGTCATGAAGGACCGCTGCTTCGACGCCCAGATGGCCTGGAGGGCTATGGCCGCCGAGTCGAGGAGTGCGTTCATCGATGTTGACGACCGCTACCGTGGCGAGGGTTCCGTTACCGTGGGAATCCCAGGAAGACTGGGCGGGTGGCCCCAGGCGTGCCGACCTGCGCCTTGTCGCCGTCCATCAGATTGCGCACCGTGTTGTAGGGACCGGTGATCACCTGGTCCCCAGGCGAGAGTCCCGTCAGGACCTCGAAATACTGATCGCCTGCAATGCCCACCTTAATCGGCGCGTACTCCACCACGTCCGCTCGAAGGATGAATACCCCCTCGGTCTCCCTGCGCGTCTGGCCGGGCTGCAACTCGGCGGCCTGGGCTGTCGGTTCGAGGGCCGCTCCTGCACCCGGCATGAACGTGAGGCCTCGATGGCGATTCGGATCGGGTGGCTGCCGCACGATCTGGTCCTTCGCGTCGTACAGCAGCTCGCGAACGGCGACGGCAGGAATCGGCACCGCTGTGACGTTCTGGCGAGTGGCCGTGGTGATGTCGGCCGTGCACGTGAACCCTGGGCGGACGTCGGGAATGTGGTCTTCGACGACCACGACCACCTTGAAGTTCGTCGCCTGTCGCGACGACGACGTCGTCGCCGATGCCGATTGGATGGGACTATTGCCGATCTCCGTGACTCGGCCCTTGAAGGTGCGGTCGGGGAGGGCGTCGATGGTAACCACCGCCGGTTGGCCAATCGCGACCAGGGGCACATTCGTTTCGTCGACTTCCACTTCGGCCTGGATGATCGACATGTCGGCCAACGTCAACAGCACCGTGCCAGCGTTGTTCATCGTCCCGATGACGGCGGTTTCGCCCTCCTGGATGTTCCGGCGCGTCACGATGCCGTCGATCGGCGATTCGATCCGCACCTTGCTCAAGTCGTAGCGGGCGCTCTCGAGCGTGGCGCGCTCCTGTGAGATCCGCGCGGCCTGAGCTCCGATCTGCTTCTCGCGCTCGCGAAGCGCGGAATCGGCGGCCCGCACCTCGTTGTCAGCCTTCTCGAGCGCTTCGCGCGTGTTGAGCTGTTGGCTCGCCAGCTCTTTCTGGCGCGTCAGATTCTGTTGCGCCTGCTGCAACTGAACGCGGGCGGTTTCCACCCCTTGGCGAAGCTGATCGAGCGAGGCCTCGGCGGCCTGCAGCGACGCCGTTCCGCCGTCCACGCGGGTTCGCAGCGACTTGGGGTCGATCTGCAGTAAGAACTGCCCACGGGCGACGCGGTCCCCTTCGTTCACCGCGAGGTTGATGACGCGGCCGGATGCGTCGGCACTGATGTTCACGAGACGTTTCGGCTGGATCTTCCCGGACGCTGAGACGACTGCCGTGAGATCCCGCGTCTTGATCGTCTCGGCGGTGACGATGGGGATCTGCTCCCGCTGGAACCATAGGCCGGCGGCGACGGTTCCGCCGATGACGAGCAGAAGCGCGAGTAGGGCGAGGATGGTCCACCGTTTCATCGAGGCTCCAGAAAGGCGAAAAGGATTGGAAAAGGTCTACACATAAGACGCTACGCGCCTGCCACTGGTTCAGGCGGACGAGTGGGCGAGGCTCGCCGCCGCACCCGCGGATTTCGAGGAGAAGACGGCCTGCGGACCGGCCGTTCTCCAAAGACGCCGAGGAGGACCTGCAATCCTTCTCCGAGTCGCTGCCGGGCTTCGTCGCCGACCGGCTCGAGCAGCTCGGCCAGGTGTCGTTCGGCTGAACGCCCTACGCGAGAGACTGTCGCCCGTCCTTTCGCTGTGACCTCGATGCGCACCTGGCGCCGGTCCTTACCTGCCGAACGTCGGACCCAGCCTCGAGCGACGAGTGCGCTGATGCTGTTGGACATGGTCGGCGGGCTGACGCCCTGCCGAGCCGCGAGGTCGGTCAAGCTCAGGGGGTGCGGTTGAGCTGCCAGCACTGATAACAGCCCAAAATGGGCAGGTGCGGGCAGCTCACCAGCGGCGCGCAGCTCGGCCGCCACGGTCCGCATGACCAGCGGCACGATGCGCAGGATCTCGTGTGCCAACGCCTGGGTGAGTTCCCGTGAGGTCACCTTTAGGAGTCCTAATGATTATGCTAGCTAATTTACCACGTCCGAACGCCGAACGGATGGCGTCCGGGCAGTGTTCATATTCTCGGCCTGCTACCGATATTCCTGTGGTGGGGATCAGCCGGGCCCGGCCAGCGTGGTGTGCGGTGGCGTGCAGACTCGTGAGCGTTCGCGTCGCTCTCGTTTGCGGTTGCAGTCTGGCGCTGGCCTCCGCGGCCGCGCGACCTGCGGCGGCACAGGCGTTCGAGGACGTCGGCACGCGCGCGCAAGGGATGGGTGGGGCGTTTGTCGCGGTGGCCGACGATGCTTCCGCCACGTGGTGGAATCCCGCCGGTCTCGCAGGCGGCGCGTTCTTCAGCACGATTCTCGAGCGTGCGCAGTGGCGCGCACCAGTGGACACGCCGATCGCGGGTCCGGCCACGCAGTCTCGGACATCCGCGTTCGCGCTGGCGTATCCGGCGCTCGGCCTCAGCTACTACCGCTTTCGATTGAGCGACCGTGGGCAGTCCGACTCTATCGGGGCTATGCAGCCGGGCCGACAAGATGAAGGTCGTGACGTTCCAGTTGTGCGCGCGATGGCGGTCTCGGCATTCGGCGCCACGGTCGGCCAGTCCCTGGGGAACCACGTCGTCGTCGCGTCCACCGTTCGGCTCCTGCGTGCGGGCGCTGTGACGACCACGGACGTCGTCGGATCCGGCGCGCTCGATCGCGCAGACGACCTGCGCGTGACGCGCGAGACGCGCGGCGATCTGGACGTGGGCGTGATGGTGCGAGCAGGCGGGGTCAGTCTCGGCGCCGCGGTTCGTCATGTGGGCGAGCCGGGCTTTGGCAGCGGCGATGCGCGGGTGGTGCTGACGCGACAGGCGCGTGCGGGTGTTGCGGTGAGAAGGAGCCGAGTGGGCGTGTTCGATTCGCTCATCGGTGCCGTGGACGTCGACATGACCACGGCGACGACCGTGTTCGGTGATGAACGACGCCTTGCGACAGGCGGTGAGCTGGGCCTGTTGCGCAGTCGTGTATTTCTGCGCGGAGGCCTGAGCACTAATACCGTCGGCGATCGGGAGTGGCAGGAGAGCGTCGGCGCGAGCATCGCGCTGCGCGCCGGCCTCTACGTAGATGGGGTGTGGGTGCGAGGCGCCGCCGCCTCGCGGACGTCGCGTGCAGGCTGGGGTGTGTCGCTCCGGTCCGCGTTCTGAGTTCTCACGGTGGCTCTTCTCACCTTCGCAGACAGGTCGTAGTATCGATGCCGGTCCGAATTGGCGAGCTCCTGCTGAAGGAGAAGCGCATCACACCAGAGCAGCTCCAACAAGCTCTGAACTATCAGAAGACCAATGGGGGGAAGCTCGGCGTCAACCTCGTCAAGATGGGCTTCATCAAGGACGAGGAGATCACCAGTCTGCTCAGCAAGCAGTACGGGGTACCCTCCATCAACCTCGCCCAGTTCGAGATCGACAGCGCTGTCATCAAGCTCATTCCGCCGGAGACTGCCCAAAAATACCAGATCGTCCCGCTGAGCCGCGCTGGCGCCACGCTCACCATCGCGATGACGGACCCGACCAACGTCTTCGCCATGGACGACATCAAGTTCATGACCGGCTACAACGTGGAGCCGGTGGTGGCGAGCGAGATCGCAGTCGGGGAGGCGATCGTCAAGTACTACCCCGGGGCCATCCAGAGCCCGGCGGGCGTTCCCAGCGGCAAGGTGAAGATCGCCGCCGAGCCGCTGCCGCAGATCGTTCCGTCGGGACCCAGCACGCTCGAGATGGCGAGCAAGGGGCTCGAGGAGCTGCAAGCCACCCTCGAAGACACCAGCGACGTCGAGGTTCTCGAGGAGCTGCAAGAGATCTCCGCCGACGCGCTCGCGCGCCATGGCGAGGAGGCGCCGGTCGTCCGGCTCCTGAACGTAGTGCTGATGTCCGCCATCCAGAAGGGCGCCAGCGACATTCACATCGAGCCGTACGAAAAGGAGCTCCGGGTCCGCTACCGCATAGACGGCATCCTCTACAACATCATGAGCCCGCCGCTCAAGTTCCGCGACGCGATCTCATCGCGCATCAAGATCATGTCGAAGCTCGACATCGCGGAGAAGCGGCTCCCGCAGGACGGGCGTATCAAGATCCGGTTCAACGAGAGCGGCGTCCCCAAGGAAATCGACTTCCGCGTCTCGGTGCTGCCCACGCTCTTCGGCGAGAAGATCGTGTTGCGTCTCCTCGACAAGGACAAGCTGATGCTCGACATGACGCGGCTCGGTTTCGAGGCCGAGTCGCTCGCGAAGTTCGAGTCGGCCATTCTCCGTCCTTGGGGTATGGTCCTCGTCACGGGGCCTACCGGATCGGGCAAGACCAACACGCTCTACTCGTCCATATCGAAGATCAACACGCCCGAAACGAACATCATGACCGCGGAAGACCCGGTCGAGTTCAACCTGGTGGGCGTGAACCAGGTGCAGATGAAGGAGAGCATCGGTCTCAACTTCGCGGCGGCGTTGCGCTCGTTCCTGCGACAGGACCCCAACATCATCCTTGTCGGCGAAATCCGCGACTTCGAGACCGCCGAGATTGCCGTCAAGGCCGCACTCACCGGTCACCTCGTGCTGTCGACCCTGCACGCCAACGACGCGCCGAGCACGATCAACCGGTTGATGAACATGGGCATCGAGCCGTTCCTCGTGGCGAGCTCGGTGCACTTGATCTGTGCGCAGCGTCTCGTGCGGCGCGTGTGCAGCAACTGCAAGCAACCGGCGCCGCACGCCCCCGCCGCGTTGGCGCATGCGGGATTCTCGCAAGAGGACGCGCACGCGGTGGTGCCGATGAAGGGCGTCGGATGCGAGCGCTGCAACATGACCGGCTACAAGGGCCGTGTCGGTCTCTACGAAGTGATGGAAGTCAGCGAGCAGCTTCGAGAGCTGATTCTCGTCGGGGCGTCGGGCCTGGAGCTTCGTCGAAAGGCGGTCGAGGAAGGCATGATCACGCTCCGCATGAGCGGGCTGCGAAAGGTCAAGGAAGGCGTGACCACGATCGAGGAAGTCGTTCGAGAAACGGTGAAATAACTCATGACACTGCCTGAACTGCTGAAGACGATGGTGGAGATGGAGGGCTCGGACCTCCACATCTCCACGAACACGCCGCCACAGGTCCGCCAGCACGGCCACCTGCAACGGTTGCCGCAACCGGAGTTGACGCCAGCGGACACCAAGCAGCTCGTCTACAGCGTGCTCACCGACTCGCAGAAGAAGCGGTTCGAGGAGACGATGGAGCTGGATTTCTCGTTCGGGATCCGCGGTCTCGCGCGCTTCCGCTGCAACGTGTTCAACCAGCGCGGCGCCGTTTCAGCCGTCTACCGGCTCATCCCCGAGAAGATCCGCGCCTTCGGCGAGCTGGGTCTGCTGCCAGTCCTGGCGACCCTCGCCGATCGTCCTCGCGGGCTGGTGCTCGTCACCGGACCCACCGGCTCTGGCAAGTCGACGACCCTGGCCGCGATGATCGACAAGATCAACTCCGAGCGCACGTCGCACATCCTGACCATCGAGGACCCGATCGAGTACCTGCACACCAACAAGAACTGTCTGGTGAACCAGCGCGAGGTCCACAGCGACACCATGGGGTTCAGCCATGCGCTCCGGGCAGCCCTGCGTGAGGACCCGGACATCGTGCTCGTGGGCGAGATGCGGGACCTGGAGACGGTTGAGTCGGCATTGAAGATCGCCGAAACCGGCCACTTGACGTTCGCGACGCTGCACACGAACTCGGCCGCACAGACCATCAACCGTATCGTCGATATCTTTCCTGCCGGCCAACAAGGGCAGATCCGCACGCAGCTTTCGTTGGTGCTCGAGGGCATCGTCTGTCAGGCGCTGCTACCGCGCGCCGACGGCAAGGGACGGGTTCCGTCGATGGAGATCATGATTCCCACGCCCGCCATCCGTGCGCTCATTCGCGACGACAAAATCCACCAGATCTACGGCGCCATGCAGACGGGCCAGGAGAAGCTGGGGATGCAGACCGCCAACCAATCGCTGGCGACGCTGTACATGAAACGCCTCATCACGATGGAGACCGCGCTCTCTGCATCCTCGTTGCGTGAAGAGCTGCAGGACATGATCAACCGGGGTGTCGGCGTCGTGGTGGGAGCCGGCATGATGCGCGGGCCGCGGCCGGCTCCGAAGGCGTAAGGGACGGGGCGACATCATGCCGACGTTTGCTTATACGGGACGGACAAGGGCGGGACAGACGGTCACCGGGGAGAAGGCAGCTGACACGATGGACGCGGCCGTCACCGAGCTCAGGCGCGAGCAGATCCTGGTGACCCGCATCACGCCGACCAAAGCCAAGGCCGAGACCGCGTCGAAGGACAAGAAGAAGGGCTCGCTGGGCAAGCGCGTCGCGGCGAAGAATCTGGCCGTGTTCACGCGCCAGTTCTCGGTGATGATCGACGCCGGCTTGCCGCTCGTGCAGTGCCTCGACATCCTCGGCAGTCAGGAAGAGGACAAGAACTTTGCCGTGGTCATCAGTCAGACGCGGTCCGATGTGGAAGGGGGTGCATCGCTCGCCGACGGGATGCGCAAGCATCCGAAGACGTTCGATCCGCTATTCACCAACATGATTGCGGCCGGCGAGGCCGGCGGCATTCTCGATACGATTCTCAAGCGCCTGGCGACGTACATCGAGAAGGCCGTCAAGCTCTCCGGTCAGGTGAAGTCGGCCATGATCTACCCGGTGGCCGTCATGGTCATCGCCGCGGTCGTGGTCGGCGTGATCTTGTGGAAGGTCATTCCGACGTTCGCGCAGCTCTCCGCTGGTCTCGGTGCCGAGCTGCCCGCGCCCACGCGCCTGGTCATCTCTCTCAGCAACCAGCTGGTGGCCTATGGCTGGTTGTTGTTCTTCATCCTGCCGGCTCTGGCGTTAGCCTTCCGCCGTTACTACAGCACCGACAGCGGACGTCACACGGTCGACGCCGCCGTGCTGAAGGCCTCGGTGCTCGGCGACATCATGCGGAAGATTGCCGTCGCCCGCTTCTGTCGGACGCTGGCCACGCTCATCAGCTCGGGCGTGCCGATTCTCGATGGCCTGGAGATCACCGGGAAGACGTCGGGCAACGCGGTCGTCGAGGACGCGATCATGGCGACGCGCAAGAGTATCGAGCGCGGTGAGACGATTTCGGCCCCGCTCAGGGAGACCGGGGTGTTCCCGGCGATGGCCGTCCAGATGATCGGCGTCGGCGAGGCCACGGGCGCGCTCGACACGATGTTGGCGAAGATCGCCGACTTCTACGAGGAGGAAGTCGACACGGCGGTGGCAGGCCTGCTGACCTTGCTCGAGCCGATCATGATCGCCTTCCTCGGCGGTGTCGTCGGCGGCATTGTCATCGCGATGTACCTGCCGATCTTCGACCTCATCAGCAAGCTGACATAGCGGCTGACGATTGACGGTTCCAAGGGGTCGAGGGTTCATGGGTTCGAAGGCTCCGGGGTCGAACCCCTGAGCCCTGAACCCGCGAGCCCTTGACCCGTTGAACCCCAGAACCCCTTGAACTCGTCTACCCTTCGTCGAAAGGCGGCGACCCTGATCGCCGCGCAGGCAGTGCTCGGGACGGTGCTGCTCGGTTCGGGGACTATCGCGGGAATCACGGCGCCGGGATCGTTCCCGATCGATCCCTTCTTCCTGCTGATCGCCACGACCTACGCGCTGACCATCCTGTGGGCGTCACTGCTGCGGTACCTGGATGCCGCATCGTGGCTGGTGGATGTGCAGCTCGCGACCGACGCGGTCCTGGTCTCTGCCTACATCTACGTCACCGGGGGGATCGCGAGTTACTTCTCGTCCCTCTACGTCCTGCCGATCATTGCCGCGGCCACGGTCCGCTATCAGCGGGGGGCCTTGCTTGTCGCCACGCTCAGCGGGGTGCTGTACGTGAGCCTCGTGGGCGGGCAGTATCTCTCCGCCGCGGGCGTGCTGCGCGATCCGTTCCTGGAGACTGCCAGCTTCGTGTTGCCCGCCGCTCGTACCGCCACGTTCGCCGTTGGGCTGAACGTCTTCGGCTACTTGGCCGTGGCCTGGTTGGCGGGGTCACTTGCGGACGGCATGCGTTCGGCGGGGGCGCGGCTGGAGGTCGCGTCCAGCGACCTCAAGGCGCTCAATCAACACGTGATCGACAGCTTGCCGAGCGGCCTGGCCACCACGGACCCAGCGCAGCGGATCCTGAGCTTCAATCGCGCGGCGGAGCAGATCACCGGCTTGTCGTTTCCAGCCGTGGCTGGTCGCCGGATCACCGAGGTGCTCCAGCTTCCGGCTGAGCTGGCCAGCGCGTTCGACGCCGGGTTGAACGGCGTGCCGGCTCGACGCGTGGAATTCCGCTATCGAACGTCCGATAAGCGAGGAGAGATCGACATCGGGTTGACCGCGACTCACTTACAGACACCGAGCGGACGCGCCGGATTCCTCATGACGTTCCAGGACTTGACCGACATCAAGAAGCTGGAGCGCGACGCACATCTCCGGCAGCGCCTGGCCGCCGTGGGCGAGATGGCAGCTGGTATCGCGCACGAGATTCGAAATCCGCTCGCCTCGATGGCGGGCTCGATCCAGATCCTGCGCGAGGAGCTGCCGCTGACGCCCGATCGGGCCCAGTTGATGGACATCGTCTTGCGGGAGTCCGAGCGCCTGAACACGACCATCCGGTCGTTCCTGGACTACGCGCGCCCGCAGCGGTTCTCCGTCGGGCGGCTGGATATCCGGCGCCCCTTGAGCGACACGGCGCTGTTGCTGCGCAACAGCGCGGACCTTCACCCCAAGCATGTCTCGAGGTCGACGCGCCCGACCAGGAGGTCATCGTCGAAGCCGACGAGCACCAGATCAAGCAGATCCTCTGGAACCTGGCCACCAACGGCTTGAAAGCGATGCCGAACGGGGGCACGTTGCGCCTTGCCGCGAGCAGCGACGCCCGCACCGGAGCGACCATCCTCGTCCAGGACACCGGGGTAGGCATCCCCGCCGACGAGGTCGAAAGGCTTTTTCAGCCCTTCCACGGCCACTTCGCACGAGGCACCGGGCTTGGTCTCGCCATCGTGCATCGCATCGTCACCGACTACAGGGGAGAGATTCAGGTGAGCTCACGTCCAGGGGCTGGCACGACGGTCGTCGTCCGCCTACCCGTTTACGCGGAGCTGGCGAAATGAGCCTGTCCGAAGCCGCTGCGACACCGGCGCCGGCGATACGCCAGCAGCCGCGCGTGCTCGTCGTCGACGACGAGCGATCGATGCGAGAGCTGCTGGGCATCGTGCTTCGACGCGAGGGCTACGACGTCGTGCTCGCTGAGAATGGAAAGTCGGCGATCGACGTGATCGCCCGTGAGCCGATCGACCTCCTCATCTCCGATATCAAGATGCCGGATCTGAGCGGCGTCGAAGTCCTCCGCGCCGCGAAGAACGCCGACCCGGATGTGCTCGCCATCATGGTGACCGCGTTCGCGTCGACGGACACCGCCGTCGAGGCCATGCGCCTTGGCGCGTGCGACTACTTGAGCAAACCGTTCGACGTCGACCTGCTCAAGATGAAGGTGCGCGAGAAGATCGAGAATCGGCAGCTTCGACAGGAGAACGTGCTCCTGAAACGGACGCTTGGGCTGTCCCACCAGTTCTCGAACATCATCGGGCGCAGCCAGACAATGCTCGATGTCTTCAAGATGATCGAGACCGTCGCCCGGACCAACAGCACTATTCTGCTGACCGGCGAGTCGGGCACCGGAAGGGGCTCGTCGCACAGGCCGTGCACTTTCACTCGCTCAGGCGCGAGCGTCCAATGGTGGCGCTGAACTGCGGCGCCATGCCCGAGACCCTGCTCGAGTCTGAGCTTTTTGGACATATGCGCGGCGCGTTCACGGGCGCGGAGTCGAACAAGAAGGGTCTATTGGAGGTCGCCGAGAAAGGCACGATCTTCCTCGACGAAATCGGTGAGATGAGCCCCGTGATGCAGGTCAAGCTGCTGCGGGTGCTGCAGGAGCGTCGCTTCCGACGCGTCGGCGGGTTGGAAGAGTTGCAGGCGGATATTCGCGTGATCGCCGCGACGAATCAGGACCTGACCAAGGCGGTGGCTGAGGGGCGGTTCCGCGAGGATCTCTACTACCGCATCAACGTGATTCCGATTGTGCTTCCGCCGCTGCGGGAGCGCCGAGAAGACATCCCGCTCTTGGCGGAGCACTTCCTCGCGAAGTACGCCGAGCAGATGGGCAAGAGCGTCAGCGCGATCTCGCGTGGCGCGATGGATCTGCTCCGGTAACACGACTGGCCGGGGAACATTCGGGAGCTGGAGAACGTCGTCGAGCGCGCCGTGGCTCTCGAGGGCACCCCCGCCGTGTTGCCCGAGAGCCTGCCACCCTCGCTGCGCTCGACCCGTGTGCGGACCGAAGTGCCAGCAGGCGACGTGCTGCCGGCTGAGGGGTTCGACCTCGAGGCTCACGTCAAGGAACTTGAGCGCGGCTATATCGCCCAGGCGCTCGAGCGCGCCAACGGTGTGCAGGTGAGGGCAGAAGAGATGCTGGGTATGAGCTTCCGCAGCTTTCGCTACTACGTGAAGAAGTACAACCTCCGGTGAGGGCTGCCGACTGCCGGCCATTCAGTCCGACCCGTCGTCAGACGTGGAGGGCACCACTGACACTCCCCGTCGCTTCCAACTGACGTTGGTTGTCAGTTGGCACCGCGGGGGAGGGATTACGATAGTGTGACGCCTGGGTAAGTGGTACACTGCGAGTGAGTTCCAGCGTCACGACGATACGGTTGCGGCTTGGCATTTCAGTTGCTCCTGGAGAAGGGCATACCGGGTCCGGCGCCTCAAATCCTTGACCAGGCCCCAATTTGAAGGAGTACGTGATGAAGATTCGTGACACCAAAGGCTTCACCCTTATCGAGCTGCTGATCGTCGTGGCGATCATCGGCATCATCGCCGCGATTGCGGTGCCCGGTCTCCTCCGCGCCCGTATGTCGGGCAATGAAGTGTCGGCGATCGGCTCGCTCCGTGCCATCAACTCGGCCCAGTCGACCTTCTCGTCCAGCTGCGGCGGCAACGGCTATGCGCAGACGCTGGCGGATTTGAGCACGGCGCCGACTGGCTCGACGCATGGCTTCATCTCGCCCGACCTGTCGTCTGACGGCGTGACGAAGAGCGGCTACACTGTGAACGTCGATCAGGACCAGAGCGCGGTCGCGGTTGCGACGGCCTGTAACGGCGCCCAGTCGTTTTCGTCGTACTTCGCCGAGGCGCATCCGTTGACCGTGGGTTCGACGGGTCAGCGCTCGTTCGCGACCGACACGCGCGGCACCATCTACTTCAAGCAGGACGGCGCCACGGTTTTGGTCCGGATGTCGAACGCGGACGGCGTGCTTCAGTAAGCACTTCAACTGGGTCTGGTCTCGGTTGGTTCGACGGGACGTCGCGTTGGCGGCGTCCCGTTCTTTTTGTACGGCTCCTGTGTTACAACTGCGTTCGTGGCCCAGACCCAAGCGAGCGTCCCAGCCCCGCCCGACGCGTCCGGCATGTCTCCGACCGCAGCTCGGATCTGCCTTCTTTTCGCCCTGATCGGGTTGGGCGCTGCCACGACGGCCGGCTACATCCATTACCGGATCATCGCGGACCCGCTGTACGTGAGCTTCTGCGACGTGAGTTCGACGTTCAACTGCTCGCAGGTTTACAGCAGCCGGTTCGGGTCCTGGCAGGGCGTGTCGGTGGCGGTCTTAGGGGGCATTTGGTTTGCCGTCGCCACGCTGCTCTCGGTGGCAGGATTGACGGGTCGCCAGAGCGTCCGTGAGAGCGTTCCCGGCTATCTGTTCGCCGGATCGACGCTGAGCCTGGCGGTTATCTTGTATCTGGCGTATGCCTCTTGGTTCATCCTCAAGCTCGTCTGTATTGTGTGCCTGGTCACGTATGCCGCCGTGATCGGCCTCTTCATCGTGTCCGGAGCGGCCACGGCCATTCCCATGCTGACGCTGCCTCGCCGCCTCGCTGGTGATCTCAAGGTGTTGGTGACCAATCCGGTCGCCCTGGTGCTGGCGCTCGTGGTGGCCGTTGGCGCCGGCAGCGCATTGGCGTTCTTCCCGCGCGATGGGGCCGCCGAAGCCGCAGCGGGAGGCGGGGCCGCCGCCCCGGCCGCCAACGAGCAGGGCGCCTCAGAGCTCGAGCGCTTCATGGCCAGTTCCGTCCGGCTGCCGCTCGTGGTGCCCGCTGAGGGCGCCAAGGTGCTGATCGTCAAGTTCAACGACTACCAGTGCCCGGCCTGTGGCTCGTCGTATCAGTCTTACAAACCGATCCTGGAGAGGTACGCCAAATCCAATCCGGGCGAGGTGCGGGTGGTCCTGAAGGATTACCCCCTCAGCAACAAGTGCAACCCGAACATGAACACGGAATTGCATGGGGCGGCGTGCGATGCCGCGGTCGCTGTCCGCCTGGCGCGAGCGAACAACAAGGCCGAGGCGCTCGAGGAGTGGTTGTACAGCAACCAGCCGACCATGACGCCTGAGACGGTCCGGAAGGCGGCGCGCGAGATCGGCGGGGTGACCGACTTCGAGCAGAAGTACGCCTCTACACTGGAATCCGTGAAGTCCGATATTGCGTATGGGAAGCAGCTCGCCGTGCGGTCGACGCCGACCTTCTTCATCAACGGCGTCAAGGTCGAGGGGGCGATGGCTCCGCAGTTCTTCGACCTCGCAATCGCCTACGAGCTCAAACACCCGAGAGGGCAGTAGATCCCGGCCCGAACCTGAGGCGCTCGAGGTACCGGGGACAGGGCTCCCGGGTTTCACCGTTTGACGTCAATGCACGCCCTGGCCACCACTGACCTGACAAAGGACTTCACCGTTGGTTTTTGGCGGAAGCGTCCGTACCGTGCGCTCGACCATCTGACGCTGAGTGTGGCACCTGGTGAGGTGTTCGGCTTCCTCGGCCCGAACGGGGCGGGGAAGACCACCACGCTGAAGCTCCTGATGCGGCTCGTGTTCCCCACCTCCGGGCACGGCGAGCTACTGGGCCGTCCGCTAGGTGAACGCTCGGTGCGCCAGCGGCTCGGCTACCTCCCGGAGAACCCCTACTTCTACGACTACTTGACCGCCGAAGAGCTCCTCGAGTACTTCGCGGGCCTGTTCGGGTACGCGCCCGCCGACCGACGCACGCGCGCCGGCCGGCTGCTGGACGAGGTGGGCATCGGGGCTGAGCGGCGCTTGCCGCTACGGAAGTTTTCGAAGGGGATGCTGCAGCGCGTTGGCATCGCGCAAGCGCTGATCAACGATCCCGAGCTCGTGATCTTCGATGAACCGATGTCCGGCCTCGACCCGCTCGGGCGTCGCGATGTTCGTGCGCTGATTCTCCGACTGCGCGATCACGGCTGCACCGTCTTCTTCAGCTCACACGTGCTGAGCGACGCCGAGGCGCTGTGCAGTCGTGTGGCGATCCTGGCGAAGGGGCGGCTGCTGACGGAGGGACGGCTGGCGGACATGCTGGCATTTCGCGCGCACGGCTGGGAGCTCGTCGTCGAGCACGTGACTGAGAGCGCGCTCCGAAGCCTCGAGGCGCAGGCGCATCGGGTCGTGCAGATTAGCGGCGGACGGTACCAGGCAGAGCTGCCGCTCGAGCCGGGGCCCGACCGGGTGCTCTCGCAGCTCACCGCGTCCGGTGCGGCACTGGTTTCGCTGAATCCCATCCGGCAGACGCTCGAGGACCTCTTCGTCCAACAGGTGAGGGCCCCCGAGGTCACGGCAGCCGATCGCTTCCACACGTCGCGCCCGGCAGCCGTCGAGCGACCCAAGGCGGGAGGCGCGCGGCGATGAGCGCCATCCGTGTGATCGCCGTCAATGTGTTCCGAGAGTCGGTCCGCGACAAGGTTCTGTACAACCTGGTGTTCTTCGCGATCCTGTTGATGGGGGCGTCGTACTTGCTGGGCCAACTGACGGCCGGGCAGGACGTCAAGATCATCAAGGATCTGGGCCTGGTCGCGACGTCGGTCTTCGGCCTCTTCATCGCCGTGTTCATCGGCATCGGTCTGGTGTCGAAGGAGGTCGAGCGCCGCAGCATCTACAGCTTGTTGTCCAAGCCGATCGAGCGCTACCAGCTCGTCGTCGGCAAGTACCTCGGGCTCACGCTGACGCTCGCCGTCAACCTGTCGATCATGGCGGTGGCGCTGTACGGTGTGCTGGCGTACATGGCCTGGATGGCCGGTCCGGCGGCCGCGGCCGCGTGGGATGCGCCAGTGCTCGACCCCGCACTGCTCAAGGCGATCGCACTGACGTTCGTCGAGCTCGCCATCGTGACCGCCATCGCGCTCTTCTTCTCCACGTTCTCGACGCCGATGCTGTCCGCCGCGCTGACCTTCGGGCTGTTCATCGCCGGCCGGTTTAGCGCGGACCTCCGCAACTTCAATCAGGTGCTGGAGTCGCCGGTCGCGACAACGCTGGCGACGGGCCTGTACTGGATTCTGCCGAACCTATCGCCCTTCGATGTCCGCGCGCAGGTTGTGCACGGGCAACCGGTGGCGACCGGTTACCTCGTCCTGACCACCGTGTACGGTGTCATCTACATTTCGGCACTGATCGCCGCGGCCACCGCTGTGTTCGCGAGGCGAGATTTCAAGTGAACACGTCAGCACAACCGGGCGCAGCGGGCGTCGTGGGTGCGGCGGCGATCGTTCTCCTGTTGATCGCCTCGGCCGCCGGTGTCCAGGCGTATCGCGAGGTCCGCTATCCCTCACCGCCAGCCACGGCGGGCAGTCTGTACCTCACCTCGGGCACGGCGATCCGTCGGCTGACCCTGGGGTATCACGCGTTGGCTGCCGATTTGTACTGGGTCCGCGCCATCCAGTATTACGGGAGCACGAAGCTTCGTCTCGCCGGTCAGCAGGGCCGGCCGGCACCGGCAGGGGGCGCCGATGCGCAACAGGGCTATCCATTGCTCTACCCAATGCTCGATCTGACGACGACGCTGGACCCGCGCTTCAACATCGCGTATCGGTTCGGAGCGATCTTTCTGGCCGAGCCGTTTCCCGGCGGCGCCGGTCAACCTGACCTTGCGATCGCCCTCCTCGAGAAAGGCCTGCGCCACCGCCCAGACAAGTGGGAGTACATGCAGGACATCGGGTTCGTCCATTATTGGTGGCGACACGATTACACGGCAGCCGCGGAGTGGTTCAAGCGGGGTAGTGCCGTGCCTGGTGCACCCTGGTGGCTGAAGTCCTTGGCCGCCACGACGCTCAGCGAAGGCGGCGACCGAAGGTCCTCGCGACTGATGTGGGAATCGATCCGAGAGTCCGCCGAGATCGAGTGGCTCAAGTCGGATGCCGAGCGTCGGCTCACGCAGCTCCGCGCCCTGGATCAAATCGATGAGATCCAGGCGTACCTGAAGCAGGCCACGGAGCGCGGATTCGCCGTGGCCGATTGGAACGCCGTCGTGCGAGCGGGCGTACTCCCCGGCATTCCCCTGGACCCGGCCCAGGTGCCGTATGAGCTCGATGCTGAAGGCCGCGTTCAGTTGTCCCCGCGCTCACCGCTGTTCCCCTTGCCCATTGAACCGAAACGGTTGAAACCGATGTCATGATCCCGACGCCCATCGCCCTCGCCTTCGTCGCGTTTCTTGGCACGACCCTCGGGAGCTTTCTGAACGTGTGCATCTACCGCTTGCCGCTCGGCCGATCGATCGTCTGGCCGGGATCGGGGTGTCCCGCATGCGCGCGCTCTCTGGCGTGGTACCAGAATATCCCAGTGCTCAGCTGGATCGCGCTTCGCGGCAAGTGTCGTACGTGTCGCGCGCCGATCTCAGTGCGCTATCCGCTGGTGGAGTGCCTGACCGGCGCCATGTTCGTGGCGGCGTTCTGGTACTACGGTCCCACGCTCCTCTTCGTCTCGCGCGTCCTCTTCGGGTGCGCGCTGATCGCGCTCTTTGCCATCGACCTGGAGCACCACCTGTTGCCCAATGTGATTACTCTGCCCGGG
>Ga0194131_10004263_pt1 | contig 21736 bp, 18 predicted proteins | sample TA2KigO120mmetaG_FD_148631 | JGI IMG/M metagenome (GOLD analysis project Ga0194131, IMG submission 148631) | Freshwater microbial communities from Lake Tanganyika, Tanzania - TA2015053 Kigoma Offshore 120m | ecosystem: Environmental > Aquatic > Freshwater > Lake | place: Tanzania: Lake... | reverse complement strand
CACCGCTGCCGGCGTCGCGGCGAGATCAGCTTCGGAAACAAACGGAGAAGCATCCATGCCAGCTGCAAGGATACCCCACTCCGAGTAGAAAACGCTAGACCGACCTGTGAACGGTTACGGCCGGAATCAACTGGTTGCTCGTTCTCAAGCGACAGCCCGCCAAGTAATACTCTCGCGAAATCACGACCACTGGTGGACACGCATGAAAATCCCCCTGAACTGGCTCCGCGACTACGTTGACATTTCTCTGCCCGTGCCGCAGCTCGTCGAGCGTCTCACGCTCGCTGGCCTGGAAGTCGCCGGCGTCCGCGTCCTCGGCTTGCCGATACCGGAGGGCCTGCGCGTGAAGGCGGAGGATGCGGGGCCGGTCTGGGACCGCGACAAGATCGTCATCGCCGAGATCGTCAAGGTCGAGCGGCATCCGGATGCCGACCGACTCACGTTGCCCACCGTCAACTACGGCGATGGCCGCAGCAAGACGCTCGTCACCGGGGCGCCCAACATCAAGGTCGGCGACGTGGGACAAAAGGTTGTCGTTGCCCTCGCCGGGTCGATCCTGTTCGACGGCCATGCCGAAGAGCGCGTCCTCAAGGAGCTGAAGCCCACCAAGATTCGCGGCGTGCCCAGCGACTCGATGGTCTGCTCGTACAAGGAGCTCGGCATCTCCGAGGAGCACGAGGGCATCATCATCCTGGAAGACGACGCGCCGGTCGGCACGCCGCTGGCTGACTTCATGGGCGACATCGTCCTGGAACTGGACGTGACGCCGAACATGGCCCGCTGCCTGTCGATGATCGGCGTGGCCCGGGAAGTGGCCGCCCTCACAGCCAAGTCGATCTGCGTGCCGAAGAACAACGTCGAGGCCCGCGGCGAGCCCATCGCCGGCAAGGTCAAGGTCGAGATCGAGGACCCCAGGCTGTCGGCGCGTTACGCGGCCATGCTAATCAGCGGCATCCGGGTCGGCTCGTCGCCGGGCTGGATGCAGCGCCGCCTCAGCTACGCCGGCATGCGGCCCATCAACAACATCGTCGATATCACCAATTTCGTCATGCTCGAATGGGGCCAGCCGCTGCACGCCTTCGACCACGATCAGCTCGTCAAGCGTGCCGCCGGCAAGGCGCCCGTCATCACCGTGCGGCCGGCGAGGACCGGCGAAGTGCTCATCACGCTCGATCAACAGGTCCGGCCGTTGAGCCCGGACAATCTCGTCATCGCCGATGCGCGGGGACCGATCGCGCTGGCGGGTGTGATGGGCGGCGCGGAGACGGAAGTCACGCGCGAAACGAAAAACATCCTCCTCGAAGCAGCGAACTTCGATTTTGTCAGCATCCGCCGGACCATGAAGGCGCTCAACTTGCCGAGCGAGGCGAGCCTGCGCTTCAGCAAGGCGGTGCATCCGGAGACGGTGTTGCCGGCCGCCGAGCGCGCCGCCGATTTGATGGCCCAGCACGCCGGCGGGACCATCGCCAGGGGTGTCGTGGATAATTATCCCGCGCCGATCTCGCCGCTGGTCGTCAGTCTGCAGATGAAGGACATCCGTCGTTCGCTCGGCATGGATCTGCCGCGCAGCGAGGCGGCTCGCATCCTGCGGGCACTCGAATATGACGTGCAGGAACTTGGCGACGAAGGCTTGCAGGCGACAGTGCCGCCGCATCGGCTCGATGTGCAGGCCGGCATCGCCGATGTCATCGAGGACCTGGTCCGCATCCACGGCTACGACCGGCTGCCGGCGACGTTGCTGTCCGACCAGCTGCCGACCCAGCATACCAATCAGGAACTCGTCTTCGAGGAGCGCATCCGCGACCTGCTCGCCGGCGCGGGCTTGCAAGAGGTCATCACCTATTCGCTGACCACGCCCGAGAAGGAGCAGCCGCTGCTTGGAGAGGATGGGAGGGCGAGTCTCCTGCCGAGCCGCGAACAACCGGTGGCTGGCGGCTCGGCGGGAGCCTCGCCCTCCCAAAATGCGCAACAAGACTATGTCCGCATCCTCAATCCGATCCGCAGCGAGCGCGTGGTCATGCGGCAGACGCTGCTGGCCGGCGTTCTGGAAGTCGCCGCCGCCAATCTACGGCACAGCGATGACGTTCGGCTCTTCGAGATCGGCCCGGTGTTCCTGCCGCGCGAGCGGCTGCCGGACGAGCCACAGCGACTTGCCATCGTGCTGACCGGCAAGCGCCGCCAAGAGTTCTGGACCGATTCAATTACGCAGGTGCCGCCACCCGAGCCGCTCGCTTTCTTCGATCTCAAGGGCATCGTCGAGACCATGACGGCCCGGCTGCACATCACCGCCCGCTACGCATCGGCGCAGACGGGGTATCTCCATCCTGGCCGCTCGGCGAAATTGCTCGTCGGCAAGGACAAGGTCGCGGGCCTGTTCGGCGAGCTGCATCCGCGCACGGCGGCGGCTTACGGCCTCGGCGAGAGGGCGATCCTGGTCGCCGAATTCGATCTGGAAGCGCTGCGCCAGGCGGTCCCGGCCCGCTACACCTACGAACCGGTGCCGCGTTTTCCGGCGGCGCTGCGCGACATCGCCGTCGTCGTGGACGAGAGCATCTCGGCCGAACGGCTCACGGGCGAGATCCGCGCCGCCGGCGGCAACCTGCTGCACGGCATCCGCATCTTCGACCTCTACCGCGGCCCGAGCATCCCCGCCGGCGCCAAGAGTCTCGCCTTCGCCCTCACCTACCAGGCCGCCGACCGCACCCTCACCGACAAGGAAGTGGACAAGGCCCACAAGAAGATCGAGGACCGGCTGAAGCACGTGCTCAAGGCGCAGATACGGGGGGAGTGACATGACGTCTGCCACGTGTCCTCAGCCCTTCTTCCAATCCCTGGCATGTTTCCTCACCCAGGCGCGAAAGGCGCGCAGGATCTGCGTTTCACTCTGGTCGGCGCGCTTCAGGAACTTGACAAGTTCATGTAGCGGCAGGAATGGGAAAGCCTTGCTGCGATTGCTTTCGCGGTACGTCCCGCGTTTCGTCAGAAGGAAGACGCGGAGCGTTTCGCCGTCCCAGCGCCAGACCTCGGGCACGCGCAGCGCCGCGTAGATGCTCATGCGATCCAGTGCGCTCCGGCTGATCTCGACCTCCAGAGTGAGATCGGGGGGCGGGACCGTATCGAGATCGAGGTCGTCGCGGCCGCGCACCAGCGGTTCGTTCTCGATCCAGTATGCCTCGTCCGCCTCCAGGCCACGAAGCAGGTCCTCGCGGCGGCATGTCATGGAGCCATAGCTGGCGATGTCGATATTCATTTCCTCGGTGAGTGTCTCGACCAATCTCGCCAGTAGCTTCTTGTTGCCTTCGTGCTTGGGAGAGAGCGTCATGATCTCCATCTCGCCGCGATCATAGGTGATGCGCACATGACGTTGGCCGAGCCCGTCGCTGTACAAGACATAGCTTGCCCAGGGAATGGCCGACAGGGAAAGGCGCTGCTCTGGTGCTACTTGAACGGTAGACATTCACCTGGCTCCTCGTGTCCAGCGTCATTGTGCGAGATGCGTTGAACAATTGCAAGGCAGGCCATTCATCCACACGTGGCACGTCCGCCAGCAAGTGCGCCGGCATCGGCGCTCCGCTGCCGATTTCTCCGCCTCCACCTGGCCATCACCCAGAGCCCGAGTGGGACAAGAGGAAGCAGCACATACAACCAAAGCCGATAAATCACGTTGCCTGGCAGGAACCGGCGGGCGACAATCTCGCCCGTCTTCATTGAGAAAATGTACTCGTGCCAGCCTGTGGTCGTAACTTGAAATGTGTCTTCGATTTCATCGCGAAGGAAGTGCTCGTTTCTCCAGATGAAGCTGACGACGCCTATAGGTCCCGGCTCGAACGGAAGCTTGACGCGCGGATTTGGGCAGATTTCGGCGAACGGATATGACTTGATCGTGCCGGTGTTGTTCCGGAAAGTGACGCAGTCGCCCTCACCATGGGCGAAGCGCCAGGCGACGATGGCCACTACTTTGCCGTTGTCGGACAGGAAAACTTCGCCGATTCCTAGAGGCTGTGCGAATGACCACAACGACGTCTTGCGATTGGCGGCCAGATGGACCTTGTGAACGTTGGTCTCCGGATTCACATCCAGCACATACTCTCCGCTCGGAGACCAGACGTCGCGCCGGATCGGCGGCGCGGGCTTGAAGGCATGACTCGCTGGTGCCAGGGCAAGCGATGCCAGTAATGCCAGCAAGGCCAGGATCGTGAAGCGGTGCATGTCGACTCCATCGGCAATCACCGGGCGCAAGATTGGGATTCGCTTGCACGCGATTTATTCCAAGATTGGCAGGAGATGTTCAACGAGAGTTCTGGAAGGAAGCGCCCAGCTCGAACCAGCCGTCCTGGCGGCGGCGCCGGCGGACGATGCTCGCCAGCCCGGCGAAGCCGGATAGCGGCGCGGCGCCGGGCACGCTCACATAGATCTGGGGGGTGGCCAGTTCCTCTGGAAAGAGGAAACCGATTCCCGAGGTAGAAATATCCTTGCCGCGGCAGTCCATGGGCTGGGCGATCTCGACCCCGTCCAGCACGGGGCTGACGCGCATGGGCTGGTTGAGGGACAGGCGCTCGCTGCCGCGCAGCTCCGGCTGGACCTGGAGGTGGGCGCGCAGGCTCTCGAGGAGCAGCGGAGCCATCTCGTCCAGCAGGTGGTCGGCCTTGCGTCGGCTGCAGCCGATGGGACGCATGACGACGCCTGCCTCGTAGCGCCCGTCGGCCGTCTCGTGCAAGTCAACCTGAACTTCCAGGCCGACGGCCGGCCCCAGGACGCGTCTCCAGAGCGCCGTCGGCGCCGGCAGCGCGAACACCAGACGGTTGTCGTCGTGCCGGCGCAGCGTAGCGTCCCATTGCCGCTGGAAGGTGTCCAGCCTCTGTCGGACAACAGCTGGCAGACCGGCGATCGCGCAGCGATGTTCCAGGCTCTGACCCGGTCGCAGCAGGTAGCGGACCGGCCCGCGCGCGCGCATCTCGCCGGAACCCGATGTCAGCAGGATCAGCTCCGACATGAAGCGATCGAGGCTTGCAGGCGCCGCCGCGGATATTTGAGACGAGAAGGTGAGCAGTGGTCGCGCGACCTCGATCCGTGGCCGATGGGCCAGTTCGTGCCGGCGATGGATCTCCTGCTCCAGGCATTTGACGAACTGCGTGCTCGACTCGTAGCGCTTGCGCGGGTCGAGTGACAGAGCCTTGTGGAGAATTGCCCGTTCACCGCTGGACAGGAGCGCGAGATCGGCCGCGGCGACGTCCCCGGCACGGAAGTCTCGCTCCGAGTGCCAGGGATGAATCCCTGTTGTGAGCGCGGCGTAGATGACCGCGAGGCTGAACTGGTCGCTGCGGCCCAGCCGTGTCTCGGCCCAGCTGTCCGGCGGCGCATGACGGGATCGCGAGTGGGTCGCCGTGCCGTCGCGAAGCACCTCGATCAGTCCGAAGCCGGCGATCTGCAGGCAGCCGCCGTGAAAGGTCAGCTGCCGTGGTTGCAGGTTGAGATGCTGCAGGCGATGCTGATAGAACAGGGAATCGAGAGTGTCGGCCACGAGCCGCAGGTGCCCGAGCAACTCGGCACGCGGGATCCCCGGCAACCCCTTTTTCCAGCAGCGTTCGAAACGATCTTGCAAACACTCATCGGGGACGTCGGTGAGCAGGATGCGGCGCCCGGCGTCCGCGCGGCCGATGGTCAACGCCACCAGGCCTTGATGCGCGTGGACTTGCTGCAAGCGCTCGAGGGCGGCATCGTCAACCCCGGGCGGCAACATCTGGGCCAGCCGAAACTTGCCCTGGCGATCGCGGACCCGCCAGAGTTCGCCGAGCCAGTTGTGCTCCAGGCAGCCCAGAAATTCCAGCTGCCCAACGCCGACTTCCTCGCGAAAGACACGGAACCTCGATTGCGGCGAGGGCGGGGCCGACTTGCCCCCGGTGCCGCCCGGCGCAGGCCGGACCGCCCACGCCGAACTGTCGGGCGCGTAGAATCCGCAGCCGTTTGGAATGACTCCCCATGATCGAGGTCGAGTCTGTCATGCTGCAACAAGGATAGGTCAGACTTGGGCGGCTGTCCAAGTTGACTTTCCAGGTTGCCGGCCAGGATCACAGTTTCTTGATCTTGATGTCCTTGAAGTGGATGCGTGCCCCTTCGGACTGGAAGCCGATCGGCCCCTCGGTGAGCGCGCTCTTGCCCGTGTTGACGAGGACGCCGTTGATGCGGACCTCGAGCGAGCCGTCGCCGCGCGCGGTGACCACGGTTGTGTTCCATTCATGGCTCGCCTTCAGGGCTTTCTGCTGGGCGGCCGAGTCGAAGTCCTGGCTGGTCTTGTCGCTCTTGTCAAAACCGATGAAGAAGATCTTGCCGTGGTCCTTGTAGCGCCCCTGCGGTTCGACCGACTTGGGCCAGATCTTGTGTGGCTTCTGCATGTGCACCAGGAGACCGCTGTTCATGGTCGACTTCTCCGGCTGGTCCTTGGGATAAGTCCAGGTGTAGCTGAGAATGTAGTTCTTGTAAGGCCTGTCGGTGTAGAAATAGCCGAACGGCGTGCCCGTCACCTGGATCTCGCCGTCGTTGACGACGAACGTCTTGGCCGGGTTGGCGTCCATGTCTTTGAGAAACGTCTTCCAGCCCTTCAGGTTCTTGCCGTTGAAGAGCGGCTTGAAGCCCTTGTCGTCGTCGTCCGCCCGGGCCAGACGCAACGACAAGGCCGAGGCGGCCAGGACCACGCAAGCTACGAGTCGAAACGTGTGCGACAGCATTTGATCCTCCCTTGATTGTCAGTCTGGATGCGCCGCTATTGTATGCGTTTCGTCCCGCGTGGGCTGAACGATTCGTTTCACGAGCAGTGTCGCGTAGCTGCCCGGAGACAGCTCGAAGGCGAGGACAAGTTTCTGCTTATGGCGATGCAATTCATCCTTGTCCTGCTCGTGCTGCAGGCTCGCTGGCGTGCACAGGGCGGCCCGGCTGCCACGTGAAAAGAACAGGTTGCGAAATCCCTTGAGTCGAAAGTCCTGAAGGTGAACATTTTCATCGGCCAGGATGCCGTCGAGCAGTCGTTTCACCGGATCATTGTCGGTGAGCGCGAGCTGCGCGGACGGCAACGGCAGACTCAGCCGCACCAGCTCGTCGCGTTGCCCATCGTCGAGGCCGCGCGGAAACGGCACGTCGCCCTGCCGCAAGCGGACCGGCAAGATCTGACCCGGCTGCAGGAAGCCGTGCAGCCAGCCGGCCAGCAGGCGGTTCCACAGAAAGCTCTGGTACGCCGACAGGTGAAGTCCGCGCAGTTCCGGGCGAAAACGCTCCAGGGCGCCGCGAAAATCGCTCGGATTGTGGCGGAGATGCTCGATCACGCCGCCGTCGCGCAGCATCTGGCCGCAGCGGGCCCAGTCACCCCAGTGCTGTCGCAAGACGGCCTTCTCGCGTTTCTGGGCGGCGCGGTCAAATTCGTATGGCAGGGTCAAGGCCAGCTTGAGCGCGTTCTCGTGCCTGCCCTGAACAAGAGCTCGCGCCATGAATTCGCCGCCGCTGCCCACCGAGCCGAAACGCTGATCGTCGAAGTAATTGGGCACGCCGTCCCGGGCCACCTCGGCGAGAGCCGTATGCGCGCAATCCACCATCTCGACGGACAGGTCGCGAACGACGATGCGAAAACGGTTACCCGTCAGCATGTCGCCGGTGAACGGACGATCGGTCCGGCCAAGGTAAACGAGGCGTAGCCGTTGATGGGTGAGGTTGCGCTGCGGGCCGCGCTCGATGGTGAGGAACTGGCTGGTGGCGGCATGGCGATCCTTCAAGCCGCCGTAAGAAATGCGGCGCCGGTCGATGCGCCAGCGCTGCTGGATGACGCGTACGGCGTCCGGAGTGGTCCAGCCTTGCTTGTCGAGGCGGTACAAGGCGAACGCGCCGGAGTCCGCGGGGACGAGATCGGTGCGCTCCTCGACCTGGAAATCTTCCGGCCGTTGCTTGATTTTCATCGCCCGGCTCACAGACGTTTGCCGACGGAGTCAAGCATCGCCTGCTCGTCAGGGAAGGATCCCGTCTTGAGCTTCGAATAGATCAGATCGCCGTCAATGGACACCTCGAAGCAACCGCCTCCCGCCGGGATCAGGCGCAGCTCGTCGATTTTTTGCTTGTACTCGGTCAACAGCCGAGCCGTCAGACTGACGGCCTTTGGCTCGTAGTTTCAGACAGCGCAGTACTTGATTTCCAGCTTCATGATTGGTCCTCCACTCGAACCTGCCTTTCAATCCGCACGAACGCTCGGGTCGACTCTTGTAGGGAAACTCGCAAGAGTTCCGACAGCCGCCAGCGCTTCAGCGGAGTTCTTGCGAAATCCGCTGCGGTCCGAGGCCGAACCTCGGCAGCCGTTCGGTACAATCATTCTACGGGAGCACCTGGCGAAGGAGAATCGGCGTGGACTATCCGGTGACGGTAATCGTGCGGCACCCGAAGGAGAGCCCGCGCAAGTGTTCGATCTTGCCGCTGCGCCATCGGCCGGACGTGTTGCTGCTGCCGCATCCCGTCAAGGATCGGCCGGACTTGACGGGTTACATCCGGCTGGCGGCGGAGGGCCCGCCGTTGACCGATGCGGACCGCAGCAGCGGCATCCTGCTGCTGGACGGCAGCTGGCGCTGGGCCGGGGTGATGACACGCGATTTCGCCGACGTGCCGCCGCGGTCGCTGGCGGGTTACCACACCGCCTATCCGCGCGTCTCCAAGCAGGGTACCGATCCGGACAACGGGCTGGCGTCCATCGAAGCCCTGTACATCGCATACCGCATTCTGGGCCGGCCCGCCGACGGAATGCTCGATGAGTATCGCTGGGCAGAGGAATTCCTGCGGCTCAACGACTTTGTCGCGGCGAGCGCAGCAAGTGCTGTGGAACCGAAGCAAACTCCTGACGAGCCATACAATGCGAGTGTCCGCGCCGCTACCACTCATGGGTGAAGTTGCCATGCGCTTCTTGTGTCCACTACTGGCGTTGTTGTGCACCTCGGCCCGCGCCGCCGCCGAGCCGAATCCGCGCGGCGTGGATTTCTTCGAAAAAAAGATTCGACCGGTGCTCGTCGAGCATTGCTACGCTTGCCATTCGAAGCAGGCCAGGAAGGTTCGCGGCGGCTTGCTGCTCGATAGCCGCGATGGCTGGCGCGACGGCGGCGACAGCGGTCCGGTCATCGTGCCCGGACATCCCGGCAAGAGCCTGCTCATCAAGGCGCTGCGGCAGGATGGCGACCTGGCGATGCCGCCGCAAAAAAAGCTGTCCGCGACGGTCGTCGCGGATTTCGTTCGCTGGATCGAGATGGGCGCGCCCGATCCACGTACTGCCAACGCCTTCACGCCGCGCACGACCGTTCGCATCACCGAGGCAGACCGCAAGCACTGGTCGTTTCAGGCGCTGGCCAGCGTGGCAGCGCCGGCGCTTCCCGGGGATAGCTGGAGCCACTCCGCCATCGATCGTTTCATCGCCGTGAAGCTGCGCGACAAGGGCCTTGCACCCAGCCGCGTCGCCGACAAGCATGCGCTGCTGCGGCGGGCAACCTTCGATCTCATCGGCTTGCCGCCGACGCCCGCCGAACTCGACGCCTTCCTCAAGGATGAGTCGCCGCAAGCATTCGAGAAGGTCGTCGATCGCTTGCTGGCGTCGAAGGAATTCGGGGTGCGCTGGGCCCGGCACTGGCTCGACGGCGTGCGTTACGCCAGCGACGTGGACAGGAGCGGCCTGTATCGCGACTGGGTCGTGCGCGCTTTTAACGAGGATCTCTCGTATTTTGATTTCGTGCGGCGGCAGATCGCCGGCGACCTGATCCCGGCGGGCAAGGGTGACGCGCGAGCCCACTACACGGGCGCCGCGATGGACGGCGTCGTCGCCACCGGCATGCTGGCCCTGGCCGTCTGGGAACGGGTCGGCCGCGATCTGGCAGTGGCCGAGATCGTCGATAGCCAGATCGACGTGGTCGGCCGGCAGTTTCTGGGGCTGACGCTCGCCTGCGCCCGCTGCCACGACCACAAGTTCGATCCGATCTCGACGCAGGACTACTACGCCCTCGCCGGCATCTTTTTCAGCAGCCATATCAGCCCCGGCAAGCTGATCAACGACGGCCGGCTGTCACACGATGTCATCGCCATCCCCTTGCTCACACGCGAAGAGTTTGACAAGAACCGCGCCATCGACGCTCAGATCAAGCCACTGCAGGACGCGCTGGCGGCGCTCGAGGCCAGGGTCGGGCCCGCGCTGGCCCTGCACAAGGCGCGGCAGCAACTCAGCGAACTCACCCGGCGCGCCGCCATCAAGGGCGCTGACCGCAAGAAACTACAGAAGGAGATCGACGCTCTCCGCGCCGTCGAGAAGAAGTTGCTCGCGGAGCGGCAGCGCAAGCCCTGGCCGGAAAACCCGCCGGAACTGGACAGCATCGCCAGGCTGCGCGAGCGCATCGCCGTTCTGGAGAAGACGAAGATCGCAGCGTCATCGGCCATCGGTATGCGCGAGGGCGGCGTACCGAAGAGCCGCCGCGAGAAGATCGGCGATGTGCCAATCTACATCCGCGGTGACCATCGCAAGGAAGGCCCGGTCGTGCCGCGGCGCTTCCCCGTCATCCTGGCCGGCGACGACCAGTCTCCGCTGGGATCGCGCACCGCGGGGAGCGGGCGGCTGGAACTGGCCGACTGGATTGCCGCGCCCGCGAACCCGCTCACGGCCCGCGTCATGGTCAATCGCGTCTGGCAGCACCTGTTTCGCGAGGGCCTCGTGGGCACGCCCGACAACTTCGGCAGCATCGGCGACCGGCCGACTCACCCCGAGTTGCTGGACTATCTCGCACAGCGCTTCGTCGATTCCAAGGGCTCGGTGAAAAAGCTGATCCGCGAGATCATGCTGTCCAGCGTCTACGGGCAGTCAAGCTTTGCGACGCCCGCGACGCTCAGGCTCGATCCTCACAATCGCCTGCTGGGACGAATGAATCGCAAGCGCCTGGAATATGAAGCGCTGCGCGACAGCCTCCTCTTCGTCGGCGGGCAGCTCGGCAACGGCAAGGCCAGGACGCTGTATGAGCCGATCCTCCGTAATCGTATCGACGCGGCGCGTGTGATGTTCGACGGGCCCGACCCGAGCGCCATCGTTCCCGAGCGTTCGGCCACGACCACGACTTCGCAGGCCCTGTATCTCCTGAACAACCCGCTGGTGGCGGAGAGCGCGCAGAGGTTGTCGGATCAGCTCCAGCACTTGAAGGGCGATCGCACTCGCATCGAGCGAGCCTACCTGCAGCTCTTTGCCCGCCCGCCTCGCGCCGAGGAGATCCGCATCGGCATGGAACACTTGTCGCGGCATTCACTAAGCGACTACCTGCATGTGCTCCTGTGCGCGAACGAGTTCTTGTATCTCGATTGAGACCAAGGCAGGATCGCTCGCACGGCCTGCTCAACTTGCTGACGCTCCCGGCTCGCCGTGCTATGATAGCGGGATGTTGCCGTCGAACCTTCTCTCCCGCCGCCGCATGCTCGCCAGTGTCGCGGGCGGATTCGGCTCGCTGGCCCTGGCTTCGCTGCTGGGCGAGCAAGCCCGTGGCGCTGGCTCCGAAACACCTGGGCTGCATCACGCGCCGCGCGCTCGCCGCGTGATCTTCCTGTTCATGTCGGGCGGCCCGTCGCACATCGACACCTTTGATCCGAAGCCGTTGCTGTCGCGCTACGAGGGCCGGCGACTGCCCGTGCTGGAGCAGAACACCAACGTGCTGCTGGGCAGGCCGCGGCCGCTCGGCAACGCCTTTCCGTCCCCGTGGAAGTTTCGGCGCCATGGAACGTGCGGCATCGAGGTCAGCGAGCTGTTCCCGCACGTCGCCCGGCACGTCGATGACTTGTGCGTCGTCCGTTCGCTGTGCTGCGACAGTTTCTTCCACACGCAGGGCACGCTGGAGATGCTGACGGGCAGCGGACTGTTCGTGCGTCCCAGCATCGGCGCCTGGCTGCTCTACGGGCTGGGGACCGAGAACCGCAACCTGCCCGGCTTCATCGTCCTTGGCCAGCCGTCGGGGCTGGTCGATCAGGTGAAGTCGTACGGTTCGGCGTTCTTGCCGGCTTCGTTTCAGGGCACGCGCATCATCGACCCGCGTGAGCCGATTCCCAACCTGGCGCCGCGCATGCCGCGAGCGCGGCAGCGCGGCCAGCTCGACACACTGGCACGGCTCAACGAGCTGCATCGCGCACGCCGGCCGGAAGAAGGCGCGCTGGAGGCTCGCATCCAGAGCTTCGAGAGCGCGTTTCGCATGCAGACGGAAGCGGCCGAGGCCTTCGACATCAATCGTGAAACGCCGGCAACACGACGGCTGTACGGTCTCGACGACGGCCTCACCGCCGGTTACGGGGAGCTGTGCTTGCTGGCACGCCGGCTTGCCGAGCGCGGCGTCCGCTTCATCGTCGTCAATCATCAGAACTGGGACCAGCACAGCGGCCTGCTGACGGGACATGCTCGCAACGCACGGCTGGTGGATGCGCCCATCGCGGGGCTGCTCCATGACCTCAGGTCACGCGGGCTGCTGGAAGACACGCTGGTCATCTGGGGCGGCGAGTTCGGCCGCACGCCCAACAGCGAGGGCAGCGATGGCCGCGATCATAACACCGGCGCCTTCACGATGTGGCTGGCCGGTGGCGGCGTCAAGGCCGGCCATGTTCACGGCAGTAGCGATGCCTTCGGAGCCCATGTCCAGGAAGGCCGCGTCCATGTCCACGACTTGCACGCCACCATCCTCTGGCTGCTAGGCCTCGATCACGAACGTCTCACTTTCCGTTACTCCGGCCGTGACTATCGCCTCACCGACGTGGAGGGCAACGTCGTGCGCGAGATCTTTCGGCCGACGATCTAGCCGGCCGGCAACGAATCGGGCTGATTCCGTCCAACATGCAAACTCCGTCACATGAACAACATACGGTGATCTGCCCGGGGCACTGATTCATTGCCTGGGTACTGAGAGGGGGGCAACGCAATGAATCTGGCCGGCGAAATCGAATGGACGTGACGCCGGTGCGGTCCATACATCATTCATCGGTTTCGAGGATCACAGGCACAAGGAGCGCAACATGATTCGCAAGGGGGGCAAGAGGCTGGCGATCGTCGCGTTGACCGCCAGCGTGGTTGTGGGGATGGCAGCCGTGTCGCCGGCTGCCGATGACGACGGCTTCAAGGAACTCTTCAACGGCAAGGACCTATCGGGCTGGAAAACCATCCTCGCCGGCAAGGGGGATCCGGACAAGACTTTCAAGGTCGAGGACGGCGCCATCATCGTCTCGGGCAATCCTGCCGGATACTTCTACACCGACAAGAGCTTCAAGAACTATGTCCTGCGTTACGACTGGCGCTTCAAGCGGCCCAAGGGGCTGAAGGATGACGAGAAGTTTGGCGGCAACAGCGGCCTGCTCGTGCACATCACCGGCAAGCACACCATCTGGCCGAAGAGCGTCGAGGTCCAGGGCGAGAACCGCACGCATGCCAACATTTTCGCCATCGGCGGCGCCAAGGGCAGCTTCAAGTTCAACCAGGCTGCCCTCCGCAAGGTGCGCAAGCCCGTTGGCGACTGGAACACAACGGAAGTCATTTGCAAGGACGGCGCCATTACCGCCAAGGTCAACGGCACAACCGTCAGCTCGGGCAAGGGCAATTTGACCGAGGGCCCGTTCGGCTTCCAGTCGGAAGGGGCGGAAATTCACTTCAAGAACATCAAGATCAAGACGCTGGAGTAGATTCCGTCTGGTCAGCGCACTTGTACCCGCCGCAGCGCACGACCGGCTGCGGCGGGTATCTTGGATAATCGGGCTTCGTCTGCGAAAGCTGGCACAGCAAGAAACGCGACCGTTTCGGCGTAACCATTTCGCGCAGGTGTTGACAGGTCTCACACAGGCTCGGCATTGGCGCTCTCACGCGTCGTCGGTCTCGTCTCGCTCCGGTATGAAGTCCACGCATGCATAGATTTCGGCCAACGGCAAGTCGGTTTCGATCTCTCTCAGTGGAATGACAGCGTCCAGTTCCTCGTACAATTCACGCACAAAACCATGTTCCGTACGACGAAAAAGGACCACCGCCGGGGAGGCCTGTTCGACGAGGACATACGCCGCCAGCGACGGAATCGTCAGGCAGGCATCCTTCTTCTCGCCCTCATCCGTGCGGCGCGTACGTCGCGACAAGACCTCGAGAATCACTGCAGGCTCGTCCTGGAACGACTCCGTGGGTGGATTCGGCCGGCAGATCACTGAGACGTCTGGATAATAGAAGCGCACCTGGTTTGGCAAGCGAACACGTATCTTGGTGTCCGAGTTGTAGGCGCGGCAGGGCCGGCCATGCAACCGGCCATGCAACGCTCCGAGCGTGTTGCTGGCGATGAGGTTCTGGACGTTGCGTTCTCCCGCCATCGCATAGACAACGCCGCCGCGGTACTCGTGCTTGACGCGTGAGCGCAACTTACTCGCGAGATAGTCCTCGACCGAGATCAGATGCAGCTTCTTGGCCGCGTTCATGGCCTTAGTTTACTTCGGGCGATTCTCCCGTACAAGAATAGTTGTGCCTGCCTTGTCATGGAGCTTGCTTCCGAGGGCGCGATTTGTCGAACGCAACCCCATCCCGCCGAACCTTGCCGATTGCCGATGAGGCTGCAACCAGAACTCCGGCAGGCGGAGTCGCCGGTGTGCTTTCCTATCATCAGCGCACCAAGCACCATCCGCAGCGCTATGCACGCTCGGCCGGCTATCTGGACTGGGATACGCAACCGGATCCCTTCCGGACATTTGCCGGCGCCGCGCGACTCGAGTTGCCCCTGCAGGCGGATGGATTGACAACCCTGTATGGCGATCTGTTTCTTCCGGGATCGGTGAAGACACAGCCAGTCGGCCTCGTCAGTGTTGCTGTTCTTTTCGAACTGTCACTCGGCCTGTCCGCCTGGAAGGAATATCGCGGCAATCGCTGGGCGCTGCGCTGCAATCCCAGCAGCGGCAATCTGCATCCGACCGAGGGCTACGCGATCTTGCCGCCGTGCAACGGCATCGAGGCGGGCGTCTATCACTACGTCAGCCGTGATCATTGCCTGGAACGCCGCTGTCTTCTCGATGCAAACGCCGCCGGCGAGCTGAGCGACGGCTTGCCAGCCCGCTCGTTCTTGCTGGGTTTGTCGTCGATCCACTGGCGCGAAGCCTGGAAGTACGGCGAGCGTGCATTTCGTTATTGCCAGCATGACATCGGCCACGCACTGGCGGCGATCCGTTACGCCGCGGCGACGCTCGGTTGGTCCGCGCATTCGCTTGATCATTTTTCGGATGACGATGTCGCCGGCGCGCTCGGGCTCGATCGGACCGCCGATTTCGCCGGCATCGATGTGCATGACCGCGAACATCCGGACGCGCTGATACTGCTATCCGCAGAGGCCGAGCCAACCCTGCCGAGCGGCTTGCCGATCGCTGCGATACGCGCGGCCGGCTGGTCCGGGCACGCCAATGCGCTCAGTCCCGCGCACGTGGACTGGAGCGTGATCGACGAGGTTGCCGCCTCCTGCACGAAGCCCAGGTCGAGCCTGTCACAAGTCGAGCCGATGTCCTTGCCGCTGTTGACCAGCGGTTGCCGGACGCGTGCCGCCACGCTTATCCGCCAGCGCCGCAGCTGCCTGGGCCTGGATGGCTAAACGGCGCTGTCAACCAGTACCTTTTACCGGATGCTTGATCACACGCTGCCGCGCGCCGGTGTGCCGCCATGGGACATGCTGCCCTGGCCAGCGTACTTGCACCTGGTCATCTTCGTCCATCGTGTCAATGGGTTGACGGCCGGGCTCTACCTGTTCGAGCGCGATCCGGCAATTCACGATAGGCTGCGCGCGAGCCTGCATCCGAACTGTCTCTGGGAACGGCCGGCCGACTGTCCGGAGCATTTGCGTCTGTTCCTTCTCCAGCACGGTGAAAGTCGCCGCGTGGCCCAGGCGATCAGCTGTCAACAGGAGATCGCTGCGGACGGCGCCTTCAGCCTGGGAATGTTCGCCGACTTCGCACCGACCATTCGCGCTCATGGAGCCTGGTGGTATCGACGTCTGTTCTGGGAATCCGGGGTGCTGGGACAGGTGCTGTACCTGGAGGCCGAGGCCGCAGGCGTCCGCTCGACCGGCATCGGCTGCTATTTCGACGACCTGTTCCACGATCTGCTGGGACTGTCCGGCGACGAGTTTCAGGACCTGTATCACTTCACCGTCGGCGCCCCGGTCGAGGATCGCCGGCTGACGACGTTGCCGCCGTACGCGCACCTGCGCCGATAGCGCATCAGCCGCCGCCGACGGCAGGTACGAAGTGAATCTCGCTGTTCTCGGCCACGGTTTCCGCTAAACCGAGCCGGGCAACCTGCGCATCCACGGCGACGGCCATGCCGGGCCGCAGGCCGTCGCCCTCGCACAGCCGGGCCTTTATCCCCGGAAAAAGCTGTTCGAGTTCGTCGATGACCTGGCCTACGGTGTGGCCCGCGACGACGACCTTGTCGGCCCCGCCGGTCAATGAACGCATCAGCGATGGGATCCACACGGTGGGCATGAGTTTCTCAATCCCGATCCGAGAGCATGTACACCGCGAACGAGGCCAGCCAGTGTTCGCCGACATAGTCGCCACTGGCGATGTGGGGCAGGGACGCTGCGGCATGTCGGGCCGCGGCGGTCTGCAGCACCGTGCGCATTGAATCACGAGCCGGCAGCGCCCGGGCAATGCCACGCAGGCACCACGCCCGGCTCAGGTTCAAGCCATCCAGATGCACGATCTGGGGATCGGTGCGATCGCTGACCTTCGCCGGCACGAAGAGACTCCTGGGCTCGCCTGTGGCCAGGCCCGGCAAGTAGCGTTTCAGCCAGGCGTGGAACTCGGCCGGCGGCAGCACGCGCCGCATCAGGTCCGCCTCCATGAGACTGGGCGAGAAGAAGTCGGCGCCGTCCGGTTCCCACGCCGCCGGGGCGCTGGCGTCCTTGCCGAAGTAGTCGCGGCTGCGCTTCTCCAACAAATCCTGCAACGGCTTGTGCTTCACCGCGCGAGCATAATCGAGCGCGAACGCCAGCCCGAATGCGGTGTTGGGATGCACGCCGCTGCGGATCGGATACGTCTGCCTGGGCAAGAACGCCAGATAGCGAGCGACGATCACGTCAGCCAGCGGTTGCATGTTCTTCGACCACTGACGGGCGTCGGCATCGTCCCACGCACGCAGTTCCTCGGCCAGTTTCAAGAGCCAGGCCCAGCCATAGGTGCGCTCGAAGGACTGGGCATTGGGCCGAGAAAAGTAGTCGGCCTCGGCTTTCAGGTTCTTGGCGGTAAGATGCTCGGCCAGCACGTCGCGAATCTGCTTCTTCTCAGGCAAATCGGGGAATTGCCGCATGAGCCGCGCCAGCATCCAGTGCCCATGCACGGCCGAGTGCCAGTCGAAGCAACCGTAAAACGCCGGATGCAGCGTTCGCGGGCCGACCGCATCGGCGGCGCCGTTCAGCACATGTCCAGGCTTGTTGGGATATTCCTTCTGTATGCCCTTGAGCGCCAACCGCGCGAACGCCGATGCCTGCCGGCGAGTAAGCGTCAGGGTTGCGTCCGCTGACGGCACGAGCGGCTCCGCCTGGAAAAAAAGGACCAAGTGAAACGGCAAGACGGCGAGCATGGCTTGCACTCCCAACATTCGATCCTGCCGTGGGTCAAGCGGCTCGCGTTGTTCAATCAGAAGCCCTTGCCCTTGGTACTGAGCTTGATGCGGCACAGGTTGCTGTCGGCAGTGATGTAGAGCGTCGAACCGTCGTTGCCCCAGCCGCAGTTGGCGGTGGCCACGCCCGTCTCGATGGAACCGAGATGCTCTCCTTTGGGAGAAAACACGAGGACGCCGCCCGGTCCGGTGGCAAATATATGTCCCTGGTGATCGACGCGCAGGCCGTCGGGCAGCCCTTTCTTCTTCCTGGACATGGCCGTGGCATCGAAAAACACCCTGCCCTCGCCGAGCGTGCCGTCTTTCATGACCGGGAATGCCTTCCAGATGGCCTTCTCAGGATCGGAGTTGGCGACATAAAGCGTCTTTTGGTCCGGCGAGAAGGCGATGCCGTTGGGCCGCGACATCTCCTTGGTGAGCAGCGTGATCTTCTTGCTCTTGGCGGAAACGCGATAGACGCCACAGAAATCCAGCTCGCGGGCGGGATCGTCCCAGACTTTCTCGAGACCGTAGGGCGGATCGGTGAAGTACAGATCGCCATTGGAGTGGAAGCACGCGTCGTTGGGGCTGTTGAGGCGCTTGCCCATGTACTTGTCGGCGAGCACCGATTTCTTGCCGTTCTTCTCGAGGCGGCTAACGCGGCGGTCGCCGTGCTCGCACAGGACGAGCCGGCCCTTGGCGTCGAGCAGCAGGCCATTGGAGCCGGGCTCGCCGCCGCGCGGCTTGCTGCCGGTGTAGCCGCTCGGCTCGAGGAACACGCTGATACCTTCGCCCTCTTTCCACTTGTTGATGCGCTTGCGCGGAATGTCGGAGAACAGCAGATAGCCGCCGTCCTTGATCCACACCGGCCCCTCGGACCACTTGAAGCCGGCGGCCAGCTTCTCGATCGCGGCATCCTTGGGCACCAGCTCGTCAAATCGAGGGTCGAGCCGAATGATCTTGCCCATGGTGGGGTATGGCTTCCTCTCCTGACCCGCCAGCGCCAGTGCCGGCAACAGACATCCGACCAGCGTGACGAGTGTAGCGAGTGTTTTCATTGCTGGCTCCCTGATGCGACTCCTCGAGCGGCAACGCACGCGCCTTGTTCTATTGGAGCCGAGGCGATGTAGCCAGAGCGATGGCTCTGAGGGCTGAACTCGCTATTTTACTGCGTTGCCACCCCTTATGTCCCTCTCTTTGCCAGCTCTACACACTCCCAGCCGTGGAGCGACGATAGCCAGGCGGCTTCACGGCTCGCCAGGAGCCTCGCCTCGGCCTGGTGTATAGACCTGGTCGGGCAGCGAATCTTTAGCGATCATGCCGATATTGCCTGGCTTGCCGCTTCGTGGGGTTGTGCTCGCGGCGCGGGACGGGATGATTTCGATGATTCTGCCGGAAGTGCGAAAGATGACGGGGGTGATTAGCCGAAGAAGATGAGGATTGCACCTGATAGACCGATTTTGCCAGGGGCAGGGATTTTGCGGATGGCACGTTTGCGAACGATTATTGGGACACTGGCCTTGCTGCTGTGGGCGGCCGTCGCCCAAGCGCAGTATCTGCCCAATCCTGGCTATCCGGGGACGCCACTGGGCTTCGCGCCGCCAGCTTATCCGCCTCCCGGCTACCCGCCTCCGGGCTACCCGCCTCCGGGCTACCCGCCTCCGGGCTACCCGCCTCCGGGCTACCCGCCTCCGGGTTATCCGCCACCGGGTTTCCCACCGCCGGGTTATCCGCCTGGCTTCGCACCGGGACAGATGGCTGCCAATCCAATGACACCGGGCCATCCGACGGGAGTTTCGGGCGTTGCTGGCGTACCGGGCTTCGCGCCGCCTCCTGGTTTCATGCCGCCGCCGCCGACGGTGGGCCACACGCCCTGGGTTGCCAATCCGCAGGGGCCCGGTTTCTTCACAACGGGCATTCCGCTTGGTCAGGGCATGCCGCCCATGCCGCCGTTCGCCCCCGAAGGACATGGCCCGGAATATGGCAAGCCGCCGGATGGCGCGCCGCATCATGTCGGCGAAGTCGCTCACGGACCGGCGGTTGCGATGCCGCCGAGCGGCGAGGGCCAGCTTCCGCTGGGCGATGTTGTCAGCGTCTCGCAGCCGCCGTACAAGTCGCCGTATGCCCTGTTCTGGTTCAATGTCGAGTACTTGCTCTGGCAGTTGCGCGACGCGCCGCTGCCGACGCCGGTCGTGTCGCGGAACAACGACCCGGTGAGCATTGCCGCGCTGAACGAGGTGGGCACGCAGGTGGTTTATGGAGGAGGCGCCAACGCACCGCGCTACAATCCGGCCAACGGTGGCCGTTGCAACCTGGGATTCTGGTTCGACTACTTCGAGACGTTTGGCATCGAGACCAGCTTTCTCTGGCTGGAGAAGGTTGCCACCGGCTTCGACGCCAGCTCGCCCGGCTTCCCGGGACCGGTTATCGCCATTCCCTTCTTCGCCACCCAGCCGTTCAACTTCAATCCGGCCGGCGAGACCAGCCTGAATTCCGACCGCGCTCCCAACCGCGTCACGGCCCAGCTCACCACGCAGCTGTGGGGCGGTGAAGTCAACGGCCTCGTGGACTTCATCGATTCCTTCTTCGCCCGGCTCGTGTTCATGGGCGGCTTCCGTTACCTCGACCTCAACGACACGTTCACGCTCACCGACACGTTTTATGATAATGCCACGGGCGGCACGGTCACGGTGCAGGACCGCTTCCGGACGCGCAACCAGTTCTTCGGCGGTCAGGTCGGCGCCAAGGCGGAGTTCGCCATGGGGCCGTGGTCGATCAGCGCCATCGGCAAGTTCGCCGTTGGCCCGAACCACCAGACCCTGTCGATCTTCGGCGACACCACCACGACCAACAACGCCTTCGGACTGCCCACGGGCAGAAGCGCCGGTGGCGTCTTTTCTCAGCCGAGCAACATCGGCGCCCACAAGCAAGACGTCACGGCGTTCGTCCCTGAAGGCCAGGCGCAGCTCGGCTATCTGCTCGGGCCCTACGCCCGGGTCTTCGCCGGCTACAACTTCATCTACATGAATCGCGTCAGCCGCGCCGGCGCCCAGGTGGATCGCAACATCAACCCGACCCAGAACGCCCTGTTCGGCGGTGGTGCTCTCGTCGGCCCCGCCGCGCCGCTGCCCACCTTCACCTTCTCCGACTTCTGGGCCCACGGCATCAATGTCGGCTTCGAGCTACGCTACTAAAAGCTGCCAGGAAGCCGCCTTGCCGGCTGGTGATCGTGCGCAGCCACACATCGGATCCATTCTTGCCATTCACCTGCAGGCGACCGACCATGCTTTTCGACGCTCCCCCTTTCGGGTAGACTGAGACCTGGCGAGCCACCGCGGCATTCGCGCAAACCCAGGAGGCAGCAATCCGGAGGGGTGGCAGAGCGGCCGATTGCACCGGTCTTGAAAGCAAAATTGGGCGTTTTTTGCCGAATTTCCACGTCAAAACCTACAAGCCATAAGTAGCTATTGCACAGGGTCTTGTGATGTAATTTCGTTGCTGCCTGCTTGTCGATGTTGCGGGTGTGCAAAGGGCGGTTTTTCATCGAATCCGGTAATGAAGCCGGTATTATTCCGGTAAACAAAAAATGCAATCGGCTGCCTTCGGAACATCTGGTTTTTGGCGTGGTGATCGCCCCTTTTTTTACGTCCCAGGCAGCTTGCCGACAAACTTCACCGCCCGCTGAATCCAGTCTACCGAAAGAAGACCACGCCGGTTGGAACATTTCCCGCCAATGCTTGGGGACTGCACGACATGCACGGCAACCTATGGCAATGGTGCCAGGACTGGTACGCCACCGAGTATCCGAAAAATAACGTAACTGACCCGCAGGGGCCGGAAAAAGGTGAGTACCGTGTGCTGCGTGGCGGTTCGTGGGGCAACTTTCCTGGGAATTGCCGCTCGGCCGTCCGTAGCAGGTATGTGCCTGGCATCCGTATCATCTACTACGGTTGCCGCCTCTGTTTCTGCCTGGACTAAATTACGGATCATCCGACTAGAGCGTATTTCGTCTGATGAATGGCGAGGATCTTGAGTTTGAAGAACTCGTGATCTCGGAAGCCATAGGCTTGGCGTTTCATGGTCTGGATCTTATTGTTGGTTCCCTCCAGA
>Ga0194131_10004262_pt1 | contig 21737 bp, 25 predicted proteins | sample TA2KigO120mmetaG_FD_148631 | JGI IMG/M metagenome (GOLD analysis project Ga0194131, IMG submission 148631) | Freshwater microbial communities from Lake Tanganyika, Tanzania - TA2015053 Kigoma Offshore 120m | ecosystem: Environmental > Aquatic > Freshwater > Lake | place: Tanzania: Lake... | reverse complement strand
CTGATCGAACAGGTGGTGGCGGACTACTGGATCTATAAACTGCGCTTTGGCCACGATACGCCATCGCTCGATGCGGTGGCGGGAAATAAGTGGCCGACCTATGAAGGCAAGCGCGAGAAGGTCGCCGTTAAGGATGGGAAAGATTGACGAGAGCCGGCCGTTCTTGCCGGTCAACATCGCGGTTCTCACGGTTTCGGATACACGCACCGAGGCCGACGACAAATCGGGCGCGACGCTCGTCGAGCTGATCGCGGCGTCCGGCCACAAGGTCGCGGCGCGGCGCATCGTGACCGACGACAAGGACAAGATCATCGCGGCGCTGAAGGGCTTCATCGCCGACCCCGAGATCGACGTGGTGATCTCGACCGGCGGCACCGGTGTCACCGGGCGCGACGTCACGCCCGAGGCATTTCAGGCGGTTTATGAGAAAGAGATCCCGGGCTTCGGCGAGCTCTTTCGCACGCTGAGCTACGACCTGATCCAGACCTCGACCATGCAGTCGCGCACCACCGGCGGCGTCGCCGGCGGCACCTATTTGTTCGCGCTGCCGGGCTCGCCCGGCGCCTGCCGCGACGGCTGGGACAAGATTCTCAAGTTCCAGCTCGATAGCCGCTGGCGCCCGTGCAATCTGGTCGAGCTGATGCCACGGCTCACCGAGCGCGAGCGGGTCTTGCCGGGGCGGAAGGCGGGGTAATCACCGCCGGGTCAAGCGCCAGCGCGCGTAGGCGGCGCCGTCATCGATGTCATCGAGCGTCGCAATGGTGGCGATGCGCGCGTCCGTGGGCAGAGTCGCCCGCGAATCCTGCAGCGTATGCGGGCTCGACCAGCGCACGCCGCTGAACGGGTCGAGCGCGCGACGGCTGCGGCTCAGGCCGATCAGCCAATAGCCGCCGTCAGACGCTGGGCCGAACACGACCTCCGCTTGTCCCAACGCCTGGAACGCCGCCTCGATGTGGTGAGGCCGGAGCGCCGGGATGTCGACGCCGACCAGCACGGCCGGGCCGGGCGGCAGCGCCTCGAAGGCGCGTGCCATGCGGCGGCCGATGTCGCCGTGGCCCTGGTCGATGATCGGGAGCCGGAACGGGAGCGTGCGGTCGGTGGCGCCTTGGCCGCCCGGCAGCGCTAGCCAGGTCTGCCAACGCTCGTTCTGTGCGAGGCAATGGATCAGAAGCTGCATGGTGCGACGGTGGAAGCGCCAGGCTTCGCCCGCACCGATCGAGGCGGCGAGCCGGGTCTTGACCGCGCCGAGCCGTGCGGTGCGCGCGAAGATGATCAGATGGCGCCGACGTCTCATACCCAACCTCGATAATCGTGACCGATCATCGAGGCGCCCTCAGATGCCGGGCGCTCGCTCCGCTCGCTTGGCTTTCGCCGCATGGCGGCGCGGCGCAGTCGCGCCGGCCAAGGCTCGATGAGTCATGCTCATTGCGCCTTGAAATCATCGCTCGTAGAGCCGCGCGATGCGGGCGGGGGGAACGCCAACGAAATAGAACGCGAGACAAACGAGGTTCCGCGCCGCGCGCTGAAGGTAACCGTGCCGTCGATAGCGCACGGCCGAGGTGCGCGCCACCGCATCGAGCATCACGATGCGGCGGCGCCCGATGCGCCGGACGAGGTCGACGTCTTCCATCAGCGGCAACGCGCGATAGCCGCCGAGCGCGTCATAGAAGTCGCGCGAAATGAGGAGGCCCTGATCGCCGAAGGGCAGGCCGAGCCAGCGTGCGCGGAAGGCAACGACGCGCTCAAACAGTCGTGGCCACAAGCCGTCATCGTCGAACCGCAGTCGAAACACCGCCGCTCGCCTGACGTTGGCCGAACATTCGATGAAGGTCTCCACGGCCGCCGGCCAGCCGGGTTCGAGCACCGTGTCAGCATGTAGGAACAGCAGCCAGGGCCGCGTGGCCGCGTTCGCGCCTTGGCCGAGCTGGGTTCCGCGCCCGCGTGGTGCGCTCTCGACGCGCGCCCCGGCCGCGCGCGCAAGATCGGCCGTGTCATCTCTCGAACCACCATCGACGACGATGATTTCGGCGCCGGCCGGCAGGCACGCCAGAGTCGCGCCGAGCGTCGCCGCGGCGTTCAGGGTGGGGATCACGATGCTCAGGCGTTCCGCACTCACCGAATCCGGATAGCATCGCCCGCGAGCGGACGAAACAACCCTATTGTTCACTTTTTGTTCTTAGACTACGCTTTGGCGCAGGTACGAAAGCCCGATCAATGCGAGACGTGCGAAACCCGGATCTGAGCGCCCGCGAGCTGCGGAAGGGGCGGGGTGCCGCCACCAACCGCGAGGGCCGCTTCGAGCGCTTCACCAAGGAGGCGATTGATGACGGTTGGGGCGCGATCGACGAAGAGTTGCCGCCGATTGCAACCACGCTGACCGTCGATACCACCCGCACGATCATCGCGCGCAACGAGTCGCCCGACATTCCCTTCGATCGCTCGATCAACCCCTATCGCGGCTGCGAGCATGGGTGCGTCTATTGCTATGCGCGCCCGACGCATGCCTGGCTCGGCCTCTCGCCGGGGCAGGATTTCGAGAGCCGGCTGTTCTACAAGCCTGACGCGGCCAAGCTTCTGGAGGCCGAACTCGCCAAGCCGTCCTATCGCTGCAAGTTCATCGCGATGGGCACCAACACCGATCCCTATCAGCCGACCGAGCGCCGACTGGAGATCACGCGCTCGATCATCAAGGTGCTGGCGGCGCACAATCATCCACTCAGCATCACGACCAAATCGGCGCTGGTGACGCGCGATCTCGATCTGCTCGTGCCGATGGCCGAAAAGAGACTCGTTGGTGTCGGCATCTCGGTGACCACGCTCGATGCCAAGCTCGCGCGCACGCTCGAGCCGCGTGCCTCGACGCCGGCCAAACGGCTCGAGGCGATGCGCACGCTGAATGCGGCCGGCGTGCCCTGCATGGTGATGGTCGCGCCCTGCATTCCAGGTCTGACCGACAGCGAGATGGAGCGCATTCTCGAGGCCGCGGCCGCGGCCGGCGCGCGCGAGGCGGCCTACATCACGCTCCGCCTGCCACTCGAGATCAAGGACCTGTTCGAGGAATGGCTCGCGGCCCACGCGCCGGGCCGGGCCAAGCACGTGCTCTCGCTCGTGCGGGACTTGCGCGGCGGCGCGCTCTACCAGAGCGACTACGGCACACGCATGCGCGGCACCGGCCCCTATGCGGACATGCTCGCCAAGCGCTTCGACATCGCCTGTCGCCGCTTGGGCCTAAACCGCGAGCGTCGCCCGCTGGATGCCACGCTGTTCAAGCGGCCGGCGCGTGCGGGCGATCAGTTGTCGTTCCTTTGAACCATAGGCATCGCCGCTTCATACCCCCCCCACCCTATCCCTCCCCCGCAAGGGGGGGAGGGGACATAAGAAGGACCCTGGCTGCGGAGACCGCCAGCAACGATGGGCGGCGTGACCATCTTCCAACCCCCTCCCCCTCAACGTGGCACTATGGGGAATGGCTCTTGCTGCTGCTTGCCTCCCCCCTTGAGGGGGAGGCCGCGAGCGTTGCGAGCGAGTGGGGGGTGATCCCGGAGTGTTGGCGGCTTCGCGCGAATCTCTGTACGACACCGCGATGGCACTCACCTTTGCAGAAATGCGTGGAACGGCCGGCATCGATGAGGCGGGCCGGGGGCCCTGGGCAGGTCCCGTGGTCGCTGCGGCCGTCATGATCGATCCCGCACGAATGCCCCCGGACGTGGCGCGGCGGATCAATGATTCGAAGAAGCTCGCGCCGGCGCGGCGCGAGGCGCTGTTCGAGGCGATCATCGCGCACGCGCTCGTCGGCATCGGCGATGCCACTGTCGAGGAGATCGACCGGTTCAACATTCTTGCCGCGACCCACCTCGCGATGCGGCGCGCGGTCGATGCGCTGCCCGAGCGCCCGGCCGCCGCGCTGGTCGACGGCAACAGCCTGCCGAAGCTAGGCTGTCCCGCTGCGCCCGTGATCGGTGGAGACGCCAAGGTGATCGAGATCGCCGCGGCCTCGATCATCGCCAAGGTGACGCGCGACCGCCTGATGGGCCGGCTCGCCGAGGCCAATCCCGGCTATGGCTGGGAGCGCAACAAGGGCTATGGCACGGCGGAACATAGCGCGGCCATCGGCCGTCTCGGCGTCTCTCCGCACCACCGACGCTCCTTCGCGCCCATCCGGATGTTCCTCGAAAGTTCTTAATATCTGTTAGGAATCAAAAACTTGACCGGCGACTCCGGGCTCGCCATGCTGCGCCCCCATGGGGGAGAAGCCGGCAAGCGGGCGCATCATCGTGGGCGACTGCGTCGAGGCCATGAAGAGTCTCGGCGCGGGCTCGGTCGACCTCGTGTTCGCCGATCCGCCGTACAATCTCCAGCTCGCGGGCGAGCTCCGGCGGCCCAACAACTCGGTAGTCGATGCGGTCGACGACGCCTGGGACCGGTTCGCGAGCTTCGCCGACTATGACGCCTTCACCCGTGCCTGGCTCGTTGAGGCGCGGCGCGTACTGAAGCCCTCCGGCTCGCTCTGGGTCATCGGCACCTACCACAACATCCACCGCATCGGCGCCACGCTCCAGGATCTCGGCTTCTGGGTGCTGAACGATGTTGTGTGGCGCAAGACCAACCCGATGCCGAACTTCCGCGGCCGTCGCTTCACCAATGCGCACGAGACGCTCATCTGGTGCGCGCGCTCCGAGAAGGCCAAGGGCTACACCTTCAACTACGAGGCGATGAAGGCCTTGAACGAGGGCCTGCAGATGCGGAGCGACTGGTTGATTCCGCTTTGCACCGGCCATGAGCGCCTGAAGGACGATGCGGGCCAGAAGGCGCATCCGACCCAGAAACCCGAGGCGCTGCTCCACCGCGTGATCCTCGCGACCTCGAAGCCGGAGGATGTGGTGCTCGACCCGTTCTTCGGCACCGGCACCACCGGCGCGGTCGCCAAGAGGCTCGGGCGGCGCTACATCGGCATCGAGCGCGAGAAGCAGTATGTCGCGGTGGCGGAGGAGCGCATCGCCGCCGTTTCGCCCCTGCCGCCGGACGCGCTCAAGGCCACGCCGTCCAAGCGCGCGGCGCCCCGGGTGCCCTTCGGCTCCTTGATCGAGCGCGGGCTGATCGCGCCGGGCGAAACGCTCTATGACCGCATGAAGCGAGTGCGGGCCGAGGTGCGCGCCGATGGCTCGCTGGCGCTCGGCCGGCGCACCGGCTCGATCCACCGCATGGGGGCGGAGGCGCAGAACGCGCCGGCCTGCAATGGCTGGACCTTTTGGCACGTCACCGACGGCAAGGGGCAGCTCGTGCCGATCGACAGTCTGCGAGACAAGGTGCGTGGCGATTTCGAGTAGGGCGTAGCGGTCAGCACACGAACCCACTCGCGTCATGGCCGGGCGGAGACCCGGCCATCCAGTCTTCCTTCGTTTCGTTCGGCGTTGCGGCCTCTGGATTGCCGGGTCAAGCCCGGCAATGACGAGATGAAAGAACGCGCCGGCTCGATAACGTCGCGCCTACTTCTTCAACAGCCCTTCGACCGCCCCAGTAAGCTCCGCCGACATCGGCTCGGTCGCGCTCGGGAAGGTGCGAACCAACGCGCCATCCGGCCCGATCAGGAGCTTGTGGAAGTTCCAGCCCGGTGTCGCCTCACTTCCGCCGACCGAGGCCGCCCACTGATAGAACGGGTGGGCGCTCGCGCCCTTGACCACCTGCTTTTGCGTCAGCGGGAAGTCGACGTCGTAATTGACCTCGCAGAATTCCTTGATCGCGTCCTCGGCCTTCGGCTCCTGCGCGCCGAAATCGTTGGAGGGCACGCCGATCACCATGAGGCCCCGGTCGCGATAGCGCTGCCAGAGCGCCTGGAGTCCCTTGTATTGTGGCGTGTAGCCGCAGAACGACGCGGTGTTGACCACGAGAATCGGCTGGCCGCGATAGGCGGCGAGCGGCATCGCCTTGCCCTCGATCGAGGTGAAGTTGAAATCATGGGCGGATTGCGATGCGGCTTTGGCAGGCATGACACCCCACACGAGAAGAATGGCGATGAATCCAAGAGCGAGCCAGCGCGCCGGCTGAATGGCGATGGTCAACGATGACACGACCTAATCCTTTTCGCACATAAGGAGCCCGACCCAGGGCACGCCGACCTTCACGTCACTGCCAGAATCGACCACCTGCTGCTCGCCGATCTGCATCGGGCCGATGGTCTGGCCGTCGCCGGCATCGCCAGTGCCGCGCACCACACGTCCATTGGCGGGCAGGAAGCTCGACCAGCCGAGTGGGCACTTGTCGCGGTTGAAGGCCACGACCGCGCCCGAAGGCACGTCGGGCACCGCAGCCGCGGCTTGGTCCTTGAGCGCGGTTGCGCCCTCGACGATGTCGTCACCGAGCTTCTCGAACACGCCCTTCTCCTCCGCGGGCGCCGCGGGCGGGTCCTCGGCCCAGGCCGCGCTTATCGCCAGCCCGACGCAAACCAGTGTGGTAACGACCCAACCCCCGAGCGATCTCATGTGCATTTGCTCCCCTTATGCCCCGCGCGCATGTCTATCGACTTGGGATTCGAGCGCGCCAAGTCAAGCCGCGCGACTTGCGGAGGGTCGGGTGATGCCGCCACACTGGCGGGAGCGATCCGACCGGGGGAGCCTCGAGCCATGACCCGCCTGAGCCAGAGCTATGTCCACGGCGCGAGCGATGTGCCGCTCCTCGGCATGACCATCGGGCAATGCCTGGACGCGACCGCGGCGCGCGTGCCTGACAATGATGCGCTCGTGGTGCGGCACCAGAATGTGCGGCTCACCTATGCAGCCCTGAAGCGCGAGGTCGATTCGCTGGCGGCTGGCCTGCTCGCGCTCGGGCTCGAGCCGGGCGAGCGCATCGGGATCTGGTCGCCCAACAATGCGGAATGGGCGATCACGCAGTTCGCGGCGGCGAAGGCGGGGCTCGTCCTGGTCAATATCAATCCGTCCTATCGCCTGGCGGAGCTCGAATACGCGCTCAACAAGGTCGAGTGCAAGGCGCTGATCGCGGCCGCCTCGTTCAAGACCAGCGACTATCTCGCGATGATTCGCGAGCTCGCGCCGGAGCTCGATCGCGCACCGCCCGGCCTGCTGAACGCCGCCAAGCTGCCGCATCTGAAGATCGTGATCCGCCTTGGATCCGAGAAGACCGCGGGCTGTTACAACTTCGCGGAAATCCCGCAGCTTGCCGGCGCGGCCGAGCGCGGCCGGCTCGAGGCGCTCAGCAAGACCTTGCAGTTCGATGATGCGATCAACATTCAGTTCACCAGTGGCACGACCGGCTTTCCCAAGGGCGCGACGCTCACCCACCACAACATCCTCAACAACGGTTACTTCAACGGCCACGCGCTGCGCCTGACCGATAAGGACCGGGTCTGCATCCCGGTGCCGCTCTATCATTGCTTCGGCATGGTGATGGGCAATCTGATGTCAATCGCCTTCGGCGCGACCATGGTCTATCCGAGCGAGGGCTTCGATGCGCTCGAGGTCTTGCGCGCGATCGAGGCCGAGCGCTGCACCGTGCTCTATGGCGTGCCAACCATGTTCATCGCCGAGCTCGGTCATGTCGACTTCAAGACGTTCAACCTCTCGAGTCTGCGCACCGGCACGATGGCGGGCTCGCCGTGCCCGATCGAGGTCATGAAGCAGGTCGTGCGCGACATGAACATGAAGGATGTCACGATCGCCTATGGCATGACCGAGACGAGCCCGGTGAGTTTTCAATCGGGTCACGCCGATCCGCTGGAGAAGCGGGTCTCGACCGTCGGGCGCATTCATCCGCATGTCGAGGTCAAGGTCGTCGATGCCGAGGGGCGCATCGCACCGGTGGGCCAACCGGGCGAGCTCCTGACGCGCGGCTATTCGGTCATGCTCGGCTATTGGAATGACGAGGAGAAGACCACCGAGGCGATCGATTCGGCCGGCTGGATGCACACCGGCGATCTCGCGACCATCGATGACGAGGGCTATTGCAACATCGTCGGCCGCATCAAGGACATGGTGATCCGCGGCGGCGAGAACGTGTACCCGCGCGAGATCGAGGAGTTCCTCTATCGCCACCCGAAGGTGCAGGACGTGCAGGTGATCGGTGTGCCCGACCCGAAATATGGCGAGGAGCTGTGCGCCTGGATCAAGCTCAAACCGGGTGAGAGCGCGAACACCGAAGAGATCCGCGCCTTCTGCCAGGGCAAGATCGCGCACTACAAGATCCCGCGCTATGTGCGCTTCGTCGACGGCTTTCCGATGACCGTCACCGGCAAGATCCAGAAGTTCAAGATGCGCGAGGCGACGATCGCGGAACTCGATCTCAAGATCGAGAAGACCGCGTAGTTCGTAGTCCCCTCTCCCCCGCAGGCGAGGGAGAGGGCTAGGGTGAGGGAGTGCGAACCAAGCCGGCAGAGCCGGCTGTGCCGCCACCCCCATCCCACCCCCTTCCCCCGCCCCGGCGGGGGAAGGGTTGATCAACAGGGAGAGAACTGATGGCAACGAAGGACGACTCTTGGCGCGGCAAGATCGGCAGCATGAGCGCGGCGGAGAAGCTGGCGTTCGTCGCCGGGCCGACCTTGACCCGCCTCGGCTGCCTCGATGAGGCGGGCTGGCCCTATGTCGTGCCGGTCTGGCACGAGTTTCAGGACGGCGGCTATTACTTCGTGCCGCGCGCCCGCGCGCTTTGGGCGAAATATCTCAAGGCCGATCCGCGCGCCTCGCTCTGCATCGACGAGTGGGACGGCATGAGAAAGGTGCTGGTGAAAGGCCGCGCCGAGATCGCCGAGGAGCCAAATGTCGGCGGCAAATGGGTCGGCATCGCGCGCAGCATGTCGCTGCGTTATCTCGGGCCGCACGGGCCTGACTATATCGAGCCGACCATGGGCGAGCCGCGCTGGCTCATCTTCGTGCGCCCGATCGAGACCAGGACCTGGCAGGGCGTCGATTGGCCGAAGCGCTACAAGCATAAGAATTGGTGAAATCGAACCACCCTCTCCCTCGCGAGCGAGGGAGAGGGCTGGGGTGAGGGAGTGCAAGCCAAGCCGGCGAAGCCGGCTTGTTTGCCCGCTGCCCTGGATGGCCCGATCAAGTCGGGGGAGGGCCATGACGGTTGTTTTGTGGCGAGATCCTCAGCCTACCCTGCCATCTTCAGCGACCTCGCCTTGCTGCGCTCGGTAGCGTCCAAATCGACCTCAAATCACTTATCCGTGTCGGCGCGGGCGGCGGCGATGCGTGAGTCTTTCTCCTCGCGCGTGAGCGATTCTGTCTCGATCACCTTGATCGCAGCCTGGTTCAGGTAGTGGCGCTGCTCCTCGATCACGTGCATCTCGAAGCGGTAACAGGCCTCGCAATCATCCGCGCCGTGATCCTCCGCGATCTGCGCGAGGGCGGGGGACGCGAGGGCCTCACAACGTGTCCGCACTCTACGCTCTCGCACTCGGTCCATAGGCCAGGAACATCGGCTCGCCATCGGCGAAGCGCGAGAGGCGGAGCGGCCTGATATCGACCGAGGGCCTGCGCTCGAGCACGGTGTTCGCGATCACCTCGCCGATCGCGGGCGCGAGCTTGAGGCCGTGGCCGGAGAAGCCCATCGCGAGGCAGAGCCCCTCGACCCCGCCGGCCCAACCGAGGATCGGGTGGAAATCGGGCGTCACGTCATAGACGCCCGAGACCGAGCGCACCACCTCGGCCCCCACATAGTCCGGCAGGCGCGCGGCAAAGGCCTTGTCCATGCGCGCCTTGTGCGCGGCCTCTTCCTCAGGCGGGGCATTGCCCAGGGGATCGATCACCTCGGGCATCGCCGGTGGGTAGGCGACCACCATGGCATAGGGCCCAAGATCCGGGCGCAGCACGACGTTCGAATTGCCGTCAGTCACGCAGGTGCGCACCTGCATCTTGCCAAGGCCCTGACGCAGCCACGCCATGTCGAGCCTGAGGCGCTTGATCGGCACGTCGACGCCAATCGGCGCGAGCAGATCGCGCGCCCAGGCATTGGTCGCGGCAATCACGATCGGCGCCTCGATGCGCCCCGCCGTCGTGTCGACGCCGATCGTCTTGCCGCCGCGCGTCAGGATCGCGTTGACGCGTGTGCCGGTGAGGAGGCGGAGGCCCCGCGCTTGACCGGCCGCAAGCCAGGAGAGGATCATGCGCGTTACGTCGATATAGCCGCCATTCGGCTCATAGGCGCCGCCGGCGAGATCGTCCGTCACCAGCAAGGGCTCGATGCGCTTGATCTCGTCCGGCCCGACAAAGCGCGTGTCGACGCCGAGCGAGGCGCCGAGCGCGACATTGCGTTTCAGGGCCTCGAGCTGCGGCTTCACCACGAGCAGGAGATAGCCGAGCCGCACATAGCCGGAATCGCCGCAGCCGACTTCGCGTTGCCAATCGGCCAGCACCTCGAAGCCGCGGATCGCGAGCTTGATCAGAATCTCGTTCGAATAGTGCTGGCGCACCTGGCCGAAGGTGCGGCCCGACATGCCGCCGACCGGCGCGCGCTCATCGATCAGCACGACATCGAGGTTGGAGCGGCGCTTCAGCTGATAGGCGATTGAGGCCCCCATGATGCCGGCGCCGATCACCACCGCATCCGCCCGCCCGACCACATCCGCCGTCATGGCGCCCTCCCGTTCAGCCGCTTTGCTTCAATACGCGTCCCGCCACCGCGCCGAGTTTCTCGACCAGCTTCGGGTCGCGAGCCTCGGGCGCCGTGATCAGTGCATATTCGAGCGCATGATCGCAACCCTGCGGGCAGGTCGTGCGCGCCTTGGGCAAAGCGGCGACAACCGACTTGATCAGGCCACGCGCCCGATCGGCGTTGGCGTGCAGCACCTTGACCACGGCATCGACCGAGACGTGGTCGTGATCGGGATGCCAGCAATCATAGTCCGTCACCATGGCAATGGTGGCGTAGCAGAGCTCGGCCTCGCGCGCGAGCTTGGCCTCGGGCATGTTGGTCATGCCGATGACGGAGGCACCCCAGGAGCGATAGAGCTCGGATTCGGCCTTGGTCGAGAACTGCGGGCCTTCCATCACCACATAGGTGCCGCCACGCGCGATCGGGCTGTCCGCACCGGCGACGAGGTTGGCGAGCCGGCCGCACACCGGGTGCGCCATCGAGACATGGGCGACCAGACCCTCGCCGAAGAAGCTCTTTTCGCGCGCGAACGTGCGGTCGATGAACTGATCGACCAGCAGGAAATCACCAGGATGGAGTGATTCCTTCAGCGAGCCGACCGCACTCACCGAGAGCACGTCGGTGACGCCGAGGCGCTTCAGCGCATCGATGTTGGCGCGATAGTTGATGGTGCTCGGTGAATGGCGGTGCCCCCGCCCGTGACGCGGCAGGAACGCGACCTTCAGACCCTCGAGCTCGCCGGTCAGGATCGCATCCGACGGCTTGCCGAACGGGCTCTTGACTTCGACCCAGCGCGTGCTGGCGAGGCCATCGATCTGATAGAGCCCGCTGCCGCCGATGACGCCGAGAAACGGTGCGGTCATGTGCCAGCACCCACACCATCGTCATGGCCCGACTTGATCGGGCCATCCAGGGCCGACATGTGCCTAGGGATCCATGAAGACTGGATCCCCCGGTCAAGCCGGGGGATGACGAGGAAAAATGGCGACATCGATCTCAGTCACCCTATGTGCTGCGCAAAGAAGGCGCGGGTGCGCTCACGCGCGAGCTTGCTCGACATCGGGTGAAAGTCTTTGCGCAGCTCGCAGTCGAAACCATGGCCCGCGCCCTCATAGACGTGGATCGGCACCTTCGGGTGCTTGGCGCGAATGGTGTCGACATCGCTCAGCGGAATGTTGGCGTCCTTCTCGCCGAAATGGAGCATGACCGGGCAGGTCGGCGTCTCGTCCACGAACTGGATGATCTGCCCGCCATAATAGCCGACCGCGCAGGCCGGCTTGAACCGGCAGGCCGCGACCCAGGCGAGCGAGCCGCCCCAGCAATAGCCGGTGACGCCGAGCTTGCCCGCGCCTTTGAGCGCCGCGCAGGCGGCCTCGACATCGCCGATCGGCCCGTCCCAGCCGACGCGGGCGCGGATCTCACGCCCCTGCGCCACGGTTTCCGCGGTATAGCCGAGCTCGATCTTGGACTTGTCCCGATCAAACAGGGCCGGCGCCAGTGCGACATAGCCTTCGGCGGCGAAGCTGTCGCAATAGCGGCGGATGTTCTCGTTCACGCCGAAGATTTCCTGGATCACGACGAGCCCACCGCGCGGCTTGCCGCTCGGGCTCGCCTTGTAGCCGTCGAAGGAATGTCCGTCCGAGGCCTTGAGCCTGATCCATTCGCCCATCATCACACTCCCTGACTGAACCTAGCGCTTGATCGCACCAAGGGTGAGGCCACGCACCAGATGCTTCTGAATGAAGAAGCCGATGATGACAAGCGGCACAATCGACACGGTCGCGAGTGCCGCCTGCATGCCATAGAGCGCGCCCTCGGTCGCGGTGAAGAACTTGCCCATCTGCACCGGAATCGTCGTGACCTTGGTGTAGGTGAGGATCAGCGCGAACAGGAACTCGCTCCAATTGAGGATGAAGATGAAGAGCCCGGTCGCGATGATGCCGCCCTTGATCAGCGGCACGGTGATGCGCAAGTGCGCACCCCAGCGCGACATGCCGTCCATCATCGCGGCTTCCTCGATCTCTTTCGGCAGATCATCGATGAAGCTTTTCAGCATCCAGGTCGAGAATGGCACGGTGACCGCCGCATAAGCGAGGATCAGGCCCCAATAGGTGTCGGTAGCGCCGACATTGCTGAACATGACGACGAATGGAATCGCGATCGCGATCGGCGGAAACATTCGACCCGATAAGATGAACAAGGGTGTCAGGTTTCCTCCGACCCGGTAGCGTGAGATCGAGAGCGCGGCCATCAGCCCGATGATGAGCGAGAGCGCGGTCGCGAGCGTCGAGATGATGATCGAGCCGTAGATCGCGGGCCAGGCGGAGTTGTTGAGGATGTCGGCATTCGCGCCGAGGCCGGTGCCCTCGTCCGATATCTTGTTGCCCTCGGCGTCATATTTGGCGAGGCCGCCGGCGCGCTCCAAGAGCACCGAAGGGAACAGCACGGTCAGATAGTTGTCGACCGTGCCCTGGCTCGTGATCCATACCGGCGGTTGGGTGATCCACTCGTTCCGCGGCTTGAACGAGGTCGAGATCATCCAGAACACCGGGAAGACCGCGAAGATAACGGCGAGCGTCAGCCCCACCCCGTTGTACCAGGTGAACTTCTTCGGCGGCATGAAGCAGGCCTCCCTCGGCGGGCACGTTTGTCAATCGAGGGGTGGCCTTGGCGCGCAACGAACCTGCGCCCCCATAAGCGCGCTCATCGGCCCGATGGTAGGGCACCGGCCCCTCCCCGACCCGGCGTCCCGCTTACACGTTAAACCGAAAGAGCAACACGTCGCCATCCTGAACGACGTAGTCGCGCCCCTCCTGGCGCATTCGGCCCTTTTCCTTGGCGGGCTGTTCCCCGCCAAGGGAAAGGTAATCGGCGAGCGCGATGGTCTCGGCGCAGATGAAGCCCTTCGCGAAATCGGTGTGGATGGCGCCGGCGGCCTCGCGGGCGGTCGCGCCCTTGGGGACGGTCCAGGCGCGTGCCTCCTTGGGCCCGGCGGTGAGGAAGCGGATCAGCCCGAGCAGTCGATAGCCGGCGCGAATCACGCGATGGAGGCCGGGTTCCTCGAGGCCCAAGCCCTCGAGAAACTCGCGCTTCTCGGCTGAGTCGCCAAGCGCCGCGATCTCGGCCTCGATCGCGGCCGAGACCACGACCATCTCGGCGCCTTCCTCCTTGGCGCGGGCGGCGACGCGAGCGGACTGCGCATTGCCGGTTGCCGCAGCGGCCTCTTCGACATTCGCGACATAGAGCACCGGCTTCGCGGTCAGCAGCGGCAGGTGAGCCGCCTCGGCCGTGCCCTCGGCGAGCGTCACCGTGCGTGCGGGCTTGCCCGCCTCGAGCGCCACCTTGATGCGCTCGAACAGCTCGATCTGCGCCTTTGCGTCCTTGTCGCCGCCACGGGCGCGCTTGGTCAGGCCCTCAAGCTGGCGCTCGACGCTCTCGAGATCCGCGATCATCAGCTCGGTCTCGATCAGCTCGATGTCACGGATCGGGTCGACCCCGCCCTCGACATGGGTGACCAGCTCATCCTCAAAGCAGCGCACGACATGAAGGATTGCGTCGACCTCGCGGATATTGGCGAGGAATCGGTTGCCGAGGCCTTCGCCCTTGCTCGCGCCGCGCACAAGCCCTGCGATATCGACGACCTCGAGGAAGGTCGGCACCACGGAGGCCGAATGCGCCAGCTTCGCGACGGTGTCGAGGTCCTCATCCGGCACCGGCACGCGCCCGACATTCGGCTCGATCGTGCAGAACGGATAATTGGCGACCGCGGCCTGGGCCGCGCTCGTCAGCGCGTTAAAGAGGGTCGACTTGCCGACATTCGGCAGGCCGACGATGCCGCATTTGAATCCCATGGATGGTCTGGTCTCGGTTCAGCGCTCGGTCGAGCGGGGGCGGTCGGGGGTGGCCGGTGGCTCGCCTTCGGAGGGTTTTTCCTTCGGTGGCTTGGGTGCCGCGGTCAGATGGGCGACGCGGCTCATATAGGCGCTGCCATCGCCCTTGAGAAGGAGCGGCGCCTCGGCCGCCATCGCGTTGATCAGCGGCTCAAGCCACGTGCGATCCTCTACCCAGAAGTCCGACAGCACATAATGCTTCACGAGCTCGCGATCGCCCGGGTGGCCGATGCCGATGCGCACGCGCCAGAAACCGTTGCCGATATGGGCCTCGATGCTGCGCAGGCCATTGTGGCCGGCGGTGCCGCCGCCTTTCTTGACGCGCAGCTTGCCGGGCGCGAGATCGAGCTCGTCGTGGAAGGCGTAGATATCGCCGACCTCGAGCTTGTGGAAGTGCATCACGGCGCCGACCGCCTGACCCGATTCATTCATGAAGGTCGCGGGCTTCACCAGCAGCACCGGCTCGCCATCGAGCGCACCCTCGGACAGCTCGGCGGCAAACTTGGTGCGCTCCCGCCACGGCCCGAAACCGTGACACGCGGCGATCGCCTCGACCGCGAGAAAGCCGACATTATGACGATGGCGCGCGTACCGGGACCCGGGATTGCCGAGTCCGACCAGAAGTCGCATGGCGGCGTAGAGGGCGGCGCGCCGACTGGCGCGTCAGCCCTACTTCTTGTCGCCCTTGGCCGGGGCTGCACCCGCCTTGGCGGGGGCGGCGGGGGCTCCCTTGGCGGCCTCGGCCTTGGGCGCAGCCGCGCCAGCGGCGGCGCCCGGTGCGGCACCGGCAGCCGGTGCTGCGCCCGGCGCAGCGGCCTCGGCTCCTTCCGCGGCAGCGGCGGCTGGCGTTTCCTCTACCGTGGTGGTCGGCGCGGCGATCGTCGCGACGGTGAAGTCGCGGTTGCGAATCACCGGGGTCACGCCCTCCGGCACCTTGAAGGCGCTGATGTGGATGCTGTCGCCGATCTTGCGGCCGGCGAGGCTGACCGTGATCTCATCCGGAATGCTATCGACCGGGCAATAGAACTCGACCGTGTGGCGAACGATGTTGAGCACGCCGCCGAGCTTGATGCCGTCGCACTTGTCCATGTCGAGGAAGCGCGCCGCGATGTGCACCTTGATGCGCGCACCCTTCACATAGCGCAGGAAGTCGACATGCACCGGGCGGTCGGTCACAGGGTCGAGCTGCACCTCGCGCGGCAGCACGCGAATCACGCCATCCGGCGTCTTGAGGTCGTAGAGATGGGTGAAGAAGCCGGGCTTCGCGCGCTCGCGTGAGATTTCCTTAAGCGAGACGGCCACGCCAAGCGGTGCCGCATCACCGCCATAGATGATGCCGGGGATGTTGCCCTCGCGCCGAACGGCGCGGGCGCCGCCGGTTCCGATGCGGTCGCGTCGCGTGGCGGTGAGCGAGATGATATCGGCCATGATCGGGGTCTCCAGCGTTGCGGCAGCCTGCCGGCGCCTCAGTCGAACAGGGTTGAGACGGAGGATTCGTTGCTGATGCGGCGGATCGCCTCCGCCAGGAGTGGCGCAACCGATAGCACGCGGATGTTCTCGGACACCCGCACGGCTTCGGTCGGCGCGATGCTGTTGGTGACGACGAGGCTCTTGATCGACGACGCCGAGACGCGGGCGGCGGCGCCGCCTGAGAGTACCGCATGAGTGACATAGGCGTGCACCTCTGAGGCGCCTTGCGCGCTCAGCGCGGCGGCCGCGTTGCACAGCGTGCCGGCGGAATCCACGATATCGTCAACCATGATGCAGCGCCGCCCATCGACGTCGCCGATGATGTTCATCACCTCGGAGACGCCGGCGCGCTCGCGTCGCTTGTCGACAATCGCGAGGTCGGCATTCAGGCGCTTGGCAAGGTTGCGTGCGCGCACCACGCCGCCCACGTCGGGCGACACCACCATCAGGCTGTTGTCGCTGTTGAAGCGCTGGCGGATGTCCTCGACCATGACCGGCATGGCAAAGAGGTTGTCCACGGGAATGTCGAAGAAGCCCTGAATCTGGCCGGCGTGCAGATCGAGCGTCAGAACCCGGTGGGCACCCGCCGCGGTGATCAGATTGGCGATGAGCTTGGCCGAGATCGGCGTGCGCGGGGCCGATTTGCGATCCTGCCGCGCATAGCCGAAATAGGGCATGACCGCCGTGATGCGGCGCGCGGAGGCGCGGCGCAGCGCATCGAGGCAGACCAGCAATTCCATCAGATTGTCATTGGCCGGATAGGACGTGCCCTGCACCACGAACACGTCCTCGCCGCGGACGTTGTCGAGGATCTCGACGAACACTTCCATGTCGGGAAAACGCCGCACGCTCGCCTGCGTCAGCGGCGAATTGAGTGCCGCCGCGATAGCCTCGGCCAGCGGTCGGTTGCTGTTGCCCGACAGAAGCTTCATCGAGATCGCCCTTCAAGGGTCAAACGCGCGCGCCGGAAGCGACCGACCGGTCCAACCCTCGATCGAGGAAAAGGGGGGCCTCAACGGCGGCGCGGAATGTAACAGGGAGATGTCGGGCTGTAAACCGCTTTGCGCCGCAACATAAAGTGGGCACGACATTGATTAACGTTGTATTTTCAAGGTGTTGGCGGACCACCCCCGGTGAAGACACAGGCCGCGATGCCGCCGAGCACGAAGACCATCGTGAACAGGATCAGATAGTACATGGCCGCAGTCTAGCCGAGCGGCGGCGCGTTCACTACGCGAGCCGTGGGCACGATCGCGCGCACAGACCGCGCGGCGCTCGACAGGTGCGACCCGAGCGCAGAGGATACCCCGCCCTCGCCCGGTTGAGCCCGAGCGCACATTTCACAACACAGGGAGACCCCACATGACCTTCAGGCAGATCAACCCGGAAGACGTCGCCGAGCCCATGGGCAAGATCTACAGCCATGGCGTGATCGTGCCGCCGGGTGCCGAGCTCCTGTTCACCGCCGGCCAGGTTGCCGTGCGCAAGGACGGCACGATCCCGGCTGATTTCACGGATCAGGCCAAGCAGGTGTGGGACAATCTCTTCGCCATCCTGCGCGACGCCAATATGGCGGTCACCGATATCGTGCGCATGAACGCGTTCGTTGTGGGGAAGGAGAACTTCCCGAAATATGCCGAGGTGCGGAAGTCCTATATCGGCACGCACCGCCCAGCCTCGACCGCCTATTTCGTGCCGGCCCTGGTGCGGCCTGAGATGCTGATCGAGGTCGAGATCATTGCGGCGAAGAAGCGCTAGAGCGGCCTCGAGCCAGCACTTCATCCGTACGTCTCGTCATCCCCGCGAAAGCGGGGATCCATCGCGCCGCCCGCTCGTGCCATTGAACGATGGGTTCCGGGTCGCAAGGTTCGCAACCGAACACCTTCGGTGTTCGGGCTTACCTAGCGCCCGGAATGACAGACGGAGCGAATGGCTTCCCGCCAATCCGAAGGCGAACTATCGCGTCGGCACGGGCGTGGGGCCGGCGTAATTGTAGAAGCCCTTGCCGGTCTTGCGTCCGAGCCAGCCGGCCTCGACATATTTGGCGAGCAGCGGGCAGGGGCGATATTTGCTGTCGGCTAGGCCCTCATAGAGCACCTGCATGATGGCGTGGCAGGTGTCGAGCCCGATGAAATCGGCGAGCTCCAGCGGCCCCATCGGGTGGTGCGCGCCGAGCTTCATCGCCGTGTCGATGTTCTGCACCGTGCCGACGCCCTCATAGAGTGCGTAGATCGCCTCGTTGATCATCGGCAGCAGGATGCGATTCACGATGAAGGCGGGAAAATCCTCGGCGGTCGCCGGCGTCTTGCCGAGCTTGATCGTGAGTTCATGGATCGCGCGATAGGTGGCCTCATCGGTCGCGATGCCGCGCACCAGCTCGACCAGCTCCATCAGCGGCACCGGGTTCATGAAGTGCATGCCCATGAACCGCTCGGGCCGGTCGGTCGCGGCAGCGAGTCGCGTGATCGAGATCGACGAGGTGTTGGTGCAGATGATCGCCTCGGGCTTCAAGACGCCCTTGAGCTTCCCGTAGATCTCCTTCTTGACCGCCTCGTTTTCGCTCGCAGCCTCGATCACGAGGTCGGCGCTTTTTAGTTCGTCCAGCCCAACCACCATCTTGATACGGCGAAGCGCCGCATCCTTGTCGGCCGCCTTGATGATGCCCTTGTTGACCTGGCGCCCGAGATTCTGATCGATCGTGGTGCTGGCCTTGTTGAGCTGAGCGTCCGACACGTCGGAGAGCGTCACCTCAAAGCCCGTCAGCGAGCAGACATGGGCGATGCCATTGCCCATCTGGCCGGCACCGATGATGGCGATCTTCTTGATCATGGGCTGCACAACGCCGCGACCCTATCGTTGCGCGGCGCCTCCTCTCAGGTCGATGGCTTGGTTTTGGACAGGCCCTGTTTGTCGAGCTCGGCGGCGAGCTCGGGCAGCGCCTTGAACAGGTCGGCGACGAGACCGTAATCGGCAACTTGGAAGATCGGCGCCTCGGCGTCCTTGTTGATCGCGGCGATGACCTTGGAATCCTTCATGCCGGCGAGGTGCTGAATGGCGCCCGAGATGCCGACTGCGATGTAGAGGTCGGGCGCCACCACCTTGCCGGTCTGGCCGACCTGATAGTCGTTCGGCACGAAGCCGGAATCGACCGCGGCGCGCGAGGCGCCGACGCCCGCACCCAGGCGATCCGCCACCGCCTCGATCAGCTTGAAGTTGTCGCCGCTCTGCATGGCTCGCCCGCCCGAGACGATGATGCGGGCGCTGGTCAGCTCCGGCCGGCCGGATTGTGCCAGCTCCGCCTTCACGAAGCGCGTCTTGCCGGAATCGCCCTTGGATCCGATGGCCTCGACCGCGCCCGCGCCACCCTCGGCCGCGGCCGGCTCGAAGGCGGTGGCGCGCACCGTGATCACCCGCTTCTGATCCAGGCTCTGCACGGTCGCCATCGCGTTGCCGGCATAGGTCGGACGCACGAAGGTATCGGGCGACACAACCTGAGAGATGTCGGAGAGCTGCGCCACATCGAGCAGCGCGGCGACCCGCGGCATCAGGTTCTTGCCGAAGGTCGTGGCGGTTGCGAGCAGGTGCGAATAGGCGCCGGCCTGCGCCACGACGAGCGGGGCGAGGTTTTCGGCGAGGCCGTGCGCATAGGCAGCGTCGTCCGCGTGCAGCACCTTGCGCACGCCTTTGACCTTGGTGGCCTGCTGCGCCACGGCGCCGGCCTCTTTGCCGGCGACCAGCACATCGACTTCGCCGCCGAGCGCCGCGGCCGCCGTGACCGCGTGCAAGGTCGCGCGCCGGAGCGACTTGTTGTCGTGTTCCGCGATGACGAGCGCGCTCATCCGATCACCTTCGCTTCCGAGCGGAGCTTGGTCACCAGCTCGGCGACATCCGCCACCTTGACGCCACCTTTGCGCTTCGTCGGCTCCTCGACCTTGAGCACCTTGAGCCGCGGGCTGACATCGACGCCGAGCTGCTCGGGCGTCAGCGCATCGATCGGCTTCTTCTTCGCCTTCATGATGTTGGGCAGCGAGGCGTAGCGCGGCTCGTTGAGCCTAAGGTCCGTCGTCATCACGCAGGGCAGCGACACAGCCAGCGTCTCAAGGCCGCCATCGACCTCGCGAACAACCTCGGCACTGTCGCCCTCGATCTTGAGCTTCGAGGCGAAGGTCGCCTGCGGCCAGTCCAACAAAGCGGCGAGCATCTGGCCGGTCTGGTTGTTGTCGTCGTCGATCGCCTGCTTGCCGAGGATGATCAGTCTCGGCTGTTCCTTCGCCGCCACCGCCTTCAGGAGCTTCGCGATTCCGAGCGGCTGAAGCAGCGCATCGGTCTGCACGTGGATCGCGCGGTCCGCGCCGATCGCAAGCGCCGAGCGCAGCGTCTCCTGCACCGCCTGCGGGCCTGCAGATACCGCGACCACCTCGGTCGCGACATTGGCTTCGCGCAAGCGCACGGCCTCTTCGACCGCGATCTCACAAAACGGATTCATCGCCATCTTGACGTTCGCGGTCTCGACGCCTGTGCCGTCCGCCTTGACGCGGACCTTGACGTTGGCGTCGATGGTGCGCTTGACCGCCACCATCACTTTCATCGTCACCGCCCCTTCGGGTTCTTCGGGCGTCACCGACTCTTCGCAACTGCAACAGAAAAGACGCCCGCTTTTCGCGGGCGCACCATAGGCGCCGCGACTCCTCGAGTCAATTTAGCCCGATATGGTTAACGCCCCGCCGCCGGGGGCGGTCAGCGATGGGCGCCGGGCACCCAGAGCACGTCGCGCGCGCCCTTGACGTTGAGGAAGCGGCCGAGCACGAACAGATGGTCCGACAGCCGGTTCAGATAGACCACGGCCAGCGGATTGACCGGCTCGGCGGCGGCGAGGGCCACGGTAAGCCGCTCGGCCCGGCGCACCACCGTGCGCGCCAGGTGGAGCGCGGCCGAGGCCGGCGTGCCGCCCGGCAAGACAAACGAGTTGAGCGGGGCCAGCGCCTCGTTCATGGCGTCGATCTCGCGCTCGAGCCGATCGTTCTGCGACTGGATGATCGTGAGCCCGCCCTCTCGCGCCACTGGCGTGCACAGATCGGCGCCGAGATCGAACAGGTCATTCTGGATACGCCCGAGCATGGCGTCGCTCTCGCCGCTCGTGTGCAACCGGGCGAGACCAATCGTCGCGTTCGCCTCATCGACCGTGCCGAAGGCCTCGACCCGGAGCGAATCCTTGGTGACGCGCGAGCCATCACCCAGCGAGGTCTCGCCCTTGTCGCCGCCGCGCGTATAGATGCGGGTCAGGCGCACCATGATCAGTGCTTCTTCAGGACGAACACGAGGATCGCGAGCAGCGCGACCGCCACCAGCTGAAGCCCCACCCGCCAACGCATGAGACGGTTGCCGCGCATGCCGTCCTTGCCGCCCTTGCCGATCGTGCCGAGCCCCATGAACATGACCACCACGACCGCCGCCATGGCGATATAGACGAGGACCTCGAGGATGGTGGCGAGCGTGTCCGACACGGAAGCATCCGGCCTTTCAGGGCGGCGGGGCGCCGACCCATTGGCGCGAAGGCGTGACACCGCTCCCTTCACGGGTCAAGTCAAACCATCTGACGGCCCGCCCCGATTGCCGGGGCGGCGCGATTTTGCTAGTGTGCGATCGTGGTTGTTGAACAAGTCCAGCGCGGCCATGGCGTGGCGCGAATTACGACCCCGGCGCTTGTTGAGTGCCGGGTCTTCGTCGTTCGCGAATTCGCCAACCTCGCCATGGAGTTGTTCCGCCATGTCT
>Ga0194131_10004261_pt1 | contig 21737 bp, 20 predicted proteins | sample TA2KigO120mmetaG_FD_148631 | JGI IMG/M metagenome (GOLD analysis project Ga0194131, IMG submission 148631) | Freshwater microbial communities from Lake Tanganyika, Tanzania - TA2015053 Kigoma Offshore 120m | ecosystem: Environmental > Aquatic > Freshwater > Lake | place: Tanzania: Lake... | reverse complement strand
AGTCTGGTACACTGATCACACCAGAATTGTGATAGAATTAGTCCGATGACCAAAACTATTGCTATCTTCGGCGCAGGCGGAAAGATGGGTTGCCGCATTGCCGATAACTTCAAAGCTTCCCAACACTCTTTGTTGTATGTGGAGGTAAGTCCGGCGGGAATACAGCGGCTCGAGCAGCGTGGCGTCGCCGTCACGCCTCACGACGAGGCCGTTCGCCGCGCGGACGTCGCGATCCTCGCTCTGCCGGATGCCCTTATCGGCAAGGTAGCGCCGACTATCGTGCCCGGTCTGCGATCTGGAGCGATGGTAATCTGCCTGGATCCGGCGGCGCCGCATGGAGGCGAATTGCCGAAGCGTGAGGACATCACTTACTTCATTACGCATCCCTGCCACCCTCCGGTTATTCACACGGAAACCGACCCTGAGGCCGCACTGGATTACTTTGGCGCCATCAAAGCCAAGCAGCATATCGTGTGCGCGCTCATGCAAGGTCCGGAAGAGGACTACGCGATTGGAGTTGCCATCGCCGAAGAGATGTTCGCTCCCGTTATGAATTCCTATCGCGTGACCGTGGAACAAATGGCCATGCTCGAACCCGCGTTGTCGGAGACCGTCGCGGCAACGTGTATGACGGTAATTCGCGAGGCCGTGGACGAGGCGGTTCGGCGCGGCGTCCCGGAGGAGGCTGCGCGAGAATTTGTCCTCGGCCACCTGAAGGTAGAAATCGCCATTGTGTTCGGCTTCATTGGCTCGCCATTTTCGGATGGCGCACTGAAGGCGATTGAACGCGGCAAGAAGCGGTTGTTCCGGCCCGATTGGAAATCCGTTTTTGAGCCGGAGAGTGTCTTAGAGGAAATCAGAGCAATCACGCAAAACAATGCACTCGCCGGTGTAAAGTAGCGTCATGGGCAGGAAGTTGCGTTGCGGTTTGGCCGTGCTGGCCTGGCTGGCTCCTTTACACGGCGCGGAGGTAATTGGCGCGCGCGCCGTGGAGATCCTGCGATCGAACTGCTGGCAGTGCCATTCGCGCACCATGACCATGTCCGGGCTCGATCTCACGACGCGCGACGCCGCGTTAAAAGGCGGTGCGCGCGGTCCGGCCCTGGTGCCGGGCAAAGCTTCCGACAGCCGGATTCTGGAGGCTATCGAACGCAAAACCAAGCTCGCCATGCCCCCAGCCAAGCCGCTGGAAGCCGCCGACATCGAGAGCTTGCGCCGCTGGATCAACGACGGTGCGCCGTGGAATGAAACAAGCGCCGCGAGCGCGCCGGTATCGACCTGGTGGGCGTTTCAGAAAGTGACGCGCCCAACGGCCCCCAAGAGCGCCGATCGTTGGGTCCACAACGACGTCGACGCTTTTATTCTGCAACGGCTCAAGGCGGAAAAGCTCAGTCCAAATGCGCCCGCCTCAGCCGCCACCCTGGTACGGCGAGCCTACCTCGACCTGTGGGGCCTCCCGCCCAGCATCGAACAGGTTCGGGAGTTCGTCGCCGACAAGAGGCCCGACGCCTGGGCGCGTCTGGTCGACAAACTCCTGGCGTCTCCGCACTACGGCGAAAAATGGGGACGGCATTGGCTGGATCTGGTTCGTTACTCCGATACAGCCGGATTTGAACTGGACTCCTACATTCACGACGCCTGGCGGTTTCGCGATTGGGTGATTCAGGCGCTCAATGAGGACAAACCATACAACCTCTTCATCCAGGAGCAGATCGCCGCCGACGAGCTGTTCCCCGAAGACCCCTTCGCACGGACGGGCACCGGCCTGTTCTGCGTCGGACCCAATCGGGATTTTTTCCCCGACCAGGCGGACATCAACCGCGAAGAGGTACTGACCGACTACGCCGACACCACATCTTCCGTATTCCTCGGGCTGACCGCAGGATGCGCCCGCTGCCATGATCACAAGTTCGATCCGATATCGCAGGAAGATTACTATCGCATTCGTGCCGTCTTTGCTCCGGCCACCAAGGTCAAGGTTGCGCTGAATCGATTAGAGTCCCTTGGCTATGACGTAGCCGATGGCGTGCGGGAATGGAAGTTGCGGGAGATCGGTGAACAGATCCGCCGCGCACAATCCCGATGTCAGGACTCGCTGCGAACCGCGAAGTTGAGCCGCCTTCCGGCTGACGCTCGAGAGGCGCTAGGCTTGCCCGATTCCGAACGTACCCCCAGGCAGCGGGAACTTGTTTCGGAGTACGACAAGAGTGCGCGGGTGACGGATCAGGAGATCCGAGCCTGTATGAGCCCGCAAGAAACCGCGGACCTGCATGGCGTGGAGAAAGCCCTGGTGCAGATGTACGCCAACTATCGCTCCAAGCCTTTTTCCTGCGGCCTTGCCGACTCGTGGAACGTGGCGCCCCGAACCTTCCTTCCCGCGAAGGGATCCCGGCCAGAACGCGAAGTGCAACCGGGCTTCTTCTCAATTCTCGGCGGGGGTGAAGTACCGCCGCCGGCCGAAAAACGGGAGGCAACGGGACCAATTCCTCTGATGCCCACCACTGGACGCCGCACGGCGTTGGCAAAGTGGATCAGCGATCCGCGTAATCCCCTCACCGCCCGGGTCATGGTCAATCGCATCTGGCAGTATCACTTTGGCCGCGGCCTGCTAGCAACGCCAAGCGATTTCGGCACCCGTTCCGGCAAGCCGAGCCATCCCGAGTTGCTCGACTGGCTCGCTTCGGAGTTCGTCGCCAACAAATGGTCGATCAAGCAACTGCATCGACTGATCATGACCTCGACGACCTATCGGATGGGATCCACGCCCTCAGCCGAATCCGCCAAGCGGGACCCGCTGAATCTGCTCTTGTCGCATTACTCGCGGCGCCGCCTGAGTGCGGAAGAGATCCGGGATTCCGTGCTGGTTGCGACTGGCGGCCTCAATCCCAAACAAGGCGGCCGGCCGGTTGTGCCGCCATTGTCGGCTGAAGAGAAAGCCACGCTCACTCAGTCCCCCGACAACTCCTGGGTCCTGACGACAGACACGAGCGAGTACTCCCGACGCAGCATCTATCTCATCCAGAAGCGAACGTTCCGCATGCCGATGATGGATGTCTTCGACGCCCCTGAATCCATGCTGAGTTGTGCCCGTCGCGACTCCAGTACGACGGCGCCGCAGTCCCTGTCGCTTTTCAACGGCAGTTTCACGATGGAAAGGGCGGCTGCGTTGTCGTCGGCTCTCGTTACGGAATATCCTGCCGACGATGACGCTCTCATCCGCGCCGCGTGGCGCAAGGTGGTGGCGCGGGAGCCCGGTGATGCCGAACTCAGCCGCGCTCGCAAGTTTCTTCAGGAGCAAACACAAAACACAGGGGCGCGCCGCCAGGCAGTGACCGAGATGAGTCGCGCGCTGTTGAATCTCAACGAGTTCCTCTATGTCGACTAAATCCCGCCGTCATTTTCTCGCTCGCGCCGGCAAGGGCTTTGGCGCGGCGGCAGCCAGTACGCTGCTGCCTTCCGCTCTTGGGACGGAGAGTCCGCTCGCGCCACGGAAGGCGCATGAACCGGCCCGTGCTAAAGCGATCATCTACCTTTACATGCACGGCGGCGTCAGCCACGTGGATACGTGGGACCCCAAGCCGGAGCTAACTCGTCTTTCTGGCAAAACGCTGCCCGCCAGTTTTGTCAAAGGCCTGAAGACAAGCCGCATCGACTTCACCAAGGCATTGGCGCGAGGGAGCGCGTGGCCCTTTCAGAAACATGGGCAATCCGGACTTGAAATTTCGGCCCTGTTCCCCAACATCGCCCGCCACGCCGACCAGCTCGCGCTGGTCCGGTCCTGTCACGGCGATGCCTTTGATCATGCCCCTGCCATGTATCTGCATGGGTCGGGGTCACAGTTCCCGGGACGGCCCTGTCTGGGCGCTTGGACCGTTTACGGTCTCGGCTCGGAGAACCAGAACCTGCCGGCATTCGTCGTCATGACGGATGGGGCTATGAAGTGCGGCCCTCAGGGTTACGGTGCGGGTTTCCTTCCCGCCGTCTACCAGGGAACGATGTTCCGAAGCGGCAAGAGCCCCGTGCTTGATCTTTCCAATCCGGACGGCGTTAGCAACAGAACCCAACGAACCACGCTCGATCTGGTCAGCGAACTCGACCGGCAACATCTCGGCGAGCGCCCGTTTGATAGCGACCTGGAAGCGCGGCTCGCGGCCTATGAACTGGCGTTTCGAATGCAATCGGAAGCGCCTGAGGCGGTGGACATGAGCAAGGAGACTGACGCCACCAAGCGTCTGTACGGCATTGGCGACGGCCCGTCCGATGACTTTGGACGCAAGTGTCTACTTGCCCGGCGGCTCGTCGAGCGCGGCGTGCGGTTTGTACAGTTGTACTCGGGAACGCATCTGGGAGACGACTGGGACGGCGCTCATAACGATTTGACCGGCTCGCACAACAAGATGGCGGCGAAGACGGACAAGGCGATTTCCGGTCTCTTGACGGATCTGCAGGCCCGTGGGTTGGCCGATTCGACGCTGGTGGTGTGGGGCAGCGAGTTCGGCCGGACGCCGCTGGCCGAGGGCCGCAACGGACGCGACCATCATCCCTATGCCTTCTCGATGTGGTTCTGGGGTGCGGGCGCTCGCGGCGGCCGGGTACTGGGTTCAACGGACGAGTTTGGCCTGCGGCCAGCGGAGAATCCGATTGTGTCTCACGACGTGAATGCGACCATTCTCCGGATGATGGGATTGGACCACCTCAAGCTCACCTACTATTTCCAGGGCCGTGATATGCGGCTGACGGATGTTCACGGTGAGGGAGAATTTACTAAGTTTCTTGTTGAGGGTTGACGCCGGCCGACGGGCCGCGATCGCAAAGACTGATCTGGGCGGTGTTGGCTCTCCACTGGTCGTAAACAGCGATTTTCCGATTTTGGGAAACGAAAATCGAGTTTGCCAGTGGCGTTACAATTTCACGCCAACAATCGCGTAGTCCAAACAACCGAAGAACGCCTCACGGAAATCGGCGGGCAGCGACGCAAGCGAAGGCATCGAATCGATCGCAGGCGCCAGACGCTTCACTTCCAAACGGCCAATGCCGGCCTCTTCCATGAGGAATGCCGCAAGTGTCGGCGGGACCGGGCGATGATGCGTTGGATCCAAGTAGAAGTGGCTCGCGAAGATGGCCAAACACTCGGGATTTGGTGTTTCGAAGATCAAGATGCCGCCGCGTTCGAGTTTCGCCGCGCAGAGGGTGACGAATTCGGGCAACAGCATCGGCGGTAGATGTTCGATCACTTGTGAACAAAAAATTACCTCCCACGAACCATCCGCCTGCGCGCGCAGCCAGTCGAAGAGATCATAACGCTCGGCGCGCAGACCGGCCGCGGAACACGTTGCGATGGACTCCAAATCGCCGTCAATCCCGAGCGCGTCCAGGCCACGCTCTTTGAGCAGCGCGAGCATCTCGCCTCGTCCACAGCCAAGATCGGCCACGCGGGTTTTGCCTTCGAAGTAGTCGAGATAGGTCTCGAAGTTCTTGCGGACGTAGGCTTCCGGTCCGCGAAAGCGTTCGGCGAATCGCAGGAAATCGTAGCTGTGCGAATCGGCTGCCGGAACGGGCGCCGCTACGGCCGCAGCTGCGAACGCCTTCTGACGCGCCGATCGCAACTCGCTGTGAATGACCTGTTCGTACTCGGTGCGGATCCGGTCCAGATCAGCCCAGATCTTCCTCTGAATCTCATCGTTGGCCCGCGCCAACGCCGCTTCGAATTCGCGATGCTGCCCGCTGGCGATCTCGCGGAAGTTCGCTTCCATCAAGTTCGAGCGGTGCGTAAATCCGCCTTGCAAATCCGCGACGCTCCGAAGGAACTGCGTTTCGTTGATGGCCAGTTTGCGCTCCCACTCCTTGCGCCACTCCTGCCAGTGAGTGCGAATGTCGGCCAACTCCGCCGACCGCGCCTGCAATACATCGGCCCGCGCCTCGGCCGCGCGGATGCGCGTGTCCGCGTCGATCGCTTTTAACTCATCGATCGCCTGCTGACATCCATCCAGCGACGCCGCCAATCGTTCCAGTCCGCGATTGTGCTCGTTCAGCGCTTCCATCACGGCCTGCATGCAATTCATCTGCGCGCGATTGAATTCGACCTGTTCACGCACATGCCAATCGAGCACACGCGCCACCAGCCGCTTCCAGGCCTGCACCAAATTGTTCTTCAATCCCGGCGGCCGGGGATTTACCGTGCCGATTGCCGCGACCTTCGCTTCCGCAGCATCCCGTGCATGGACCAGCGGCATCAGATCGGCGAGCGGAATTCCCGCGCGGCCGCGCTCGCCTTGCGGGTGCCGCGCGTTCACGCGTTCGGCGATTTCGCGCACCGCCTGCTCCAACTCGCGCGCGCTACCTTCGGCGGCCACGGGCCTTCCTTTCATGACGCGCCGTAATGACGGTGGCGATGCCGCCGCGCGGCGTAAAATCGCCGATCACCGTCGCGCGCACCGGATCGGCATAACGGACAACATCCTGCAGGAACTTGTTCACGATGTTCTCTTGAAAGATGCCGAGATTTCGGTACTCCAGCCAGTACATCTTCAGCGACTTCAATTCCAGGCAGTGTTTATCGGGTGTGTAGCGCAACGTTAACGTTCCGTGATCGGGCAACCCCGTCTTCGGGCAGACCGACGTGAACTCCGGATTGACGATCTCGATTTCGTATTCGTTGTCGTACTGATTCGGCCACGTCTCGATGGCTGGCAGCGGCGCGTCCACTCCAGCCGAGGCGTGCTCGTCCGTGTAAGCTCTCTTCTTCATGCGCCCACCAACTTCTTGGAAAGGTGATCGAGAAACAATCCTACATCGGTGACTACGCCGACCGCCTGGCCCGTTCCGCGGTCGCTGACCTTCGTCGCAACGGCCGGATTAATGTCGACACAAACGATGCGCACCCAACTCGGCAGCATATTGCCGGTGGCGATTGAGTGGAGCATGGAACTCAAGCACAACACCAGCCCCGCGCCCTGCAAGTGTTCGTTGTAGGCATCCTGCGCTTCGTTCATATCGGTGATTGTGTCGGGCAACGGGCCGTCGTCGCGCAAACTCCCCGCGAGGACGAACGGCACCTTCGCCTTCACGCATTCATACATCACGCCGCTCGTCAGCCGTCCGCTTTCCACCGCGCCGGCGATATTGCCGCAATGATACACGGCGTTAATTGCGCGCATGTGGTTGCGATGGCCGTGCTCTTCCAATCGTCCATCGGCGACGCGCACGCCAAGCGATGTGCCGAGAAGCGATGCTTCAATATCGTGGACGGCGAGCGCATTGCCGGCGAGCACCGCGTCCACCCATCCCGCGCGAATCAAATTCGACAACGGCCCGACGCCGCCGGTATGCACAACCACGGGTCCGGCGACGAAGACAATCTTTTTCCCCTCCGCTCGCACGCTTTCCATCAGCGCCGCCGTTTGCCGCACCGCCGTTTCGACTTGCCGCTCCGAGGAGATCTCGTTACTCATGAACGAGAAGCCTAGGCGGTCGCGCTCTTTCGATTCGGGAATCACGCGAATGCCGCGCATGCCGACGACAACCGCGTCGCCCGCGCGCAGATCGCGCAGCCGGCGGCACGATGCGCGCCCGCCCGAAACGACAATCATGGCGTCCATGCGCTGCCGGTCGACGTTGATCCATTGCCCGCCTAATCGTACCTGCGTGCGATGGTTCGTCGTTGAATAGAAGTCCTCCGGTGCGCAGCAATCGCGATCGACGATCCGCGTTTCCGCATCGCCGCCGTCGGCCGGCGTGCAGCCGAAGCCGAGTAGCTGGCCGAGCAACTGGTCCATCAATTCGCGCGACGGTGTTTCGACGCGCAGGCGAAGATGAGAGGGGTCGCTATTGGTGCGGCCGATTTGGAAGATCTCGACTTCAAAACGGCCCTGGCATTCGACGACCGTGTCGAAGATCCGTTCCATGATGTGCGAGTCGATGAGGTGGCCTTGCGCCTCCACGGTTTCGTGAAAAGGCAGCGCGTTGGTTGCGGGGTCCATGCGTGAGTCTACCTTTCAGGATAATGGGTACTGATCCCAATGACCATACCGATCGCCTGGCGGCCGGACCAAGAAGTTCTGAAACGGGCGCGATTGACCGCTTTTCTCTCTCAATGTGGAGAGCCCGATTATGCATCGCTTCACCGGCGATCCATCGATGACATCGAGTGGTACACCGAGGAAATGCTACGGTTTCTCCAGGTCCCCTTCAATCCGCCCTACACGAAACTGCTCGATACCTCGGAAGGAATCGAGTGGCCGCGATGGTGCGTTGGCGGTGGGTTGAACATCAGTTCGGCGTGTCTGGACGGCAAGGAACCGCGGCAGCCGGCGATTTCGTGGGAAGGCGAGGAAGGCGGGACGCGTTCGTGGAGCTACAAGGCGCTGCAAATGGCCGTGCGAAAGTGCGCCGCGGGCCTGCGCGACATTGGCGTCCAAAAAGGCGATCGCGTTGCGGTACATCTGCCGATGATGCCCGAGACCGCGGCGGTGTTCCTTGCACTGGCTCGCATCGGCGCGGTTGCGATCCCATTATTCACCGGTTACGGTCACGCTGCGATCGAAGAACGCGTGCGCGACGTTGGCGCGACCGTAATCTTCACGGCGAACGCATTTCCGCGGCGCGGCAAACCGATTGGGTCGAAGACGGTCGTCGACCAGGTCGCGGCGAGTTATCCCGAACTGCGGCATGTCGTTGTGGTTCCGCGCCTCGACAACTTCGAAGCGCCGATGACCGCGGGGCGGGATCTGACTTGGGACGAACTCTGTTCGCGCGGGACCGACGATTCGGTTTGCCCGACGAGCACGGAGGATCCGCTCATCATCATCTACTCCTCCGGCACAACGGGCCGGCCGAAGGGTATGGTCCATCTGCACGGGACGTTTCCGATCAAAGGCGCCTCGGATATGGCCTTCGGCTTCGATGTGGGAAAGAACACGCGAATCTGCTGGGTCACCGATATCGGTTGGGTGATGGGGCCATGGTTGTTCTACGGCGCGCTGCTGTTGGAAGGCACGGTCGTGCTCTACGACGGCGCGCCTGATTTTCCGCATCCGGCGAGGCTGTGGGCTTTCGCGGATCGGCACGGCGTCGATGTGTTGGGGCTGTCGCCGACATTGATTCGCGCCTTGCAGCCGCACGGCGATGAGATCGCGCGGCGATACGACCTAACGAAGCTGAAGCTATTCGGCTCGACCGGCGAACCTTGGAACACCGAGCCCTGGCAGTGGTTATTTGAGGTTATCGGCAAGTCGCGCGTGCCGATTATCAACTACTCGGGCGGCACCGAGATCTCCGGCGGCATACTCTTGAACAACCCGCTGTTGGAGATGAAGCCGTGCGGTTTTTCGGCGGCGTGCCTGGGCATCGCGGCCGACGTCGTCGATGAACACGGAAATAGCATTCGCGAAGGCGTCGGCGAATTGGTCGTTCGAAAGCCGTGGCTCGGCATGACTCACGGATTTCACAACGACCGCGAGCGGTATCACGATACCTATTGGTCGATGTTTCCCGGAACTTGGCGGCACGGCGATTTCGCCGAGATCGACGCGGACGGCCACTGGTTCATCCACGGCCGCAGCGACGACACGATAAAAGTGGCCGGTAAACGTATCGGTCCAGCGGAGATCGAATCGGTACTGGTCAGCCATTCGGCCGTCGTTGAAGCGGCGGTGATTGCGATTCCGGACGAACGGACGGGAAACGCGATCGCGGCGTTTGTGGTGCGAAATGGCGACGTCGAAGCGGACGCGTTGAAAGATCTCGTCGCCGGAGAACTGGGCCGGCCGCTGCGGCCGAGTGTGGTTGCTTTTGTCACGGCGATACCGAAGACTCGGAATGGAAAGTTGATGCGGCGTCTTGTGCGAGCCGCGTGGTTGGATCAACCGACCGGAGATTTGACGGCGGTGGACAACCTACAGGCGCTTGAGGAAATCCGATCCGTTCGAATGACATTCCAATAATCGGAATGGTCGTTCTGTCGATGTCGCTTGCTCGTCGGGCCGGCATGCGCGAAACGAATGAAATCATGAGTGATCGAAAGGTTTACAATCCTTTACTAGCACTCAGTACGTTTCCGTAACAATGAATAGGAATGGGTTCGCCCCGCAGTCGCCGTTGTTGAAGGTGAGTCCAACCTTGTGAGCCATGCCACGATCTTTCCTGCCGAGGTGTTCCCGATGACCGAACAAACGAGAGTACTTGTCGTAGAAGACGAGAAACGAATCGCTGACTTTATCAGCCGCGGGCTGGAGAGCGCCGGCTATACCGTCGCGATTGCAGGCGACGGCGCATCGGCGCTAGAGAAAATGCATGCGCTTGATTACGACCTGATCGTGCTTGATTTGAATTTGCCAGATATCGATGGCATGAAAGTGTTGGAGAAGATTCGGAACCGCAAGACGGCGCCCGCGGTGATCGTCTTGTCAGCGCGCGGTAACGTCGAAGATCGCGTTAAGGGCCTGGAAATGGGCGCCGACGACTACTTGGTGAAACCGTTCGCGTTTGTTGAATTTCTAGCGCGCGTGAAAGCGCTGCTGCGCCGGGGCGCAAACATGCCGGAACGTTTTCAGGTGGGCGATCTCGTGCTTGATGCGCTGCGCCGCAAGGTAACCCGCGCGGGTGAGAGCATCGAACTGGCGCCAAAGGAATTCAGTATTCTCGAGTACCTGATGCGGCATCGGGGAAAGCCGCTCAGCCGCACGATGATCGTCGAACACGTTTGGGATATGGACTACGACGGATTGACGAATATTGTCGACGTCTACATTCGCCATCTGCGGAGCAAGATCGACGACGACTCTCCGGTGAAGATGATTCACACGGTGTGGGGCATTGGGTATATGATCGACATGCCTGCCGAATTCAAGAATTAGCTCCGTGTTGTCGAAGCGGCTTCCCAGCGTCGTCCGCAGTCTGCGCTTTCGGTTGGCGCTGAGCTACACGATCATTTTTGGCGTTTTCCTGTCTGGCGTCGGCGTGGTGTTCCGGTACCAGTTGGACAGCGTAATCGATGAGTGGATGGAATCGCTCATTGAAGACGACTGGAATGCCGTAGGCGGATTTTTGCGCATAGAACATGGACAGGCGACGTGGTCGGTGGATCCGCGGGTCCCCCAACAGGTGTTCTTTCTGGAGCGCCTCCGGCGAAATCTCCTGTTGTCGGATGCCGACGGGAAGATTCTCGAAGCCTCCAGTGGATACCGGATTTTCGGCGTTGAGTCCGCCGGCGAGTTGAAGCGGATCGCCGCGGCCGCAACGCCAGTCTGGCGCAAGAAGTTTCAAAAGGCCGAAGGGGAACTACTCCTTCGATACGGGCAGTTTTCCACCCAAGGCGATAAGTATCTTCTGGTTATCGGACGCCGCACATCGGAACCTAGAGTGATCACGCGTTTATTCGTCGAAGATTACTTCCTGTCGATCCCGCTGATGCTCATCGTGGCTACATTCTTCGGCTGGTTCATGTCCGGCCGGGCTTTGCGGCCGGTGAACGAGTTGGCCGAGACGGCGCAAAAAACGTCCGGCTCGAACCTGCATTTGCGAATTGACTCGCGGGGCGCGGGGGACGAACTCGATTCGCTGATCGATGCGTTCAACAAAATGATGGCGCGATTAGAGGAGAACTTCGATCAGGTGAAACGGTTTTCCACCGACGCTTCGCACGAACTGCGAACGCCGATTACGGGAATTCGCGGGCAGTTGGAAGTTGCGCTGATGACCGCCAAGAATACCGACGAGTATCGCGACGCGGTGATCAACGCGCTCGAAGACGTCGACCGGTTGTCGAATATCGTTCGCGCGTTGTTGATGCTGTCGCAGGTCGAGACCGGGCAAATCGAGATTAAGCACGAACCGGTCGATTTGGGCGGCATCGTTGGCGATCTGGCGGAGCAGTTTTCGACGGGAGCGGCCGATGAAAATATCGCCCTGACCTGGTCGAGCGATCCCGATTCGCTGGTTAGCGGCGATCGCACGCAATTAGAGCGGCTGGTTACGAATCTGCTCGCGAATGCGATCAAATACACGCCCGGAGGAGGGTCGGTTGCGGTGTCGGTTGTGCGACGGGAGTCGGCGGTGGAGCTTGTTGTCGCCGACACGGGCATCGGCATAGCGGCGGAGCATCTGCCGCATGTGTTCGAGAGGTTCTATCGTGTCAAGAGGGATCATCCGCAGAAGGGATTGGGGCTCGGCTTGAGCTTCGTGGCGTGGATTGTGAGGGCGCATGGCGGAGCCACCAATGTGCAGAGCGAACTCGGGATGGGAACAACGTTTCGCGTGACGCTGCCGCGGACTGGCGCGGCGGGCGTGACGCCCGTCCCCGCGCCGCTCGCCGAAGCGCGACAATAGGCGAATGGATTTATCGTTCACCGAACGCGAGCGCGAGGGTATCCCGATCATCGACGTAAAAGGGCAGGTTGTCGCCGGGGATGGCGCCGACCAGTTGCGCGAATGCGTAAAGGCAATCGCTGAGGCGGGAAGGACGAACGCTATTCTGAATCTCGCCGCCGTCAGTTATATCGATTCGTCCGGCTTGGGCGCTCTGGTTATGAGTTTCAGCACGCTGCGCAAAGCGGGCGGCGCGTTGAAGCTGCTGAATCTCACGCGGCGCAACGTCGAGCTATTGGTGCTGACAAAACTCGAGACCGTGTTTGAAGTTTACGACGACGAACAGAACGCCGTGAACAGTTTCTTCCCAGGGCGGGAAATCAAGAAATTCGACATATTGATGTTTCTCCAACAGTCAAAACGGCAACCGTGATGCGTGCGCCGGAATTTACGCTGCGGACGCTCGATGGCGCCGAGAGGCGCCTGGATTCGATGCGCCCCGTCGTTCTGGCGTTCTTCAAGATCGACTGTCCGACCTGCCAGTTGACGTTTCCGTACTTGCAGCGCATTGCGGATCGCGGTCTGCGGCGAATCGTCGCGATCTCGCAGGACGATGAAGAGGGCACGCGCGAATTTCATACCGACTTCAAGATCCGGCTGGAGACGCTGATTGATCCGGCGGTTTCGCGTTATGCCGTGAGCCGGGCGTTTGGGATTACTCATGTGCCTTGGCTGTTCGAAGTATCGGCCGAAGGCGAGATCGTTTCGACCTTCTCTGGATTCGACCGCGCCAAGCTGGACACGCTGGCCGGCGGGGCGCTGTTTACCGATGCCGACCGCGTGCCGGAGTACAAGCCCGGTTGAGGGTCGAGGAACCGCTAGCTCCGGTCGGGAGCGGATACGTTACACTGATTAGAAATGGCATCGAAGATCTCGGAAGTTCTTGGCAACGCCGCTGCGATTGCGAAAGGTCTCACTGTCACCTTCAAAGAGATGATGGCGCCGACCATCACCGAAGACTATCCGGCGGCGCCGGCGATTTTCCAGGAGCGCTTCCGCGGCGTGCACGTCCTGCAGCGCGACGAGAGCGGCCTGGAGAAATGCGTGGCGTGCTTTCTATGCGCGGCCGCGTGCCCGGTGCAGTGCATCTACATCGAGGCGGCCGAGAATACGGAGCAGAAGCGCATCAGCGGCGGCGAGCGATATGCCGAGGTGTACAACATCGACTATTCGCGCTGCATCTTTTGCGGGTTCTGTGTCGAGGCGTGTCCGACCGACGCGGTGACGCACGGGCACGGCTTCGAGATCGCGAGCTATAACACGTCGACGTTGGTGTGGCGCAAGGAGCAGATGCTCACGCAGATTTCTCCGGCTGCGAAGCCGGTGGCTCCGTTGAGCGAGGGCGCTGGGCATTAGCCCAGCGCTACGGAATCCGGTAAGCGCTCTTAATCGCCGCGATGTTCTTGCGCGCCTGCGCCTGGAAGGGGGACGCGATCGCCGCGCATTGCTGGTTGTACTTCAGCGCTTCGTTGATGAGCTTGCGGTCCTTCTTCGGGTCGCCGAGCCGGTAGTTGGCAAGCGCGAGATGGAACAGCGTCTCCGCCGCGAGGCTGCCGCCGGTGACGTTGGGCAATGCCGCTCGAAGATACGTATCCGCATCGGCCCACTTCTGCTCATTTGACGCAATCACGCCGAGCATCCACTGGGCGACGCCGAGCTTGATCGTCTTGTTCTTATTCCAATCGGCTTCCGCCATGCCTTGCGGCACCGGTTTGGGTGGCAGCACTTCAGTGATCTTCTTGGCGTACTCGGCGGCCTTTGCGGTGTTCTTGCCTTCGTACGCTTTGCTGGCAAGATAAAGCAGCATGTCGTCGTTTGCCGGATCTGCCTTGATGCCATCTTCGGCGGCCGAGATCGCTTTTGCCGTGTCGCCCTTCTGCTGATAGGCGAGGAAGATCTGCGGGCGGATCATTGCGACGTACTGCGACGCCGGATTCTGCGCGATCAACGCTTCGCCGAGTTCCGCGCGTGCGTCGAGGCTCGCGGCTTGTACGGCATTGGCGTACAGAGAATACTCGGTGTAGGTGTCGACCTGTTTGGCGTAGTCGACGGCTTGCGTCCAGGCGGGCACGTCGTCGGCGTCGGCGGGTTTGGCGACGGCGGCGGCTTTGCGCGCGGCGGCCGAGGTGATGCCGGCGTACTTCTTGATCAGCGCGGCGTCTTTCTTGCCTTCGGCGGCCTTCAGGCAAGCGTGCGCGGCGGCGACATCGTCGGCGTCGTCGGCGAGAACCTTTTCACCGGCGGCGAGCGACTTGTCGAAGGCGTTGGCGGCCAGGTACGCCGTCTGCATTTCGCCGTAAACCCAAGATGTCGAATCGTGGCTCGGATGCTCTTTGACGAAAGCTTCCATGAGCGCCATTTTCTTCGCGGCGTCGGCTTCGTCGCCGAGATGCTTGAGCTTGGCGCCTTCTGGCGTTTCCGTGTTGACGTTGAGTTTTCGCTTGGCGTACAAGCCCATCGAGCCGGACACCGCGATCATCGTTACGAGTAAGAAGAATCGATTCATGCGTGCTTATCCCCTCGGGCGATTGTACGTTAACTCGCGGGCCGGAGCAATCAGAAGATGGGCTTAGCGGGCGGATCCTTTTTTTCTCCCGCGAAGTTGAGGGTAACGTTTACTCGTTCGGCGGGCTCGTCGAAATCGAGCTTTACGGCCGTTTCGCCGAGATTGTCGAGCAGTCCGTCTTCCTTGATTTTGGCGATGACGCGCTCGGCGTAACCTTCGCGGAAGTAGGCGTCTTCCTTGAGGCCCCACAGTTTGCGGATCTCGGGCTCGGTGGTGATGTCGAGGCCTCTGATTGTGAGCTTGCCCATCTTGTAGCGCGGACCCGCCGTGACCGCTACCTCCATTTCAACGGTCTTGCGCGCGTCGGCGTATCGGCGTGTCGCCGACGTTTCGGCTTTCATGTAGCCTTGACTGCGCATCGCCGCCCGGAGGCGTTCGAGGCTTTGCGAAACCTCCTGAATGCGGAATATCTCGCCCGTTTTGAAGGCCGCGATCTTGAGCAACTCCGACGCACCAGCGGCGCCCGAGATGCGCACTTCGTCGAGCACGAACTCCGGGCCTTCGTCGACTTCGACCGTGACGTTGAAGCCCTCGACATCGTCGGCCCGCACGGCGGTGATCTTCGGAAACTTGACGCGCAGCAGCCCTTTGGTTTCGTAGATCGGCCGAATCTGATTGATGAGCAGTTCCCGGAAGCGGTCTTCGGTGAATAGCGTGCCGACGGCGACGGTGGCCATGCGGTTCTGCAATTCAAAAGCGGGGAAGGCGGCGTTGCCGGTGAATTTGACGGTCGCGACGGTGGGGCGCGGTTTGTCGGGGCGGAAGAGCATCATCTCTTCGCCGGGGCGGTCAGCGAGGACCCGGCCGACGATCGGAGGATCGATCTTGACGGCGGCGTTGAGTGCGGCGGCGTAGCGCGCGATGACTTCGCGCGTGCCGGGGGCGGGATCGGTGAACAGCGGATCGGCGGCTAGAATCTTGCGGAGATCGGCCTCGGGCTTGGCGATTTCTTCGAAACGGATGGGGAAGACCTGATCGACCTCGACAACTTCGAAGGTCACGATGAAACCCTTGCCGGAAGGCGCGGGCTCGTATTTGTAGCCGACGCTGGCGAGCACGCCGGATTCGGCAAGGCGTTTCTGCGCGGCGTCGAAGTCGGGTTTGTCGGCGTTCTGCCCAGCGCGGAGGCCGCTGGCGGCGATGACTTGGGCCGGTTTCAGGCGCTTGATGCCTTCGACGCGAATCGACTCAATGGGAAACGCGGCGGCGAAAAGGAGCAATCCGGTGATCGTGACCATACATCTATTAAATGTACGCCGGACGCTCGATGTTACACTCAAAAATAATGGCATATGATCTCGTTGTGGTCGGCAGCGGTCCAGGCGGCTACTCGGCCGCGATTCGCTCCGCCCAGTACGGTCTGAAGACCGCGCTGATTGAAAAGGAGCCTAAGCTAGGCGGAACGTGTTTGCATGTCGGCTGCGTGCCGACCAAGGCTTTGTTGCAGACGGCGGAGGTCTGGGACTACTTCAAGAATCCCGGCGAACAGGGCTTGTCTTGCGAGAACCCGCAACTGCACTTGCCGAACGTGATGAAGCGGAAGCAGGACATCGTCGATAAGCACGCCAAAGGCATTACGGGCCTGATGCGGAAGAACAAGATCGACGTGATCGCGGGCTATGGAAAGCTTCTCGGTGGCGGGCGCGTGGAAGTGACTTCGCCCGAAGGCGCGCGCGTGATCGAAGCGAAGAACATCGTCATCGCGACGGGTTCGGAAGCGCGCATGATTCCGGGGCTCGAGCCCGATCCCGACTTCATACTGACGAATGTCGAGATCTTGAAGCTCCAGTCGGTGCCGAAGTCGCTGTTAATCATCGGCGCGGGCGCGGTGGGTGTCGAGTTTGCGTCGATCTTCAAGCGGTACGGATCCGAAGTAACTGTTCTCGAAATGCTGCCGCGGCTGGTGCCGGTGGAAGACGAGGATGTTTCGAAGGAACTCGAAAAGGCGTTTAAGAAGGCCGGCATCCGGATCGAGACGGGCGCGAAGGCGAGCGATATTCAGCGCACCGGAACCGGAGTCGCTCTGAACGTGACGCTGGCCAACGGCAAGGTCGAGCCGATGCAGGCGGAGAAGCTGCTGGTCGCCGTCGGCCGGAAGCCGAACACCGAAAATATTGGGTTACAAAACGTTCCGGGCGTGCAGGTAGATCGCGGATTCATCAAAGTCGGGCCGGATCAGCAGACGGGCGAGCCGGGCGTGTATGCGATCGGCGATGTGGTGGCGGGTACGCCGCAATTGGCGCACGTGGCGACGGCGGAAGGCATGGTTGCCGTCGCGGCCGCGGTGGGCAAACCGTACACGGCGATTAATCGCAATCGGATTCCGGGCGCGACCTACACGGAGCCCGGCATCGGTTCCGTGGGATTAACGGAAGCGCAGGCGAAGGCCGCGGGCCACGATGTGAAGGTCGGCAAGTTCCCGTTCCTGGCGAATTCAAAGGCTTCGATCATCGGGCATCACGAGGGCTTTGTGAAGATCGTGAGCGATGCGAAGTACGGCGAAATTTTGGGCGTGCACATCATCGGGCCGCATGGCTATGAACTCATCGCCGAGGCCGTGACGGCGATGGAAGCCGAAGCTACCGTCGATACGATGATCAACACGATTCACGCGCACCCGACGCTGTACGAAGCATTGGGTGAAGCGTTCAACGCGGTTTACGGACGGGCGATCAACTTCTAACTTCGAATGCTCGCTGCAGTACAGACACGGGTGCTTTCGACGCGCGACCTCGGCCGCATGAAGTGGGCCGAGACCTATGCGTTGCAGGCCACTTTGGTCGAGCAGCGGAAGCGAGGCGAGATTGCCGATCAACTTGTGTTTGTAGAGCATCCGCATGTGGTCACAATGGGCCGCAACGGCCACGACAAAAACGTTCTGGCGAGCGAAGAGATACTGGCCAAGAGCGGTATCGGCTTCTACCACACCAACCGCGGCGGCGATGTCACCTATCACGGGCCAGGCCAAATTGTCGGCTACCCGATTTTGAATTTAAACGATTGGAAGCGCGATGTCCATGCGTATGTGCGCGCTCTTGAAGATGTAATTATTGCCACGCTGCGCGGCTTCTGCGTTCGCGGCGAGCGGTCGCCAGGCGCGACAGGAGTTTGGGTTGGCGATGCGAAGATCTGCGCGATCGGCGTTCATATCAGCCGGTGGATTACTTCGCACGGATTCGCGCTCAACGTCGATACGGATTTGCAGTATTTTCAATACATCGTGCCTTGCGGCCTGGCGAGACCCGTAACGTCTCTGCGGGCGCTGGGCATCGCCGCGGAGCATGATGAAGTGAAGGCCGCGCTGCGATCGAACTTTGCGAAAGTGTTTGGCTACGAAACGGAGAATTAAGGCATGACTGATGTCGTAATGCCCCAGATGGGCGAATCGATTGTCGAAGGGACTCTGACCCGCTGGTTGAAGAACCCGGGTGATCGCGTCGAGCGCGATGAGCCGTTGTTTGAGATCTCGACCGACAAGGTGGACACCGAGATTCCGTCGCCCGCCGCCGGGGTGCTCGCCGAGGTGCTGGTCGAAGCGGGGAAGACGGTTGCCATCAACACAGTCGTTGCGCGGATTAGTGACGGCGGGGGAGCCGCGGCGATCGCGCCAGCTCCGGTTGTCCAAGCCGCCGCGCCTGTTGCGCCTCCGCCATCCGCTCCGGTTACCGCGCCCGCTCCTGTCGCCGCGGCTCCGGCTCCGGCGGCGGAAGATCTTGGCCCGCTATCGCCGCTGGTTCGAAGGATCGCGCGCGAGAACAATATCGACTTGAGCACGGTGACTGGCACTGGCGCCGGTGGACGAATCACAAAAGACGATGTGCAAGCGGTTGTGACGAAGCCCGCGCCTGTCGCCGCGCCGCCGGCCGCTACTCCGGCGCCAGCATACGCTCCGCCTCCGCCGCGCGCGGAAGCGGCGAAGATCCGCGTCGAGCCGATGTCGACGATGCGCAAGAAGATCGCCGAACACATGGTGCATTCGAAGCAGACTTCTGCGCATGTGACGACGGTTCACAAAGTCGATATGACCAACGTCGCGAAGATCCGCGACAAGGCGAAGGGCGCGTTCCAGGCGCAGTACGGATTCAGCCTTACGTTCCTGCCGTTCGTGGCCGCCGCGACTTGCAAAGCGCTGCGCGAGTTCCCGATTCTGAACGCGTCGATCGATGGCGGCAACATTCTCTATCACTCCGATATCAATATCGGCGTGGCGGTTGCGCTCGATAACGGCAGCGGTCTGATCGTGCCGGTGATCGCCAACGCGGATGAGAAGAACGTGACCGGCTTGCAGCGGTCGATTGTCGATTTGGCCGCGCGCGCGCGGTCGCGGCAGTTGAAGCCCGATGAAGTGAAGGGCGGGACGTTCGCGATTACGAACTTCGGCTCGTTCGGAAGCGTGTTCGCGACGCCTGTGATCAATCAGCCGAACGTGGCGATCCTTGGCGTCGGTACGATCGAGAAGACGCCGGTCGTGATTAACGACGGCATTGCGATCCGCTCGATTTGCTATCTCGCTCTCACGTTCGATCATCGTTTGATCGATGGCGCGCTGGCGGATATGTTCACCGGGCGCGTGAAGCAGATCCTCGAAAACTGGACCGATTCGGTCTTGTAAACCATGCTTCTAGCGGCCACAGCGTTGTTGGCCTTGCTCGATCAAATCGAGCAGGCCGCAAGCGCCGAGCCGCCGCTGTTTCAAGTTGAGACGTTACTGCAGGCCGCCGATGCGTTGAACGACACCGCGCATCGGCGGCGCTTTCTTGATGGGGCGTTGGCGGCGATCAGCGGGCTGCGGCATCAGCCGTCGCGTTACGCGTTTCAGGCCCGCGCGGCGAAATTGTTGGCGCGCGACGATTTCGAAGAAGCCACGCGACTGTGCCGGCAAATACCGGCGGCGCAGTCGGCCAAGTCGCGCTGTTGGGTGTTCCTGATCGATCATTCGAAGGGCCAGCGAAATCTATATGAAGAGGCGTTGCAGGATGGCGCTTACTACTTGCCGTCGATTGTAAAGATCGTCGATACGCGGCTGATGAGTCTGTTGATGACGGAGTTTCCGCGGCGCGATCCGTCGTATGCGGATGTGCAGTTGCTACAACAGTGCGCCAAAGCGGTGGCCGCGTTCAATCCTGCGCTGGACGAAGAGGCGCTGGCGTTGTTGCCGGAGAAACTGCCGGAGGCGCCGAAGCGAGCGCCTCGGAAGCCGAAGCCGGCAAACGACGCACTGCCGATTGCCAAGCCACTCATGGATCGGGCGGACGAGGAGAGTGTGACGGACGCGGAGCGATCGCGGTTGTTCCGGCAGGTGCTCGATATCAGCGATGACATCGCTGATGTAAACGAGCGCATGATGCACCAGGGCGCAATCGCGGCCTGGTATGCGGCGCATGGCGAGGAAGCGGTTGCGGCGCGAGCGGCGTCGATGCTGCACAAGACGTTCGAACTAGCGTGCAAATGCGAAGATATTCAGTGTGATTCGTTGGAAGAGCGCGCGGACTGCTCGGACTCGATCGACACATTCGCGGAGTTCCTGCACGAGCAGCAGGTGGACTACGCGGCCTTGCGCATCCGGCATCCGTCGCTGGCGGCGCGGACGTTGATCGTGAAGCTGAAGGAGGCGGTGAAGAAATGACCGGCAAGCATGTGTGCGAGTGGGCCGCGGCAACGCTGGCGGAAAACGCGCGAAAGATCGACGTTTGTCTGGCGAAACTGTCGAACGAACAAGTCTGGGAGCGAGGCAGCGCCGAGGAAAACGCGATTGGGAATCTCGTTCTGCATCTGTGTGGGAATGCGAAGCAGTATTTCGTGAGCGGCGTGGGCGGCGCGGCCGATACGCGGGAGCGGGACGGCGAGTTCAATGCGACGGGTGGAGTCGATGTCGAAGTGCTGCGATCGTTGCTGGCTCGGACGATGGCGGAGGTTGCCGGCGTTCTTGCCTCGGTAGCCGAAGAACGGTTGATGGATGCGATTCGTGTGCAGAACCGCGAGATCACGACGATTCATGCGATCTTGAAATCGACCGAACACTTTGGGATGCACACGGGGCAGATCATCGCGGCGACAAAGCGGCTCACGCAGCAGTCGACGGGGTTCCATAGTCACAACCGGAGGCCCGCGTGAAACCGGCGTTGTTGTTGCTCGCGGCGACGCTGTGCGCGCAAGCGCCCGACGTGTGGGCGCCGATGCGAAGGTTTATCGGAGCGTGGGATGGCGAGACGAACGGCCAGCCGGGGAAGGGTACGAGCATACGCGAGTACCGGTTCGTTTTGGGCGGCAAGTACATCGAAGTAAGGAACAAATCGGTGTATCCCCCGCAAGCGGCCAGTCCGAAAGGGGAAACGCACGAGGACTGGGGCATGATCAGTTTCGACAAGGCTCGGAAGAAGTTTGTTCTGCGGCAGTTTCATGTCGAGGGATTTGTAAATCAGTACGCCGGCGGCGAAGACCTTCGCTTCGAGTCGGAGGCGATCGAAAATATTCCGCCCGGATACCGCGCGCGAGAGACCTACGTTTTCGACGGAGACGATGCGTTTATCGAGCGATTTGAATTAGCCGCACCAGGCAAAGCGTTCGTGGTCTACACGGAGGCGAGGTTCCGGAGACGATAAGTTCGGGCTACGAACGGGCGTTCCGCGAGCAAAACGCCGGTCAACGAAAGGACACCCGGTCAGAAGGTGGAGAATTCGTCCTGGATCGCCGGGTTCAGACGGATCTTAGCCCTCTTTGAATCACCGCTTTCGCCGTCAAGTGGTTGATGTGACAACGCTTAACTCACATTTATTGCTACTATATGTAGTCATGTAATAGTGATCGA
>Ga0194131_10004259_pt1 | contig 21746 bp, 13 predicted proteins | sample TA2KigO120mmetaG_FD_148631 | JGI IMG/M metagenome (GOLD analysis project Ga0194131, IMG submission 148631) | Freshwater microbial communities from Lake Tanganyika, Tanzania - TA2015053 Kigoma Offshore 120m | ecosystem: Environmental > Aquatic > Freshwater > Lake | place: Tanzania: Lake... | reverse complement strand
AAGCCCGCGTCAACGGCGCCAAATCTAAAGGCCCCAAGACCGAACAAGGCAAAGAGAAATGCGCGAAAGCCAACATCACCCATGGCGCCTACGCTGCCCGCATCTCCACCCTCCCCTTCGAGGACCAGGAAATGTACGCCTCCATGTGGCAGGCCGCCGTCGATCAGCTCAATCCGCGTAACACTTTAGAACTAAATCTAGTTACCCAATACGTCGACCGGACATGGCGCGCCGACCGTCTTCTCGGCGCCGCCAACGACGAAGCCCTCAACCGCTCCGCCGGCTTCCGCCTCCAGAGCCAGGACACCCTCGACTGGGACCAGGCCTTCGTCCGTACTATCACCGAGACGCAGTACGTCCAGAATCTCGAAAAGCAGGCCGCCCGCTGCACCTACAACGCCGCCCGTGTCCTCAAACAGCTCAAGGACTTACGCGCCTTCACCGTATCGCGGGAAGAGTCCCAGGAATGCGCCGCCATGAAGGACAGAATCGCGCAAATTGGTGCGGAAAACAATCCCATTAACCGCTGGGAATTACCCCAGTATCAATACGTACCCGTCGCCGATGTCGACACACCGCAGAAACGATGACCAAACGTGCCCAACGCCGTTAACCAAGGGTCGCAAAAAACCGCCGAACTTACAAGCCCCAACCATCGACGAACTCGAGGTGTGCCCAGAAATCCAGTTCCAACCCAACCCTATCCCGGAACGCACATCCCTAAACACGCGAAGACATCGAAGCCGACCTCGACATGTCTCTCAATCAGGAAAGGAATCACATCGACCATGGATGCAGCAACGGCCTACAACAAGCGCTGACAGGGAGCCCCAATGGCCCGCCGCGGGCCGCGCAAAACGATGAAAGTCGCCACCTCCTCCCCAACCCGAACCATCCCATTTACGCCGACAACCCTACAGAAGCCGCGACCGCAAGGAAGCGGACCTTCCCCAACCCCAAATGCTGACTTTCAACGGAGTGGTCCTCAAAGACGCACACGCGCAGCCCCTTTACGCGCGGATTCCTCGGTTATAAGTGAAGGGGACTTCATCGGTTCTAGTCCTTCCCATCGGCTTCAAATTTTGCTACAGTGCCAAGAACGTAGCGAGGGGATCATCGGTATCAGGGCTATTACATTCGCATTCGCCGCGCTCGCGCTCTTAGCGCAAAGCAACGCGACGATTACGGGTCTGGTCGCGGACCAGACCGGCGCGGCGGTAGCGGGGGTGAAAGTGTCGATCCTCGCGGTCTCAACCAATACGACGATCGAGACGATTACCAACGAAACCGGCTCCTATACACAGCCCGCGCTGCCGCCGGGCAATTACATCGTCAGCGTGGAGTTGAACGGATTCAAGAAGGCGACCTCTCGCAGTTTCCGCGCCGATTCCGGCAGCAACAACCGCGTCGATCTCACGCTCGTCGCCGCCGACAGCAAACAGGTTATCGACGTCTCGGCGGATCCACCGACGCTCGAAACGCAGAACTCGATGCTGTCGAGTTCCGTCTCGGAACGCGAGCTCAATGCGCTGCCGATTGGCGGGCGCAACGTGCTCGATCTCGCGATGACCATGCCCGGCGTCGTCGGCGATCCCGGTTCCGACGAAGCCGGAGTCTTTATGGATGTACCCTCGGCCGGCTCCGGTATGTCGATCAGCGGCGGACGCGCGGGATCTTCCGCCATCCTCGCCGACGGCGCCAACGCCACGTCGATCGGCATTGGCCGCGCGACGGTCACCTTTTCACCCGATACGGTGCAAGAGGTTCAGATCATTACTTCGACGTTCTCCGCAAAGTACGGTAACTCCGGCGGCGGCGTTGTCCAGACCGTCACCCGCGCCGGGACCGATCGATATCGCGGCACCGCCTACTACTTTCATCGCAACCCGTTTCTGGCCGCGCGGACGTTTAACCGCCCCATCGAACCCGCATCGCGCCGCAACGAAGAAGGAATTACTTACTCCGGCCCGCTGGTGATTCCGAAAATCTACAACGGCAAGGGCAAGACCTGGTTCTTCGCCGCGATTGAGCCTAAGCAGTACTTCGATCAAATCGACATTTACGACCGCTTCCCCACCGTCGAAGAACGCAACGGCGATTTCCGCAATTCTTGGGTGCCGCCCGGCCAGGTCCGGCCGCGTATTTTTCAAACCGTGCGCTGCGCGCAACCGGACTGCAAACAGTTCGTACCCATGCACCGGCCATCGACTACGGCCCAGTATCCGTTCTGGTCCGCCAACGATCCCGATCCGACCAAACGCGGTTACGTGATTCCCAAGCAGTACCACGATCCTCTCACTTTGCGCATACTCGGAGAGCTTCCGCTGCCGAATCAGCCCTTCGACGCGCAGGGCCGCAACTACTTCGGCGTGCGCGGCGTTACCGGCGGATCGAAACGCATGCTGTTCAAGGTCGATCACAACATCACGCCGAAGAATCGCCTCTCGGTCAACTACCGGGAAATCCCCAATTTTTCCGACCGCTTCCGCATCCGTAAGGACGAACTCTTCTTTACATTCCCCGGCGACAAGAGCGTCACCCGCCAGCCTCTGCTGTCGTTGTCGATGACGCTCTCACCGCGCGCGGTCAACGAATTGCGCGCGAGTTATACGTTCTCGGATTACTCTCGCACGCCGCCCGGCGAAGTCGGCGCCACCAACTTCACGAAAGAAAAATTCGGCCTCCCCAACGTCACCGATTGGGGCTACCCGCTCTTCAACTTCAACTCGCAATTCGGCAACGCGCTCAGCTCCATCGGCTTGAATGGCGCGCTCGGCGATTACATCGAACATCAGTACCAGGTTTCCGACGACCTCACTCTGATCAAGGGCCGTCACAACATCGCGATCGGCGGCGACTACCGCAAGATGATGCTGAACGCCAAGTCCAACGGCTTGCGCGATCTCTGCTGCGGAACCTATACCTTCAACCCTGCACAAACCAACTCGGGGAATGCGAATACTCCCGGCGGCACCGGCGGCTGGTCGGCCGCAAGTTTCCTTCTCGGGACGCCGAACGGCGTCGCCCTGCGCAGCATACTGATCCCTTATTACTACCGCTGGACGGTGGCAGCCGCTTACTTTCAAGACGACTTTCGCGTCCGCCGCGATCTCACTTTGAACATGGGCGTTCGCTGGCAGTTTAACTCGCCGCGCATCGAGAAATTCAATCGTCAAGCGACGTTCGATTACGATAATCCGATCCCCGTCGAGGATGTAAACGGCAACACACGCGCCTTCGCGTTCAACTATCTGTACTCCGGCTACAAAGGCCGGTCGCGATTCCTGGAGCCCGCGCACTACAAGAACTTCGAACCGCGCTTCGGCTTCGCCTGGCAACCGGCGTGGAGCCCGTTGCGCAGCCGCAGCTTTGTCATCCGCGGCGGCTACGGCATTTCCCATCCGCCGACAACGTCGCGCGGCCGCGATCCGATTCCGGATTTCGGCGTCGGCTCCTCCGGTTCCTGGGGCTTCCTTCGCTGGCAATCGGCGACCGCCGTGCCCGCGCGCACGCAAGGCGTCGATCCCGCCTACACCATCTCGATCGGCCGCAATCCACCCGTGCTGCGCGCCAATCCGAACGTCTTGAATATCCCTGAAGATGGCACGATTTGCGTCGGCTGCGGCACGGTGCAGGACGATCGCGTGCCCGGCGGCGCGCGCGTTGTCTTCACGCGCGACGCTCATTCGCCCTACGTGCAAACGTGGAACCTTACGACGGAATTTCTCATCCCCGGGCATTTCGTCGTCCGCACCAGTTACATGGGACAGAAGGGAACGCATCTCTACTCGCCGCTGCTTGGCGTTAATTTTCCGGATCGGGAAGAGTTCGAACAGATGCTCGCCGAGGGTATCGATCCCAATGAGTTGATCGACGATCCGTTTGGCCGAGTCGACCAGGCGGGCAATCCCCTTCAGCGTCCGCGTGTCGATTATCTGCGCGCCAATCCGCTTGTCGGCGATGTCAATGTTGCCGGCCTCACCAACGCCAATTCGATTTATCACGCCGGTTCGATTTCGCTGGATCGCCGGAATCAGCGCGGTGTTCTCGCCCGCACGAATTACACGTGGGGCAAATCGATCGACACCAGCTCCGACGCCACGCTGAACGGGCCGAACCTTTTTCTTTGGGGCAGCACGCGCATTCAGGACGCGCACAACTTGAAGGCCAATCGTTCGGTGTCGAACTTCGACATTCGGCATCGCGTCAATGTTGTTGTTTCGTATGACTTGCCCTTTGGCCGCAACCGCAAGTTCTTTAAGACCGCGAGCCGCAAAGCTTCGATGATCCTCGGAAACTGGACGGCGTCGAGCGTCGTTACCACGCAGAGCGGCTTTCCTTTCTCACCTTTCTTGAACGACGCCAACGGCATTCCCGGCGGCGCGACGGGCACCGAGCGCATCCGGCCCGATGTCGTCCCGGGCGCTCCGATTCGCAATCCCCGATGGTCGAGGAACGTTGCCAACGACGTGCCCTACTTTAACCCGGAAGCATTCGCACGCCCAGAGTTCGGCAACATCGGCGATGCCGCGCGTACGCTCGATTGGGCGCGGAATCCGTGGCGTTTCACTGCCAACGCGACGTTAATCAAGTCCATCTACCCGTGGGCCGAGCGCCGGCGCTACTTCGAACTGCGCGGCGAAGCCTACAACCTGACCAACACGCCCGTTTTCACGCTCGACTCCGGCATTAGCTACAGCATGTTCTCCAGTGCGCCGCCAGTTTGCCGCATTGGTTGTGTCTCGCTGGCCGGGCCCATGCCCTACCTTTGGAATCGCACAACCCCGCCGGCGGCAGGAACGCGCGAAGCCATCATCGCCAACAATTACAACCAGAATTTCGGAAAGCTCTGGCGCGATCGCAACGGTCCGGGCCGCATCATTCAACTCGCGCTCAAATTCTACTTCTGATGCTCCGCACACTGTTCATTCTCGGCGCTTCCACGGCTCTCGCCGCCACGATGCCGCTGCGCTTCGAGCCCAACCGCGGACAAGCGTCGGACGAAGCGATCTTCATCGGGCGGAGCGCGAGCAATATGTTCGCGGCTACACGGAACGGGCTTTTCGTCGGTGCGGCGAAACTCGAATTCGAATGCGCCGGCGGCTGGCGCGGCGAGACACCGGCGAGATCGAAAGCCAGCTACATCCGGGCGGCGAAATCGGTGACCGTCGAACAGTTCGAACGTATTCGCTGCGTGGACACCGCACCCGGCATCGACGCGGTCTTCTACGAAAACGCGAGCGGCGAGTTTGAGTACGATCTGCTTGTGGCGCCGTTTGCCGACGTGTCGCGCGTTGCATGGAGACTGCGCGGCGACTTGCGCTTGCGCCCGCCTGTTGCGGCGCAGAACGGCGGAGCCGTCGATGTGCGCTTCACTCGAAGCGGCTCGAATTACGGATTTGCACTCGGCCCTTACGATCGGTCGAAGCCGCTGGTTATCGATCCCGTGATGACATTCGGCACCTATATGGGCGGGGTGGGCGGCGGAACGGGCGAGGGCGTGACGCTCGATGCCGAAAACAACATCTACATCACCGGCGTGATGAACACGAACTTCTTTCCGGTCAGGAATGCGTTGCAAGAGTTCTTCCTTGGATCGAACGACGTTTTCATATCTAAGTTCAACGCCAGCGGCGAACTACTCTGGTCGACGTACTTCGGCAGTTTCGCCGACGACCGCGGGCTCGATATCGCCGTCGACGGCGCTGGTTCCGTCTACATCACCGGCTTCACCGCATCGCCCGAATTTCCAGTCACGCCCGGCGCCTACCAGACCAACTACGGCGGCGGCTCGATGCTCAACGGCGGCGATGCCTTTGTTGCGAAGATTTCCCCCGACGGCGCGCGGCTGGTCTGGTCGACGTTCCTCGGCGGCCTGGCCGATGAATATGCGCGAAGCCTTGTCGTCGCGACCGACGGCAGCGTGATCGTAACCGGTTCGACGACGTCTCTCAATTTTCCGCTGGTCCGTGAATTGCAGGACGAACGCGGCGGACCGCGCGACATCTTCGTTTCTCACCTCTCCGCGGATGGATCGCAGCTTCTCTTCTCGACGTACCTCGGCGGCGCCGGCACCGACGAAGGCAACGGTATCGCCATCGATCCCGCCAACAACGTTTACATCTCCGGCACTACGACAAACGGTACGTTTCCGCTGAAGGGCCAAGCGCAGACCAACTACGGCGGCGGGACGCGCGACTTGATCATCACCAAGATCGATCCTTTTAACGCCGCACTTGTGTACTCGACACTATGGGGCGGTACCGGCGACGACTTCGCGCGCGGCATCGTGGTCGACGAACTTGGCAGCGCCTATTTGACCGGCTACACGACCAGCACGACGTTTCCGACGCGCAACCGGCTCCGGGCCTCCGGCGGCGGCACCGAGTGCTTCGTGCTCAAGATGCACCCGGAAGGCAACGATGCGCTCTGGGCGACATTCCTCGGCGGCAGTTCGACGGAACAGTGTTTCGGAATCGGCATCGATGCGGAGAAGAACGTGTATGTCGCCGGCTACACGCAGTCGTTGAATTACCCGCTGGCGCAGCCGCTGCAAACAGCGGTCGGTAGCCCTTGCCGGGCAACGCCTTGCACGGCCGATTGGCTCCTGGCCAGGTTTCGCGCCGACGGCCAGCAGTTGCAGTTCTCGACCTACCTGGGTGGCAACTCCGGCGATCAGCCGCGGGCGGTCGCGGTGAGCCCCGAAGGAGCTTTTCATATCGTCGGCAATAGCCAGTCGTCAACGTTCCCGACCGTGAACGCCTTTCAACCGGCCTACGACGGCGGCGGACCGAACATCGTGATGTTGACCCGAATCGAACCGTAGATGTTTGAAACGATCGACGCCGCTTTCGTTTCGATCGCGAGGCCGGAGAGATTCACTACCGATGGAAAGGACGACGAGTACTTCCGCGCTCACTCAATCGAATCGCTTGGCGCGCTCGAATTCGAATCGGAAGTCGTACCGATCGCGTTTCTGACGGACGAAGCCTTCCTCTACTTCTTCCCCGCCATCGCCCGCATGATGCATCGCGGCGACAAAACCGGGCTTCTCATGATGACTGAATTCCGGCGCGATCTTTTCAATCCGGCCCAGCGCGCCGCCATCGCGGCGTTCCTGGCGACACTCGACCTGGGAGGCGAGTGGATGGCGGCAGAGACGATTGAACGACTGGTCAACGAGTAATGTCCGCCGCCCGTCGACTTTAACCGGCCCAACTTTCGCTGTAGATACTTTGTTCATAGGCGAATGTAATTCTGGCCTTTGCCAGCGGCAGCATCTTGGATCACCCAATCGCTACAAGATGCTCAGTTGTCCGGATGTAGATCGTGTCGCGCAGAATCGCGGGCGTGGCGAAACAGGGTGCGCCCATCTTGTTTTGGGAGAGCAGTTCGAAAGTGGGCCCGGCCTTCACTACATACACCGACCCATCGACCGAGGGAACGAATATCTTGCCGTCGGCGGCGACGATCGACGAGTAGACTTGCGCGTCGGGTGACAATCGCTTCTCATAGGCCTTCGCGCCCGTCTTTGCGTCGAGGCAGCGCAACAAACCGTTGGTGTTGCCGAGATAGATGTAGTCACCGTAAACCACGGGCGTAGAGATGTAAGATCCGACGCCGGCCGCCGCGAATACGAGGCCGGGCTTTTTCTCACCATCCGGCGTAGGCGTCAGATCGCCCTTTGCATCGGGGTTGACCGCATAAACAGGGGCTTTGCCGCCGTGGGCGTTCGTGATGTAGATCCAGCCGTTGGCCGCGAACGGCGTCGGAATCGGGTTGTCTCCGCCGTCGCCGATCCGCCAGCGCTCCTTGCCAGTCTCCAAGTCGTAGGACACCGTCCAGGGCCATCCGTTGGCGACGATTTGCACTGCCGTCGCCGAAGCATGAACGAATGGCGTTCCCCAACTCCGTTCGCAGATGCCCTTGCGCGAAACGCGCCACAACTCTTTGCCGTCGCGCAACCGGAGCACCGTCAAATACGGATCATCCGGTGCGTCGCACAGAAGCACAATCCGGTCCTGGTAGATCGCCGGCGAGCTCCCATAACCCCAGCCAACCCCATACTTGCTCACGTTCACCACGCCAAGATCGCGGCTCCACAGCAGCTTTCCGTTCAGATCGTAACAGTACAGCCCTTCGGATCCGAAGAACGCCACCAACTGTCGGCCGTTCGACGCCAGCGTAGTGTTGGCGTGAGTGGCGATGGCGTGCCGCGTCGCCCGCGGTTTGGCGCTCTTCGCGGTGTTGCGCCACAGCTCTTTGCCGCTGGCCGGGTCGTAACACAGTACCATCCAGCTTTGTTCGTCGTTGTCTTCGGCGGCCGTTCTCGCGCCGCCAACCTTTAGATCCAGCGGCGCCTTCCCGGAAGCCTTCCTCACCGCCGAACATACGTAAATCCGGCCTTCCGCGGCGATCGGGCTCGAATGCCCCAAACCCGGCACCGGACTCTTCCACTTCACGCGCGCCAGCTTACCCGCTTCGGGATCTGCGTTCCAAATCGCTGGAAGCGTGTCTCCGCCGGCCACTCCCGCGCGCCCGCCTCCTCGAAAGGCCGGCCAGTCCGCCGCCAGTACACTCGGAACCGCCCCGCAAATCGCACGCCGTGTAAGAACCATGAATTGGCTGTAGTATACAGGAATGCCGCACTCCAAGTGCTTGATCGCTTTATTACTGGTGTGCGCCGCGGAGGCAGCCGAACAGAGAACGTTCCATCGGGTTCTGCCGCTCGAATCGAAAGGCGAAACTTCCGCCAGCGTCAGCCTCGGGGATATCGACGGTGACGGCGACCTCGACATTGTTCTCGCCAAAGGCCGGCACTGGCCGTTGCACGATCTTATTCTCCGCAACAACGGCAAAGGCGTCTTCCAAGCCGAAACACTCAGCGTCGAGCCGGACCGCACCTACTCGCTCGCTCTCGCCGATCTCGACGGCGATGGCGACCTCGACATCGTCTCCAGCAACGACAAGCCCGACAAGAAACTCGTCTACAAAAACGACGGCAAGGGCAGCTACAAAGTCTCCGGTGAATTTGGCGACCCGGCGTGGGCGACGCGCTATGTCACACTTGCCGACGTTAATGGCGATAAGCGCCCCGATGTCCTGGTCGCCAATCGCAACGGCAATTCTCCGAATCCGCGCCACAGTCAGGTGTGTCTCAACGACGCCAAAGGCGCGTTTCCGAAATGCACGCCGCTTCTGATCCAATCCGCCACCATTATTGTCGCCGCCGATTTCGATGGCGATGGCGCGGTTGATCTTCTTATCCCGCACCGCGACGGCGGCCAAAGCCTGATTTTCTGGAGCGCCGATCAGCCCGCTCCCTTCGGCGCGAAGGCGGCGTCAATCCGCGCGGCGGCCGCCGGCGACATCGACAGCGATGGAAAGATCGATATCGTTGTTGGCGACGAGGAGGCGGGTCTCTTTTACTACCGCAACCTCGGCGCCCGCAAGTTTGCCGATCCGATCGCGCTCGGCGCGAAGGGAATCGCGCCGTACTCGATCGCAATCGCCGACATGAATCGCGACGGCAGACCCGACATTGTCGTGGGCAATCAGCGAGCACCCGGCGGGGTCTTCTACAACGAGCCGGCGAAATTTCAGGAAACAAAATGGGGCGACGGGAAGGGCAGCGTTTACGGCCTCGCCATCGGCGACCTCGACGGCGACGGTTGGCCCGACATTGCCGCCGCGCGCTCCGACGCGCCGAACTGCGTTTGGTTCAGCGGCCCGCCTCAACCTTAGTCAGCCACTTGGCCAACACGGCTTCCAGCCGCCTCCGGTCGATGGGCTTGGCTAGATAGTCGTTCATCCCCGCCGCCAGACACCGCTCGCGCTCGCCGTCAACCGCGCTCGCCGTCACCGCGATAATCGGAACGATGATGCCGTGTTGGCGAATCGACTTCGTGGCGGCGAAACCATCGGCCTCCGGCATGTGCAAATCCATCATTATCAGGTCGAACGTGTTCGACGTTGCGGCCTCGACGGCCGCGATTCCGTTCGTCGCCGTTTCGCACTCGCAGCCACACTTTCGCAGCAGACGCATCGCGACGGCGATGTTCACCTTATTGTCCTCGGCGATCAGCACCCGCTTCCCCGCGAATACGCCAGGAGCGGTTGCCTCGACAGGAGGCGGAGCGGGGGCAAGCTTCACGGGCAGGTGAACCGTAAATCTGCTGCCGCGGCCGAGCTCACTTTTCAGCCCAATCCGGCCACCCATCGCGGCGACGATCTCCTTCGTGATCGCGAGCCCGAGTCCCAGGCCGCCGTGTTTGCGCGTGTTTGTGTCGTCGCCTTGCACGAACCTGTCGAAAACGCGGTCCACTTTTTCCGGCGCGATCCCGGTCCCGGTGTCGACAACCTCAAGCCGGAGCCATTCGCCGTCCCGGTCTGCCCGAAGCTCGATCGAGCCGTCAGCCGTAAATTTCACGGCGTTACCGGTGAGGTTAAACAGCACCTGCCGCAGACGGACCGGATCGCCCAGCAGATGCTCGGGGATGTCCGCCGAGGCGGTGCAGGCTATCTCCACACCCGCTTGCGCTTCTCCGGCGAACAGATTCACAGCTTCCTGCAGCAGCGCGCGGGGCGAGTAGGGCAGTTCTACGAGGTCCAGCCGCGAGGAATCCAGGCGAGTGAGGTCGAGGATGTCGTTCAGGATATGCAACAGATGGCCGGCCGAAGACCGGATCGTCTCGACACACTCTCGCTCCTCGGCTGCCATCGGCGCGTCCAACAGCGCGTCGCTCATTCCCATCACGCCGTTCAGAGGCGTACGCAACTCGTGGCTGATATTCGCCACGAACCGGTTCTTCGTTTCGGCGGCGGCTATCAGTTCCTCGTTGCGCTCAACTAATTGGCGTTCGACCCTTTTGCGGCGGGCGATGTTCACCGCTAGCGCCGCGATCAACAACGACTGCGCGAATAAGAAGACCGCGCCTCCGATAATCCACAGCTTGTATTGTTGATACAGCGTCTGATGCCGCCGGATCACCAGAACGCCCGCCGGTAGTTGCGATTCGGCGATGCGCCAGCGCTGGAGCGCCTGTTCCTCGACTTCGGGAATCACTTCTTTTCCTAGGGCAGCGGGTATCGACCGAGGGTCGGCGCCGTTCAGAACACACAGCGCAATCGCTCCCATCTCGCGGCCATACGATATGCCGCTGTTTTGCGATCCCGCTAAGAGGCCGGGAAACGAATGATGCGAGAGCGCGATCACCGGGACGTTGGCGGCCGCCACGATGCTCCGGTACGTTGCGTTCGGCGGCAGAAATTCGCCAGACTTGTCGTTCAGAAAACTTGCGATGTACACCAGAGTGTTCGCGGGTAGTTTTCCAACTCGGACGAGCAATTGCGGAAGGGAATACTCGCTGCTCTTCCACTCCTCCACCTGTATCGAAGGCTTCTCCGCCAACGCCTGCCGCACTTCGCCCGCAAGAAAACCCGATAACGGCGTCGTGTCAGTCATCAGCACGACCGACCGCGTTTCCGGCAGGCCTCTCAATCCGATATCGATCAGGCCGCGACTGTTAAAGTGCTCCAGCAACCCGGTCATGCGAAGGTTGTTCGACTTCGCGCAAGGCGGCATCGCCGTGATTCCACCCGCGACGATAGGAACGCGCCAAAAGCTGGAAGCGTGCGTGCAGGCAAGCGACACGGCTTCATCGTCAATCAGGATGGCCAGATCGTATTCGCGCTTGCCGTACGCCGCCTGATAGCGCGCAACAAAATTGCGCTCCCACGCCGGATCGCGCCGCGAGTCGAGGAAATCGTCGTAGGTCTCGATTTGGATGTCGCTCTCGCGAAACACTTCATGGATGCCGCGCACGACATCGGCGCTCCATTCATAGCTGACTCGATATGAACTGACGGTCAACACCGTCTTCGGATTGCCGGCCCAGCAGCACGACAACAACATCGCGAGTAGCCCCGCGCGCGAATTCATCGTAGGCCAATGATAAACGATTTGCCGGGGGGTACGCCGCCGGGAGCCGCTACGGCCGCCGAACGGTAATCGGCCGGTTGGGACTGCACGCCGAACCGGCGCAAACCGAAATATCCGACGTAATCGATTGCAGCGCCTCCGGCACCATTGCGTTGACCTGTTGCAAGCCGATAAATCCAGGCGCCCCGGCCGCATACAGGGGATCAACGGTGTAGTCGTGAATGCGTACCTTCGTGTTTCCCGATGGCAGTCCGGTAAGAAAGATCTGCACGACGCTTCCCGACAACGCCGGATTCGCCGCCGAGTTCGGCGAAAAATCCTGATTCAACACCGCTCCCGGAAAAATCCCCGGCGAAGCCGCGGCGAGAGTGATCGCTCGGGCGAGCGAGGGGCGGTCATCCACACGCACGACAAGATTAACAGTCCCCGACACGGGCAGCGACGGCGGAATGTCGAAGTTGATCTGCGTGTCGTTGGTGAAGAACACGCGCGCGTTGACGCCATTGACGGTCACGGTTCCGCCTCGCAACCGGGCGCCGAAGATTGTCGCGATCGTTCCCGGCGCCAGAGGCACTGCCTCGAACGTCGCGGCGTGCACAACGCTCGACACCTCCGGAATCGGAATCGGCGGCGGTGCAAACGGCCGCACGATCATCGACACATTCCCCGAAACGCGCCCCGCGACCGGTCCGGCGTCGATCGTCAACACAGCTTCGTAAGTCCCGGCGGCCAGCGTTCCCGCCGACGCGTCCATGCGGATCGTTGCGTTACCGAATCCCGAAGCGGGGTCGATCGTCAGCCACCCGGCGCCCGAGCGATATTGGATGTTCGCCGCCCAGTTCAGCAACCCGCCGCCGGTGTTGTTCACGCGAATGAACCGAGTTTGGGGGGACGAGCCTTGAATGACGTTGTAGGTGAGCGCTTCCGAGTCCACCGAAAGCCGGGGGAAGAAAGGCGCGTTGCAGTCGCCGAGCGCCGTGCAGTCCGCCGGCGGATTCAAGGCCTGAAAGCGCGGGACCGGGCCGGTCGAGGCCGTGCCGTCGGTTGTGATCGGGCCGAAACTCGCCGCGACGCTGGCCGTAACCGAACCGCCCGCGGGCCGCTGCTCCAATACGAGGAAGGTCGGCAACTGCACCGATTCGCGCGCCGTGCGATCCGACTCCACAACTTCAAACACCGCAATGCCGCTGCCATTCGACAGAACGATTTCGCCGAGCGCGCCGAAATCGACCGCGGGCCCGGCACTGGACGGTTGATAGGCCAACGTGCCACCCGCACCGGAGGCATCGGCGTTTCGGACGCGCGCCAGGAGCAATTGCCCCTGCGGCGTTCCCGGTTGAAAACGTCCGCCGTTTGGCGCGAGACCGAGATCGCCGACCGCGGTCGGCGTCGTTCCGGTCGAGCCAACTAATACGTCCGGCACGAACAACCGCGAGCCCGCCGGAAAGCCCGAATACCGCATCATCAGCCGCGTGCCGTGATCGTTCAGAGGCTCTCGCCTGCGGAACGATTCCGAGAATCCTTCGGTGAACCGGATCGAAGCGAAGCGTGTGAAGGCGCGCAGAAAACTGTCGAAGGTCTGCTCGGCGCCCGCGGGAGAGACCGTGCAGAAAAACGACGAGGAGTAGGTCGCCAGCAATGCGCGCGTCGCGATACCCACGGTCAGCGGGCTATTGTCGATGCGGATCGCCGAAGGCCCGTTGGTGGCGAGTGCGAGTTGAAACGGAAGCTCGGCGGTCTGCGGAGGAACAACGCGGATGTTGGTCAGGCGGAAAACGGCCGTACCGCTCGGGCCAAGGTTGAAGTTCATCGCGCTGAAGTCGAACTGGTTTTGCGCACGCAGCACGGGAGTCGCACCGGTCGACATTTCGCCCGATCCCGTGTTCACGGTCAGCACGGCGTCAATCGCGTTCGTGTTGGGGTTGAGCTTGTTCGTCATATTGCCGCCGAACGAGATCACGCGAAGATCGCCGCGGACGAGACCGTTCGGCGTGCCGCCGGTGCAGTTCAGGACGATGTCGCCCACCTGCTCGGTCACTCCTTCGAGCCGGACCAACGCCGGCACCGCCGTGGCCGCGCAATTGAGCGCGGAAAACGTCTGCGCCTCTCCAGTCATGCCAAACGCCGCCATCAGAATTGCAATGGGTCGCACGAGTCTAGCCTCCCCTCCACGATACAATGAAGGCGGGAGCAGTCCCACCCATGACCACCGCAGCCCCGGCCTCACTGGTCGAAGAAATACTCGAACTGAAGAAGGAACGCAACGCGGTCATCCTTGCGCATCACTACCAGGAAACCGAAATCCAAGAGATCGCCGACTCGATCGGCGACAGCCTCGAACTCGCACGCAAGGCAAAGGAGCTCGACTGCGAAGTGATCGCCTTTTGCGGCGTCTGGTTCATGGCCGAGACCGCGAAGATTTTGAACCCCGCGCGTACTGTTGTCGTGCCGGATCAGGATGCCGGCTGTTCGCTGGTCGACTCCTGCCCGGTTGAAATGGTGCGCGCGTTTAAGCGCAAGTATCCCGATCACGCCGTCGTGAGCTACATCAATACTTCGGCCGACGTGAAGGCCGAGAGCGACATCATCTGTACTTCGCGTAACGCCGTCGCGGTGGTCAACTCGATTCCCGCCGGCCAGCCGATTCTTTTCCTGCCCGACATCAACCTCGGCAATTACGTCAAGAAGATGAGCGGCCGGCAGAACATGCGCATCTGGCAGGGCGCCTGTATCGTACATGCGACTTTCGCCGCCCGCAAACTGACCGAAGCGCGGAATGCGCATCCGGGGGCTTTCGTCGTGGCGCATCCCGAATGCCCGGCCGAAGTGCTACAACAAGCGGGCTATATCGGCTCGACATCGGCGCTAATCGACTACTGCGTCAAGTCCGAACACAAGCAGTTCATTGTCATGACGGAAAGCGGCGTTCAGCACTCGCTGCGCAAGCTCGCGCCGGAGAAAGAATTCTGGTTTGTGTCGAACGAGAACTGTAACTGCTCGGAGTGTCCATACATGAAACGCAATTCGCTTGAGAAGCTGCGCGACTGCCTCGACACGCTACGGCCGCGCGTGGAGATGGACGCGGCCATGATGGACCGCGCCCGCCTCCCTATCGAGCGCATGCTGGCCGTGAAGTAATGCCGCTCATCGACAGCTTCGACCGTCTTCACGACAACCTCCGCATCAGCGTCACCGACCGCTGCAACATCCGCTGCTTCTACTGCATGCCCGAGGACAACGTGCCGTTCATGGCGCGCGAGGAGATTCTATCGTTCGAAGAGATCGAACGATTCGCTCGTGTCGCCGTCTCGCTTGGCGTACGCAAACTTCGTATTACCGGCGGCGAACCGCTGGTGCGAAAAGATCTTCCTGTCCTGGTCGAGAAACTGGCGCGCCTGCCAGGTGTAGAAGATATCGGCCTAACCACAAACGGCGTGCTGCTGGCGGCGCACGCGAAGGCGCTTTATGACGCGGGCCTGCGCCGGATGAACGTGCATCTCGATACGCTCGACGCGGCGCGCTTTCACCAGATTACGCGGCGCGACGACTTCGCGCGCGTGATGGCGGGCATCGACGCGGCCCAAGCGGCGGGCCTGCGGTTGAAGATCAACGCCGTGGCGCTGAAGAACTTGTGCGAGCCCGATGTCGTGCCGCTGGCGCGATTCGGCCGCGAGCGGGGAATCGAGATCCGCTACATCGAATTCATGCCGCTCGACGCGCAAGGCTTGTGGGACAAGGCCAAAGTGCTGCTGCAGGACGATATGCTGGCGATGCTGCAACACGAGATTGGTCCGCTCGATGAAATCCCCGATCGCGACCCGCGTGCGCCGGCATCGGAGTACAGATTCCGCGACGGCATCGGCCGGGTGGGATTCATCAGTTCGGTGAGCCATCCGTTCTGCCTGAACTGCAACCGCATCCGGCTGACGAGCGATGGAAAGATTCGTTACTGTCTGTTCGCGATCGAAGAGACCGATGTAAAGGGACTGCTCCGCGGCGGAGGAAGCGAAGAAGCGATCGCGGACGCGATCCGCCGGACCATTCGCAAGAAGTGGCTTGGGCACGAGATCAACTCGCAGAAGTTCGTGGCGCCACCGCGGCCGATGTATTCGATCGGCGGTTAGAGAATAGAGCCCAACGGCCGGCGCCCTCCCACGAAGGGCTTGAAGCGCGCGATCATGTTAGGAAATGATCACTCGGCGAACTCTCCTTCTGTCGGCGCTGGCCCGCGCGCCGATCGGCATCGGATTCATCGGCACGTCTCATTCGCACGGTAAAGCGAAAGTCGAAACAGTACGGGCCAACGGCGATTACAGGCTGATCGGCACTACCGATGAGATGCCGCGCGACGCGCTGCTGCGGCACGCCGATATCCAGGTCATCGCGGTCGAGTCGCAGAACAAGGATCATGGCCGGGACGGGATTGCGGCGCTCGAGGCGGGCAAGCATTTGCATCTGGAGAAAATCCCGGCGGACAACAAAAGGGACTTCGCGCGGATCGTGGAACTGGCGAGGAGCAAGCGGCGGTTGGTGCAGGTCGGCTACATGTGGCGGTATCATCCGGGCATCAATCTCGCGCTCGAAGCGGCGCGGTCGGGATGGCTCGGTGACGTGTACCTGATTCGCGCGGTGATCGGCAATCAGCTCGAATCGGCGCGGCGGCCCGAGTGGGCGGCGTTCAAGGGCGGCGTGATGTTTGAGCTCGGTTGCCACGTGATCGATCCGATCGTGCGGCTTCTCGGCCGGCCAACGAAAGTGACGCCGGTCCTTCACAAACACGGCAAGTTCAACGACTCGCTGAACGACAATACCGCCGCGGTGCTGGAGTTCGGCAACGCGATGGCCATTGTGAATGCATCGAATTTGCAGCCAAACTCGGGGCGATACCGCGCGTTTGAAGTCCATGGGACAAACGGCGCGGTGATCGTGAATCCGATCGAGCCGCCGGACGTTGTGGTCGACCTGGCAAAGGCGGCGGGGCCATACAAAGCGGGCAAGCAGACGATGCCGGTGCCGCCCTACAAACGGTATGCCGACGATTTCATCGAACTGGCGGCGGCGATTCGCGGCGAGACGAAACTGCGAGTGACACTCGAGGAAGATCTGCTGGTGCAGGACGTTGTGCTAGCGGCGAGCGGGATGCTCTGACGTCAGCCGTTTCCATAGGGCCGCGCAATGGGCGCCGTCAAAATGGTAGCGGGGCATGACATTCGAAAAAACAACGCCGGCCGGATCGGCTCCGGTGCGGAGACTTGTACAGAACGACGCTTCGTCGTAAGCGCTGGGCGGACCGCCTCGGCGCGGGAGGGCGGAGAGTAGCGACCGGCGTGTCAGCGGCGGAGCGACAGTATCGCCTTCGCGGCCACCGCGAAAGCCGGCTCCGTGGCAGTTGGCGCACGTTGTTGCGGAGGCGTCGATCGGATCGTTACCCTCGCGCGAAAGGCCGGTCATGCGCAAGATTTCCGCGGCCGATGGAAGCGCCGTGGTACGGCTGACATAGCGCGCTCGCTCATCGATGAAAAAAGCCTGCATGGAGTGCGCGGCCGGCCGGCCCGCTTCTAGTTCGAATGCAGAGAGGAGCCTTTTCAGTTCGCCGGGCGCGATGTGCAGCGCGATCCACCGGTCGCTCGCGCGGTAGCTGTTCCGCCAAGCTTTCAGACGGGCCGGTGTATCGTTGTCCGGATCGACGCTGATCGACACAAGCTGTGTCCCGGGGCCGAGTTCCCGGTCAACCTTCGCGAAAAGCGCACCGAGCAGAGGGCAGACTGTGCGGCACTGGGTAAAGATGAATTGCACCACGGTTCGCTTGCCAGAGAGTAGCGTGGACAGTTGGAGTGTTGCTCCATCGTGGCGCGTGGCTGTTATGCCTGGCATCTCGCGCGGCGTTACCGGCCCAAAGTCGTGATCGCCGGCCCATAGCGGCGCTACTAGTATCACTGTCGCCACGGCTCTTGTGGAAAGTATCACTGGCGTGTATTGTAGACGGCTTGAATCTCGGCCGTGGTCAGGGCGGTGTTAAAGGCACGGACATCGTCCATTTGAGCGGCGGTACCGTCGGCGCGAGCGCCGTGCCAGCGTCCGTGTCCGAATGTGAGCGGAGCAGTGCTGGCAAAACTGCCTTGCGGCGCGTTTGCTTCTCCCTCCATTACGCCATTCACATAGATCCGGACCTTCTTCGCCGTCGCGTCGTGGACGCCAGCGATGTGATACCAAACGCCTGCTTGCGGTTGCGTTGTGCCATCTATACAGAAATCGGCGGCGGCGGTGGAATCGGAAGGATAAAGGTCGAACGTAAAGCGCCCACGGAGTCATCCGCCCAGTTGCAGATAAAAGTTCGAGACGTTGACCCCGGATTGGCTAATAAAGGTCTGCGTGCCAGCGGTGGTGACAAGCTTCACCCACATGGATACCGTAAAGCTTTGGCTGGTGTTGAGGACCTGGCTCTGCGTGACGATCGATCCGGCGGATGGATCAAGCGAGACTCCCTGGTTGATCACGGCCGCCGAAAGAGCATAAGCTCCTGTGACGGCGCCGGGGTTGTTGTTGCCGGAGACATCCGGAGTCGAGTTCGCGGTAACCGAATCGAGTGGCCATCTGCCGATCGCGACTGGCACACTGCCGCCAGTATTGACGACGATCCCGATCGGCGTCGAAGTTGTCGATGTGCCGTTCGAGCCAATGGCCTTGGCCGTGAGCGTGTAGTTGCCGGCAGCGACGTTGGTCCAGTTGAAGGAATACGGCGCCGTGGTGTCGGTGTTGAGCAGTGTCGCTCCGTTGTAGAACTCGACTTGCGTGATGGTGCCTTGCGTGGTTGTTGCGTTGGCATTAATGGTCACGCTGGCCGGGGCCACGAAGCTTGCGTTGTTGGCGGGTGCGGTGATGCCGACACTCGGCGCGGCTGGCGCGGTGACGACTATTGCTATCGGGGCGGATGTCGTCGATGTGCTGTTCGAGCCAATGGCTTTGGCGGTCAGTGTGTAGTTGCCGGCGGCGACGTTGGTCCAGTTGAAGGAATACGGCGCCGTGGTGTCGCTGTTGAGCAGTGTCGCTCCGTTGTAGAACTCGACCTGCGTGACGGTGCCTTGTGTGGTTGAAGCCGTGGCATCGATGGTGACCGATGCGGGGGATGTGAAACTGGCATTGTTTGCCGGAGCGGTGAGGGACACAGTCGGCGCGGGGGCGGTGACCGTGACGGCGACGGGGGCAGAAATAGTGGATGTGCCGTTCGAACCGATGGCCTTGGCGGTCAGCGTGTAGTTGCCGGCGGCGACGTTGGCCCACGTGAAGGAATACGGCGCTGTTGTGTCGCTGTTGAGTAGTGTCGCTCCGTTGTAGAACTCGACTTGTGTGATCGTGCCTTGCGTGGTTGTTGCGTTGGCGTTGATGGTCACGCTGGCCGGGGCCACGAAGCTTGCGTTGTTGGTGGGTGCGGTGATGCTGACACTTGGCGCCGCTGGCGCGGTGACGACTATTACTATCGGGGTGGATGTTGTCGATGTGCCGTTCGAGCCGATGGCTTTGGCGGTGAGCGTGTAGTTGCCGGCGGCGACGTTGGTCCAGTTGAAGGAATACGGCGCCGTGGTGTCGGTGTTGAGCAGTGTCGCTCCGTTGTAGAACTCGACTTGTGCCACTGTCCCATCGGTAGTTGTGGCGTCAGCGTTCATCGTGACGGAAGCCGGTGCGACGAAGGAAGCATTGTTAATTGGGGATGTGATCGAGGCCGTTGGTGGCGGGAGCGCGTTGCGGTCGTTGTAGACTGCGAGAATTTGCGCGGATGTCAATGCGGAGTTAAATGCGCGCACATCGTCGATTTGCGCGTTTGTTCCGTCGGCGCGGTTGCCGGCCCACAGTCCATGGCCTACGGTAATCGGGGCGGTGTTAGCGAAACCACCCTACTGGGAGGTCGTTTCGCCTTCCATGGCGCCGTTGACGTAGATTCGGATCTTCCCAGCAGCGGAATCGTAAACACCCGCTATGTGATACCAAACTCCGGCTTGCGGTTGGGTCGTGCCGTCGACATATTTGTCTGACGCATTGGTCGAGTCGGTTGGATACAGATCGAAGGTGAAACGACCTCGCAGCCACCCGCCAAGCTGCAAGTAGAAGTTCGAGACGTTCGCGGCCGATTGGCTGATGAAGGTCTGTGTGCCGGATGTATTTGCGAGCTTGACCCAGGTGGAGACTGTGAAGCTCTGGTCGGCGCTAATGGCCTGCGACTGTGAGCGGATCGCACCCGAGGCTGGATCGAGCTGAATGCCCTGGCCGATCATCCCGGGTGAGAGCGTATACGGACCGATAACCGTACCAGGGTTGCTGACGGGCGAGAGGTCGGGAGTGACGCCCGCGGTCACAGCGTCGAGCGGCCAACGGAGCACCGGCACGGGCGCCGACGCGGGCGGATTGACGAGGATCGATACGGCCGCCGACGTTGTCGATAGGCCGTTGGAACCGATTGCCTTGGCGGTCAGCGTGTAGTTGCCGGCGGCGACGTTGGCCCAGTTGAAGGAATACGGCGCTGTTGTGTCGCTGTTGAGCAATGTCGCTCCGTTGTAGAACTCGACCTGCGTGACGGTGCCTTGTGTGGTTGTTGCGTTGGCATTGATGGTCACGCTGGCCGGGGCCACGAAGCTGGCGTTGTTGGCGGGTGCGGTGATGTTGACAGTTGGCGCGGCTGGCGCAGTGACGACTATTGCTATCGGGGCGGATGTCGTCGATGTGCCGTTCGAGCCAATGGCTTTGGCGGTCAGTGTGTAGTTGCCGGCGGCGACGTTGGTCCAGTTGAAGGAATACGGCGCCGTGGTGTCGGTGTTGAGCAGTGTCGCTCCGTTGTAGAACTCGACCTGCGTGACGGCGCCTTGCGTGGTTGTTGCGTCGGCGTCGATAGTCACGCTGGCCGGGGCCAAGAAGCTTGCGTTGTTGCCCGGCGCGACGATGGAAATGCTCGGGCCGGCGACGGAATTCCGGTCGTTATAGACACCAAGAATTTCGGTAGGGGTCAGCGCAGAGTTGAACGCGCGCACATCGTCGATGGCGGCATCGGTTCCGTCAGCGCGGGCACCGCTCCAAATCGAATGCCCGAAGGTGAGCGGCGCATTGCTGACAAAACCACCCGATGGAGCAGGGGTTTCGCCTTCCAGGACGCCATTGACATAAATCCGGACCGTTTTGGCCGTTGCGTTGTGGACACCGGCGACATGGTACCAGACACCAGGCTGTGGAACCGTCGATCCGTCCACTACGGCGTCGACAGCGTTGGTTGAATCACCAGAGTATAGATCGAATGTGAACCGTCCACGCAGCCAACCACCGAGCTGAAGATAAAAACTCGACACAGCCGTACCCGATTGGCTGACAAAAGTCTGTGTCCCAGCTACGGAGGTCAACTTCACCCAAGCCGAAACGGTAAAGCTCTGCGAGGGATCGATAACTTGACTCTGCGTGCGCGCAACCGAGCTCGCGGCGTCGAATTGAATCGCCTGACCGATCTGACCAGAGGTCAGCGTGTAGGGCCCGGCGATTAGCAGCGGATTGTTGGAGGCGGAGAGATTGGGGCTCGATCCTGCACTCACGGTGTCCAGCGGCCAGCGGCCAAGAGCGACAGGGACGGCAACTGTTGTGACCGTGATGGCGACCGGCGCGGAAGCACTGGACACGCCATTTGATCCGATCGCCCTGGCGGTGAGCGTGTAATTGCCGGCGGCAACGTTAGACCGAAGTTCCCCTTGGCAAAACGGGGCAATCGACACACTCCAAACGAGTTAGACGAAGAGGAGGGTGTGCGGCGCTGGGAACAAAGTGTTAGGGT
>Ga0194131_10004256_pt1 | contig 21765 bp, 18 predicted proteins | sample TA2KigO120mmetaG_FD_148631 | JGI IMG/M metagenome (GOLD analysis project Ga0194131, IMG submission 148631) | Freshwater microbial communities from Lake Tanganyika, Tanzania - TA2015053 Kigoma Offshore 120m | ecosystem: Environmental > Aquatic > Freshwater > Lake | place: Tanzania: Lake... | reverse complement strand
TTGGGCAACCACGCCAGGCGCGACCCCGGCGTGGCTATGCGAACATACCATGGGGTCCCGAAACGGATTCCCAAAACCGGAACTTTCTACTTGGCCGGGAATAGGAACTTTCTACTTGGCTCCGACAGTCCCAGGAAGAAGCGGTTTGAGCCGGTGTCGGCGGTGCGGCCCCACTGAGTATCGACATGGGAGGAGCCGCCGTTGGCGAAAGCTTCCGGGTAGCGGTACGTCTTGCCGCTCGACCAGATGGCCAGGCCGTTGACATAGAGGTCGGCGGTGGCGCGGATGCTGACGGCGGTGGGACTCCTGAACAAATAGGTCCCGCCGTTCGAGTCGCCCGGACAGCAAAGGCTGTATGCCTGAGTATGGCTGGTGACCAGGTCCGGCACCTGGTGCGTCAGGATGTAGTCGGCCGGGTTTGCACCGGTGTGCTGAATGCGTAAAGAGTAGGAGACCTTGGCAGCGGCATCGCCGGACTGAAAGACGTGGGCTTTGACCGACTTCGGCGAGGCAACCGCCATGTCAACACGGGCTTGCTGGTAGTAGGGCGACAGGTAGACGAGACTGGCCGTGGGCGCGGGGGTGTCCTCGGTGCGTTCCAGCACAGGATACTCTGCCGCGTTTTTCCAAACCGCGTTCCACGGCGAGGGCAGGTAGCGAGCGGTGTTCTCGGAGCTGATATCGCCCAAACCGCGATTGAAGTGGTGGATGAGCGTGGACCCAATGACAAAGGGCTTCAAGGCGCCGGCGGCGAAATCGTAGCCGGTATGGGTACCGGTGGCGATCCTGGAAACGTTGAAATCGACGGCCGGAAGCGTGCTGGGGGTGACAGCGAGTATTGTCAGGATCCAGGCCGCCCTGGGGAAGTGTTGTTTCACGGAAAGTGTTCTCCTGGGCAAAGTAAGATTCGGTCAGCCGGTCTCGATACCGCTCGAACCGGCCAACGTCCCGGTAGTGTGTTGGGCACGGCAGCCGTTACAGGCCGTCTGAAAAAAGTCTGAAGAAAACCCGGCGCTCGGCGCCGTGGATGGCGGGATCACTCTTTAGCGGGCGTACTCATTGAAGCACCGCACTCATTGAATTTGGGGCCCGGTGTAGATGCGCACCGCCTCCATAATGTTTTCCCAGGCTACGCGTGCCGTTGTGCTGGAGCAGAAGAGTTCGTCCACACCATTCACCTTCTTGGTGCAGCAACGGTCCAGGGTCTGAACCTCGGCGCGGGCCATCAGAGTGAGATCGAGCGTCTCTCCGGTAGCGAACTTACCCAGGGACAGATACACCGTCTCCGGTGTGTTGGTGAGCATGGGCCGCTCAAACAGGGATAGAAAAGTGGTCCTCTGCGAGATCGGAGTGCAGTTGCTCGCGGAAAAGGGCGTGGAGGCCAGTTCGTTGAAGTACACGCCTTCGCTGCTCCAGATGGAGGAGCCGTTCAGCAGGATCTCAACGCGGGCGCGGGCCTGGCGGCGGCTGGGGCCCTCCTCCTCGTGCGCTCCGCCCATGGTGACCGCGGGCACCCTGAAAATCAGATAGACGTGATTGGCGGAAGCCATGGTGATCTTGCCGCTAAACGACGCCATGCCGGTGGCGTAAAGAGTAGGAGACCTTGGCAGCGGCATCGCCGGACCGAAAGACGGTGGCTTTGACCGACTTCGGCGAGGCAACCACCATGTCAACACGGGCTTGCTGGTAGTAGGGCGACATGTAGACGAGACTCTCCGTGGGCGCGGGGGTGTCCTCGTTGCGTTCCAGCACATGATACTCTGGCGCGTTTTTCCAATCCGCGTTCCACGAGTACAGGTAGCGAGCGGTGTCCTCGGAGCTGATATCAGCCAAAAGGCGATTGAAGTGGTGGATGTTCGTGGAAAAATGGACAACCGGCTTCGAGGCGCCGGCGGCGAAATCGTAGCTGGTATGGGTACCGGTGGCGATCCTGGAAACGTTGAAATCGGCGGCCGGAAGCGTGCCGTGGGTGACAGCGAGTATTGTCAGGATCCAGGCCGCCCTGGGGAAGTGTTGTTTCACGGAAAGTGTTCTCCTGGGCAAAGTAAGATTCGGTCAGCCGGTCTCGATACCGCTCGAACCGGCCAACGTCCCAGTAGTGTGCCTGGCATGGCAACCGTTACAGGCCGTCTGAAGAAAAGTGTCTGAAGGAAAGTTTGGCGCCCGGCCCGGGACATTGAATGAAGCACCTCAACTGAAGTACCCCCTTGACGCCGGGCTTGAAAAAGCGTATTTCTAAAACAGATAGCATTTATGCCGGCTTTGCAGGCCAGGATCACTCTTATTCGTCTTTGTTCAGCACGAAAGGAGACACTCGCATGGAAATCGGAATGCTCGCCGCGGCGTGGGGGTTGCTTGCGCTGAGCGTGGTGGTGCTGTTCGGCTACCGGATGTTGATCACCAACCACGAAGACGACAACATCCACCTTCGTGAGAAGGAGGCCACGCTGGTGCACGACCAGGAGGTTCTGGCTCACAAGGTGGAGGTCGTGGACCGCTGGGGCAAGATCCTCACAGTGATCACAGTCCTATCGGGGATGGCTCTGGCCGCTACGTTCGTGTACAACCAGTGGCTGGCGTCCTCCCGCCTCTAGTACCCCGGTAGAATCAGGGCGCCGTGACCTCGGACGTCCAGCGCTCCAGGCGCTGGCGGAGATCGGCTGCGATCTCGGGCTGGGCGCGGCGCAGGTTTCTGGTCTCGCCCGGGTCGGTTGCCAGGTCCGCCAGGAACTCGGCGTCATCGCCCTTCAGAGGGTTGTAGCCGCGCGCCTCCGCGTAGTTGAACTCGGACCCGGCCACCACCAGCTTCCATTGTCCGTGACGGACCGCCGATTGCGGCCCGTTCCGCCAGAAGAGGGTCTGGTGGGGTGAGGGCGCGCCCTTGAGTGCCGCCAGTTGATCGCGTCCATCGTAGGTGCGCCCGGCCGGCAGTTCGACACCTGCCGCCCGCGCACACCGTTGGAAGAACGTCCATGTGCGCGCCCAAGCCGTCGTACAGCCGGCCGGCGGGCAGGGTTCCAGGCCAGCTCCAGATGGCGGGCAGGTGGATGCCCCCGTCGAACAGGCTGAACTTGTAGCCACGGAACGGCTGGTTGCTGCCCGCTTCCGGAGGCCGGTTGCCCAGCCCGCCCCGGGGTTCCCGCGTGGCTCCGTTGTCGGAAGTGAACAGGATCAGTGTGTCGCGCAGCAGCCCGAACTTCGCCAGATGGGCGCGGATCTCGCCCACCGTGTCGTCCACGGCGGCAATCATTGCCGCGCGCACCCGTTGCTCCACCGGAAGCTGCCGGAATCGCGCCAGGTACTTTTCGGAGGCATGCATCGGGTAATGCGGCGCATTGAAAGGCAGATAAAGAAAGAAAGGCTTCGCCTTCGCGCGGTCGATGAAGGCCAGCGCCTCGCGCCGGATGAGGTCCGTGAAGTAGGCCCCGTCCTCGAAGACCTCCTCGCGGTTGCGCCAAAGGTCGTGGTAGTTGACGGTCTTCGGTTCTCCCCAATAGAAGCGGTGGGAGAAGAAATCGATGCACCCCGAATGAAAACCGAAAAAGCTGTTGAACCCATGGCCGTTCGGGGATGTATTGGCGCTGGAACCCAGGTGCCACTTCCCGGCCATCCCCGTGGCGTACCCGGCGGGCCGCAGCAGATCGGCGATGGACTTTTCGGAAGCCGCCAGTTCAATGCCGTTGGTGACCACGCCGTTGCGCGCGGGATACCGTCCCGTCAGTAGGGCGCCCCGGGATGGGGAGCAGACAGGTGCGTTGGAATACCAGGAGGTGGCGCGGACTCCCTCGGCCGCCATGCGGTCAATGTGCGGCGTGCGGATGTAATCGGACCCGGTGCACCCCAGATCCTGGTACCCCATGTCATCCGTGAGCATCACGATGATGTTCGGCCGACGCCGCGCCCCGGTCTGGGCGCCTGCCGCCGCGGCGGCTGAAGCCATTCCGAACTCCCGTCGTGTGAGCATGTCTTTCTGAGAATACACCCCTCAGTTAGCGTTCGTGTGCTAGATTGAGGGTTTCGGCTTCAGGGCATAGCCATGTCTATTCAGGTCTTTCTTGAGGGCAAGATCCTCGGAATCGACGCCTTCCTCGCCGCCGGTGGACCGCGCGGTGACGGGCACGCCGACGCTCGCTTTTTGGGGCGGGCAGCCTGGGTTTCCCTGCTGTCTGAGGTTCTTCCGCGCGCTCTTCTCGCCGAACTGGGTCTGGCGCAGATCCTGCTGGGGGCAAGCGGCGGCGGCCAGTTTCTGGTGGTCTTGCCGCAGGAGTCGCGCGATGCTGCGGGCGGCTTTCTGGACCGGGCAGCGGCGGCGGTGGCGGGGCTCTCCGGCGGAACACTCCGGCTGGTGTGGGCTTCCACCGAGAATCTCGGCGACTGGAGCATCGTCCGGCGCCGCATGAGCGACGAAATGCTGGCCAAGAGGGCCGCGCCGCTCGCCTCCGGGGCGGATGTCGGCGTGGCGTTCGACGAAGGCGGTCCGGGACCCGGGGCTGCGTACTTCGAGGAGCTTTGGAGCGGGCTGCGGGAGGCCGTCTCGGTCGGGTGGTCGCCGGATGAGCCGGCCAAGCCGGTCTGGAACGGCGGCACGCACCAGTGGCCCGCCAGCGGACCCGAATCCATCACGCTGGCCCGGCATCAGGCCTTGATTGAGGATGGGTCGCGCGCGTCCACGCCCCAGGAGTTGGCACGGCGTTCCGAGGGCCGCCGGGTCTGGGGTGTTCTGCGTGGCGATGTGGATAATTTCGGCACACGCATCCGGCGCGCTCAGTCCATTGAGGAGTACGTACAGCTTTCGGTGCTCTTCCGGCAGTTTTTCGCCGGTGAGGTGGAAGTGCTCTGCTCCATGCCGGAGTTCTGGCGCAAGGTGTCGGTGATTCACACCGCGGGCGACGACTTCGCGGTGTTTGGCGCCTGGGATGCCCTGATCGCCTTTGCCCGCGAGCTCCAGCGGCTGTTTCAGCGCTTCTGTGAGACCAATCTCAAGGATTTTTCGGGCATCGAGGGCAAGACGCTCTCGGCGGCCTTGGCTCTGGCGGGCCACGGTGACACGCTGGCCGAAGTGTTCGAGGCGGCTGGCGCGGCGCTCGATCAGTCGAAATCGGGCTACCGGGACAGCTTCCACCTGCTGGGCCGCGGCGTGGAATGGAAGCAGTTGGCCGATGCCGTCGATCTGAAGGAGATCATGACCCGCCTGGTGCGGGAATTCGGCTGCTCCACGCAGTTTCTGGACGACCTGGGTGCGTTTTACCGCGAGGGCGCGGCCGGGGTCCGGGCCGGGCGTAAGGCGGCACGATTCGATAAGCCGTGGCGCTTTTACCGGCGTCTGAACCGGTCCCTTGAACAGGATCCCCGGCGGCGGCGCAGTGAGCGTGAGTTCGAAAAGGCCCGTACCGCCCTGATGACTGAGCTCATCGGGCGCAATCAGGGCCAGGTGAGGTTGCGGCCCACCGGCCGCGTTGCCCTGGAATGGGCAAGGCTATTGACCGAGGCATAAACACTATGGCTGAAGGAAATCCAGACAACCGGGAACAGCGCTCCCGCGAAGGGCGCGGTCCCCGCGAAGGCGGCCGTCATGAAGGCGGACGCCACGAAGGCGGCCGGCGCGAGGGCGGGCGTTTCGAAGGACGGCCCGGGGACCGCGGCGGGGACCGCCGCGGCGATGGTCCTCCCGAAATCGACCTCGACAAACTGATCGCCGACAGTCTTTACCTGGACAACCAGGCGCACGCCATCGTGGCGCGGATGCGCGACATGGACTCCGGCACCAAGAGCACCCTGCGCCGCCTGTACAACGCCGTGCGGCGCGGCTGCCGGACCGCGGAAAGCGAACGCCAGCACGAGTTCGTCATGCTGCGCGCCCGCCTGGCTTACACCATCGCGCGGCACTCCCTGCGGAGCCTGGACGCGCTCGAGCGGCTGCTGCTTCAGGTGACCCGCAAGAATGACCTGCGCGGATACGAACGCTTCCGCGACCTGTTCGAAGCCATCATTGCGTACAACGAGTAAGATCATGAGTTCTCACACCGCCAACACTGAATTGAAGCTGATCGGGAAACTGATCCTCGAAGGCGAGTTGCTTTGCGAAACGGGCCTCCACATCGGCGCGGGCAAGGGGTCGCTTGAGATCGGCGGCGCCGACAATCCCGTGGTGAAGGATGCCTTCGGACGGCCGTATATCCCCGGAAGTTCGCTGCGTGGCCGGCTGCGGTCGCTGCTGGAGCAGGCGGGCGGGCTTGCCGTACCGTCGGAGTTGGTCTACCTGTCGCGGCGGAAGGGCCAGGAAGTGCGGATTCACCAGAGCGACCGCCCCGGCGATGAGGTTTGCCTGCTGTTCGGCCGCAGCGCCACCCGCATGGAGAGGGTTCAGGGCGACGCCATCGATAGCGGCTCCGCCACCCCCGCCCGGCTCACCGTCTACGACGCCCCGCTCGACCCCGATTCGATCAGCGCCCAGATGCGCGAGAATCTTGACGACGAACTCACCGAAGTGAAGAGCGAGAACGCGATCGACCGGCTGACGGCCCAATCCAGCCCGCGCACCCTGGAGCGGGTTCCTTCGAGCGCCCGGTTCAAGGTGCGAATGGTGCTGGACGTGCTGTGCGAAGAGGACCGCGAACTGATCTCTAAGTTACTGGAAGGAATGAGGTTACTGGAGGATGATGCCCTCGGCGGCGGGGGGTCCCGGGGCAGCGGCCGGGTTCGTTTCTCCGGTCTCCGGCTCACCTGGCGCAGCCGCGATTTTTACGCCAACGGCGCGGCCGAGCAGGAGCTGGTTTCCGGCGCCACCGTCGCAGCCCTCCAGAGCAGTGCCGCCGAACTGGCCGGGAAACTGACTGAGTAGGCGATGCAACCAGCGCTGTTAGTGCGCATCACCCCCGCCGGGCCGATGCGCTTTGGACCCGCCTCGGGCGACCGCGCCCAGGTGGAGCCGTGTCTTCACAGCGACTCGTTCTATTCGGCCCTCACGCGTTCCCTGGGTTCGCTTGGTCATCTGGAAGCCTGGCTGGATGCCACCGCGCGGCGGGCCGAAGGCTCGCTGGTGCGGGTATCAAGCTGGTTCCCGTTCCTGGGCCGGAATCTCATGGTCACGCCGCCGCGCAGCCACTGGCCGCCGCTCGCTTCAGGGCGCGTCCGTTGGCAGGGTGCCAGGTTCGTTCCTATGAGTCTGGTGCAGGACCTCATTGCCGGACGGCCGCCACAGGACGAGCGTTGGGAGGTGGATGGCCCCAGCAAGTGCCTGATTCCTCTGGGCGCCGCCTCCCCGTTCCGGTATTCGTCGCGCACCACGGCACCGGTGGACCGCATCAGCCAGATCTCGGCGCGCGGGTATGAGTCGGCTTGCGTTGAGTTTCACGCCTCGGCCGGGCTTTGGACCGTCATTGTCTTCGCCGGCGAGGAAGCAAAGGCTGAATGGCTGGGCCCGGTTCAAGCCGCTCTTCGCCTGATGGCCGATACCGGCGTCGGCGGCGAGCGGAGCCGTGGATGGGGCCGGTTTCAGAAGCCCGAGTTTCACGAGGCCCCATTTCCGGCCATCCTGCTGGGCCGACGGGAGGAAAAAGCGGACGAGGACCCCGCCGAAACAGCCTACTGGCTGCTCTCGATGTACGCCCCCGCGGCCACGGATTCCATCGACTGGAGCCGGGGTGCGTACCAGCCTGAGGTGCGTTCCGGCCGTGTGGAGAGCAACCCTGGCTGGGGTACCGAGTACCGTTCCGTGCGGATGATTGCCGAGGGATCGGTGCTGCTGGCGGGCTCGGCGCTCGCCGGAACCGCTGTGGATGTCGCGCCGGCGGGGTTCGCCCATCCGGTGTATCGTGCCGGCTACGCCGTGGCGGTCCCGGTGCCGTGGCGGGCCTCGACGCTTTCTCAATCGCTGCCGCCGCTTCGCGCTCCGGAGCCTGAACCGGCTCCTGAACCGGTTCCCGAACCAGCTCCTGAACCGGCTCCTGAACCGGTTCCCGAACCCGAGTCCGAGCCGGCGCCACAAGCCGCGCCGGAGGAGGAATCCCAGTGAGGTACCGTCTCACCTGCCTCAGCCCCGTCCTGGTGGGCGATGGCAAGCGTCTGGCGCCCATCGACTACATGGTCTGGAAAGACCAGGTCAACGTGTTGGACCAATGGCGCATTCTTCGCCTGCTCGCCAAGGGGCCTCGCCTGGATGGCTATCTGAGCCAGGTGCGCCGCGCCGAACGGCTGGATTTCAATCAGTGGGGCGGCTTTGCCCAGAACTACGCCGACCGGCGTATCCCGTTCGAGCACCCATCGATGACCGGCTACTGGCAGCGCGCCCTGACCGATCAGCTTCACATCCCCACGTTCACCAACGGTCCGAGCGGCCGATTCCTCCCCGGCAGCGCGATCAAGGGCGCCCTCCGCACGGGCATGGTCTTCGATGGCTGGACCCGCGGCGCCGGCAAGCAGGCACTGGGCACCGTGCCCGACCGGATGCAGGGCGACCGGTTGCCGCGCCGGCTCACCGAAGCGGTTGAGGAAGTGGTGGTTGGGGCCTCCGGGTCGTCCAGGATGCGGGCCATCCGCCCATCGGACTCCCAGGTCTTCGCCGATTCGGCACTCAAGGTGTACCTGGTACGAACTTCGACACTGGTACCCAAGGGACCCGGTTTCGAGGTGCAGTGGAAGCTGGCTGGCCGGGGCTCGGTGGACTTCCGCAGGGTGGCCGACAGCTCCCCGGCGTTCCTCGAAATGGCGCAGCCGGGCACCGTTTTCGAGGGTGGCTGGCTTGAATCCGAGGGCCGCGACGAGGTGTTCCGCGCCGCCAACGCGTGGTCACGGGCAGTGCTCGCGGTGCACCAGCGGTATGCCGAGCGGGCTGGCTTGGCCCTGTTGCTCGAAGGGCTTAAGGGCTTGGAATCAAGGGTTTCCGAAGCCGAGGGCCGTCCTGCCGCCTGCATCGTCAATCTGGGCTGGGGCGGCGGGCTGATGGGAAAAGCGGGTAGCGTTGTAACGGAGGATGGGGTGTTTCGCACCATTCTACGGTCGCTGCCGTACTACAGCCGGGCTATTCAGAGCGGGCTGCCCTTCCCCAAGACGCGCCGGGTGGTGTTTCTCAATGACCAGCCAGCCGCGTTGCCGGGATGGGCCTTGATAGAGGTTGATTAGGTACTGGAACCAACTATAACCCAAGCGCCTGGAACTCGGGTGGCATCATCGTTTTGCCGGTGGTGGATGCGATTCAGGAGTTCAAGGTTTCCACAGGAAACTTCTCATCGGAGTTCGGCCGCTCCGCCGGCGGCGTGGTCAACGTGCAAACGCGCGCCGGGACCAACGAGTTTCACGGCAACCTGTTCGAGTTTTTCCGTAATTCGGCTCTGGACGCCAATGACTATTTCAACAACGCCACCGGCCGCGCCCGTCCGCCGTTCCGGCAGAACCAGTTTGGCGGAACGTTTGGCGGGCCCATCCGGAAGGACAGGCTTTTTTTCTTCACGGACTATCAGGGCACACGCCAATCGCGCGGCACCACCTATCTGGGCAGCGTTGCCACCGAAGCCATGCGCCGGGGCGACTTTTCGGGACCCGGCCTGGCCAATATCTTTGACCCCTTCACGACGCGCGTGCAGAGCGGCGCCACGGTGCGCGATGCCTTTCCCAACCGTCAGATCCCTGCCTCCCGTTTCGATAGCGCCTCCTCCCGGTACATGCAACTGATGCCGCTGCCGAACACGGGCGGCAACGCGGTTGCGCTGAACTTCATCAACAATCCGAACTGGATTCGCGACGGCAACCAGGGCGACATCCGGATGGACTACAACGTCGGGGCCCGCGGAACGCTGTTCGGACGCTACTCCATCGACAAGGCCGGTCAGACGTTTCCCAACGAGCTCACCACACCTCAGAATCCTTTCGGTGGGGGCGGGCGCGGCAACGTACTGCAACTCACCGCGCAAAGCGCCGTGCTGAACGGCACCTACCTGCTGACGCCAACGCTGGTGCTGGAGGGCCGTCTGGGATTCAACCGCTACAACTTCCTGGGCATTCCGCTGGGGGCGGATGGCCCGATGATCGATGGCTTGAAGCTGCCCGGGTCCCATATCGCGGAGAATGCCCGGTCCATTACAGCGCTGGCGATTACGGGGCTCACCGCAGTGGGCCCGACGACCGGCGTGCCGAACTCGTCGATCCAGAACATCTATCAATGGGTGGCGAACCTAACCTGGACCAAGGGGCGCCACAGTGTCCGAACCGGCATCGACACACGCCGTCATCAGCGCAACAACTATTTCATCTCCGCACAGCCCACAGGCCAGTTCGCCTTTGGGCCGAACTTCACCAGCCCGGCCGGCCTGGCGGGCGGCGGTGTAGGGTTTGCGTCGTTCCTGCTGGGAACGCCGGATTCCATCAACCGCGGGGTGGTGAATGGACGCACCGGGCGGCGCAATTCCGAGTGGGGCGGTTATGTGCAGGACGACTTCAAGGTGACCCGGTCTCTCTCATTGAGCTACGGCGTTCGCTATGAACTCTATTCGCCCTGGTTTGAGGTGGCGGACCGCATGAGCGCGCTCGACCTGGAGACCGGCCGTGTGGTTTTCGCCGGCAAGAGCAACCGGTTCGGCCGCGCCCTGCGACAGACCGACAAGGACAACATCGCGCCGCGCGTGGGGTTGGCCTGGAACACGCCCTTCGCCGTGGTCCGTGCCGGCTACGGCATCTCGTATGTCGAAGAGTTTGGCGGCAATGGCACCAACCCGATTCAGAACCCGCCCGGATCGACGACACAGCAGCTGGTCTATTCCACCACGGTGCTGCCCACGGCGCGTTTCTCGCAGGGCATCCCGATCCCGGCGCCGGTGAACGTCGCCAACCCTTCCGGGCTCTATCGCCAGATCGCCTACGACGCCGTGGCCGCCTACGCACAGAGTTGGGACCTGAGCCTGCAGCGCGAGTTCGCGGGAAACTGGCTGATCGACGCCGCCTACGTCGGCGCGAAGGGCACGCACCTGCTTGAGATCACGGACCCGAATCAGGCGGTGCCCGGAGCGGGCGCCATCAACCCGCGCCGGCCGTTGTTCGCTCTTGCCCCGAATGTCACCACGGCCGTTGGCGCAAGCGTGGGCAACTCGATCTACCATGGTTTTCAACTGAAGATACAGAAGCGGTTCGCCAAGGGCTTCTATGTTCTCGGCTCCTACACGAATTCCAAGGTGATCGGCAGCGTGGACTCGAACTTTTCGAACGCGGTGCCGGGCGTGGCTTCGTTCGGCCAGGCGCAGAATGCGTTGAACCGCCGCGCTGAACGCAGCCTGTCCGACACGGACGTTCCGCAGCGCCTGGTGGTGAGTTACGGTTGGGAACTGCCGTTGTTCCGGAAGCACCGCTACCTGGGCGGCTGGCAGTTGAGCGGCATCACCACGCTTTCGGCGGGCAATCCGTTCGACGTCATCAACCAGCCTTCCACACTGAACAACGGCGGCACGCAGCGGCCTGACCGTATTGCGGATGGGCGCATCGGCGACTGGACGCTCGACCGGTATTTCGACATCGCCGCGTTCCGCGCCCCGGCGCCCTTCACCTATGGCAATGCCGGCCGCAACATCCTGCGCGGGCCGGGCGTCAAGACGTGGGACGTGTCAGTCATCAAGGACACGCAACTCACAGAGCGTCTGCGGTTCCAGTGGCGCACGGACTTCTTCAACGCCGCGAACACGCCGCAGTTCAACTCGCCGGGCAACACGATCGGCACGCCACAGGCGGGAAGGATCTCCTCGACAAGGTTTGCGACGAACCGGCAGATTCAGTTTGTGGCGAAGCTGTTCTTTTAGCTCCGGACGCGCAAGGACTTGCTACGTATGGAGGTGCGGTTCGGAGGGCAATCTATGCCGCAAGCTCGGCTCGAACTTCTTCCCTTCGGCTCCATGCGACCGGGTGGATTGCATAACTCTTCAGAGCCTCGATGGCGCCACCCGCGCGGTCCTTTGCCTCGATATCGTTTAGAAAGGCGTAGGCACGTGACTCCGACGGGCGCACGTCTCGTGTGTCGCTCCAGGCATGAATCAGAGACTCCGCGGTGTCTCGCCCGGGCCGCGTGATCGCGCGTAGAATTCTCTCCGGCGCCCGACGCGACTTCGGAATCACGAAGTCAAAAACATGGTCGTAACCGCTTTTCCCGGTGAACTTCACTTTGGGGGTATAGCGAATTTCAGCCATATCAAGCCAAGCCACCACATCCTCATAAAAGAGACTCTTCACCAACGGTTCGGCAAGATAAAAAAGATCGTTTACGGCGAGAATGGCCTGAACGAAGCTGTGCTTCCGTAACGGGAAGGTTTCTGGTGTTGCCGAGACTTCAAGATTCCCGTGGTTCAGTCGAACACCAAACCCGTTCAACACCACGTTCAGGAGTTCCTGCCGCTTCGGGGTGTTCAGGGTGCAACCGGAGAGCTCAAGGTCGCGGATGGTATAGCCATCGTCCGTCATCATGACCGTACCGTTATCGGTTCGGGCATACAACTGAAGACGGTCATTGTGCCGATCCAGGTATGGGGTGGTGATCTCAACCCAGTCATTGACTTCCCGGAGTGTGGTTCCCTCCTTCAACCAGTCCTGATACTGGTCCAGCAAAGTTTGAATCTCTTGCAGCATCAAAAGAGCCCCGTTTGCATTCGTGGCCGCTCCGTTACGTTGCAACGTTGAAGGAAGCCTTCGTATGTCGCGAATAGATCCTTCGGGTTTGAAAAGAGGTCCAGTGGAGCTGAAACCGCCCACTTGTCACCGAACCCCTCCCTATATACATGGAGATGCGGACAAGGGATCTCTTCACCATCCGGGTTTCGATGGGAAGGTCCGGCCAGATCAAGGCGTAGCAGAACCACAACCTGCCGTGCCCGATTCTGGTAGCTCACCTTTGCAAGGTCGATCCTCGCCCGGGAAATGTCGAGCAGAAACATCTCCCGCTTGTCCTTCGAAGTGAGCGGAATCGTGAGCTTATCGCCAGGGCGCGGATAACTGTAATCTTCCTCCGCGGCGCGCACCTTCTCCATCGCGATCAGCGCTTCGGCCTCTTCTTGTGTTAGATTGCCATCGGCCATCAGACCCCAGTGTATAGGGTTGCGTTGCCCAGATGCGTAATCCTTGGCGGTCCGCGGTCTTCCCACCATTGATCCGTCTCCGTCCGCGGGAATCCGCGACACGCCGTGCCGGTTGCCTCCGGTTGGTACAACGGGCGTTACAATGAAGGCGATGGAGATGGTCGCCAAGGTGTTTCACAGCTTCGAAGCGGCGGACGCCGCCGATGCTTTAGTGCGAAGCCAGATGGACCCCCAGGAGCGGGTCGCGATTTTTTTTGCGATCCGGGATCGAGCCCACCCCGATGCCGCGGAGCAAAGGCTTGCGCGAGTTTGTCGAGTGCTTGAACTCGAACGGAGTTGAGTTCCTGATTGCCGGGGCCTTGGCGGTTTTCCCCGGTATTCCGCCGATATCTCTTTGTTCGTCCGGGCCAAGCGTGAAAACGCGCTGCCAATCCTGGATGCGATCAGGCAACTGGGACACGAACTCAATCGCATCGATCTGCTGACTTCCATCTCGGGTGTCAGTTTCGAGGAAGTCTGGCAGACCCGGGTGGCCGGGGTCCTGGATGGAGTCCCTGTACAGTTCATCGGGCGTGATGCGCTCTTGCGCAACAGGAAGCGGCGGGCCGGAGCACCGGATCGACGCGGAGGAACTTCGCAAGCAGGGCCGGTAGCTCACCCGATCTTACCGCGCCGGACCGCGGCTTCTCTTCTGGTTTCATTAGGATAGAATTGATCAGGCGTCCGAAGTGTGCCTGGACGTCAATGACACGCTGGGAGCGGACCATGATTCGTTTCGATGCCGACCGTCCGGTTGAATTCTGTGATGGCTTGAGGCGGCGGGATTTCCTGCATGCAGGGTCCCTCTCCATGCTGGGGCTGGGGCTGCCGCAACTGGCGGGGCTGAAGGCGCAAGGTGCGGTGGACACCAGCACCGACGTCAACTGCATCATGCTGATGCTGGTGGGCGGACCATCCCAGTTGGATACCTGGGACATGAAACCGAACGCGCCCATCGAAATCCGCGGGCCGTACAAGCCGATCAAGACCAACGTCGCGGGCATCGAGATCTCGGAAAACTTCCCGCGCATGGCGAAGCACGCCGACAAGTATTCCATTCTCCGCGGCATGTACCACACGGCGGCCGCGGTGCATGACACCGGCCATCAGATGATGCAGACCGGCCGTCTCTTCCAGGGCGGCGTCGAGCATCCACACGTCGGCTGCGTGCTGGGCAAGCTGCGGGGACCCAAGGGCGATGTGCCGCCACACGTGCTGTTGCCCCGGCCCATTGGCGCCACCGGTGGCAACATGCCGCATGGCCAGAGCGCCGGTTACCTGGGTAAGACCCATGATCCGTTCGTGCTGAACGCCGACCCGTCCGACCCCAACTTCCGCGTGCCCGACATGCTGCCGCCCGACTACCTTTCGGCCCTGCGTGTCGACCGCCGCAAGGACTGGCGCGCCGTGGTGGATCGCACCGTCAGCAAATTCGAAACCTCGCAGGATGCCCGGCTGCTGGACTCTTCGTTCCACCAGGCGTACACGCTGATGTCCTCCGAAAAGGCTCGCGCCGCGTTCGAATTGCACCGCGAGGCGGAAGCGACGCGCGAAAAGTACGGCCTGAACCGCTTCGGCCAGAGCTGCCTGCTGGCGCGCCGCATGATTGAGGCGGGCGTGCGGTTCGTCACCATCAACATGTTCGAGACGGTGTTCGATGAGATCACCTGGGATATTCATGGATCGCGGCCCTTCAGCCCCATCAGTTGTTACCGGGACCTGGTGGGCCCGATGTTCGACATGGGCTACAGTTCATTGCTCGAGGACCTGGGCGAGCGCGGCCTGCTCAAGAAGACGATGGTGGTGGCGTTCGGAGAATTCGGCCGCACCCCCAAGGTGAACCCGGCAGGCGGCCGCGACCACTGGCCCCAGTGCTGGAGCATTCTGATGGGCGGCGGACCGCTGAAGGGCGGCCAGATTGTGGGGGCGTCCGATGAGATTGGCGCGGCTCCCAAGGACCGGCCCACCACGCCGGCCGAGGTGGCCGCCACCATCTACCGCGGCCTGGGCATCAGCCTTGAGACCGAACTGCCCGGCGCGCAGGGGCGGCCGATTCCGATTGTCGACCGCGGCGTCGAGCCCATTCGGGAAATGTTCGCTTAAGCGGTTCGAGGAGGCGGCATGAGGAAAGCACTTGGACTGGCCCTTGCGGCCTGGTGCGCGCAGGCGGCGCCAAAGTTGAGCGTCCTGCCCGGCGCATCGACGCTCTCGACACCGGAATCGCGGCAGCAGTTGCTGGCACAATCGTCGGAAGGCGGCCGGGAGGCGGACTGGACCCGGCAGGCGCGGTGGAGTTCGTCGAACGAGGCGGTGGCCCGCGTGGATGCCTCGGGGCTGGTTTCTCCTGTGGGCGATGGCGAGGCTGTGATCACGGCGGCGGCGAACGGCGCCACCGCAACGGCGCGCGTCAAAGTGCACGACGCCAAGGCGGCATTTGCGTGGAGCTTCCGGAACCACGTGATTCCGGTGATGACTAAAATGGGGTGCAACCAGGGCGCCTGCCATGGCGCGCTGGCCGGCAAGAACGGCTTCAAGCTGACGCTGCGCGGCTACGACCCCGAGGTGGACTACGACACGCTCACCCGTGGCTCGCTGGGACGCCGCGTCTCACTGGCGGATCCTTCAGCCAGCCTGCTGCTGCGTAAGGCGATCTTTGAGATTCCCCACGGCGGCGGGAAGCGTTTCGCGGCCAATTCGCTGGAGTACCGCGTGATCTCGGAGTGGATCGCCGAGGGGGCGCCAGCGCCGGCGGCGGCCGATGCCGACGTAACCGGTCTGGAAGTGTTTCCCTCGGCGGCGGTTCTGGCGCCTGGGGCCGAGCAGCAGCTGGTGGTTCGCGCGCGGTATTCGGATGGCCGCGTGGAGGACGTGACGCGTTGGGTGAAGTTCAGTTCGAACGACGAGGGCGTGGCCGGCGTCGACGATTCGGGGCGGGTGAAGATGAACGGCCACGGTGAGGCCGCCATCACGCTGTGGTACTCGAACAAGGTGCTCTATTCGCGGCTGACAGTGCCGTTCGCCCATCAGGTGGAGGCCTCGCGGTATGAGAAGTTCCCGCGGCGCAACTTCGTGGATGAGCTGGTGGTGGCGAAGCTGAAGAGCCTGAACATAGCGCCTTCGGGCCTGGCCAATGACGGAACCTTCATTCGGCGGGCGTATCTGGACGCCGCGGGCATTCTTCCCACGGCGGAAGAGGTGGAGAACTTCCTGGCGGACACCCGGCCGGACAAACGGGCGCGGATGATCGACGCGCTGCTTGAGCGTGACGAGTATGTGGACTACTGGGCGTACAAATGGTCGGAGCTGATGCTGGTATCCACGCGCAAGCTGCGCGGCAATACCATGTGGGCCTTCTACAACTGGATTCGCGATGGCGTGAAGGCGAACAAGCCCTGGAACCGCTTCGCTTCCGAGATCTTTACCGGCTCAGGCTCCACGCGGGAGAACGGCGCGCTGAACTACTTTGTGATGCACAAGGACCCGATCGACCTGACGGAGAACACCGTGCAGGCGTTCCTGGGCCAGCGCCTCACCTGTGCCCGCTGCCACAACCACCCCATGGAGAAGTGGACGCAGAAGCAGTACTACCAGATGGCCAATCTGTTCTCCCGCGTGGGCATGAAAAATGGCGAGAACGGCGAAGCGGTGGTGTACGCGAAGAATTCCGGCAACATCAACCATCCCCGGCTGCTGCGTCCGCTGCCGCCCACGCCGCTGGATGGGGCGGCGATGGATCTGAACTCGGGTGAAGACCGCCGGGCGCATTTCGCCAGGTGGCTGACGGATCCCTCGAACAGTTACTTCTCACGGTCCGTGGTGAACCGCGTGTGGGGCAATTTCATGGGCCGGGGTCTGGTGCATCCGCTGGACGATGTGCGGGCCACCAACCCGGCGTCGAACGAAGACCTATTCGCGGCCGTGACCAAGGACTTCGTCGATCACGGGTTCGACATCAAGCACCTGATCCGCACCATCATGAACTCCGCCGCCTATCAACTGGCAAGCGACGCGAATGAGACGAACCAGAACGACAATAAATACTACTCGCGCTACATCATCAAACGGCTGCCGGCCGAGGTGATTCTGGATGCGATGTCGCAGGTGACGGGGGTTCCCACGGCGTTTCCCGGCATGCCCGCGGGGACACGCGCGATGCAACTGCCGGATTCGCAGATCGCCTCACAGTTCCTGAACGTTTTCGGGCGGCCGCCGCGAGTGATCTGCGACGTCTCCGAACGCTCCTCGGACCCGAGCATCGCGCAGGCGCTGCACGTGATCAATGGCGAAACGCTCAATCGGAAGCTTGGGGCGGCTGACGGCTACGTATCGCTTTTCCTGAAGCTTGGCCTGCCGGAGAAGCGCATCCTGGACCATGTCTACCTGTCGGCATTCAGCCGTTACCCCACCGACGGAGAGCGTCAGGAGATGTCGAAGATGCTGCAGGAGGCGCGGCCCGCGGGCGGCACCACCGAAAGCCGGAAGGAAGCGCGCCGCCAGGGCCTTGAGGATCTGCTGTGGGCCATGCTGACCAGCAAGGAGTTTCTGTTCAACAACTGATGCGAACCGACACCGCATTGCTCGCCGTATTACTCAGCGGCCTGGCCTGCCGGGCCGCCGATGCGCCAAGCTACGCTCGTGACATCGGCCCCTTGTTCGCCACGCACTGTTCGGGTTGCCATGCCGGTTCCGTGAAGATGGGCGGACTGGACCTGGACAGCTACGAAGCGGCGATGAAGGGCGGCAGCACAGGCGCCATCGTGGTGCCCGGCAAAAGCGCCGAAAGCCGCCTGTACCTGATGGTGGCCGGCACGGTGAAACCCGCCATGCCCATGGACGGCAAAGTGCTGGCGGCGGGGCAGATTGAGCAGATCAAGACCTGGATCGATGCCGGTGCCAAGGGCCCGAGTGCGAGCGAGGCCGAGGCGATCAAGCGCCGGGCGGCGATGGCCGCATCGCCGAAAGTGGCGCCGCGCCGCGCTGTGAAGAACCAGATTTATTCGCTCGCCTGGAGCCCGGACGGCAAGGCGCTGGCCCTGGGCGGTTTCACGGAAGTGCGTCTGGTGGAGGCGGCCACCCGGAAGACGCTGGCGCGTTTGAGCGGGCACACGGATGCGGTTCGCGCGGTGGCGTTTTCCCAGGACGGTTCCCTGTTGGCGGCGGCGGGTGGCACGCCTGGCAAGTCGGGCGAGGTGAAGCTGTGGGACAGGCAGGGAACGCTGCTGCGCACGCTGCAAGGCCACTCCGACTGCATCTACGCGCTGGCCATTTCACCGGACGGCAAGCTGATTGCCACGGCGAGCTACGACAAGATGGTGAAGCTGTGGGATGCCGCCACAGGAACCGGGACGCGGAATCTGAAGGATCACATTGACGCGGTGTACGCCTTGCGTTTCTCACCGGATGGCCGGCTGCTGGTCTCGGGCGCAGCGGACCGCTCAGTGAAGGTCTGGAACACCTCAACCGGGGAGCGCCTGTACACCTACAGCGACCCGACGGACGGCGTCAATTCCGTGGCCATTGCCCCCGGCGGACGCCTGGTGGCCGCGGCCGGCGCCGACAAGAGCATTCGCGTCTGGACGCTGGGCGAAAAGGCGGGCGCGATGGTGAACTCGCTGATCTCCCATGAGGACGCGGTGCTGCGGCTGGCCTGGTCGCCCGATGGAAAAACGCTGGCTTCGGCCGGCGCCGACCGGGTGCTGAAGTTTCTAAACGCCGCGGATCTGGTGGAACTCAGGGCCATCGGCGGCCAGAGCGAGTGGGTGAATGGATTGGAATTCTCACCGGACGGCAAGTGGATCGCGGTGGGGCGGCACGATGGCTCCTTGAGCCTGTACGATACGACAACCTATGCCGATGCTTACGAGAATCGGCGCGGGGGGAACTGACCATGAGAATGTACGCACCTTGGAGAAACACGCGCAAGTTTGCGCTCTTGTGCACCGCCGTGGCGGCCATGGCGCAAAATGCCGCTGAGCACCCATCGGGGAACCGGACGACACCGCCCACCATCAGTTCGGTGGCGCCGGTGGGCATGTCGCGCGGCACCACCGTGGAGCTGACGGTGGAAGGCTTCAATCTGGCGGGCGCCAGTGCCATCTATTTCAGCGAGCCGGGCATCAAGGGCCGCATTGTGCGGGTGAAAGAGTTGCCGGACCTTGCCGAAGTGCGGCTGGGCGCCAACGGCACGGCTTCCACCGTTGACCTAGGTCCGCTGCCGCCGCGCAATCAGGTGACGATTGAGGTGGACATCGCGCCGGAAGCCCAGGTGGGCCAGGCGGCGTTTCGTTTGCAGACGCCTCTGGGCACCAGTCCTTCGGGCCAGCTGCTCATTGAGCCGTACTACGGGGAGAGCCCGGATCGCGAGCCGAATGACACGCTGGACGGCGCGTTTGAGACCTTCCTGCCCTCCATCCTGGCGGGGACAATCTCGCGGCCGGGCGACGTGGATCACTTCAAGATCACGGTGAAGGCCGGTGAAGAACTGGTGTTCGAGAATCCGGCTTCGATGGCGGGTTCGACGCTTCAGCCCGTGGTCTCCATTGTGGCTCCCGATCAGACCGTGCTCAAGGAATTTGGCGGTGATGGCGGCGCCAGCGCCAGCTACTTCGCCTACCGCTTCGCCAAGGCGGGCACGTACTACGTGCGCATTGGGGACTTTCAGCAGAGTGGCCGGGGTTCGCACTTCTATCGGATCAAGGCCGGCAACTTCCCGTTTGTGACGTCGGCGTATCCACTTGGGCTGGCCAGCGGCGCGTCGCGTACGGTGTCGCTGGCGGGGTTCAACCTGGGTGCGGGTCAAGTGAAGGTGGAGGGCAAAGCCTCACCAGAGGACCCGGCGGCGGTTGTGGTTCGGCCCGAGGTGGATGGCGGAGCGTCGTTCAATCAGGTGAAGCTGGGTCTTGGGCAGGAGCCGGAGGTGGAGGCGGCTGCGTCGAATACCAGCCTGGCGAATGCGCAGACCATTGCCGTTCCGTCCACGGTGAACGGCAAAGTGCGCGGGTCGCATTACTTCAAGTTCCGGGCGGCCAAGGGCCAGCGAGTGATGCTTGAGGTGAACGCCCGGCGCTTGGGATCGATGCTGGACTCGATGATCGAGGTACTGGACTCGCGTGGCAACGCCATTGAGCGGGCCACGGTACGCGCGGTGCTTGAGACCACCACGGTGCTGCGCGATCACGATTCGGCCTCGCGCGGGATCCGTCTGCAGGCATGGAACGGCTGGGCGGTGGGCGACTACGTGATGGTGGGCTCGGAGTTGCTGCGGATTGAGGCGCTGCCGCGGGGTCCCGATGACGACATGATCTTCGATGCGTTCGGCGGCCAGAGGATCGCGTACCTGGGCACGACGTCGGAAATGCATGCCATCGACAAGGCCGCGTACAAGGTGCAGATCCATCCGGCGGGCCGCCAGTTCTCTTCGAATGGCCTGCCGCTGGTGCGGGTCAACTATCAGAACGATGACGGTGGTCCTGGTTATGGCAAGGACTCGTTGGTGGACTTCACGGCTCCGGCCGACGGTGAGTACCTGGTCCGGCTGCGTGATGTGCGAGGCTTGAGCGGCGAGGATTACGCGTACCGGTTGACGGTGCGTCCGCCGCGCCCGGACTTCCGCCTTTCCGTTGCGGAGCGCAACCCCAACGTGCCTCTGGGCGGGGCGATTCCGTTGACTGTGACGGCGTTCCGCATGGATGGCTTTGATGGTCCCATTGCGGTTGAGTTGCGGGATCTTCCGCCGGGTGTGACGGCCACGCAAGGCGTGATTGGGGCGGGGCAGGTATCGGCCACGCTGCTGCTGCGCGCGGCGGCGGATGTGAAAGCCGGGGCGGCGTCGGAACTGAAGATCGCCGGGCGCGCGGAGGCCGGCGGAACGGCCATTGAGCGGATGGCGAACCCCGAGGACCGGTTGAAGCTGATCTCGTTGATGCCGCCGGCCGACATCACGATGCGCGCGGAGACCAGGGTGGTTGAAGTGGAGATCGGTGGGACGGCGGATCTGGCGGTTGAGATCGCGCGGCACAACGGGTTTGGCGGGCGCGTGCCGGTGGAAGTTCGCAACCTGCCGCCGCGCGTGCGCGTGTTGGACGTGGGACTGAACGGCGTGCTGCTGAACGAGAACGAGACGCGGCGCGGATTCACCATTGAGGCTCTGCCGATGGCGGAGCCGATTGAGCAGTTGATCTATGTCTCGGGGCGCGTGGAGACGCGGTCCGGGCTGCCGGCTTCGTACGCGGCGCCGGAGCCGGTATTGCTGAGGGTGAAGAAGCCGGCCACGCGGGTATCGTCGCGGTAGTGGATGTTCCTGAAGTCGATTCGCCAAAGAAACTTCTGATCGTTCGGACCGAGTCCGGGTCTTAGTCCGGGAGAAACGTTGGACGACTGCTTCCACCAGGCTCTCTGATGGAACGCCGTGATCTCTGTGCCTCCTGGCGGTTCTCCTGGATCCCCACCCTGCTCCGTTGATTGCCGTCGATGAGCCCGGGCTTGGACTTCACGGGCGGCCAGTCACTTAGTGAAGCAGGACAAATGGAAACTCTCCGAGATGCAGCCGATTAACCCGCTTTTCTCACGGCATCTGATCGCAGCCCAAACTGACGCCGCGGACAAGCTCGAAATGACTCGTGCGGATCCTCCGCGGGTGTCTCGGTCAGAAATTTGCGGCAAAATGGCTGCCGCATACCGT
>Ga0194131_10004253_pt1 | contig 21791 bp, 14 predicted proteins | sample TA2KigO120mmetaG_FD_148631 | JGI IMG/M metagenome (GOLD analysis project Ga0194131, IMG submission 148631) | Freshwater microbial communities from Lake Tanganyika, Tanzania - TA2015053 Kigoma Offshore 120m | ecosystem: Environmental > Aquatic > Freshwater > Lake | place: Tanzania: Lake... | reverse complement strand
TGTGGCGCGCGCTGGCCGCGCTCGGCGGCCTCGTGCCCGCCGCGCTGCTCGACCTCGGCTACTCCGCCGTGGCCCGCGCGCGCCGCCGCCTGTTTGCGGCGCCGAAGGACACATGCCCGCTGCTGCCGCCGGACCTGCGCGGTCGTTTCGAGGCCTGAAGGGCGGAGGGAATCCGCGAAAAGCGCGAGCCGGCGCGGTTTCGGCGCTTGAACCGCGGGCGCGCTGGGGTCCAATCGCCGCTAGGGGCGATGGGGACCGAGCTGCTCGAACGTGAAGAAGGCATGGAGGCGCTGCGCGAAGTCGTCGCGCGCGTTTGGGGCTACGCGGAGTTCCGGCCGCTGCAGGCCGAGGCGATGCTGGCCAGCCTCGAGCGACGCGACGCGCTCGTGGTACTCGCCACCGGCGGCGGCAAGAGCCTGTGCTACCAAGCGCCAGCCCTCGTGCGCGACGGCCTGACCGTGGTGCTGAGCCCGCTGATCTCGCTGATGCAGGACCAGATCGCGGGACTCGCTGAGAGCGGCGTGCAGGCGGCGATGCTGACGAGCGCGCAGGAGACGAGCGAGAAGCGCGAGGTCTTCCAGCGCCTGCGCGCGGGAGCGCTCAAGCTCCTGTTCGTCTCGCCGGAGCGTTTCGTCGTGCCGGGTTTCATCGAAGAACTCGCGCAGCTCGGGCTCGCCACGCTGGTGGTCGACGAGGCGCACTGCATCAGCCACTGGGGCCACGATTTTCGCCCCGAGTACCGCCGCATCGGCGAGCTGCGCTCGCTGCTTCCGAATGTCCCGATTCAGGCGTTTACGGCGACCGCGACGCCGCAGGTGCGCGCCGACATCGTCCGCCAGCTGGGCCTGCGCGCGCCCGAGGAGCTCGTCGGCAGCTTCGACCGCGCCAACCTGACCTACCGCTTCCTGCCGCGCGCCGACGAGGTCGAGCAGGTGCTCTCGGTGATCCGGCGCCACCCCGGCGAAGCCGGCATCGTCTACTGCCTGCGCCGCACCGATGTCGACTCGCTCGCGCCCGAGCTCGCGCGCGCCGGGATTCGCTGCCTCCCCTACCACGCTGGCCTGAGCGCGGAGACACGCGAGCAGAACCAGTCGCGCTTCCTCGCCGAGGAAATCGAGGTGATCGTCGCCACGGTCGCCTTCGGCATGGGCATCGACCGGCCCGATGTGCGCTTCGTCGTGCACGCCGCGTTGCCCAAGGGTGTCGAGCAATTCGCGCAGGAAACCGGCCGCGCCGGACGAGACGGAAGCCCCAGCGAGTGCGTGATGCTCTACAGCGGCGCCGACTACCACGGCTGGCGCAACCTGCAGGAACGCAGCCACTCCGAGGCACGCGCCGCGGGCGTCGAGATCGATCCAACACAGGCCGCAGCTTCGCTCGCGCGGCTCTCGGAGATGTACGGCTTCGCCACCAGCGCGATGTGTCGCCATCGCTTCCTCGTGCGGCACTTCGGGCAGGAGTGGAGCAGCGGCGCGAACTGCGGCGCATGCGATGTCTGCCTCGGCGAGCTGCGCGCGGTCGCCGAAGCGCAGCGCGTCGCGCAGATGATTCTCTCTTGCGTAGTGCGCTGTGAGCAGCGCTACGGGGCCGGTCACATCTCCGATGTCCTGCGCGGAGCCTCCACCGAGCGCATCCGCGCCGCGGGCCACGACCAACTCACGACTTTCGGTCTCCTGCACGAGCGCCACCCGCGCGAGATCCGCCACTGGATCGAGCAACTCGTCGGCCTCGATCACCTGCGCGTCGCGGCCGGCCAGTATCCGACGCTCTCGCTCACGCGCTCCGGCGTCGAAGTGATGAAGGCGCAGCGCGAGGTGCAGCTCTACGACCTGCCGGTGCCGCCGCGCATGCGCCGCTCGGCTCCGGCGCGCGTGGTCACGACGCGCCGCGGCAAGCTCACCTTCGAGCCCGAGGGCGCGAGCGAAGGACGCAGCGCCATGACGAGCGACGGCGCCGAGATCGAGCTCGCGGTCGACGCCACGCTGTTCGAGCGCCTGCGCAACCTGCGCCGCCGCCTCGCGCGCGAGCGCGGGGTCCCGCCCTACTTGATCTTCGGCGATCGCACCCTGCAGGAGCTCGCGGCGCTGCGCCCCACGACCCTCGACGAGCTGCGCGGCATCCGCGGCATCGGCCAGACGAAGCTCGCCGACTTGGGCCCCGTATTCGTGGCCGAGATTGCCGCCTACCGCGCCTGACGCGCCCGACGGCCGCCGCTTCGCTCTGGGAAGGCGGTTACAGGCGCGGCGAGCGCACCTGCGGGCTTTCCTCCGGCCCTTCCCGCGGCGACAATGCGCGCCGTGGGTGAGTACCAACTCGAGGTCAACGGAGATGCGCAGAGGGTCTCCGCGCCGGACCACTGGACGCTGCTCGAAGTGCTGCGCTACCGCCTCGGCCTGACGGGCTCGAAGCAGGGCTGCGACAAGGGCGACTGCGGCGCGTGCACCGTGCTCATGGACGGTCGGCCCGTGCTCGCGTGTCTGACGCTCGCGCGCGCGAGCGAGGGCCGCGCCATCACCACGATCGAGGGCTTGATGCCCGCTCACCTGCGCGCCGGCGGCACGGGGGCCGATCCGCTGCAGCAGGCCTTCGATCGCTGCGGAGCGCTGCAGTGCGGCTTCTGCCAGAGCGGCATGATCCTCTCCGCGCGCGCCCTGCTCGAGCGCTGCCCGCAGCCCTCGCGCGAAGACATGCGCGACGCGCTCTCGGGCAACCTGTGTCGCTGCACGGGCTACACGCAGATCTTCGAGGCGATCGAGTCCGCCGTGGCCGAGAAGCTCGCGCTGCAACCCAGGCTGCGCTCGTGGGAAGCCCAGCGCGCCGCGCAGGAACCTTCCCGATGAGCGCCCGCGACCTCCACGGACCGGGAGCGCCCTGGGGCCCGGCGGAACCCGGTTCCAAGTCCAATGTCGACTTCCAGGTCATCGGCCGCGCGCACTCCAAGGTCGACGGACTCGCCAAAGCTACCGGCGCCGCCGTGTACGCCGACGACATCGTGCTGAGCGGCATGCTGCACGCGAAGACACTGCGCAGCCCGCACGCGCACGCGAAGATCCGGCGCATCGATGTGTCGAAGGCGCGCGCGCTGAAAGGCGTGCACGCGGTGCTCACGGGCGAATCGATGCCGATCAAGTACGGCGTGATCCCGTGGACGCCCGACGAGAACGCGCTCGCGGTCGACAAGGTGCGCTTCATCGGCGACCCCGTCGCGGCGGTTGCGGCGATCGACGAGGACACGGCCAACGCCGCGCTCAAGCTGATCGAGGTCGAGTACGAGCCGCTGCACGCGTTCTTCGATCCGCGCGAGTCGCTCGTGCGGGCCGAGCCTGCGATTCACGAAGGACGCAAGGAAGGCAATGTCTCGAAGAGCGTGCAGCTCGAGTTCGGCGCCGTCGACGCGGCCCTCTCGAGCGCGGATGTCGTGGTCGAGGACGACTACTTCTTCCACGGCTCGACGCACGCTCCGATCGAACCGCACTGCGCGGTCGCGACCTATTCGCCCGAGGGCGTGCTCACGCTCTGGTCGGCGACGCAGATCACGCACTATGTGCACCGTGCCCTCGCGCAGGTGCTCGAGCTGCCCGCGCACAAGATCCGCGTGATCCAGCCCTGCCTCGGCGGCGCCTTCGGCGGCAAGTCCGACCCGTTCAGCCTCGAGTTCTGCGTCGCGAAGCTCGCGCTGCTCACGGGCCGCGCGGTGAAGATGCTGTGGACGCGCGAAGAGGTCTTCTACGCGCACCGCGGCCGCCACCCGATGCACCTGCACTATCGCAGCGGTGCGACGAAGGACGGCAAGCTCACGGGCGTCGACGCGAAGATCCTGATCGACGGCGGTTCCTACAGCTCGTTCGGCCTCGTCACGACCTACTACTCGGGGCAGCTGCTCACGGGGCCCTACCACTTCCCCACCTACCGCTTCGACTCGACGCGCGTCTTCACCAACAAGCCGCCCTGCGGCCCCAAGCGCGGCCACGGCTCGGTGCAGCCGCGCTTTGCCTTCGAGGTGCAGCTCGACCAGCTCGCCGAGAAGCTCGCGCTCGATCCGATCGAGATTCGCCGCCGCAACTTCCAAGGCGACTTCACGCGCACGGTCAACGGCCAGCGCGTGACCTCCAACGGCTTCCTGCAATGTCTCGACGAAGTCGAGCGCGCGAGCCGCTGGAAGGAACGCCGCGGAAAGCTTGGGCCAGGCCGCGGCCTGGGCGTCGCGGGCTCGATGTACATCTCGGGCACGAACTACCCGGTGTATCCCAACGACATGCCGCAGTCAGGCGTGCAGCTGAAGGTCGACCGCTCGGGCCTCGTCACCGTCTTCACCGGCGGCAACGACATCGGTCAGGGCTCGAACTCGATGTGCGCGTACATCGTGGCGGAAGAGCTCGGCATCGGAATCGAGCGCATCCGCGTCGTCGCGGCGGACACCGATCTGTGCCCTGTCGACCTCGGCGCGTACTCGAGCCGTGTCACCTTCATGGTTGGCAACGCGACCATCGACGCCTGCCGCAAGCTGCGCGAGAAGCTCGTCGCCGCCGTGGCGGAGAAGTGGCAGTGCGCGCCCGCGCGCGTGCGCCTGATCGAAGGACTCGTCGTCGACCTCGACGATACCTCGCGCTCGCTCACCTCGGTCGAAGCGTTCCACCTCGCCGAGACCAAGTTCGACACGCTCGGCGCGACGGGCTCCTACAACACGCCCAAGCTCGGCGGCGACTATCGCGGCGGCACGATCGGCGCGTCGCCGGCGTACTCGTTCACCGCGCACGTCGTCGACGCCTCGGTCGACACCGAGACGGGGCGCATCAGCGTGCACGATGTGTGGATCGCCCACGACTGCGGCCGCGCGCTCAACCCGATGATCGTTGCGGGACAGATGGAAGGATCCGCCTACATGGGCATCGCCGAGGCGCTCTACGAGGAGCACGACATCAACCGCTTCGGTCTGCACCGCGGCCCGTCGCTGCTCGACTATCGCTTGCCGACGAGCCTCGACACGCCGGAGTTCCGCGCGCTGATCGTCGAGTCGATCGATCCCGAAGGCCCCTACGGCGCGAAGGAAGCCGGGGAGGGTCCGCTGCACCCGTCGCTGCCGGCGCTCTCCAACGCGATCTACGACGCGGTGGGCATTCGCTTGAAGCATCTGCCGTTCACGCCTGCGAAGGTGCTCGCGGCGCTGCGTGAGAAGCGCGAGAGCGCCGCGCTCGCGACGCAGGGAGGGACGCGCTGATGCTGCGGCTTCCGAAGTTCGAGCTCTGCACGCCGACGACGCTCGCGCAAGCCGTGGCGCTGCTCGCGGAGTCTCCCGACGCGAGGATCGTCGCGGGCGGCACCGACCTCGTGCCCAACATGAAGCACGAGCTCTTCACGCCCGCGCGCGTGGTCTCGCTCGCGGCCGTGCGCGAGCTGCGCGGCATCTGCCGCAACTCCGACGGATCGCTCGCGATCGGCGCGATGACATCGCTGGCCGAGGTCGCCGCGAGCGAGCGCGTGCGCACGCAGGCTCCCGCGCTCGCGCAGGCCTGCTCGCTCGTCGCCGGACCGCAGCTGCGCACCATGGGCACGCTCGGCGGCAATGTGCTGCTCGACACGCGCTGCCAGTGGTACAACCAGACCTACTTCTGGCGGCAAGCGCTCGGCTTCTGCATGAAGAAAGACGGCGAGGTCTGCCATGTCGTCAAGGGCGGCAAGAACTGCGTCGCCGCCGCCTCGAACGACAGCGCGCCGCCGCTGATGACGCTCGGCGCCACGCTCGAATTCGCGAGCCCGCGCGGCCGGCGCGCAATCGCGATCGACGACTTCTGGGTGGCCGACGGCATCTTCAACAAGCAGGTCGAGCGCGACGAGGTGCTCGTCTCGATCCATGTGCCCAAGGCTCCCGAGGGTCACCGCGGCGCCTACGGCAAGCTGCGCGACCGCGGCAGCATCGACTTCCCGCTGCTAGGCGTGGCCGTGCGCCTCGACCTCGACGCGCAGGGCGCGGTCGAGCACGCGGATGTGGTCGTCACCGCGCTCGCCGCACAGCCCAAGCGCATCGCGAAGCTCGATGCGATCCTGCGCGGCCAGCGCCCGGGCTCGGCGGAGTTCGAAACCGCTGTCACCGAGGCTGCTGCGCTCGCCCACCGCCAGTGCAAGCCGCTGCCCAACATCCCGGGCGACGCCGACTATCGCCGCGACATGGTGCCGGTCTATGTCAAGCGCACGCTGCTCGCCGCCTCGCGCGGCGAGGGTCCCGTGCACCACGTCTAGCCCAGCGCAGGCGAGCGCTCGATCACGATCCGCCGCGGGGTCTCGCGCTCCCGGGGACTTGGGGGTACACCGGAGCGACCGAAAGGAGCTCGTCCCATGCACCCCGCGCGCAACTTCGTTGCTCTCGCCCTGCTCGCCGCCCCAGCGCTGGCCCAAGGCTTCAGCTACCCGAACTTCATCTCGACCTCGGGCCTCGTGCTCAACGGCAACGCGCTCGCGACCGGCGGTGTGCTGCGCGTGACGCCCGCAGCGGCGAGCCAGCGCGGCTCCGTGTGGTATTCGCAGCCGCTCGCGGTCGCCGGCGGCTTCACGCTCGACATGACCTTCCAGTTCACGAGCCAAGCCTCGAGCGGCGCCGACGGACTCGCGATCCTGTTCCAGAACGACCCGCGCGGAACCGCGGCGCTCGGCAGCGCGACCGCCGGCAGCTGCATCGGCTACGCCGACAATCCCGCGCAGCCCGCGGGTGTGGGCATCGTGAACTCGCTCGCGCTCGAAATCGACACCTACGACGCGGGCTCGCCCTTCTTCGACGGCACGGGCGCCGACTTCAGTTGGCACACCAACGGCACGGGCCAGAACGACGCTCGCGAGAGCTACTCGATCGGCTGGGCCACGCCCGCGGTCGACTTCACCAACGGGCTCGTGCACTCGGTGCGCATCGTGTATGTGCCCGGCTCGTTGAGCGTCTCCTACGACGGCGCCCCGCTTTTCACGACGCCCTACAGCTTCGCGAGCGGCGGCACATGGATCGGCGGCGCCTCGGTCGGCGGCCTGAACCTGATCGGCGGCAGCTCGCTGTATGTCGGCGTCACCTCCGCGACCGGCGGCGCGTGGGAACACAACGATGTGCTCTCGTGGAGCTTCACGCCGACGCCCACGGCGCCGACCACCTACTGCACACCCGGCACCTCGACCAACGGCTGCCTCGCCACGATCAGCGCCAGTGCGAACCCGAACCTCGCGCTCTCGACGCCCTGCACGATCAGCGTCACCAATGTCGAGGGCCAAAAATCCGGCGTGCTCTTCTACGGGCTCGAAGCGCTGATCCAGCCGTGGTCGAGCACGAGCACGAGCTTCCTGTGCGTCAAGCTCCCCACCCAGCGCACGCTGAGCCAGTTCTCCGGCGGCAGCGTGAGCGTCTGCAACGGCTCCTTCACCCTCGACTGGAACGCCTTCCAAGCCACCACGCCCGGCGCCCTCGGCCAGCCATGGATCGCAGGGAGACGGGCGCAGGTTCAAGCGTGGTACCGCGACCCGCCCGCCTCGAAGTCCACCAACTTGTCGAACGCGCTGACACTCACCTACCTGCCGTAGGGACGTGAGCCCGCGGTGAGTCAGCGCGATTCGAGGTGCAGGTTGCGGCTGTGGGCGGTGATGTCCCAGGGGGCGGGCTCGCCGCCGAGGTACTCGTGGAAGAAGTCGAGGTGCGCGTTGTAGTAAAACGCCATCTCGTGCCAAGCGGGCCAGTGGCCGGCGTTGGGAAGCACTACGAGGCGCGCGGGGACGCCGCGCTTTTGGAGCGCGGTGTAGTACTGCAGGCTCTGCGTGTAGGGCACGCGATAGTCGAGCTCGCCGGTGATCACGAGCGACGGCGTCGAGAAGTTGCGCACGAAGTTCGACGGTGACCAGCGCTCGTAGAGCTCGCTCGTCCACGGCGTACCCTCGAGATCATGCTCCGGGAACCACAGCTCCTCGGTGGCGCCGTAGAAGGAGCGCAGGTCGTAGAGACCCATCATCGCGGCGTTGCAGCGAAAGCGCTGCGTGCGGCCCTGCATCCACATCGCCATGTAGCCGCCGTAGCTCCAGCCCATCACCCCCATGCGAGTGGGATCGACGAACGCGAGCGCCTCGAGCTGGTCGCACACGGCCATCAGGTCGTCGAAGGGTCGTCCGCCCCACTCGCCGGTGATCGCGTCCGTGAAATCCTGACCGTAGCCGGTCGAGCCCGCGGGGTTGCAGAACGCGACCACATAGCCCTTGCCCGGATACACCTGCCAGTCCCCGCGGAACGCGTCCGTCCACTGGGACTGCGGGCCTCCGTGCACATTGAGCACGAGCGGATAGCGCTTCGACGGATCGAACCCGTGCGGCGTGACGACGAAGGTGTGCACCTTGCGACCGTCGGCGCCGTCGAGCCACAGCTCCTGCGCCGGTCGGATGTCGACCTCGGATGCGACCGCGGCGTTGAAGCTCGTGAGCGCGCGGCGCGACTCGCCGCTCGCGACGAACAGCTCCGTCGGCTCGCCGACGCTGCGGTGGGCGTAGAGGACCTCTCCGCGCGCGCCGAGCTCCCAACCCGCGACGAACCCGTGGCGCAGCACAAGCGTCGGTGTGCCGCCTGCGATCGAGATGCGGTAGAGCGGGTTGCGCCCGCGATTCTCGGCCTGAAACACCAGCTCGCGGCTGTCCGGCGTCCAGCGCATGTCCTCGACCATGTCGTCGAAGCCGCCGCGCTCGGTGAGGTAGCGCACGGTGCCGCTCGCGCGCTCGTACAGCGCCAGTCGCTTGAGATCGCTCTCGTAACCCGGCGTCGCCTGACTCTGGAACGCGATCCACTTGCCGTCCGGCGAGTACAGCGGCCCGCCGTCCCAGCCGTCGTTCGCGTCCGTGAGGTTGCGCGCGCCCGCGCTGCCGTCGATCGGCACGACCCACAGATCCGAGTTCGTCGAGCTCGCCTGCTCCGCATCGTGGTTGGAGACGAAGCACAGCTGCGCGCCGTCGGGTGACCACGCGAAACCGCGGCCGCCGAGCGAGAACGCCGGGGCATCGAACTCGCCCGGAGTGAGGTCGCGCACGAGCGCGCCGCTCGCCGCATCGACGAGCGCGATGTGCGTGCGCTTGCCTTGGTGCCAGCTCGTCCAGTGGCGGTACAGAAGCTCGTCGGCGACGCGCACCTGCAGCTTGCCCTCGAGCCCCTTGGCGATGCGTCCGTTGCAGCCCTCGTCGAGCCCGCACTCCGGCCACAACTCCACGGTGGCGGCCATGTGCTCGCCATCGGGCGACCACAGAAAGCTGCCGATCCCCAGCGTGCTCCGCGTCAGTTGCCGCGGCTCGCCGCCGTCGAGCGGCATGGTCCACACCTGCATCGAGCCGCTGCGCGAGGAGAGGAACGCGATCGAGCGCCCGTCCGGCGCGACCTGCGGATCCGTGTCGTTGTTGCGCCCGGCCGTCAGTTGCCGCAGCCCGCTGCCATCGGGTCGCACCGCCCACAGCTCCGACCAACTCTTCCCGCTCGCGAGCTCGTAACGCCGCACGCCGAACACGGCCAGCGATCCATCGGGCGCGAGGCTCGGAGCCCCCACCGTCGCGCAGCGGTAGAAGTCCGCGACCTCGAACGCGCGCTTCGCCGCCGCCCCGGGCAGGTCCGCCCACTGCGCTCCGCCGCGCGAGGTCGCCCCCGCGTCGGTGCTCGCGCACCCAAGGAGCGCGATCGACCCCACCGCCAGCCATCCCCGCACCATCCAATCCCGCGCCAGAACCGTGAGGAAGGTCATGATGGGCAGAAGCCTATGTGGCCCGAGCGCGCCCGGCTACTGCCGCTCGCCCGCGCCCCGCTCGTGGAACCCCACCCATGTCCTCGACGAGCATGCAGTGCCCCTTTGCTACGCCATCGGGGAGGGCAGGTAGGAAGGACTTTCCATGTCCGGTGATCACGGATTCCTAAGCACAAATTCGTAGGATGTCGCATTTTTTTTGTGCGGACCTTGCGGACCTTGCGCCCTTCGTTTGCAATATCCTTCCACCGGCGAAGCCCCCGCCCCTACAGGGCCCTGCCCCTGGGCGAGCGGGTCGGCACGGTGCCGCCCCCCCTCTTCTCCTTCGAGGTCCATTTTCACCCATGCTACCTTCCTTCCAAACAGCACTCCTCACCTGTGTGTTCCTCCTCGGCGGCCTCGCCGCACCGGCGCCGGCCCAAGGCCAGACCGCCACGCTGGCCGACGGGCGCGTGCTGACCGTCCAGCAGCCCCTCGAGCTCTTCATCACCGAAGGTCCGGTCTGGGACCTCAACCTGCCCGCTCGTTCGGTGACGGTCGTCGGCAGGACGGTCACGATCCCGGCCTCGGTCGACGGCGTGCAGTTCGGCATCGCCGGAACAGCCGTCACCAGCCCCGAAGGCCTCATCGTCGGCGAGATCGGGGCACACAACTTCGACCGACTGTTCGACCACAACGCCATTGGACGCGACACCAACGCTTACATGACGGGCGCCACGCGCTCGGTGTTCTCGACCAATGAGAACCTGCGTCAGGACTCGCTGCGCCCCGCGTCGCGCAACTTGGCCGCGCAGCTGGCGATGCAGGACAAGTTCCTCGCGTTGACGCGCGACCTCGTCCCGCTGCACTCCAGCGCCCTGTCCGCGAACTTCGAGCAGTTGCTCGGCCCGCCGACGGCCGACGGCCTGGGCCGGAGCTATCCGTACTCAAGCGGCGGCACATTCAAGTCGGCAGGCCATGTCTACCACGATACGAACGGCAACCGCTTCCTCATCCCGGACATCGAGGCCGTGCTCGAACTCTCGGAGAACGTCGCCGGTGGCGTGGTCACCTCCGTGCACCCCGGTGGGAACGGCGTCCCGCCGTCCTTCACGGTGGACAACCTGCTCGTGGTCTTCAACCAGGACCCGCGCTTCCCCGCGAGCACGATCGGACTCGTGGGTACGGAAATCCCGCGCAGTGTCTTCGTGCAACAGGCGGTCGGTCATGAGGTCGAGATCGTTGGCTTCGTGGTGAGCGAGCACGTGCTGTTCGCGAACGAAGTCATCACGACGCTGGTCGATCCGACGGCGCCGCTCGCGGTCGTTCCGACCTTCTGGCTGTTCAAGAACTCGGGCAACGAGATCCGCATCCGCGGCCTCGTCGACCGCCCGCAGGGCATCGCGCTCAGCGCGCGCATCCTGAACCAGACCTTCCCGATCACGCTGGTCACCGACCCGCTCACCGGCGGCGCGACCTTCGACTTCAAGACCAAGGGCCAGCTCAATGTCTCGCTCGTGACGCAGGTCACGCTGGAAGCGCGCTTCGTCGGCGCCCCCGCTGGAACGCCGCTCGCGTTCCAGCAAACCTACCTGCGCTCGGTGGTCGCACCCTGATCGGGAGCGCGATGTTTCCCCATCCAGAGGGCGGTTTCCGCGCGCAGCGGAGCCGCCCTCCGGTCTTTTATGCCGAGAAACCCTAGACTCAACGGGTCTTGTTGCCCCACACCTTTCTCGCGGCGCTGCTCGCGCCGCTCGCGGCTGGCGCTCGCGCGCAGGATCCCGTGAGCGCGATCGCTCCGCTCCTGAAGGCGAGCTGCGTGGAGTGCCACTCGGGTGCGGACGCGGAGGGCGAGGTGCGGCTGGACGCTGTGCTTGAGACGAAGGCGGGCGAGCACGACCTCGCGTTGCTGCGCTCGATCGCGGCCGAGCTGCGCTCGGGGCGGATGCCACCGCGCAAGGCGGGGCGTCCGGACGCGGCGCACCTCGCGCTCGCGCTCGGCTGGATCGACGCCGAGCTCTCGCGCGCGAGCGATCCGGGGCGCCCGACGCTGCGGAGGCTCAACCGGCGCGAGTACGAGAACAGCGTCGCGGACCTGTGCGGCGTGCGCTTCGACACGCAGGGCTGGTTTCCGCCCGACGAGGTCGGCTACGGCTTCGACTCGATCGGCGACGTGCTCTCGATGCCCGACGTGCTGCTCGAAAAGTACGTGGTCGCGGCCGAGCGTATCGCTGCGCAGGCGATCCTCGTAGCCGACGCCGACAACCCTTGGAGCGTGCGCGTCCCCGACAGCGCCATCGTCCACACCGAGAAGTTCACCACGCACGACGGCGCATGGTCGCTCCACAGCTACGGCTTCGTCGGCGTGGACCACGAGTTCGAGCGCGCGGGCGAGTACCTGCTGCGCGTGCGCGCCTGGGCCAATCAGGCCGGGCCCGAGCCGGCGCGCATGGACCTCAAGCTCGCGGGCAACGTGCTCGGACGCATCGACGTGACGGCGGAACGCGGTGCTCCGCAGGTGCACGAGCTGCGCACGCGCATCAAAGCGGGCAAGCAGCGCTTCTCGGTCTGGTTCGTCAACGACTTCTACAACCCTGACGAACCCGACAAGAAGAAGCGCGACCGCAACTTGTATGTCGAGTGGCTCGAGATCGCGGGCCCGCTCGGTTGGACGCCCGAGACGGACTTCCAAAAGCAGCTCTTTTCCGGCGCGAATCGGCGGAATGCTCGCGAGGGCGTCGAGCACCTAGCCGAGCGCGCGTGGCGTCGCCCCGTCACCGCGAGCGAGGTTGATCGGCTGATGCGCATCGCGCCTCGCGGCGCCAAGCACGATCGCATCGTACGCGATGCGCTCGTCGCCATCCTCGCCTCGCCGAACTTCCTGTTTCGACTCGAGCGCGACCCGAGCAACACCAAGCCGCTCACGCAGCGCGCCCTCAACGGCTACGAGCTCGCCACGCGACTCTCGTACTTCCTGTGGAGTACGCTCCCCGACGAGACGCTGCAAAAACTCGCGGCCAAGGATCGCTTGCTCGACGAGCCGGTGCTCGAAGCGCAGGTGCGCCGCATGCTGCGCGATGCGCGCTCCGGCGAGTTCGTGCGCAACTTCGCAGGTCAGTGGCTGCAGCTGCGCGCGCTCGAGCGCGTGGCACCGGATGCGTCGCGCTTCCCCGACTTCGACGATGCCCTGCGCGCGTCGATGCGCGCGGAAACCGAGCTGCTCTTCGAAGCCGTGCTGCGCGAAGATCGAGCGCTCCGCGAGCTGCTCGACCCCGACTTCACATTCCTCGACGAGCGCCTCGCCGCTCACTACGGAATCGAGGGCGTCAGCGGTCCGCACATGCGCCGCGTGCCTCTCGACCCTCTGCAACGCGCCGTTCGCGGTGGCGTGCTGCAGCAGGCGAGCGTGCTGGTCGTGACGAGCAACCCGACGCGCACTTCTCCGGTGAAGCGCGGCAAGTGGGTGCTGGAAACGCTGCTCGGCTCGCCGCCGCTCGCGCCCCAGCCGGGCGTCGACACGCTCGACGAGAGTCCGCAGGCCACGGCCGCCGCCAGCCTGCGCGAACGCTTGTCGCAGCACCGCGCGAAGACCGAGTGCGCCGTGTGCCACGATCAGCTCGACAGCCTCGGCTTCGCGCTCGAGAACTACGACCCCGTGGGACGCTGGCGCAACGAAGCGGACGGCTTCCCGATCGACAGCAGCGGCGAGCTCGCGGACGGGACGCGCCTCGACGGCGCCGCGGCGCTGGAGCGCAAACTGGCCGCCGATCCGGCCTTCGTGCGCTGCCTCGCGGAGAAACTCGCGATCTACGCGCTCGGACGCGGCCTGCGCCCGGAAGATGCCCCCGGGCTCGACGCCCTCGCCGCTTCGCTCGGCGGCCGCGACATCACCCTGCAGGAGCTGGTGCTCGCGGTGGTGCGCCTCGACGCCTTCCGCCGTACAGTCGTGGCGGAGAAGCCATGATTCCGCCGCTCGATCGACGCACGGCCCTGCGCGGCCTCGGCATCTCGCTGGCGCTCCCGCTGCTCGAACGCATGTCGCCCGCGCGAGCATCGACCGAGCCCGCGCCGCGGCGCGCCGTCTTCGTGTATGTGCCCAACGGCGTGCACATGAGCGACTGGCGACCGCGCGGCGAAGACGAGGCGCTCGAGCTCGGGCCGACGCTGGAACCGCTCGCACCGTGGCGCGACTCGCTGCTCGTGATCAGTGGCCTGACGCATGACAAGGCGCGCCCCCACGGCGATGGCCCCGGCGATCACGCGCGCTCCGCGGGCTCGTTCCTCACGGGCTGCCAACCGAAGAAGACCGACGGACCGATTCAGGCCGGCGTGTCGGCGGACCAGCTCGCCGCGCGCGAGATCGGCAACGCGACCCGCCTGCGTTCGCTCGAGCTCGGCTGCGAACCCGGCCGACTCGGCGGTCAGTGCGACAGCGGCTACTCCTGCGCGTACTCGAACACGATCTCGTGGAGCTCGCCGCATGTTCCCCTGCCGAAGGAGACCGACCCGCGCCTGGTGTTCGACCGCCTGTTCCGCGACGATACGAGCGAGCTGCCCGAGGCGCTGCGCGACGAGCATCGCCGTCGGCGCCGCAGCGTGCTCGACTTCGTACGCGACGACGCGAAGCGGCTCGCGGGTCAGCTCGGAGTCTCCGATCGGCGCAAGCTCGACGAGTACGAGAGCGGCGTGCGCGAGCTCGAGCGCCGCATCGCGTTCCTCGAGCAGCGCGGACGCGACGCTGGCTTCCAGCGACCCTCCGAGCTGCCCGACAACTACGCGGACCTCGCGCGCTTACAGTCAGACCTGCTCGCGCTGGCGTTCGAGACGGACTCGACGCGCGTCGCGACATTTCTGCTCGCGAACGAAGGCTCCGGCCGCAGCTATCCCGCGCTCGGCGCTCCCGAGGGCCACCACGAGCTCTCGCACCACGGCGGCGATCCCGAAAAGCTCCGCAAGATCGCCGCGATCAATCGCCACCACATCGAGCTCTTCGCGCACCTGCTGCAAGCTCTCTCGCGCAAGGAAGGCGAGAGCACGCTGCTCGACTCGACGATGCTCGCCTACGGCAGCGGCATCTCGGACGGCGATCGGCACAACCACGACGACCTGCCGCTGTTGCTCGCTGGCGGACGCAACTGCGATGTGCGCGGCGGTCGCCACCTGCGCGTCGCGCCCGAGACGCCCTGCGCGAACCTGTGGCTCGCCGTTCTCGAGCGCCTGAGAGTGTCCGTACCCGCGCTCGGCGACTCCACGGGCCGGCTCGACGGACTCGCCTGAGCGACGAATCGGCCGAAACTGACGCGCGAACGGGCCCTGGCGCGAGATTCGACACGGACGCGAATCCGCGCCGGCCCGCGCTACGAACGCCGCAAGGCGTTCGAGCCCCGCCAAGATGCCCCACCCAAGCCACCAACCTGTCGCCGTCCTGCGCGGCGTGAAGAAGAGCTACATCGAGGTCGACCGCACGCGCGAGGTGCTGCACGGCATCGACCTCGAGCTCGCGCGCGGCGAGTTCGCCGTACTCGTCGGCCGCAGCGGCAGCGGCAAGTCATCGCTGATCCATGTGCTGTCGGGCATCGACATGCCGACGGAGGGCCAAGTGCTGCTGTTCGGCGAGGACATGAGCCGTGCGAGCGAGGAGCGCCGCACGGACATGCGCCGGCGCAAGATCGGCCTCGTGTTCCAGTTCTTCAACCTGCTCCCGACGCTGACCATCGAGGAAAACCTGCTGCTGCCGCTCGAACTGTGTGGCACGCTCGACGCCGCCGGTCGGCGCCGCGCGCTCGACTTGCTCGATGCGGTCGGCCTCGCGGACCTGCGCGCGAAGTTCCCCGACCGGCTCTCGGGGGGCGAGCAGCAGCGCGCCGCCGTCGCCCGCGCGCTCGTGCACGACCCGGAGCTCGTGCTCGCGGACGAGCCCACCGGAAACCTCGACGACCACAACGCGCACGCGGTGCTCGACCTGTTCACGCGCCTGCTGCGCCCGAGCGGCAAGACGCTTCTCATGGTCACGCACAGCGCCGAGGCGGAGACCATCGGCGACCGGGTGCTCGAGCTTCACGACGGCCGCCTCGGCCCGCGGACGCGGAGCGCGCGCGCGTGATCTCGCTGCTCTCGCGCGCGAGCCTGCGCTACCTCTCGCGCCACCCGGCCCAGCTCGTGCTCGCGATCCTCGGCGTGGCCGTGGGCGTCGCGGTCGTCGTCGGCATCGACACAGCCGGTGCGAGCGCGCGGCGCTCGTTCGAGCTCGCGACGCGCGCTCTGTCGGGCTCCGCGACGCATGTCGTGCGCGGCACTCCCAGCGTTCCCGAGGAAGCGTACGCGCGGCTCGCGCTGGAGAGCGGACTTCCACCGGCCGCACCCGTCGTTCAACGCTCACTCGCGCTCGTTTCGCCCGCGAATCGCACCCTCGACCTCCTCGGCGTCGATCCCTTCGCCGAGGGCCCGTTCCGCGCGTACACGAGCGCATCCGAGGGCTTCGACGGAGCCGCGCTGCTCCGCGGCGATGGCGCGTGGCTCTCGCGCGCGACAGCGAGCGAGCTCGGCGCGCAGCTCGGCGACGAGCTCGTGTTCCTCGTCGGAAGCCAGCGCCGCAGCGTGCGACTCGCCGGACTCGTCGAGCCGCAGGGCGAGCTCGCGAGCGCAGCCCTCGCGGACATGGTGCTTGTCGACATCTCGACGGCTCAGTCGCTGCTCGGTGCGCGCGGCCAGCTCACGCGCATCGATCTTGCGCTGCCAGAAAACGGGCCCGAGCGCGCCGCAGCGCTCGCGCGGATCGCGACGCTGCTGCCCAAGGGCTGCGCCGTGGAGCCCGCATCACGCCGCTCCGAAGCTCTGTCCGGCATGACGCGCGCCTTCGACATCAACCTGCGCGCGCTCGGCTTCCTCGCGCTGCTCGTCGGCGTGTTCCTCGTCTACAACACGATGACCTTCGCGGTCGTGCAGCGCCGCCCGCTGTGGGGCACGCTGCGCTCGATCGGCGCGACTCGCGGCGAGCTGTTCCGGCTCGTGTGCGCCGAGGCGCTCGCGATTGGCGCGCTCGGTACCGGGCTCGGGCTGGGGCTCGGCATGCTGCTCGCCCAAGCGCTCGTGAAGCTCGTGACGCAGACGATCAACGACCTCTACTATGTCGTCAGCGTGCGCGAGCTGAGCCTCGAACCCGAGGTGTTCGCCGAGGCCGCCGCGCTCGGCATCGGGGCGACGCTGCTCGGCGCGATGTTTCCGGCTCTCGACGCGATGCGCACTGCGCCGCGCGCGATCCTCGACCGAGCCGCCGCGGAGTCGCGCCTGCGCGCGCGCATCGGCTGGCTCGCGCTCGCGGGAGCGCTCGCCGGTGCGGCCTCGATCGCGCTGCTGAAGGCCTCGGGCCAGAACCTGCCGCTCGGCTTCGCCGCGCTGTTTTTGATGCTGTTCGCGGCCGCGCTGCTCGTCCCGGCCGCGACCACGCTGCTGTGTCGCGTCGTGGTCCCCATCGCCGGAGCGCTCGCCGGAAGCCTCGGCCGCATCGCGACGCGCGGCGTCACGAGCCACCTCGCGCGCAGTTCCGTCGCCATCGCCGCGCTCGCGATCGCGCTCTCGGCCACGGCGGGCATGGGCATCCTCGTCGACAGCTTCCGCTCGACCGTCGTGCGCTGGCTGGACACGACGCTCGTCGCGGATGTCTACATCTCGAGTCCGAGCACCTTCTCGAACCGCGAGTCCGCCGTGCTCTCCGACGAGCTCGTCGCGCGGATGAGCTCCGACTCACGCGTGCGCGGCACGACGATCTTTTGCGACATCGACCTCGAGCTCGCCGACGGCGGCAAGGTCTTCGCCACCGCAGCCGCGTTGCATCCCAAGAGCCGGGACGCCTACCGCTTCCTCGCCGGCGATCCCGGGCGCATCTGGCCCGCCTTCAGCGAGCGCGACACACTGATCGTGAGCGAGTCGCTCGCGCGCCACCGCTCGCTCGAGCCCGGCTCCATGCTCTCGGTGCGCACCGCAAACGGAGTGCGTCCCTTCGAGGTACTCGGCGTGTTCCGTGACTACTCGTCGGACCAAGGCTGGGCGATGCTCTCGCGCGAGACTTGGCTGCGCGGCTGGAACGACCCGCGCATCAGCGCGCTCGGTCTATTCCTCGAGCCCGGGAGCGATGTCGACGCGGCGATCGCAACTTTGCGAAGTGCAGTTCCTGAAGGTGAAATTGTGAAGGTGCGTTCCGGCGAGGAGTTGGTCGCGGCCTCGATGGAGGTCTTTGATCGCACCTTCTCCGTGACGCGCGTGTTGCGCCTGCTCGCGGGTGTCGTCGCGATCCTCGGCGTCGTCGGCGCCCTGCTCGCCATGGAGCTCGAGCGCGAGCGCGAGATGGGAGTGCTGCGCGCGATCGGCCTCTCGCCCGGCGGCCTCAAGCGCGTCGTTCTCGGGCAAACCGGCCTGCTCGGCGCGCTCGCGGGCCTGTTCGCCGTGCCGATCGGCATCGCGGTCGCGGTGGTGCTGATCCTCGTCATCAACGCTCGTTCCTTCGGCTGGACGCTCGACATCCAGATCTCGCCGCGTGTGCTCGCCGAGACCTTCGCGATCGCCGTCCTGTCGGCTCTGATCGCCGGTGCGTACCCGGCACGGCGCATGGCGCGGCTCTCCCCGGCCCAGACCCTGCGAGGCGAGTGATGCGCGCGACTGTGCTTTTCGTGGTGGGCGCATTCCTCGCCGCTTGCTCCGACGAGCGCGGGAGCGTGCGCGCTTCGCTCGATGTCGGCGACCTGCTCTCCGCACCCGCCGATCCGCGCTTCGAGCGCGCGCTCGCGCCGCGCGAGTTCGCCTTCCCCTCCGATCACGGTCCCCACGCGAGCTTCCAGACCGAGTGGTGGTACTTCACGGGCACCCTCGCCGACTCCGCGGGCCGCGAGTTCGGCTACCAGCTCACATTCTTCCGCCGCGCGCTCGCACCCGACGCTCCTTCGCTCGACTCCGCGTGGGCCACGAAGGACATCTACATGGCGCACTTCACGCTCGCCGACGCGCAGAGCGGCACCTTCGAGGCTCGCGAGCGCTTCGAGCGCGGCGCGCTCGGACTCGCGGGGGCGAGTGCGACTCCGTGGCGTGTGTGGCTGCGCGACTGGAGCGTCGAAGGCGATCTCGACGCGGGCGATGTGCGGCTGCGCGCGCGCGACGGCGAGCTCGAGCTCGACCTCGCGTTGCGCGCGACGAGCGCACTCGTAAGGCAGGGCGAGCGCGGCCTCTCGCGCAAGGGCGCGGCCGCCGGCAACGCTTCGCACTACTACTCGCTTCCGCGCATGCGCTCGCAGGGCACGCTCGCGCTGCGCGGCGAGCGCCACACGGTGAGCGGCGAGTCGTGGTTCGACCGCGAGTGGTCGACGAGCGCGCTCGAGGAAGGCCAAGTTGGCTGGGACTGGTTCGCACTGCGGCTCGACGACGGCTCGGAGCTGATGCTCTATCGCATGCGCCGCGCCGACGGGAGCGTCGATCCCTTCAGCAGTGCGATGTTCACGCGCAAGGGCGCCGAGCCGCGCGCTCTCGCTTCGAACGAGTTTGTCGTGCGCGAGTCGGCGAGCTGGACGAGCCCCGCGAGCGGCGCGAGCTATCCGTCGCGCTGGACGATCGAAGTTCCGTCACTCGAACTGGCCGTGGAGCTCGAGCCTCTGGTTTCGGACTGCGAGCTGCGCGTCGCCGTGCGCTACTGGGAAGGCGCGGTCCGCGTGAAGGGCACGCGCGAGTCGCGCGCGCTTCTTGGCCGCGGCTTCGTCGAGCTCACCGGCTACTAGCCTCGCGCGCCACGCGGCGCCCGCGCTCGAGGTCGACCTTCGAGAGCAACAGCGCCCCGAGCGCGAAGAACCCGAACAGCGGAACCACGCCCGCGCGCTGCTCGCCCGTCCACGAAATCGCGAGTCCAAAGCACAGCGGCCCCAAGATCGCGGAGAAGCGCTCGAGCACTCCGAACAGGCCGAAGAACTCGCCGGCTTTGTGCGCGGGAACCATGCTCGCGAACATCGAGCGCGTCAGCGCCTGACACCCGCCCATCACGAGCGCGACTCCGATCGCGAGCACGTAGAACAGCTCGACCTTGTGTGTCTCGTCCGGGCTCGCCATGCGCCACGCGAGCGCCGTGATTCCGATGTACACGAGCACGCCGCCCACCACCGCGCGCTTGGGCCCGACGCGCCGCGCGAGCCAGCCGAATCCGAACGCGCACGGCACGCCGACGAACTGCACGAGCAGAATCGCGGGAATCATCTCCTTCGCGCCGAGCCCGATCTCCGCTCCATAGATCGTCGCCAGCCGGATGATCGTGTTGATGCCGTCGTTGTAGGCGAGCATCGCGAGCAGGAGCAGGAACGCGTCGCGATAGCGCGGAATCTCGCGCAGCGTCTCGCCGAGCCGCGCGAACGCGTCGCGCACGAGGGATCCGCCCGGCCGCTCGTCGGATTCGTACGCGCGCGGCGGCTCCTTCACGCGCAGAAACAAAGGCAGCGCAAACAGCGCCCACCACGCCGCGACACTCAAGAACGCGAGCCGCACCGGCAATGTCGAGCCGCTCTCCATCCCGAACCACTCGGGCTTCAGGATCCACGCGAGGTTCGCCGCGAGCAGCACGCCCCCGCCGAGATATCCGAGCGCATACGCCGCCGTCGAAACGCGATCGAGTTCCTCCTCGCGCGCCACCGCGGGCAACAGCGCGTCGTAGAAGAGAAAGCTCCCCGCCACGCCAATGTTGCCGAGCACGAAGCACAGGGACGCGAAGCGCCAGTCGCCGCGCTCGACGAACCACAGCGCCGCCGTCGCGCTCACCCCGAGCACCACGAACGCCGCCATCAGCGTCTTCTTGCGCAGCCGCGTGTCCGAGAGCGCGCCGAGCACCGGCCCGACCAGCGCGATCGCGACCATGGCCCATGTCGTCAGCGCGCTGTACCCCTCGAGCACGCCCTCCTCGCCTGCTGCAGCGACCTCGCGGTAGTAGATCGGGAACACCGCCGTCACCACCGTCGTGAAGAAGGCCGAGTTGGCCCAGTCGTACAGCGCCCACGCCCGCAGCTCCGGCCTCCCCAGCCCCGCGCGCTCCAGCCACCCCGCCCCCCGCTGCATCGCCCTGAGCCTAGCGCCGCCCCGGCACCCTTCCCCGCGCCGCCTTCGCGGGCTATTCCTTTTGCCGCATGAGCACCCGCGGCGACCCGACCCTGCTGCTCGTCCCCACCGAGCTCGAGCTGCGCCGCCTCGCGGACGAGGGCGGGTTCCCTGCGGGCCTCGCGCTCGTCGCGACCTGCGGCTTCGGCCCGCTCGCCGCCGCCGCGCGCACCGCCACGCTGCTCGCGCGCCTGCGCCCCGCCCGCGTGCTGCTCGTCGGCATCGCCGGTACCTACGACACCGCCCGCCATCCCGTTGGAACCGCGCTCGAGTTCGAGGCCTGCGCCATCGACGGCATCGGCGTCGGCGAAGGCGCAAGCCTGATCGCCCCGCGCGCGCTCGGCTTCCCGCAGTGGCCCGCCTCCGACAGCGGCGCACCCGCGATCTTCGACCGCCTGCCGCTCGCGAACTCGGCCCATGAGCGCGCTCGCCTGCTGCTCACGACCACCGCCGCCTCCGCCGATGCGCGCCAAGCCGCGCTGCGCCGCGAGCGCTTTCCCGAGGCCGAGGCCGAGGACATGGAGGGCTTCGCGGTCGCCACGGCCTGCGCCATGGCCGGCATCCCGCTGCGCATCGTGCGTGGCATCTCGAACGCGGTCGGCGACCGCCGCCCCGAGGCGTGGCGCATCCCCGCCGCGCTCTCCGCCGCCCGCGAACGCGCCCTCGCGCTGCTCGTCGACGCGCCGCACTGGCCCGCGCCATGAACCGCGAGCCCCTGCGCGTGGGCATCTCGACCTGCCCCAACGACACCTACGCCTTCCACGGCCTGCTCGCGCGCGCGAGCGACGCCTGCGGCTTCGACTGGCGGATCGAGCTGTGCGATGTGCAGACCCTGAACGAGCGCTGGCTCGCGGGCGAGTTCGACCTCGCCAAGGCGAGCTTCGCCGCCGCCCTGCAGGCCGGCCCCGACACGCTCGTGCTGCCCGCGGGCGCCGCGATCGGCTACGGCGTCGGCCCGGT
>Ga0194131_10004251_pt1 | contig 21803 bp, 18 predicted proteins | sample TA2KigO120mmetaG_FD_148631 | JGI IMG/M metagenome (GOLD analysis project Ga0194131, IMG submission 148631) | Freshwater microbial communities from Lake Tanganyika, Tanzania - TA2015053 Kigoma Offshore 120m | ecosystem: Environmental > Aquatic > Freshwater > Lake | place: Tanzania: Lake... | reverse complement strand
ACGAAGTGCGAGTGTATGCAGAATACCGTGCTTTTGCAGAGCGCTGGTTCGCCGCTGTCTGATACACTCTCGTCGTGCGTGCACACTTTGATCTCACGGGCCGCGTCGCCGTCGTCACGGGCGGAGCAGGTCTTCTCGGCCGACGACATTGCGAAGCCATCGCGGATGCCGGAGGAATCTGTGTGATTCTCGATCATGATGCGAAAAGCGGGGAGCAAGCGGCGAAGACGATCGGTCAAGGCGCCTTCTTCGTTCAGGCGGATGTTACGGATTCCTCTTCACTCAAGAGCACACGGGATGCCATTATGAAGAAGTGCGGACGTATCGATATTTTGATCAACAATGCGGCGAATAATCCGAAGGTCGAGGATGGAACGAAGAATCTTTCCCGCGTCGAGAACTTCCCTCTCGAGCAGTGGGAACAGGATCTGAACGTCGGCCTCCGCGGTGCATTCCTCTGCTCCCAAGTCTTCGGCGCTACGATGTTCGCAAAGAAATCCGGCGTCATTCTCAATATTTCTTCCGATCTCGGCGTCATCGCACCCGACCAGAGGCTATACCGAAAAGACGGCGTCGCGGAAGACGCGCAGCCGGTGAAACCCGTGACGTACTCCGTCGTGAAAACGGGACTGATCGGTCTCACGCGGTACTTCGCAACGTATTACGCTCCTCACGTCCGCGTGAATGCGCTGTGTCCGGGGGGCGTGCAAGCCGGACAGCCGAAGGAATTCCTGCAGAGGATTTCCTCACTCATTCCCCTGGGCCGCATGGCAAGAGAAACGGAGTACCAGGGTGCCGTGGTTTTCCTGTGTTCCGATGCCTCTTCATACATGACGGGGCAAAGCCTGATCATCGACGGCGGCCGCAGCTGCTGGTGATTTTCCGATGTATCCGATAGACGCATAGAACCGCATCAGGCATCCTTTCGCCATGTCATCCTCTTCCGCAAAAGCGGTCCGCATCGGCAATCACATGGTCGGTCCGGGCAACCCGTGTTTCGTGATCGCCGAAATCGGCATCAACCACAACGGGGACATCGACATCACCAAGCGCCTGATCGATACCGCCGTCGCCTGCGGCTGCGATGCCGTGAAATTCCAGAAGCGCACAGTGGACATTGTGTACATGCCGGAGGAGCTCGCTCGTCCGCGTGAAAATCCATTCGGTCCGACGAACGGGGACCTGAAGCGCGGACTCGAATTCGGTGAGAAGCAGTACAAGGAGATAGACCGCTATGCGAAGGAAAAAGGAATCCAGTGGTTCGCATCCTGCTGGGACGAAGCTTCGGTGGATTTCATCGAGCAGTTCAACCCCCCCTGCTACAAGATCGCATCGGCATCGCTGACGGATGATGCGTTGCTCCGTCATCACCGCGCAAAAGGAAAACCGATCATCCTCTCGACGGGCATGAGCACGATCGAGCAGATCGATCACGCCGTCGACGTCCTCGGAAAAAACGACCTCATCATCCTCCACGCCACGAGCACGTATCCGGCGAAGGTGGAGGAGCTCAATCTCCTCGTCATTCCGGAACTGGAAAAACGCTACGGTGTTCCGGTGGGCTACTCCGGACATGAAGTGGGTCTGATGACGAGTGTCGCCGCAGCCGTCATAGGTGCATGCGTCGTCGAACGTCACATCACCCTCGACCGGTCCATGTGGGGAAGCGATCATGCGGCATCCATGGAACCGCAGGGAATGGAACGCCTCGTCCGGAACATCCACGGATGGGAAACGGCTCGGGGAGATGGTAAGAAACGTGTATACGACAGCGAAATTCCGGTGATGCAAAAGTTGCGGAGGAAGCAGTAATCCTGAAGAATGGAGGGGATGGCCGACCCCCGCATTGCCACCGTCACGAAACACCTGGAACGCAGCATACGGACGTTTGAAAGCGTCGTCCGGGAGAACGCCGATGCCATCGTACAGGCATCGGACATGATCACTGCTGCAGTGAAAAAGGGTTGCAAGCTCCTGATTTGCGGAAACGGCGGAAGCGCGGCAGACGCGCAGCACATGGCGACCGAACTCATGAGCAGACTGCACCGTGATCACCGCCGTCCTGCCATCGCTGCGCTCGCGCTGACGACGGACACATCCTTCCTCACTGCGTATGCGAATGACGAAGGCTTCGAAGGGATTTTTGCACGGCAGGTCGAGGGATTGGGCAAGCAAGGTGACGTGCTACTCGGGATCACCACGAGCGGAAGCTCAGCGAACGTCCTCCGGGCATGCGAAGAAGCAAAGCGAAGAAAAATGATGGTGATCGGACTGACGGGAGCGGCAGGGCTGCAGTCTGTAGCCGACTGTGTCATCAGTGTTCATGGCGAGGACACACAGTGTGTGCAGGAAGCGCATCTGGCCATTGAACACATCATCTGCGAACTAGTGGAGAACGATCTGCACCCGGCTCATTAATCCCGAACGTGTATGCCAAAGCCCCTTCGTGCGTTAACACTGCGCTGGACCGGAACAGGTGTCGTTTGTCACGAGGCCCTGCTGCGGATCATGAAGGATATTCCATTTGAGTTTTGTGCGAGCCTTAGCCCAAAGCACAACCCCTACCCGAACCTCAACGATGAAAGCCAACCATGGTTCAACACAAGTGACGCTCGAAACGGGATCTATCCCGGAGATCAAGCTTCGCTCATGCCGCTGGATGAAGCACTGATCGAATCGATGCGCGACTGCGAGGCACTCTTCATGTACATGATGATGCGCGGGGAATACGCGAGGAATATTCCCTATCCGGAACGGAAGCACCGGTATCTGAAGCATCTGCGCTTCTGGAATGATTTCATTGAGCGCAATCGGATCACGATCCTCCTGTCGTCCACGCTTCCGCATGAAATGCCGGATCACCTGATCTACGCGCTCTGCAAAGTGAAAGGCATCCGCACGGTGTTCACGCATGCTACGCCAATCCGGGATACCGCTTTCCTGCAGGAAAACATTGAAGAATCCGCCGTTCAGATACGAGACGCCTACGAAGCATTGCGTGGAACAGATGCATCCGGATTGTCGCTATCGCCGAAATTGGAAGAGTACTTTGCGAAGCAAACAAGCCCCAAAGGAACCGCCGCAATGGTGTTTCCGGAGAAACCCATCAGTGTCTTGATACGGTTTCACCGCAGAATCCTCTCAACGAAGGGGGCATTCATGCACTGGATCACTTCGCTGTGGTCTGCTGTCGCGTGGTCGCACCGCATTCATAAATTCCTGTCACTGAGAACCCAGCGCCTTCTCCGGCAATATTACGATCAACATGCGGTGAAACCCGATCTGCAGAAGCCGTATATCTATTTCCCTCTCCAGTATCAGCCGGAATGCTCTACGTGCCCAATGGCAGGGGCATTCGTGGATCAGGATATCTCGATTCATGTTCTGTCGAAAACCGCTCCGAACGATGTGCTGATATACGTCAAAGAACACCCACGCCAGAGGAAGGTCGGAACACTCGGCAGGACTCTGCAATTCTACAGAGATCTGGTTGCCATGCCGAACGTACGGCTCGTTGCCCACGAAACAGACACGTTCGACCTCCGGGAGCACTGCGCCGCTGTCGCAACGGGTACCGGCACCGCAGGACTGGAGGCCATCTTCCGCGGGAAACCCGTGATTCTGTTCGGTCATGTGTTTTACCAATACGGCCCCGCCGTCTTCCAGGTCAAAACACACTCAGACTGTGAACATGCAATGAAGGAAATTTTCCACAATACGGTGAAACCGAGTTCCATGGAAGCTCGCCGATTTCTGAAAGCCGTGGAAAACACGCGTGTGCATGGATCGGTGACGGACCTGTATTACCTGAATGAGTCCGATCTGACGATTGAACAGAGCACCGGCGCTTTCGAAGCGATGCTACGGAAACACCTGTCTGCGCTACCCGCATAAACTCCATGGACCAGAGAACAGTGACGACGAACGATATGATCGAGCATAACCTGAACGCATTTGAGAAAGACAAAGCTGTATGGATGTTCAGCGAGGACACGCTCCAAAAACCCGAGAAAGTAATCTTCGATAGCCTGAACCTGAGTGACATGCGCGTGCTTGACCTCGGCGTCGGTACAGGACGGACAACACCGTATCTTGCTCCACGCTGTAAAACGTACATCGGTGTGGACTACGCGGAAGCCATGATCACCGAATGTACAAAGAAATTTCCCGGTATAGAATTCCGCGTTGGCGATGCGAGAAAGCTGCCGTTCACGGAACCATTTGATTTCATCATCTTCAGCTTCAATGGTATCGATAACATGCCTCACGAAGACCGGCTGATGACGCTTCGCAGCATCCACAGCCTCATCAAGTCCGGAGGGTACTACGCCTTCTCGACACATAATATTTTTGGCGCCAGAAAACTCTTTTCGGTACAACTGAATAGAAACCTTCGTCGGACGTGCATGAGTCTCCGACGGTGGCTGAAGACACGCTCCATCAACCCTTCATGGAAGGTGGTGAGCGGGCAGGATCATTGCGTGATTCATGAAGGAGCGCATGCCCTGAAGCTCAAACAGTATTACATCAAACCCATGGCACAGACGAAGCAGCTCGAGGCAGCCGGCTTCACCGATGTCCACGTCTTTGAGCTTACGGGAAACGAGATTCCCGCACCGTACTATTCGGAGGACAACTGGCTGTACTACCTCTGTCGGAGGAAGTAGGCCTTCTCCAGAATCTTTGCCCGGATGTATTCGCCCATGATCTTCGCACGCTGAGGCCTGGTCTCCTCTCCCCTCACGGTGTTATTCGGGCTTTTGTAGGTAAGACACGATGTTTCCTCGAGAGCTTTGAGGAACAAGCGCATCTCACGAAGTGTATGCCGCTCTTTTTTGATGAAAATACTCTCCACGGCGCGTTCGCAGTCCTGACGGGAACGAATGCGATGCACGCCGGGTGCATACTGGAAGTACTTATGACCGAACATCATCGCCGGTTTGCACTTAAACAACCCCTCGAAGAGTGCTGTTCCCGTCGACGATGCAATCGCTACCGCATGTTCCGTCAGTGTGAAGGAATCGAACATCCGCGGAACAAACGTCACCGAAGGAATCTCATGAAGAGAGCGGTAAAACTCCATGCTTCGCCACATTTCACCCTGGTTGGGGTGCTCCTTCACGTAAATCCTGACACCTTTGGGCAGACACGCAGCAAGAAGCTGGATGGAAAGCTCCTGATCGACGTATGCACCAGCCATGGGACAGGTTGTAGCTTCCGGTTGCATCTGCAGCGGCGCATAGACATACGGTACCGTGAGGTCCGGCACTGTGACCCAGCGGTCATACATCGAGCGTGTCTGATGGTGCGCCCACTTCCGGTGCCAAAAATCCGGCGAGACAACCGACCGCAAAAGATAAAGAGGCTTCCTGAAGAGCACGCGCAATGCGGGACGCATCCACTTCCCGATAAATGTCCTGTTCCAGAGATGCGGATGAACATTTTTCATGTACCAGGGCTTCTGTGGTTTGAATGCAAACATCTGGAACGAAGCTTCAAACTCCCGCGAAAGAGGAATGGATGTGTCCGGATTGGCATATTGTTTTTTCAGTTCCTCAAAGCGTTCGACAGCCTCTATACCCGCCTGTTCCCAGTTCTCCCCAACCGACATCGCATCTACAGCAAAGAAATGCGGAGCGGTAATGGTACGAATACCCTTCAGCTTGCACAAATCCCAAATGACGAGGTCGTAACACTGGTGCGGCACGCCGCGTTGCACATAGAGATCGATCTTCTTCGCATCAAGCATGTGATTCCAGTAGCGAAGATGCAGCAGATACTGACGCTTGCGCTCCTCGTAAGCAACGTCTCCGTATGGAGCATACCGTCCTATCATTTTTAAGAACATCGCTTCACAAGGACGCATCTTCTCAATGAGCTCTTCATCAATCGGCGTTATGTCGCTCCATTGCACTCCAGGATACTGACCGGCACGCAGAGTCCTGGCGGACATCGTGATATGTTCCACATTTTTAGCGAGGTCTGGAAACTGTTTCGGAGCATCGCCGATAGAAATGCATGTGCCAATAGAAAGACCACGGGTGATGTTCTCGGTGAACACCTTGCCCATGTCATCGTCGAATGCTTTGAGGATGATATTCATCTGCTTGAGAGAAGGCCACTGTTCCAAGTATACGTAACATTGGGCTGTGAATTCACAAACTTGAGAAACTTTTCGAGGTCTGTCCACATGCCGTATTTGGTGACTTCCCAGCTATGACCCCAGAGATGAAAAAAGGGTTGATTCGTCTTTTGTGCGTACAGGAAGAGCGACTTGGCAAGATTCAGCCAACTCAGAGCCGCAGTCGGGGGCAACTTGAATGAAAGCATCTGCGGGAAGAAGATACGAAGCCGCGGGAACAGATCAAACGCATGCCACCACCGTGTGAATTTTCGCCTGAGTGGGAACGGGTATATCTGCAATGTTGTCGGCATGCCGAAAGGATCACTGCTTGCAAACTGCAGTTGTTCCACCGTGCGCGCTCCGCGGTATACCGCCTCCTTCGCCAGAGCGCGGATCGCAGAATTCTCATCTCCATAGGGATAACAGAACATGTCACAGGATTTCCCCGTGATTCCCTCAATCCACTTCTTCGATTCGACAATCTCCCTGCGTGCATCCGCCGATGACATACGTGTCAGCCGGGGATGTGTCATGCTATGCGCACCGACTTCGTGCCGCTGTGACAGCAACCGGATCTCGTCATTCGAAAGAGCAGGATGATCATGTGTCGACGGAGGGGAAACGTAAAACGTTCCCGTCGCACCGTACTCATCCAAAAGGGCTGCAAGCTGCATGTCCTCCTTCCTGCCGTCGTCCCAGGACGTCGTGAAGATCATGCATATATCGTATCGCTCTTAGGGGTAAATCAACAAAGGGAACCACTCGTTTTTACCGAGCAATCTCCTCAGCCGATAGACCAAAAACCTCAGAATGCGATTCCCGCTTGCGGAGTACCGGCGGAACGGCCGCATCTCTCCTCCAAAACTCAGTTTGAACTTCGTGATGCCATAGAGCGGGTCGGATGGGTCTGACGTCCCGCCGCACATGTTGTAGACGCGATACCCGCGCCGGATGGCATCCGCAATGATCTCCCACTGCAGCGCATTGCCGGCATAGAGATCCCTTCCTTCTTCCGTTAAGACACCGCTTCTATAGAGAAGTCCTTTGCCTGCGTACAAAATCAACGCCCCACCGACGACCCGACCATCTTTCTCGGCCAGCCACAATTTGATCATGTTCTTTGGTGCGAGTGCACCCCAAAGGCTTTCGAGTGAACGCAGTGTATTGAGATGTGGCGCATGTAGGTGTTTCTTTTCTGTCAGTTCCTTTTGAATGGTCCGGTATGCTGCGAGATCGGCTTTTGTTCCCTCCCGCACGCGCACACCGTGCTTCGCACTCTTGGCAATCTGATTGCGCGTCTTCTGGTCGACTTTCTCATGCAGCATTTGCTGCACATCGGTGAGCAGTACAACGACAGGCGTCGATTTCGTCGCAACCTGCACAGATGCAGGTGTAGTGACATCTACTCCGAATTCCGGTGAACCGTACATCGTCAATTTTAATGTGCGCCTCTTCTTCGCTTCGGTCACCAATGCTTCGAGAAGCCTCGTCGCAATGCCCGCGCGCTCATTTTCCGGTCCTGCGACAACGGGACCTCCGCCATCCCCGCTCTCGCCGCTCCCAATCGCCATGCTGACCGGGCCAATGTTCCATTCGAATGCCTGCAATGCTCCAATAGGCTTTCCGTCGTGTTGCGCAAGCAACCGGATCGGCCGGACACTGCGGATTGTCGACATCGCTTCGCCCCACTCCCACGTTTGATTGACCGCCGGTGCTGCTACCGACGCCAAGACTTCATCCCATTGCCCTCGTTCGGGCTGCACAGTGACACTGATGGTAGTCATACTGGACAATGCTACAACCAAATGTAGTTCGTATCTTCCAGAATATGATCGTCTCGTGACGAACCGGGAAGGGCAGCTGACCGCAGAATTTCCAGAGATTCCTTCCGGGGCAAGCGGACATCATCGATGCCAGCATCGTGAATATGATTGGCAATGGAATCTTTCGTCTTCCACTGTCCATTCGCATCCTTCTCCCAAATAAGCGGATCACGGAGATGGTCGACGCAAGCAAGGAACTCCTGCTCTGTCATGCCAGTGAATTTCAGCCAAATATCGAGATCCGAAGGCCGGACATGGTCATATTTCGCCACCATGGCAATTCCCTCTTCGCGTGTCATGCGTCCGTGGCGGATATCGATCGTCGTATCGTCCGTCGCTCTGCCGTATCCAAATTTCAAATACTTCAGAAAGTCATGTGTGCCGTTGGCATGGATGTCATCAAGCTTCGCATGCAGCGAATAGGTGCGCTCCCGGGACTGCGCCGTCTCGAAGCCAAATGTCTCGATCATCTCCTTTGTCTGCTTGCGGTCGTTCCATGAGATGTAATTGGAGAGGTAGATTCCACGCACACCCACGGACTCGATCTCTTTGTCGCTTGGATAATAGAAGGGATTCACGTGTTCTGGCTTCACTTCGGTGTTGTTCGGGTGACGCAAAATGTCGTCCGGCTCGAAGCCTCGCATACTGTGTTCCTGGCGGTCTTTTTTGCTGAACTCCAGCATATCCGACTGGTTGTACATCCCCGTGCGGTCTGAGCGTCCGTGCTCGCCCCACAGGATCAACGGAATCTTGTACATCACCGCAGACTTGATCGGAAACGTCATGATCCCAGCGTGATAGTGCCACGTGATGTCGCCGACGGTCTTCAGCATGAACTTGGAAAGGACACGTGCAGCCTCAGGACTCGTCGTGAACCGAAGTAAATCGCAATTGAACTGCTTGAGCATGTTGGTGAGATTGCGGATACCCCTTTTGGTGTTGAATCCGTGGTTGTAGCAAACCAGGAGCGGGTTGTAACCGAGCTCCTTGATGCAATGCACCTGATAGTGACTGTCTTTACCGCCGCTCACCGGAATGATGAGATCGTATGTGCTCCCGTTCGCACGTGCTTTGGCGCTGTATTCTTTGAGAATCTCCTGAAACTGCTTCCACTTCGCATCCCAATCGACCGCAGGTCTGCTCTCATGCAACCGGCATCCGCTGCAGACACCTTGCTCGTCGAACAGGATCGTCGGTTTCGCATTAGCCGGGTAGCAACAGCGTTTGCAATACTCCATAAAAGGCGAATTAGTGCGGTAAAATCCTTGCAATACGGTATCATGGGCTTAGAATGACTCAAACCTTTTCAGTAGGAAAAGCAAACGGCATGCGTACTGTATTTATAACCCCTACAGGGTCCATCGCAAAAAGTATGTGTCTGGAATTTTCCCCCGTTGATGTATGCGAGTATTAGTGACGGGCGGTGCAGGTTTTATCGGCTCACATATCGTGAGACGGTTGGCACCGAACCACAATGTGATTGTCTTCGATAACTACCTCAAAAACAGCTTGAGTATTCTGGGGTACGACAAGCTCAAAAATGTGAAGGTGGTGAAAGGTGATATCCTCGATAAAGAGCTGGTGGCCTCCTCCATGGAAGGTGCGGATGTCGTGATCCACGCTGCAGCATCAATCGGCGTCGATGTGGTATCGAAAGATCAGCTGAACACCATGCAGGTGAACATCATCGGTACCAACAACGTGCTGGAGGCCGCACAGCAACACGGGGTAAAAGGAAGGGTGATCGTGTTTTCAACGTCGGAAATTTTCGGTGAGATGGCGTACAAGGTGAAAGAGACCGACCCGGTGAAGTCCGGCGCACCGTGGGAAGCACGGTGGGGCTATGGCATCAGTAAGATCGCAGGTGAACACTTCGCCCATGCGTACCACACGCGCTTCGGCCTCCCCATCGTCTGCGTACGGCCGTTCAACGTGTACGGACCGGGACAGACGATGAACGGAGCGATGAAACTCTTTGTTGCAAATGCGTTGCAAAATAAGGATATCAAGATCAACGGCGACGGAACGCCCATCCGTTCCTGGTGCTACGTCGATGATTTCGTCGACTGCATCCTGCAATGCATGACAAACCCGAAAGCGATCGGTGAGAGCTTTAATATTGGTAATCCCCTCCAGACAATGACCGTGCTCGGACTTGCGGAGCGCGTGATCGAACTTCTGGATTCAAAATCCAAAGTCGTACATGGAGAACCTCTGAAGATGGAAATCCACCTGCGCATCCCGTGCATCGACAAAGCGAAGACACTACTTGGCTTCGAGCCGAAGATCGATCTCAAAACCGGGATCCTGAAAACCGCGGAATCCGTTCGCGAAGAACTCAAACTCTGATGATGCCGGACACCCTTGCGATCAACGGCGGAACCCCCGTTCGCAAAGCGCTCCTCCCCTACAGCAAACCGTTGGTGGATGACACGGATATCAAGGCGGTGACGGAGGTCCTGAAAACCGACTGGCTCACCACAGGACCGAAAGTCGCCGAGTTTGAAAAGGCATTCGCACTCTTCGTCGGAACGCAGCATGCCGTTGCCGTGAGCAACGGTACGGCTGCACTCCATGCAGCAATATTTGCTTTGGGTATTACAAAAGGCGACGAGGTGATCGTCCCCGCGATGACCTTCGCAGCCACAGCGAACTCTGTAGTCTTCCAGGGAGGCACCCCCGTCTTCGTCGACTGCGACCCGCGAACACTGCTCATCGATCCTGTTGCCGTGGAAAAAGCCGTTACGAAGAAAACCAAGGCAATCATCGCGGTCGACTACGCAGGACAACCCTGCGATTACGACGCACTCCGGACCATCGCAGAGAAGCATGACATTGCCATCATCGCGGACGCCTGCCACGCACTCGGTGGAACGGAGAAAGGGAGAAGCGTCGGCACACTCGCCGACATGAGCACATTCAGTTTCCATGCGGTGAAGCCGCTCGCGACCGGCGAGGGCGGCATGATCACGACGAACAATGCGCATTTCGCAGAACAGATGCGCAGATTCCGGAATCACGGACTAAACTCCGATCATCATGAACGTCACAAAACAGGATCATGGTTCTATGAAATGAGCGTCCTCGGGTACAACTACCGTCTGACCGACATCCAGTGTGCGCTCGGCCTCTCGCAGCTCAGACACGTCACGTCGTGGACAGTGCGCAGACAGGAAATCGCAACAATGTACGATGCGGCATTTGAGGATATCAAAGGAATGAAACCCCTCGAAAAGCGCGACGACGTTTCACATGCGTATCACCTGTATGTCGTTCAGGTCGACGGACTGAAGGCGCCCCGCGCAGACGTGTACGAAGCACTCCGTGCCGAAGGCATCGGCGTGAACGTTCACTACATTCCCGTCCATTTGCACCCGTACTATCAGGAATACTTCGAGACGAAGAAAGGACTCTGCCCGAATGCAGAACAAGCGTACGAGCGCATCCTTTCACTCCCGATCTTCGCCGGAATGACCGATACGGACGCGCAGGACACGATACGAGCAGTAGAGAAAGTGTGTACGGCGTATGCCGCTTAATTCTGCACTCGGAAGAGAATGTAATACGGCAGAGGTTGTACAAAGTGTTCACCGGCGCAGGCTGGGGAATCTGTTGTGAAATTCGGCCGTAGAAATACTTTTATGATTTCCTTCAAATCAGGATTCTCCAGATTGTCCATGAGGACGAGTGGCACGGCCTGCAGACTCTCGTTAAACGCGCGCGTATACCGCGGCAATGCGCTCATGAATCTGGTGTAGTGCACGAAGAGCGGTCCGTCGGGGCTGTGATGCGCGTATGCGTACGGTCCCCCACCACGGGTGACGAACTGCAGGTAATGATCGAGTTTGCAGCGATCCATCACATCGTCCAACACCAGCGCTACATACGTAAATTCTCTCTCTCGCTCCCGCCAATGTTTTGTTTCCGCTGCATAGGAGATTTTTACCGTCGAAACACTCGCTGTTATCAAGAGACATGCAAGAACGGCGGATGCCGTCCGATAGCTCTGCATACCACCATCCCGCACACCGACCCACCACAGTGCAGCATACAGAGGAACCGCCGCGACAAAATGGTGACCGTAAAAATCACCGCCGATAGCAATGGCAATGAGAACACACACTGTCGCGGCAACCCATTGAAGGATTCGTGATGTGCCATGAGAACGCGCGCTATGGACAAGTGCCATTATCCAGAGCATCAGAACTGAAACGGCCAGAGGCCATGAAAACCTGCCGATATTCTGCGCAACACGCCAGACCTCCAAAGACCGCAGGAGAATCGGCGTATCATACTGATGAATATGAAATCCAATCATGTGGGGCAGGTAGACTGTGAAGAATGGACCAAGGTATCCAAGCGCCGTGAGCATCACGATGCCAATAACGCACGCAACCGCTGCGGGACGTACAAACGAGATACGCAGGAAATGCCGGAGCAACCCGTCATCTTCCGTGTGCAACAGCAGCATTCCCGCAAGGAGAACTAAGAGGAAAGGCTCGCGGATACCGACAGTGAGAAGCATGATGCAACCGAGAGCGGCAATCTTCTTCCATGAGGATTGCTTCCATAGCACTGCAACGTTCAGAAAAAGAAGTGTGAGGAATGCAGCGTAGCTTTCTGTAAGTCCCAAGCCAGCCTGGTCTGCCGTATACAGCGTCAGGAGGCACGCGAATAACACCGATGCGAGCCCCATCATCCTCTGTTCAAACCCCGACAGTCGTTTCATCGCACCGAGCACAGGCAGAACAATCAGAATAGGCAGCAGCAGCAGTGCGACTGCTTGAATACTTTTGACAAGAAACTGATGCCCGAAGAGCGCCAGCGACAACGCATGTAGCAAGAAAATTCCGGGCGGCTTTGACTCGAAGAGATCTGCATAGGGTAGCTTGCCGTTCAGAATGCCCCGTCCAACGGTCTGAAAAATAAGTGCGTCACCATCCAATGCGCCGGATGAGAATTCGAACCACGCACGGCTAAGCACACTGGCAGCAGCGAGAGCTGCTCCTGCACCGAGCAACCAAACCATCACCCTCTGGAGTCTATCGGAATGGAGCATAGGTGCAGTGTAGCAACGCAGGAAGAACACCAACAATGCATCAGAAAGAACATGAAAAACTCGAAGAACGTTTGTGCCGCCTATGCGCAGTCTTGTAGGATACGCAGGTATGAAGATTTTGATTGCAGGAGCGGGTTCCATCGGCCAACGGCATGCGCGGAACCTGCGGACGATCGGCGCAGGAACCCTGGCTGTTTTTGAACCGGATGCAGCGAAGCGCACCACAATATCGCAGGAGCTCTCCTGCGATTCGTACAATAACTTTGATGAAGCGCTCCGGAGCATGAAGCCGGATGTCGTCTTCGTCTGCTCCCCCACCAAGTTCCACGTCGCACAGGCATTGGCAGCCGCAAAAGCCGGTGCACACCTCTTCATCGAGAAACCGCTCAACCACACCATGGATGGTGTGGATGCCCTGAGTAAAGAAATTGAGAAGAATCACCTCATCTGCATGGTCGGCTGCAACATGCGCTTCCACCACGGTCCGCGCACGGTGAAGAAACTGCTCGTGCAGGGTGAAATCGGACCGGTAAAGAACGCTGACATCACGGTGGTCTTTAATTTCACGGGTCGTGCGGATTTCGAAGGCAAGCTGGAAAAGTACAGCAAGAGCTACAACGCGGATCCTTCACAGGGGGGAGCTACGCGCGAATGCGTTCACGAGATAGACCTTGCTCTCTGGTACTCCGGGCCGGCAACACTGAAGAGCGCAACGAAGGAAATGGCGGGAAGGATCGGATTGCCCGCCATCGAAGGAGCGTCCAACCTGATGCTGCAGCATGAAAACGGAGTGGTGAGCAATGTGCACCTGAGCATCATGGAACCGGTGTACAGACGTGGCTGCACCATCCAGGGGGAAAAGGGCAGCATCGAATGGAGTTTTGGCGGAGACGTCATCGTGCGCGACACTTCCGGCGCAATCACCGCTTCGTATCCCCAGCCACAATCGTACGAAGTGAACCAGATGTACATCGATGAGATTTTGTATTTTTTCGATTGCATGAAGAAGAACGTCACACCGCAGGGAAACCTGGATGATGCAACGCGTGCATTGGCAGTTGCGCTGGAAACGATCGAACGAGCTGAAGAACGGGCAACAGTGATAGCATAGTGGAGAAACTACCCTACAATGAATATTCTCTTTCGCGCGGACGGCAATCCGGAGATCGGCGCAGGGCATATCATGCGCTGTCTCTCGCTGGCACAGGCGCTGCAGGATCAGGGCGGCGAGGCGGTCTTTCTGTCCTCCGATCTCGATACAGCATACGCAAAGCGTCTGAAGGAAGAACAATGCACTGTGTGCGCGCTCAAAAGCACTGCTTTCTCGAAAGAAGATGCTGATGAGACACTGAAACAGGCAAAAAAACTCGACGCACGATGGATTGTGCTCGATGGGTACGGCTTCACTCCGGAATATCAGAAACGTGTGAAGGGATCCGGAGTATCCGTTCTCGTCATCGACGATCACCGATACGCAGAAGCGCACACGTGTGACATGCTCCTCAACCAAAATCCGCAATGCGAAAATACCTACAAGCACGCTACAGTGAAGACGATGCTCCTCGGTATGCGTTTTGCCATGCTCCGCAGAGAGTACGGCAAAAAGCAACCCACCTCGTACGCTCCATCGGGTAGGGGGAAACGCGTCCTCATCACACTGGGCGGCAGTGACCCGAAGAATATGACTCCGGTCGTTATCCGCTCACTGAAAGGCATGGCCATCGAGGGCACCGTCATCATCGGCGGAGCAAGTGCCAATGAAGCGGATGTGAAAAAAGCGATGAAGGAATCCGGTCTGGACCTGACTCTGCAGAAGAATGTACAAGATATGGCTGCGGTCATTGCGGAACATGATTTCGCGATTACAGCAGCGGGCAGCACGTGTCTTGAACTCGCGTTCATGGGTGTGCCGGCCGCAACGATCATCGTTGCGGACAACCACAATCAGGACGGAATGGCTTCCGGCCTCGCGCAAGCCGGCGCAACGGTGCATCTTGGCTTCTATCGTGAACTGAAAGAGACAAAGATCGCCGCATCATTGGAGGCAATACTGCAAGATGCAGTGAAGTTGCAGACAATGAGCAACCGGGCAAGAGCACTGATCGACGGACAAGGTGCGGAACGAGTGCTGATGCGCATGACCGAAAACCGTCTGCGTCTGCGTAACGCGCGCGAAGAAGATTGCAAGATGATCTGGGAGTGGGCCAACGATCCGGTGACACGGCAGACATCGTTTTCTTCGGAAGATATTCCGTGGGAAACACATGTCGCATGGTTTCGTCAGAAACTGAACGATGGGAATCACCGCTTCTACGTCGCATTCAATGAAAATGATGAGCCGGTAGGACAACTGCGGTTCGACTGTGAAGGGAAGGACGCCACCATCTCCGTGAGCATCGCCCCTGCAATGCGCGGCAAGAAGTACGCGACGGAACTCGTCACGCTCGGATGCAGGTATGTGCTGGCAGAAGGAAAGTCGACGATCAACGCCTTCATCAAACCGGAAAACGCGGCATCGGTTGCCGTATTTACAAAGGCCGGTTTTGAAGCAACGAAACCAACAACACTGAAAGGCCATACTGCACTCCACTACATTCTCAATAAGAACACGCTCAAGGCATGAAAAGCACAGTGTCCATCAACGGCAGACCTGTCGGCCCCGGCCATCCGGCATACATCATCGCGGAGATGTCGGGAAACCATAACCAAAGCTTTGAGCGCGCGGTGGAAATCATCCATGCGATGAAAGATGCAGGGGCAGACGCGGTTAAATTGCAGACGTACACGGCGGATACACTGACCATCGCAAGTGACCGTCCCGAATTCACCATCGGAGGAGATACACTCTGGGACGGGAAAACTCTCTATCAATTGTACGAAGAAGCAGCGACACCATGGGAGTGGCATCCGAAGCTGAAGAAGATAGCCAACGATCTGGGCATGGACCTCTTTTCCACGCCGTTCGATCCGACGGCAACGGATTTTCTGGAAGAGATGGGTGTTCCGGCGTACAAGATCGCTTCCTTCGAGCTGGTCGACATCCCGCTCATCGAACACACTGCGCGAAAGGGGAAACCGATCATTATGTCGACGGGCATGGGAACGCAGGAGGAGATAGCTGATGCCATCGAAGCGGTACGAAATGCAGGCAATGACCAGTTGGTACTTCTCAAATGCACGAGTGCCTATCCTGCGCCTCTGGAAGCCGCAAATCTGAAGACAATTCCCGACATGCGTAAGCGCTTCGGCGTGCCGATCGGCCTCTCCGACCACACGCCCGGCTCCAACGTACCTGTCGCTGCCGTCACACTCGGCGCATGCGTGATCGAAAAGCACTTCTGCATGTCGCGGAAGGAAAAAGGCGTCGACAGTGCCTTCTCCCTTGAGCCACACGAGTTCAAAGCGATGGTCGACGCAGTCCGCCAGACAGAAGTAGATCCCAACAGCGCCACGGTGGATCCCGTCATCATTGGTGAGGTCTCCTACGGTCCTACGAAATACGAAAAAAAGAGTACCGTATTCCGCAGATCGCTCTACGTAGTGCAGGACGTTCATAAGGGAGATGTGCTGACGGAAGACAGCGTACGCTCCATCCGTCCCGGACACGGCATGCCGCCGAAGGAACTGCCCAAAGTCCTCGGAAAAATGGCAAAAGTGGATATCCAACGAGGAACACCGCTCCAGTGGGAGATGCTCACAACCGACTGACGATGAAATCAATAAGCGCGTGTGCCGCGGTATTCGGGTCCAGCTTGTCGTGATCGATGATGTAGTCGGGATTCTGCGGCACTTCGTACGGACGGTCATGCGCTTCCCTGCCGCTGCGTTTTACGTACACCCAGAGCGGATCACAGATCTCTGAAATTTCTTTGCGCACGGTGTCGTATGGGGCAATCACGGAGACAATGACGAGGAATCCTTTGCTCTGCATGAGCTTCGCGAGCCGCGCGACACGTATGTTGTGCTTTCTACGTCCTTCCGGGGAAAGATCATCCTCCGTGGACACCGTCTCGCGCATTTCATCGCCATCGAGAACGATCACCCGCCGTGCGGCGGCATTCCATGCGGGGCTGCTTCTGTTGAAGTGTCGTTCCGCGGCCTCTGCGAGTGTGGATTTGCCCGCTCCGGTGTTGCCCGTGAGCCAGAGAATGGGGAAATGCACACCGGAAGAACTCTCACCGGACTCCAACACCTCTTCAGCTTTGCGGTCGAGGATCATGCCGACAGCAACCGTGTGATTGGTGTGCGGATCAATGAGAATGAAGGATCCCGTCGTTCGGTTTCTGGCGTACGAGTCCGACGCCAGTGGCTCAGCGACAGAGAGTGCACACCGTGCGATGTCATTGCATCGCAATTCCGATCTATCTTGCCTGCTCAATGTGTTGATATCCATGACGTACCGTATCCCTTGAATACGGGCTGTCGTCGTTTTCGTCGTGTGCTTGATCAGGTACTCCTGCCCCAGATTCATGGAGCCTGCATGCATCGACACGATCATCGCATCGAAGTCTGTCCGCTGCTCGGGAACGTTGTTCACCGGCACGATCATGTCGCCACGGCTCACATCAACGTTATCTTCCAGGCGCAGAGCAACAGACATTGGTGTGAATGCGCGATCCAGCTCGCCATCGAAGGTGTCGACGGCACTGATACGCGTGACCTGATGACTGGGGAGAACAACCACCGCGTCACCGGGACGGACAGAACCGGAGGCGATCGTGCCACAGTAGCCACGGTATGACGGATTGGGTCTATTCACATACTGCACCGGAAAGCGGAAATCGATCATGTTGCGGTCCGATGCGATGTGAACGGTATTCAGAAGATGCAGCAACGTTCCACCGCTGTACCACGGCATCTCCGCACTCTGTTCCACGACGTTATCTCCGAGGAGCGCCGAGAGCGGCACGAAGTGCAGGTCGGTGATTTCCAGCCGCCCCGCGAAGGCGAGGAAGTCTGCTTTGATCTTCCGGTAGACATCTTCGGAGAATTCGACGAGATCCATTTTGTTGATGACGACGATCGCATGCTTGATCCCGAGAAGGGATGCAATGAATGCATGACGCTTGCTCTGCTCACGAACACCGTGACGGGCATCCAGGAGAATAATCGCCATATCCGCAGTGGAAGCCGCCGTCACCATGTTCCGCGTGTACTGCTCATGTCCCGGTGCATCCGCGATAATGAATGACCGCTCGCGTGTCGAGAAGAAACGGTACGCAACATCGATGGTGATCCCCTGCTCGCGCTCGGCTTTGAGGCCGTCGGTGAGGAGTGCCGGATCCAGTGCGCCGTTCTGTGTGCCGTGATGCTTGGAATCTTCTTCCAGGGCAGCCAGCGTATCCCCGGGAAGAACGGCTGCATCCAGAAAGAGTCGGCCAATCAGGGTACTCTTGCCGTCGTCGACGCTACCGCAGGTAAGGAGGCGCACGAGTCCCGCGGAATCGTATTCCTTCAGGAAGGTATGGATATCGCCTTTGGTGACGAGTGAAGGACGCATATTAGAAGTATCCGGCTTTTTTCTTCTCTTCCATGGACGCAGGCTGATCACTGTCGATCAGACGGTCCTTGCGTTCGGAACTGTCCGAAGAGAGAAGTTCGGAAATGATTTCCGGAACCGTCGTCGCACTGGATTCCACCGCACCAGTGAGCGGGTAGCAACCGAGCGTGCGGAAGCGAACCATTTTCTGCGCCGGCACTTCTCTGGGTTCCAGGGGAAGACGGTGATCATCGACCATGATCAGGGTGCCGCCGCGGCGGACTACCGGCCTTTTTTTGGCAAAATAGAGCGGAACAACCGGAATCTTCTCCAGCTCGATGTATGCCCACACGTCGATCTCCGTCCAGTTGCTCAACGGGAAGACACGCATACTCTCACCCTTGTTCACACGGGCGTTGAACAGGCTCCAGAGCTCCGGTCGCTGGCTTTTCGGATCCCATTTCTGCTTATTGTTCCGGAAAGAGAAGACTCGTTCCTTCGCGCGCGACTTTTCCTCATCTCTGCGTGCACCTCCGATTGCAGCATCGAACTCATGCTTCGCAAGCGCCTGCTTGAGTGCGTCGGTCTTCATGATGTCGGTGTAGCGCGCACTGCCATGATCGAAGGGGTTGATACCCTTCGCGACTCCTTCCTGATTCGTGTGCACGATGAGATCGAGCCCAAGCTCATCACGAACGTAACGGTCACGGAAGGCGATCATCTCCCTGAACTTGTACGTCGTATCGATGTGCATCAACGGGAACGGCAACTTGCCCGGATGAAACGCCTTGCGTGCCAGGTGGAGCAACACCGATGAGTCCTTGCCGATGGAATACAGCATGACCGGTTTCGCAAACTCTGCAGCTACCTCACGGAAGATGAAGATGCTCTCTGCTTCGAGTTGGCGGAGATGGGTGAGGGTATACCCTGCCATGGAGAAACGATACCACCGTAAAGCGCATTAAACAGCAAAACACTGCAGAAAAAGACTGGCAATCCGGTCAGAGGATTGTACCATTTACGCATGAAACTCACCCCCCGCACACATGTGCTGCACGGCAATATCAATGTGCGCATGCGTGAATCCGTTCTCACCCTTTTGGATGTGCAGCCCGGTGAAACCGTCCTCGACTGCGGCTGCGGCCTGGGCTACTTCCTGTTGAAACTGAAGGAGAGCGGCGCAAAGCTCCACGGCATCGACGTCAGTCCTGAATCGGTGGCATTCGTGCGCGAACACATTACGCAGGACGCGCATGTCGGCAGCGCAGAGCAGATCCCCTATCCTGATAACACCTTCGACAAAATCATGTTCTGCGAAGTGATCGAACATGTGGAAGACGATGCGAAGGTATTGCGGGAAATCCGCAGAGTGCTGAAGCCGGGCGGGCGCGTGGTGATCACTACGCCTTCATTGAAAGGATTCCGTGCACACTCGAAGCTCAAGCAGCTCGGCCATCATCACGGCGGAGAATTTCACTTCCGTGACGGTTACATGCCTGAAGATCTGTCGAAGAAACTCTCGGACAACGGCTACCGCGTTCTCGAAGTGAAGCAGGCGATCTTCCTCCTCTCGGAACTCATCATGGAGCTGACGAAGGTGGTGTTCCTCGCAAGGCGCAAACGCTTCGAAGCACAGAGTGAGCTGCTGGATGCCGCGAAGACGTTCCCGTACAAAGCACTCCGCGCTGCACTGGCCGTTCTGATTCCTCTCTGTAGGGTGGAAGATGCGGTGATGATCCCGCTCTGGAAACGCGGGCATGCATTGATCATCTCAGCGGAAAAGATCGGATAAAAAGGCGGCAAAACAAGATACCTGAATGGAAGAGTAGGAACGATACCGTATACTCTCCGGTATGCACCGCAGGGAAACCCTCTTCTGGATTGCCGCAGTGGTTGGATCGGCTTTGACCATGTCCGTGCCGTTCATATTCAGCAGAATCGTACTCGGTGCATGGCTCCCGACGATCCTCACGCAGTTGGAGGTGGATTCCATTTATTACATGATCCAGATCCAGAAAGTTCTTCATGGAAACTGGATGATTGGCAATCCGTATCTACTCGAATACAGCACCGCTGCATACCCCGCACCGCTGCTATCGGTCTGGCTCGCGGCCATTCCGGGATTGCTCGGAGCGGATATCAATGCGGTGTATGCCGTCAATGCGCTTCTGTATGCCACACTCACGGGTGGAATCTTGTACGCGCTGTGTCTGCGCCTGACGAACAGGCATCAGTTGCTCTCCTTGATCATCGCGGTGCTCGGCACTGCATCCATGAGCAATTTCATCCTCCGTCCCGTCTTCATGCAAACGGTGTACCCCGTTTTCGGGCTCTTTATGATCGCCCTGCTTGGAGTGCTGGAGAAGCCGTACGATGCAAAGCGCTCCATTGCTCTCGGCATAGTTTCGGCGCTGGGTTTCTACATCTATCCACACCTATGGATGCAGAATTTCACGTCTCTGGGCCTCCTGTTTCTTGCGGCACTCTGGCAACGGGATACGAAGATGCTGAAACAGATGACGATCATGGGCATCGGCATGATCATCGTCTGTCTCCCGCAGATCCTCACAACCATCGCACTCTTCACCGATCCTGCGGCGAAGCTCATCAATCAGAGAGTCGGAATGCTTTCGACGCACGCCGTCCTGCCGGTGACGATCATGAATAACAAATACTCCATCACCACGATCGTCGTACTGCTTTTGTTGCGTGCCTATGACAATAAGCGCCGCTTTTCGAAGGGAGAACTATTGCTGCTTCTCCTCGCAAGCGCGGTCGTCATTGCCGCGCTCAGCAATACGGTGACAGGATTGGTCATGGACTTCATCACGCACCCCTGGCGACTGGGACTTATGGTGAATGTCGTGACGATCCCGGTCATGATCACGTCATTCCGGCAGCGGCAAGCCCTCCTGCCAAGAGTGCTGATCGGCATGTGCCTCGCCGCACTGGTCTTCACAACGGTGAATCGCGTTTTCATTCGCCAGAATTCTTACGGATACCTGTGCCACCGTGATGAAATCGTTGAGCAACATACGCTGACGCAGGATTATGAACGGATATTCGCATACTTCAGCGGCAATGACATTCCTCCGAGCGTCATCCTCGCGCCGGAGCGCCTTTCGCAGATCATCCCCCTCTACTCTGAACACGGCGTGCTGTATTTCCCCCGCGCGGAGCTCTACCCGGTCCCGGACGATGAGCTACTGGAACGGTTCCTCGCCTACAATATCGATACGGTCAACGCCGCTTCACTCGCTGAACGCGTCAGTGATTACTCTGGTCTGCGGCACAAGGAGCTGATCATGTACAAGAATG